>Ga0209148_1000470_pt1 | contig 42979 bp, 38 predicted proteins | sample AraplaCol_mMF_r2_2_FD_184288 | JGI IMG/M metagenome (GOLD analysis project Ga0209148, IMG submission 184288) | Arabidopsis root microbial communities from North Carolina, USA - plate scrape CL_Col_mMF_r2 (SPAdes) (version 2) | ecosystem: Host-associated > Plants > Roots > Endosphere | place... | reverse complement strand
GCCGTCGTCGGTGTCACGTCCGGAATCGACGCCTCCGTCTGGAGCATCGGGCGTGTCCGGCTCCGGCGTGTCGTCCGGGTTGTCGTCCGGGTTGTCGTCCGGGTTGTCGTCCGGGTTGTCGTCCGGATTGTCGTCCGGGTTGTCTGGATCGCTCGGTTCGCCAGGATCGGCCGGCGTAGGGGTCGGCGGTGCGTCCCCAGGTGAGTTGAGGACAGGGCTGCTACCGGGGCTGCCTGGCGGCAACGCGACGTCCCCCTTCACGATGCTGGTGCTGTCGCGGACTACATTACCGCTGGCATCGACGACGGTGACATGCTCGGTCCCGTTGCCATCCTTGTCCACCGTGCGCGTGGTCAGCGTCACGGACCCGTCCGGGTGTTCGTCGCGCGAACTGTACGAGGAGTTCTTGTCCGCATCGCTCCCGCCGAACGTGCTCGACTTTTCACCAGTGGCCGAGTTCACGTCGCTCCGCTCCCAACTACTCGACCCGTCGGCGTGCGTGATGCCATTGATCGTATAGGAGCTGCTTCCGCCCGGAGCGGTCTGGGTTCCCATCTCGACCCACACCGAATCACCCTCGACCGCGCCGGGAGCGGTGATCACGGTTCCTTGGCCCTTGCCGGGAACCGTGATCTTGATCCAGGAAGAGTCCTGATTCGAGCCGACTTCGACGGAGTGCCCCTGTCCTTCATGCCAAGTGTAAGTTGTGACTCCCCCCTTGGTCTCGACAACCGCGCGCACCTCACCAGCGTCCTCGCCATACGCGATTTCCCCCTTGGAATCCGGGCCGGACCAGGTGGTGGGCTCTCCGGCCTGCCGCTGATCACGGCCGGGGATCCTCATCTCGCCGGCAGGCTCGCCACTCGGGCCCGTGAACGAGCCGATCATGCTGGCGCTTCCATCACGCTCCCATCTGGACGTCCAGAGCGTCTCTCCGTCGCGACTGGTGCTGATGCCCTCGTAGCGGCCGGGCTCAGTCGAGTGGAAGGCCGTCGTGCGGCCCGGGCGACGGTCGGTTTGCCGGAAACTGGCCTTGCCGGCCGCGTCGACAGTCAGCGTTTCGTCGCGGCGAAGGCCGGGCCGTGCGACCTGCCAGCGCCACTCGACGCTCCCGTCACCACGGCCGCGGAGCGTCGACACTCTGAGCAACAAACCGCCCCGGATCGCGCGCCGAGTCGCGATGGTCTCTTCGAATCCGTCGGCCGTGACACCGACCAGCCGCATCGTCCCGTTGCCATCGTGTTCGATCAGTGCGCCGCGACCGGCGCCGGAATCGAATGAGGCCGCCCGGTATGCGCCACTCTTCCACAGCGACAAGGACACGTGATCATCATTTGGTTTCGTCCCGCGCTGTGCCATGATCCGCTCCCATTTATAGTTGCTGACGCGGTGAATGAATCGTCCCCGGTTCTCCGGACACATTTCACCTTCAAGTGATAGCTGCTTCGAGCGGCAAAGCAGACGTAGTTTCTTGATAGCGTGGAGGACTGCTTTGGGCGGAGGCGGTGTGGAAATGCTCGTATTGGGCGTTTCCGATTATCGCCTTCTATGAACTGCTGCACAGCGCCGCTCATGTTTATTGTATGGACAAATCTGTGTGTTAGAAGTTCACGTTTTTCACGCTGCAGCCGCCGAAAGCGGACGGTGACACACATGCTGAAACCCACAGGCCCAAAAGCGGCGTTCACACCCTAGCGCGCGTGCCTATGTCGGACGACAGCCAACTCAGCCGTCGCTGAAGGCTTCCAGGCGGCTTTTGCCCGTCGCATTCCCTTTTCTAGTCGTGTGCTCATTAGCATCGATATGCTACAGCGACCGTGCGCTACCGCACTGACAGCCAAGGCTTATTTGAATATACGAGAAGGGTGAGAACGGGTGTGTTTTGCACAGGCTTTCTGCAACCTTGAGGAGTCCCTGATGGAACCGAACCTGATGTTAAAAACTTCAACCGTACTGTTCGCCATCGCTGCTTTAGGTGGCGCGGCCATGGCGATTCTTCGTTTCAGCGGCAAGCCCCATCCTCCCTCGTGGCTCGCGATGGTACACGGTTTTCTAGCGGCAGCTGCGCTGACGCTGCTGGTATTCGCAGCGTTTACCGCAAGCGTGCCGGGTCTGGCTACGCTGGCACTCATACTGTTTCTGGTTGCGGCGGCAGGCGGTGTTTTACTTAACTTGCGATTCCATTTAAAGGACATTCCACTCCCCAAGTGGCTTGTCCTCGTGCACGGAGGCATTGCCGTGATTGGCTTCATCTGTTTGCTGATGGCGACGTGGGCCTGACAACGGATTTGCCGCGTCTTCATGTCGGCGACGCCAACATCACGTCCCGCGCCCGGCGCGAATGAACTCCATCTCCCAGTTCGTCTCCCAGGTTTTACCCCGGTCACTCGAAAACGCCTGTTCCCAGCGCGGATGCGTGCCCGGCCGCGCCGTCCAGATAAACCGTATCTTGATCGGCTGTCCGTTCCAGACGTCGTCCGCGAAGAACAGGCCGACGTGATCGGAAAACCTGCCGACGACGGGCGTGTCGACCGCGGTCGGGTTGCGGCCGTCCAGCCACCAGATGGACCAGGTGCCGGATGCGGGGCAATACGAGCGCATGGCGGCGGCGCGGAAGGCGCCGTCGGGGAAATGCAGCAGGTTGTCTTCGAGGTTGCCGAAGCCGCCGAGAATCTTCACCGTGGACGTCCGGCCTTCGAATTCCGTCCATTCGGTGCATCCCGCCAGCCGGGCATTCAGGCGTCTGTGTTTGACAAGCCAGTCGCCAATGATGAAATCAAAATCCTTGGGCGCATCGGCGTCGGGTGGCAGAGGCATGCTGTGGTTCCTCGTCGTTGATTGGCCATGGGCGCAGGTCGCGCCCGATCGAAAAATAATCCCATAACGGACTGGCAATAACAACAAGAAAAACCGGCTGCCTGCTCGTGACCGGGCCACCATGAACGACCGCACCGATCCCGCGCTTGAACGCCATCGCCCTGTCCCCCGCGAGCGCACGAAAGAAAATGGCCGCACGCGGCGGCCTTGGCGGTGTGCGCGTCCGGCGCGCTCAGGAAATAGTCGTCGTCGTATTGGCCTTGGGCGACGCCGTTTTGCTCGCCTGCTTGCGTTGCGCGTACCATTTCTGCGCCCGCTTGACCTGGCGGATCAGGGCTTCGTTCATGCGGTCGTAGGTGCCGTGCAGCTTCAACGACAAGGCCGTCAGGCTGCGCGCACGGTGCAGCAGCACTACACCGCGCGTTTTCAGCACATGGGTCGAGCGGAATTCCGAACTCGGCGTGCCGTAGCCGAAGTCGATGTCCTTGAACGCGAAATGGGCCAGCACGTCCTGCACTGCCAGGTGGATCGCGCTCGTACCCACCGACAGGTGCAGATACTTGTGCAGGCAGGAGATTTTGTAGACGTGCCAGACGGATGCCGAACGCGAACCGTACACGACGGCGACGTCCTCGTCGCCGCAACGGATCAGGTAGGACAGCAGCAGGCCATGGCGCGCCAGGCCTTCCAGCCGGGCCTGTTCGGCGCCGCGCTCCATGTTCGGGCATGCCTCCATGGCGATCATCGCGTCGAGCATGGCCGGGACCTGCTCCGGTTGCTCGATGCGCAGGACCTGCAGTGCACCTGCCGCTTCCGCCAGCAGGCGGACCTGGCGCGACAGGTTGTAGCGCTTCTTGGAACTGAATTTCTGCAGATAGCCGTCGACACTGTCCGGCAGCGGCTGCGTATGGCACGCGCGCCAGCCGTTCAACACATAGGCCGACACGCCCGCGATGCCGCCCAGGGCAGCGCCGGCTTCTTCCGGAACCGCCTGCATGTACAGCACATCGCACATGACATAGTGTTCGAGCAATTGCTGAACGACGAACTCGGCGAGGCCGTCCTCCGCCGGATCGAGCAGCGGCACACTGCCGAGCAGCTGGCAGGCGCGCATGGTTCGCTTGAACAGCGGCACCGGGCCGACGCGGAACGCCAGGCCACATGCGATGGTGCGCACGGGGACGAAGCCGACGATCGCGTAATCGACGCTGCGGCGGACGATGAACAATTCGCAGTTCGCATCCTGCCCTTGATGCATGTCGATCAGGTGGCTGAAGAATTGCGGGGACTGGTACAGCGTTTCCGGGCTGGTGGCGACGGCCAGCATCCGATGCCACGCATCCAGGATGTCCGGACGGTCGTAATAACCGGTGGCGACGTTCAGTTCGTACCGGTCCGGGCACCGCATCGCCTGGGAACGGACGAGCGATGACCCCGGCGCCGATGGCGCGAATTCGCTCATCTCAAGGTTACGCATGAACATTGTGTCAGCCCTCGTCTGGAGAAGGAAAACCCGCGATTTAACGTTTTTGCGGGCAAAATACACACTGCCAAAGCAGTGTGTATTTACGCGATACTACCTTGAGCTCATCCTTACCGTACAGCTAAATTTGATTACAGATTAGACAGGCAGATGCGAGATGACATATTGATAAAATCGAGGTGAGGCACAGTTTTCACGTCAAACTTTCTATGCGGAACCAAAAACAGCCCATTTTTTCTTGCAAATAGGAAAAATACGAGAAAATTCGCGTGTTTTAATGCCTATGAGCATTTTTTGAGCATGCACAACGCGTCTTTCAAATAATCAATTTACTCAAATGTAATCGTTGCATAAATCAAACAAAAAATGTATTTGTGCAATAATGTTTCTCCTTTCGTCGGTAACCAAAGTCACTATCGGTCAACTAAAATTTCCGGCATGACCAGGCTATTACTCAAATTGTGACTTTTTCCGCGCCCGGCGTGAACTCAATAATGGGGCGGCCTTTCGTTGACCGGTCCCTGCCCGGCGTCGCGCAACGTGCGCACGTGTTCGGCCAGTTTGGCCACCATGGCTTCCAGTTGATCGATACGGCGCCCCTGCTCGTAGACCGTGCGGTTGAGGGTGTCGACGAGGTTTTCCTGGTCGGCCAGTTTGATTTCGATGTCGATAAAACGGTTTTCGTCGCTCACGTCGCTATCCTTCGATAAAAAGTAAAAGGCGCATGATACTGCGCCGCGCAAAAGCAAAGAGCCGCTGGAAAGCGGCTCTTCGCGGGGAAAAACGGGAATGACGACGGGAACTCAGCCGCCCCAGGGTGTATAGGCGATGCCGTCCTGGATGCTGCCGATGACTTGCGCCTGGTTTTCCGGGCTTTCGCTGAAAAACTTGACGATGCCGACGTGGGTCGTATCGTGGTTCGTCAGCGCCTTCACCCAGAAATCGTAGCCGGCCGCGTCGGGTGAGCGGTGCAGCACGTTGGCGTACAGCAGGTCGACGAACTGGGCATCGGTCGGATTGGAACCATATTTCTGGATGAATTCCGGCTGCGTGTTGATGATGTCCTGCACCATGTCGTCCAGCGTCAGGCCGTGGTCCAGCTGATAGATCCAGAAGCCCAGGCCGGCGCTTTCCGCCGGGCGGTCGAGCGCGGCCTGATACAGGCGGAAGGCCTGGCCCGCGGAACCGCTGATGTCCAGCGCCACCGCGCCGTCGGAAAATTGCAGGCGCTCGACGTTGATGACGGCGTCGTGGCCGCCGGCGCCGACCTTGTCCGTCACGCCATAGCCCCAGGTTTCCTTGGCGACCGTGTAATCGGCGCGCGCACCGGCGTAGACGACCGTGTCGATGCCGGCCTGGCCATCGATCGCGTTGTTGCCGGCGGTGGCCGTCAGTTTGTCGTTGCCGGTGGTGCCGGCCAGGTTGGCGCTGCTGGCCACCGTGAATCCCATGGTGTTGGCGGCGCTGGTCGCGTTGTCGGCCAGGTCGACCGAGACGGCGCTGACCGTATAGCTGGCGTTCGGCAGCGGCGACGTCGTGACGCTCCACTTGCCGTCGGCGCCGACGGTCGTGATGGCGATGTCGATGAAGTCGCCGCCGCGAATCAGCTCGATCGTCGTGCCGGCCTCGCCGGTGCCGCTGAACGTGGCCTGGTTGCCGCCGTCGCCGTCGGTATAAGACAGCGTGGCGACCGGGATCACGGGCGCATGCGCGTCGATGTTGAACGTGACCGCGCCGCTGGCGGCGGACGTGTTGCCGGCGGCGTCGGTGGCGGTGGCGTAGATCGAGTAACCCGTGCCGTCGGCGAAGGCTTTCGTCGTCAGGCTCCATACGCCGGTCGCATCGGCCGTGGTCGTGCCGACCAGGGTATTGTCCGCCGTATAGACCTTGACCGTGGCATTCGCCTCGGCGGCGCCGGTCACGGCCGGCGTGCTGCCGGCGGCGTAGCCGTTGGCGTTCTTGGTCACGGCCAGCGAGGGCACGCCAGGGGCCGTCGTGTCGGCATTGACGACGTCCGCGCTGCTGACGCTGCCATTCGCGAACTGCAGGACCTCGATCGAATGCAGCGTGTCGACCCCGTCGCTGCCATCCGTGCTGGTGACCTGCAGGTTGCCGTTCGCCAGTGCGCTGAAGCTATAGTTGCTGCGTACGCCGCGGAATACGGCGGTGTCGGTTCCTGCTCCCCCGTCGATCATATCGTTTCCTCCGTCGCCTTCAAGTTTGTCGTCCGCGCCCGTCCCCGTCATGACGTCCGCACCGGCGGTGCCGACGAGGTAGTGGGCGCCCGTCGTCGAATTGATGCCCAGTGTGCCCCGCAGGCCGTCATCGCCGTACAGCCACATGAGTGCGGCGATGTCGTCCTGCCGGTAAGTCGAATACGGACCGCCGACGTCGGTGTAGGACATCAGCGTGTTCGACGTGTTGTCCTGTGACGCAGGCAACGTGATGCCGTCTTCGAATGGATGCTTGAGGCCGAGCGAATGGCCCAGCTCGTGCAGCAGCGTCTCGTAACCCTGACTGCCCGGCGCCAGGTTGGCGTTCTGGTAATTCCACTCGACGTTGTCGAGATAGACGTAGGCATCGGCGTCATAGCTGTTCAGCTGGGCGTCGCTGAAGCCATAGCTGCTCTGCCAGCTGCACAGGCCCGTCACATTGCTGGTAATCAGGTTGACGTCGGCCAGGTGGATTTGCGCGGCGTTGCCGTCGCTCGTCTCCGCGAACTGGATGCCCGTCAGCTTGGAAATATAGGCGAAGGCGGCACGGGTCGCATCCTGCTGGGAGGCCGAGAAGGCTTGCGCCGACCCCGTGAAATTCTTTTGCGCGGAAACAGCATCCTCGTTGCCGGAAGCAACCGAAAACGTATAAGTCAGCGTGGTGATCGGCGTGCCCGAGGCATTCGTCAGGTAATTCCAGTCCGGCCCAGTGTCGAGCAGGGCATCGATATAGTTTAGCCCGGATAAGGGCGTGGTCGTGATGTCGGATACGGTAGCCATTAAATTAACGATGCTTGCTGCGTGAAAATTGATTCGTGAAAGTATTTCCCGCGCAACAGTTGAAGTCAAATAAGAATTTCAATCGTGCGCACCTTGGCCCGGAAACAGGGCTTGTCCACGACTCGGCGGCCGTGTGTCAGGCCTTGGGCGTGGCCAGCAGGGCTTTCAGGTTGGCGAGGCGTTCCTTGGGCGTCATCACTTCGTTTTCCTTCGGCACCGCGTGGCCGACGTCGAGCGCCATTTCCTTGATGAAGCGCGACGGGTCGCAATGCACGAGCTCGCCCGCCCGCTTGCGCTTCTTGCACCAGGTGACGTGCAGGCTGCGCTGGGCGCGCGTGATGCCGACGTACATCAGGCGGCGCTCTTCCTGGATGCGGGCGGCGATTTTTTCGACGGGGTCGTCCGGATCGCCCTTGTGCGGCAGGATGCCTTCCTCGCAACCGACGAGGTAGACGTGCGGATATTCGAGGCCCTTCGATGCGTGCAGCGTCGACATGCGCACGGCGTCCGGCTCTTCGTCCTGGCCCTCGAGCATGGACATCAGCGCCACCATCTGCGTCAGTTCGAGCAGGTTTTTTTCTTCACCGTCGCGGTCGCGCCCGCCGCGGCCACGTTCCTTCAGCCAGTTGGTGAACTCGAGCACGTTCTGCCACTTGCCTTGTGCGGCCCGGTCGTCGAAGTTCTCGTACAGGTAGTGCTCGTAATTGATTTCTTTCATCATGTCGTCGAGCAGTTCGGCGGCGTTGTCGCCGCTGCCGGACGGGCCGGGACGCGTGGCGCGCGCTTCCATGTCGTTGATGAAGTGGCAGAATTCGCGCAGCGGAATGAGTTGCCGGTCCTGCAGCTTCGCCTCGATGCCGCCCTTCAGCGCGGCCTCGAACAGCGAGCAGTTCCACTGCTTCGAGAATTCGCCCAGCGCTTCCAAAGTCGTCATGCCGACGCCGCGCTTGGGCGTCGTGATCGCGCGGATGAATGCCGGGTCGTCGCCCTCGTTCGCGATCAGGCGCAGGTAGGCGATGATGTCCTTGATCTCGGCTTTATCGAAAAAGCTCTGGCCGCCCGAAATCGTGTATGGGATGCGTTCCTTGCGCAGCGCCTGTTCGATCACGCGGGCCTGGTGGTTGCCGCGGTACAGGATCGCAAAGTCCGACCACTTGTTCTTGCGCTGGAAGTGATCGGCCGAGATCATGATCGCGACCTGGTCGGCCTCCGTCTCGTCGTTCGGCATGCCCAGCACCTTGATGGGCTCGCCGAGACCGTGCTCGGACCACAGCGACTTTTCGAACAATTTCGGGTTGTTGCCGATGACGGCATTGGCCGCCTGCAGGATGCGCGTCGTGGAGCGGTAGTTCTGCTCCAGCTTGATCACGTTCAGGTCGGGGAAATCCGTCTGCAAGGTGCGCAGGTTTTCCACCGACGCGCCGCGCCACGCATAGATCGCCTGGTCGTCGTCGCCCACGGCCGTGAACATCGGCTTCTTGCCGAGCCCCGTCACCATCAGTTTCACGAGCTCGTACTGGCAGGTGTTGGTGTCCTGGTATTCGTCCATCAGCAGATAGCGCAGGCGGCGCTGCCAGCGGTCGCGGATCGGCTCGTTATTGCGGAACAGTTCCACCGGCAAGCGGATCAGGTCGTCGAAGTCGACGGCCTGGTAGGCCTGCAAGGTCGCGACATAGCTGCGGTAGATGCGGGCGGCCTGGGCCTCGTCCTCGTCGCGCGCGTCGCGGATCGCGTCCTCGGGGTCGACGAGGCCGTTCTTCCACAGCGAGATCGCGTTCTGGATGCGGCGGATCTCCTGCTTGTCGGTGGTGACGGCGAGGTCGGAGACGACGGTGTAGCAATCGTCGCTGTCCATGATGGAGAACCGGTCCTTCAAGCCGACGCCGGCCGCTTCCTGGCGCAGGATCTTGACGCCCAGCGAGTGGAACGTCGACACGGTCAGCTGCTTGGCCTGCTTCGGCTGTTTCAGCAGCTTGGCGATCCGCTCCTGCATTTCGAGCGCGGCCTTGTTCGTGAACGTCAGCGCGGCGATCGTGCGCGGATCGTAGCCGCGGTGCTCGATCATGTAGGCGATCTTCTGGGTGATGACGCGCGTCTTGCCCGAGCCGGCGCCGGCCAGCACCAGGCAGGGACCGTCGAGATAGAGCACGGCTTCGCTTTGCGGACCGTTCAGGCCGAAATTCGGGGCGTTGGACATGGGAACCTTGGATGGGAGAGCTCAGCATTGTAGCAAGCTCGTCCCCGCGTTGAAGCGGGCCGGCGCAAATGCGCACGGCCGTGTTGCAGACCTGCCTTGACGCGCCGGCAAGGGCGCGCGATTCAGCGGTAGCGGGCGATGTATTGCGCGGCCAGTTCGTCGATGTGGGGCGCGTAGCGGGCCAGCTCGGCCTCGGTGCCGGGCGACTGCCAGTCGTCCTTCCAGGCCATGGTGACGCCATCCGGCAGCGTCAGCCGGGCGAACACGGCGCCGTCGCGCTCGTAATCGGCGATCGTGCCCCAATAAAAATCGCGCCGGTACGACTTCCGTACATTACCCAGGCCAAAATCCAGCACGAGTGCGTCGTCGATCACGCAGACGGCGTGGCCGTCGACCTGGCCCGGCTTCGCGAAGCCCTGCCCGCCCAGCAGGAAGGTGTTGCCCTGGTTTTCCACTTCGACCATGCCCGACACGATGCGGGCGCGGTGGCCGTGCAGTTCGGCCAGGCGCCGTGCCAGCGAGGCGACGAGGAAGCACGCGCTGCCGAAATTGTGCAGGTACAGCCAGCCGAGGTCGTACATGCGGTCGTACAGCAGACGGCCGAAATCGGCGAGTTCGGGCCGGGCCGAGGAGACCAGCAGTTGCTGTCCGCGCAATTCGCCGCGCACGATGAACACGGCGTCGAAGACGCGGCCGTAGCGGTCCAGCAAAGCGAGGAAGCGCTCGGTGCCTTCCACCATGAGGCCGTCATCGGCATCGCTCGCCAGCGCCACGAGGCCGTGTTCTTCGAAACGGCGCAGCTGGGCGGCGACTTCGTCGGCGGAGTACGGCAGGCCCTGCGCCAGCGCGGACAACTTCAGGCGCTGGCCGGCGACGAATTCGTTGCCGAGTTTAAGGAACAGGTCGTAGCCGAGCATCGAATCGGTACAGGGAACGTTTTCGACGAGCCAGTTGCGCACGAGGGCAACACTTTTGAGAATGGGGGGAACGCGATGCAGGGGCATTGTAAATACTCGACAATATGGATGACACAATCAGCGAGAGTGTGCCGCAATTCATCCCCCCATGTCGCCGGGTTTAACGACCCTTTACAAATGCATGGCCCGATATGTCGCGGTTCGGACACGGTATGCGTTACCATCGCGCTGTAAGCGCCTCCGGCGCCATTTGCACGAGTTAATCAAAATGAAATTTGAACACCTGATTGAGATAAACGATCCCCTCAACCCGCTGATGGACACGATCACGCGCGAACAGTTGTGGCGCGGCCTCGTGCTGCGCGCGGAGGATCCGGCGATGTTCGTGCCGCACCTGGACGAATGCACGATCAGCGAACGGACCAGCGGCAGCTTTGCGCGCCGCCTGCGCTATGGCGACCTCGTCATCGACGACAAGGTGATCCTGACCCCGCTGCACGAAGTGCGCTACGAAGTGCCGGCGCAGGGCGACATCGCCCAGTCGCTGCTGACCATGAGCATCGAGACGCCGACGCCCGATGCGCTGGTGGTGCGCTTCCGCTACGACGACGGCAACCCGTCGGCCACCGACGAGACGGGCCGCATGTACGAGGATTTCAAGAAGTCGGCGTACAAGGAAGCGGACATCGACACCGTCAAGGTGGTGCGGCAGCTGGCGGCGGACGGGAAACTGGACGCGTCGCTGTTGAATTAAGGCCGGTTTGGTGGGCACGTTTCATCGGATTGATGCGCCCGGCATCAATCCCCCCGGCCTCGACTACCCATCCGATATCGGTTGCCGGTGGACACCCCGTGCCCACGCGGACGTTCGCGGACCGCCTGGATCCATCAAGTCCCCGGTTCGACCTCGTCCGGATCGATGTCGCTCTCTCCCTTCGCGAGATTGGCCGCCAGGTCGCGCAGCGCCGTGCGCACGCCCTCCTCGATGACGGGGTGATAAAACGGCATCTCCAGCATCTGGTCGACCGTCAGGCGCGACTGCACCGCCCAGCTCAACAGATGCCCGATGTGTTCGCCTCGCGGGGCGATCATCTCGGCGCCCAGGAAGCGTCCCGTGCGGTACTGGCCGTAGACGCGCAGCATGCCCTTGTTCTGCAACATCACGCGGCTGCGGCCCTGGTTCTCGAACGACACCTGCCCCACCGCGAACTTCGACCTGCCCGGCGCGCACAGCGCCTTGTAGCTGGCGCCCAGCGTGACGACGTTCGGTTCCGTGAACGCGGCCGTCAGCGGCGTACGGCGCAGGCCGGGGCGGACGTCCGGGAAGCGGCCGGCGTTGTCGCCCGCGATCTTGCCGTGGTCGGCCGCCTCGGGCAGCACGGGACGCTCGTGGTTGGCGTCGCCGGCGATGAAGACATGGCTGTTCCCGCATTGCATGGTGCGCGGGTCGAACAGGGGCACGCCGTTGCCATCGAGCGCGATGCCCGCGTTGTCGAGGCCGAGGTCGTGCACGTTGGGCGTGCGGCCGGCGGCCTGCAGCACGTATTGAAAACGTTCCGTCAGCGCTTCATCGTGGCGGCCCGTCGTCAGCACGACGTCGTCGCCGTCCTGCTCGGCGCGCAGGATGCGCGACTGGAAGTGGATGTCGAGTTCCTCGCACAGCACGCGCGAGGCCGTCTTGAGCACCACGGGGTCGGAGAGCTGCGCCACGCTGCCGCCGCGCGCGTACAAGCGCGTGCGCACGCCCAGGCGGGCCAGGGCCTGGCCGATTTCCAGTCCGATGACGCCCGTGCCGATCACGGCCACGGAACGCGGCAGGTCGTTCCAGTAAAACACGTCGTCGCTCGTGATCACGCCGGGTCCGACGTTGTCCAGCACCGGCAAGCGGGTCGGGCTGGAGCCGGTGGCGATCACGATGCGGGCGGCAAAGATCTCCGTATGGTCGTCCACCAGCAGCGTGTGCGGATCGGTGAAGCGGGCGTGGCCGCGCACCTTGTCGTCGGCCGGCATGGCATCGACGCCGTCGACGACGAAGCCGACGAAGCGGTCGCGCTCGCGCCGCACGCGTTCCATCACGGCCACGCCGTCGATGCGGACAGCCCCCGGATGGACGCCGAACCCGGGCGCGAGGTGCAGCATGTGGGCGGCCTCGGCGGCGGCGATCAGGAGCTTGCTGGGCATGCAGCCCACGCGTGCGCACGTGGTGCCGTAGACGCCGCTCTCGATCAGCACGGTACGCGCGCCCTGCGCCCTGGCGGCGCGATAGGCAACCAGGCCGGCCGTGCCGGCGCCGATGATGGCGACATCGACCTTCAGTTTCTTCATCCTCACCTCCGGGAAGTTCACGAGCGTGACGATACGCTTTTTTCAAGAACTCGGCTTGGAAGCGGGAAATTTTAGGCGGCCGGCCGGGTGCCGGTATCGTGGGCACGGGGTGCCCACCCTAGGAGTTCTCCCAGCCGTAGGGTGGGCGGCCCTCCGCCCACCAATCACCGCATCAAATATCGAGCGGATCGACTTCGAGCGACCAGCGCACCCGCGACTTCATCGCCCGCAGCGCATCGACCCACTCGTCGAGGAAGGCCTGCAGCGCCGGCCGCGAATTCGATTCGACGAGGAGTTGGGCGCGGTCGACGTTGTGCACGCGGGTCATCGTCATCGGGATCGGGTCGTTGATGACGACGGCGTCCGACGGCACCGCGTCGCGCGCGGCCTCGAGGAATTCGATGGCGGTCGCCAGCTCGGGCGCCTCGGCGCGCAGCAGCGCCTGGTACATGTACGGCGGCAGCGCGGCCTGGTGGCGTTCTTCCAGCAGGCTGCCGGCAAAGCGGTCGTAGTCGTGCCGCATCACGGCGCCGTACAGCGGATGCTGGCAGTAGCGCGACTGGATCAGCACTTCCGATTCCAGGCCCGCGCGGCCGGCCCGTCCCGCCACCTGCATCAGCTGCGCGAACAGTCGTTCGCTGGCGCGGTAATCCTGCGAGAACAGCGCCGTGTCCGGATTCAGCACGCCGACGAGGGTCAGCCGTTTGAAATCGTGGCCCTTGGCGACCATCTGCGTGCCGATCAGGATGTCGACGTCGCCGCGGTGCACGGTATCGAACGCTTCCTGCGCGCTGCCCTTGCGGCGCGTGGAATCGGCGTCGATGCGCAGGATGCGCGCCTGCGGGAACAGCGCTTGCAGGCCTTCCTCGACGCGCTGGGTGCCGCGGCCCAGCGGCTGCAGGTCGACGTTGCCGCACGTCGGGCAGGCGTGCGGAATGCGCTGCTCGAGCGAGCAATGATGGCAGCGCAGGCGCCGCTCCGGCCGGTGCAGGACCATGAACGCGGTGCAGCGCGTGCAGTTGCTGATCCAGCCGCACGCCTCGCAGCACAGCACGGGGGCATAGCCGCGCCGGTTCAGGAACAGCAACGATTGCTCGCCCCGTTCGATGCGCAGCCGCAGCGCCTGCATCAGCGTCGACGTCAGGCCCTCCTTCGGCTTGTCGCGCTCCATGTCGATCAGCGTCACGCGCGGCAGCACGGCATCGCGCACGGCGCGCTCGCGCAGTTCGAGCCTGCGGTAGCGGCCCGTCTGCGCGTGGTGCCAGCTTTCCAGCGACGGCGTCGCCGACCCGAGCACGATGGGGATGCCGAGCTGGCGCGCGCGCCACACGGCCAGGTCGCGCGCCGAATAGCGCAGGCCTTCCTGCTGCTTGTACGACGGGTCGTGTTCCTCGTCGATGACGATCATTTTCAGGTTCGGCAGCGACGCCAAAATCGCCAGCCGCGTGCCCAGCACGATGCGCGCGCGGCCCGTGTGCGCGGCCAGCCAGTGCAGCATGCGCTCGCCTTCCGACAGGCTGCTGTGCAGGGTCGCCAGCATCACGCCGGGAAAGCGCGCGCGGATGTTCGCTTCCAGTTGCGGCGTCAGGTTGATCTCCGGGACCAGGACCAGGATCTGCGCATCGTCGTCGCGCTCCAACACCTGGGCGCAGGCCTGCAGATAGACCTCGGTCTTGCCGCTGCCGGTCACGCCGTACAGCAGCATCGGATGAAAGCCCTGCGCACCGCCGATGGCATCCGCCGCCTGCCGCTGGGCCGCGTTCAGCACGGGCACGTCGGTCGGCACGGGGTCGTGCGCATCCGGCAGCTTGGCCAGTTTCTTGAGCGCGCGGTCCAGCGCCACCGTCGTCGACAGGCGCAGGTTCTTGGGCAGGCCCGGCAGCGCCACCTCCCCCAGCGGCCGGTGATAGTAGGCGGCGGCGAAGCGCGCCAGCGCGATCCAGCGCTCCGGCAGCGGCGACAGCTGGGTGCGCACGGCCAGCGCGTCCTTGAGCTTGTCGGCCGGGACGTCCGTCTCGTGCTTGACGGCGACGATCAGCCCGACCGCCTCGCGCCGCCCGAAGTTCACGAGCGCCAATTGCCCGACTTGCGGCTCGGTGCCGGGTTCACATACCCAGCGGTAGTCGAACAGGCTGTCGAGCGGCGTGTCGAGGGCGATTTGCAGGATGCAGTGAGACAATCCGTTACCTTGTCGAGAAGCTGTGGAAAACTGTGGAAAACTTTGTGGAAAATGGAAAAGTTGACCGTGAAGAAGGTTTACGCTAGATCAATACGTTAGGAAATACTCTATAGTCAGCCTTAGAATTATCCTATGAATTCAATGGCTTAGGTTTTGCGACTTTGCGCGCGTGAAATTTCTCATCGCTTGAGCGCTTCTGTGCATAACTGTGCCTTTCCGATGAAAAACTTGAGCGCACTGCAGCAAAAACTTGAAGCAATACTTGAAGAAAACTCGTAAACCACGGTAAACCAAGCACTTTTCTGGATTATGCACAGAATCTGTGCATAACTTTGTGAACAATAGGCTGACAGCTGCGGTGGATAACCGGTTACTCCGTGGGAGTTCATCCGCAGGGCATCCTCACCGCGACAGTAAATCCAACAAAATCAAGCACTTACCATATCTGAGCGGGCACTGTATATTTCTACAGTCCACGCCGGCACAGCGCGAATTATTGTGAATAAGTGTGATTGCCCGCTTGCCGCGCTGCGCAAAAAGCCGGCGGCGCGGCGGGGCTCAGGCGGCGCGCTGGCGGCGGCTGAAATCGTGCACCGCGTCGACCATCGCCGTCACCGACTCGGGCGGCGTGAATTGCGAGATGCCGTGGCCGAGATTGAACACGTGGCCGTGGCCGGCGGACGGGGTGCCGTAGCTGGCGAGCGCCTTCTCGACCTCGGCGCGGACCTGCTCCGGACCGGCGAACAGGATGGCCGGGTCGAGGTTGCCCTGCAGGGCGACGCGGTCGCCGACCTGGGCGCGTGCGCGGCCCAGGTTGACGGTCCAGTCCAGGCCCAGCGCGTCGGCGCCGATGTCGGCCATCTCGTCCAGCCACAGGCCGCCGCCCTTCGTGAACACGATGGCCGGAATGCGCACGCCGTCTTTTTCGCGCTTCAGTTGGGCGACCACCTTGCGCATATACGCGAGCGAGAACGCCTGGTAGGCGCCGTCCGCGAGCGCGCCGCCCCAGGAGTCGAAGATCATGACGGCCTGGGCGCCGGCGTCGATCTGGGCGTTCAGGTACTGCGCGACGGCTTCCGCGTTGATGTCCAGGATGCGGTGCATCAGGTCCGGGCGCGCATACAGCATCTTCTTGATCGTGTGGAATTCGCGCGAGCCGCCGCCTTCCACCATATAGCAGGCCAGGGTCCAGGGGCTGCCGGAAAAGCCGATCAGCGGCACGCGGCCGTTCAGCGCCGTGCGGATCGACGTCACGGCGTCGAACACGTACGACAGCGATGCCATGTCGGGCACGCGCAGGGCCGCGACCTCGGCGTCGGTGCGCACGGTGCGCTCGAATTTCGGGCCTTCGCCATCCTCGAAGTACAGGCCCAGGCCCATCGCATCCGGCACGGTCAGGATGTCCGAGAACAGGATCGCGGCATCCAGCGGATAGCGGTCGATCGGCTGCAGCGTGACTTCGGTGGCGAAGTCGGGATTCTTGGCCAGCCCCAGGAACGAGCCGGCGCGCGCGCGCGTGGCGCGATACTCCGGCAGGTAGCGCCCCGCCTGGCGCATCAGCCACACCGGCGTGTAGTCCGTCGGCTGGCGCAGCAGCGCACGCAGGAAGGTATCGTTCTGGAGCGGGGCAAATTGTGGCATGGCTGACAATCCGGTCGAAATCGAGGCAAACGCCTATTATCGCATTCCGGCGCACGCGCATGGCACTTCCCGGACATACCTCGCCGCGACAGGCACTTATAATGCTTGTCTTCCCGCTGCCCGTCCCCAATCTTCAGGACCGACCATGACCGACTCCTCCCGCAAACAGGCCACGCCCTGCGGCGCCTGGGCTTCCCCGATCACCGCCGCCGTCGTCGCGGCCGGCGCCACGCCGCTGTCGCAGGTGCTGCTCGATGGCGGCGACGTCTTCTGGCTGGCGGGCCGCGCCAGCGAGGGCGGCCGCAACACGCTGATGCGGCTGGCGCGCGGCCAGGTCGAGGAACTGACGCCGGCCCCGTTCAACGTGCGCACCCGCGTGCACGAGTACGGCGGCGGCGCCACGCTCGTCGCGGACAGCCACATCTGGTTCTCGAACTTCGCCGACAACCGCGTCTACCGCATCGACCGGGCCGGCGGCGGCGCACCTGTCCCCGTCAGCGAAGACGGCGCCAAACGCTGGGCCGACTTCGTGCTCGACCGCCGCCACCTGCGCCTGATCGGCGTGCGCGAAGACCATTCAAAGGGCGGCACCTATCCGGAAAACACGCTGTGCGCGCTGGGCGCCGACGGCCTTGAAACCGTCCTCGTCGACGGCAACGATTTCTATTCGTCGCCGCGCATTTCCCCGGACGGCACGCAGCTCGCCTGGCTGAGCTGGGACAACCCGCGCATGCCGTGGCAGGGGACGGCGTTGTGGCTGGCCGAGATCGGCGCCGACGGCACGCTGCTGGACGGCCGCATGGTCGCGGGCGGCACAGAGGAAGCTATCGTGCAGCCGGAATGGTCGCCGGACGGCACGCTGTACTTCGTCTCCGACCGCAGCGGCTGGTGGAACCTGCACCGCTACGAGCACGGCGTCGTGCACCCCGTGTGCCCGCGCGCGGCCGAATTCGGCGGCCCCCACTGGACCTTCGGGAACAGCATGTACGGCTTCCGCTCCGCCACGGAAATCGTCTGCACGTACATCGAGGATGGCGTCAGCCGCCTCGCGCGCCTCGACACGACCTGCGGCGAGCTGGCCGAGATCGACACGCCCTACCAGGAAATCCGCGAACTGCGCGTGGCCGGCGACACCGTGGCGCTGCTGGGCGGCGCGCCCACGCTGGCGGCGGAAATCGCGTGCATCGATCTGGCCACCGGCCGGCGCGACGTGCCGGCGCGCTCGATCGACGCGCTGCCGGACGTCGGCTATCTGTCCGTCCCGCACAGCATCCGTTATCCGAGCGCGAACGGCCGCACGGCGTACGCGTTCTACTACCCGCCCACCAACCGCGATTTCTCGCCGCAGCCGGGCGAGCTGCCGCCGCTGATGGTGATCGGGCACGGCGGTCCGACCGGCATGGCCGCCAGCACGCTGAAACTGGCCACGCAGTTCTGGACGAGCCGCGGCATCGCCGTGCTGGACGTGAACTACGGCGGCAGCACGGGCTTCGGCCGCGCCTACCGCGACCTGCTCAAGGGCCAGTGGGGCGTGATCGACGTCGAGGATTGCGTGGCCGGCGCCCAGCACCTGGCCGACCAGGACCTCGTGGACCGCGAGCGCCTCGTGATCCGCGGCGGCAGCGCGGGCGGCCTGACGACCTTGTGCGCCCTCGCCTTCCACGACGTGTTCAAGGCCGGCGCCAGCTATTACGGCGTCTCCGACCTGAAAGGCCTGGACGCCGACTCGCACAAGTTCGAATCGCACTACAACGAATACCTGATCGCGCCGAAGGACAGCGCCGACCGCGTCTACGCCGAGCGCTCGCCCATCAACCACACCGATAAACTGCACCGGCCGATGATCTTCTTCCAGGGCCTGGACGACAAGGTCGTGCCGCCGCCGCAATCGGAAGTGATGGTGAGCGCCCTGCGCGCGCGCGGCGTGCCGGTCGCCTACCTCACGCTGGACGGCGAAGGGCACGGCTTCCGCAAGGCCGACAGCATCGTGCGCACGCTGGAAGCCGAGCTGTATTTCTACCTGCGCGTGTTCGGCATTCCCGTCCCGACCAGCCTGCCGGCCATCGACATCGAGAACCTGCCTGCATGAGCGATGAGGTGTTGCACGCGGTCGTCGATGGCTGTGACGACCGCCGGAAGCTGATCCTCGCGCTGCTGGCGCTGGCCGGCGAACCGATGGGACGGCGCCGCATCCACGACCACCTGGCGCCGCTGGAAGCCAGCGCGAAAGAGGCGGAACTGGTCGAGCCGCTCGAACGCCTGCTTGCCGATGGCCTGATTGGCGAACTGCCGTCGCGCGGCTACACGATCGCGGCCGATGTCTCCTGGCCCGCCATCCGGTGGGTACTGCGCGCGCGCCGGTTCAATGAACTGCGCGCGGTCTACCAGCAGGTGACGCCGCTGCGCGTCGACTGGCAGGGCACGCCCATGCTGCGCAGCTACCGCCAGGGCGTCGCACTGCTGCGCTTCGCCCTGCTGGCCGGCGAAGGCCCGAAAGCCATCGCGCCGCTGCTCGCCGCCTGCCTGCGCTGCCACGAAGCCGCCTACCTGCATCCGCTCGTCGACATCTGCGCGCGTCCGTTCGAGCCGGACCTGATGGAGCGCATCAATGGCCTCGTGCGCGACGACGTGCTCGCGGTCCTCGTCAACCACGTGCAGCGCGAACCCGCGAGCGCGCCGGCGATCCGCGCCTACGCGGAAGACCACGTCGCGCAAGGCGGCGCGTCGATGGCGCTGCGCACGGCGCTGGCCGAACATGTCATCCTGTGCGGCCGCCTCGATGCCGCGGCCGGCCTGCTCGCCGATCTCGACGAATCCGCGACCTTGTACTACCGCAGCGTGCTGCAACTGCTGCGCGGCGACACGGCACCCGCGCTGGCCGGCTTCGACAAGGCATTGAAGCTGCTCCGGCGCGAGACGGGCAAGCGAAAGGCCGTGTTCGAGGGCATCGGCGGCCATTTGTACGTGACGGCCCTGCTCCGCAGCGACGACCCGAAACACGCCAAGGCCGCGGAAAGCTACCTGGACAGCGCCACGCGGGCCGTGCAAAGCCACGACACCGCCGTCTACCAGCAGTTGTCGATGCTGCGCCAGATCCGCGGCGGCACGGTCGACGCCGAGGTGCTCCCGTCGCGCAACTGGGAGACGGCGCTGCAGCCGGTGATGTTCCGCACCCTGCTGCACTGGTGGCTCGGCATGCCGCAACTGGCCGACCAGCGCGCCATGCTGGAGCAGCAATTCGATGTGGCGCATGCCGCCGGCTTCGACTTCGTCGCGGCGCAGATCGCGTCCGTGCTGGGCCAGATGGGCATGGTCGGCATCGACCAGCGGGCGATCGCGCTGCGCCAGCAGCACCGCTTCGTCGACCTCGCGCTATGGTTCGAGCGCGAGCAGCCGTGGGAGCGCCAGCTGAACGCCCTCATCAACCTGCAGCCGGCCGTGAACGTGGAGGTCGTGAAGGAATCGCGCCTCGCCTGGCTGATCGCATGGGACGCGCACCTGGGCGTGCGCGCCATCGAACCACGCGAACAGAAGCGCGACGCGCAGGGCGGCTGGACGCGCGGCCGCCCGCTGGGCCTCAAGCGCCTCGCGGAAGACGCGGCGGAACTGGACTTCCTCACCGCGCAGGACGTGCAGGCGGCAGGCTGCATCGGCGCCTTTCGCTACTACAGCGGCACCGGCGCGCGCTATGAATTCGACCTGGACAAGACCGTGGCCGCGCTGGCCGGCCATCCGCTGCTGTTCTGGATGGACGCGCCGGGCACGCGCATCGAACTGCTGCCGGGCGAGCCGCAACTGGTCGTGCGCGCCGGCGGCGGCAAGGTGTCGATATCGCTGGTGCCGCCCTTGCGCGAGCAGCAGGGCGACGTCGTCGTCACGAAGGAAACCCCGACACGCCTGCGCATCGTGCGCGTAAAAGACGAGCACCGCCGCATCGGCGCCATCGTCGGCGACGGCCTGGAAGTGCCACTGGAAGCCGAGAAGCGCGTGCTGCAGGCGATCAGCGCCATCTCGTCGATCGTCACCGTGCAGTCCGATATCGGCGGCAGCGCGGCGGACATCGAGCAGGTGCCGGCCGACCCGCGCCTGCACGTCAACCTGCTGCCTTACCAGCAGGGCTTGCGCATCCAGGTGATGGTGCGGCCGCTGCCGGACGCCGGCCCGTACTTCCGTCCGGGCGACGGCGCGGAAAGCGTGATCGCCGACGTGGCCGGCGTGCGCACGGAAGCGCGCCGCGACCTGAATGGCGAACGCGAGGCCGAGCGCCGGCTGCTGGCCGACCTGCCCGCGCTGGAGCAGGCGGAGATGGAACATGGCGAGTGGCTGCTCGCGGCGCCGATCCACTGCCTGGAGCTGGTTGTTCAGCTGCAGGAACTGGATGGCTCGAAGGTCCTCGTCGCGTGGCCGGAGGGCGAGTCGTTCCGCGTGTCGAAGAAGATCACGTCGACATCCGTGCGCCTGCAGATCCGGCGCGACAAGGACTGGTTCGCAGCCAACGGCGACGTGCAGGTCGACGAAAACAAGGTGATGGACTTGCGCGAGCTGCTCGCGCGCGTGCGCGAGGACCGTTTCATTGCGCTCGGCGACAACCAGTTCCTGGCACTCACGCACGAACTGCACCGCCGCCTGCTGGATCTGTCCGCCTACAGCGACGCCGACAAGGACGCGCTGCGCTTTCACCCGCTCGCCAGTTTCGCGCTGGAAGAGATGGCCCAGGACGCGGGCGGCGTCGATGCGGATAAAGCGTGGCGCGCGCACCTGAAGCACATGCGGGCGAATGCGGACTACAAGCCGCAGTTGCCGGGCACCTTGCAGGCCGAGCTGCGCGACTACCAGGTCGAAGGCTTCGAGTGGCTGGCCCGCCTCGCGCACTGGGGCGTCGGTGCCTGCCTCGCGGACGATATGGGCCTCGGCAAGACCTTGCAGGCGCTGGCACTGATACTGGCGCGCGCGCCAGGCGGGCCGACGCTTGTGGTGGCGCCGACGTCCGTCGCGACGAACTGGCTGGCGGAAGCCGAGCGCTTCGCGCCCACGCTGAACGTGCGCCTGTTCGGCCCCGGCGACCGCGCGGCGATGCTGAAGGAAGCGGGCCCGTTCGACGTGATCGTCGCCAGCTACGGCCTGCTGCAACTGGAATCCGCGCTGTTCGACGGCATCCGCTGGCACACGATCGTGCTGGACGAAGCGCAGGCCGTCAAGAACCCGTACACGCGCCGCTCCGCGGCCGTGATGGCGCTGCAAGGCGATTTCAAAATGGTCGCCACCGGCACGCCGCTCGAGAATCACCTGGGTGAGTTGTGGAACCTGTTCAGGTTCATCAATCCGGGCCTGCTCGGCAGCGCCGACCAGTTTCAGCTGCGCTTCGCCGGCCCCATCGAAAAAGCTTCCGATAAACGCGCGGAACTGGCGGCGCGCACGCGCCTGCGCCGTCTCACGCAGCCGTTCATCCTGCGCCGCACGAAAGCGCAGGTGCTGTCCGAGCTGCCGCCGCGCACGGAGATCGTGTTGCCCGTGCAGCTCTCGGAAGAAGAGATGGCGTTGTACGAATCGCTGCGGCGCGACGCTTTGGAACGCCTCGCGTCCCTGGAGGCGCAGGATGGGAAAAATGCGTCGCAGAAGCAGATCCAGATCCTGGCCGAGATGATGAAGCTGCGCCGCGCGTGTTGCAATCCGGTGCTCGTCGCGCCCGACAGCGGTATCCGCAGCAGCAAGCTGGAGACATTCGCGCGCCTCGCCGACGAATTGCTGGAGAACCGCCACAAGGCGCTCGTGTTCAGCCAGTTCGTCGACCACCTCAGCTTGATCCGCAAGCACCTCGACGAACGCGGCATCCGCTACCAGTACCTCGACGGCTCGACGCCGATGCAGGAACGGAAGCGCCGCGTGGATGCGTTCCAGGCCGGCGACGGCGACCTGTTCCTCATCTCGCTGAAGGCCGGCGGCGTCGGCATCAACCTGACGGCGGCCGACTACGTGATCCACATGGACCCGTGGTGGAATCCGGCGGTGGAGGACCAGGCGAGCGACCGCGCGCACCGCATGGGCCAGCAGAGGCCCGTCACGATCTACCGCCTCGTCGCGCGCCACACGATCGAGGAAGGCATCGTCGACCTGCACCGCCACAAGCGCGACCTCGCCGACAGCCTGCTGGAAGGCACGGACGTCGCGGCGCGCCTGTCGCCGGCGGACATGCTGGCCATGCTGCAGGCGGGGCTGGCGGGGAGCGCGGGGCCGCGTGCGCCGGCGGCCGCCGAGTGGCGATCCGAGTGACGAGCCGGGTGACGATAAGCGCCGTTGCGAGGGCGTTGGCGGCGGTTCGCGTCAAGACGCGGGCGTGACGGATTGTTTCAGATGCCCGCAAGCACGCCGAATGATGCTAATCTGGCGCCCCCGCGCGTTCCGACGCGCCATCTGGCCCTTTATTCAACCAGGCAGATAGAAATGATGACATCGAAAATCGCGCTTGCCGTACTGCTCACCAGCGTCGCGCTGGCGCCGGCGAGTGCGCGCACCAAGCCCCATCACAAGGCCGCCGCACACAGCGCCAAGGCCAAGTCCTCGTCGAAGAGCAAGGCCAAGGCGCCCGCCGCCAGGGCAACGGCCAACCACGAACGCACACCGATTGCGGCCAGCATGCCGCAGAACCGCAACGACCGCTTCATGGACTCGTTGTCCATGCAATTCCTCACCGCGCTGTGGCGCATCGATCCGGAAGACGGCATCTACGTCGGCAAGTTCGACGCGGCCGCCAGGCTGACGATTCCCGACGCCGCCTCGCGCACGAAGCGGCTCGCGTTCATCGATGAGTGGCTCGACAAGTTCGGCAAGCTGAACGCCGACAAGCTGTCGCCGAACCAGCGCACCGATCTCGCCGTCCTCCTCAACAAGCTGAAATACGACCGCTGGCAACTGACCACGTTCCGCGAGTTCGAGTGGAACCCGGCCGACTACAACGTGGCGCAGGCCTTCGACCTGATCCTGAATACGGAATACGCGGCCAAGGCGCAGCGCCTGCGCACGATCCTGAAACGCCTGACCGACGTGCCGGCCTATTACCAGGCCGCGCAGGGCTCCATCGTCAACCCGACGCACGAACACACGCAGCTGGCGCTCCAGCAGGCGCCGGGCACGCTCGTCGTGCTGGCGGACCTCGGCAAGGCCGCGCAGGAATCGATTCTCTCCCCGCAGGAGAAGGCGATCTTCGCCCAGCGCATCGCGAACGCCGGCACCGCGGTGCTGGGCTGGGTCGACTTTTTGACGGACCTCGACAAGTCGCAGGTCCAAATGCAGCGCGCCCGCTCGTTCCGCATCGGGAAGGACCTGTACGAGCAAAAGTTCGCCTTCGAGATCCAGTCGCCCAACACGGGCGAGCAGACCTACCGCAAGGCGCTGGCCGCGCGCGACGAGCTCCTGGCCCGCATGGACGCCTTGTCCGACCAGTTGTGGGACAAGACGATGGGCAGCGTCGCCAAGCCGGCCGACCGCTACAAGAAGATCGGCATGGTGATCGACAAGCTCTCGCTGCAGCACACGACGCCGGCGGACTTCCTGCCCGAGATCCGCCGCCAGATCCCGCAGCTGCAGGATTGGGTCATCAAGAACAACCTCGTGACGATCGACCCGAGCAAGCCGCTCGTCGTGCGCGAGACGCCGCTGTACCAGCGCGGCGTGGCGGGCGCCAGCATCGACGCGCCGGGTCCGTACCGTCCGAAAGACAAAACCTATTACAACGTCACGCCGCTGGACGGCCTCACGCCCGAGCAGGCCGAAAGCAGCCTGCGCGAGTACAACAACTGGATGCTGCAAATCCTGAACATCCACGAGGCGATCCCGGGCCACTACACGCAGCTGATGAACGCCAACCGTTCGCCGTCGCTGGTGAAGACCCTGTTCGGCAACGGCGCGATGATCGAGGGCTGGGCCGTGTACGGCGAGCGCATGATGCTGGAATCCGGCTATGGCGACAACGCGCCAGAGCTGTGGCTGATGTGGTGCAAGTGGAACCTGCGCAGCGTCTCCAACACGATCCTCGACTACAGCGTGCACGTGCTGGGCATGACGCGCGACCAGGCCATGGACCTGCTCGTGCGCCAGGCCTTCCAGACCCCGCAGGAAGCGTCCGAAAAGTGGCGCCGCGCGCAGCTGTCGTCCGTGCAGCTCACCAGCTACTTCAGCGGCTACAGCGACATCATGGAACTGCGCGAACGGCGCAAGCAGCAGCTGGGCGACCGCTTCAACCTGAAGCAGTTCCACGACCAGTTCCTCGGGTATGGAAATGCGCCGGTGAAGATCATCGGGCAGTTGATGCAGTAAGCGAGTAGGCGGCAGGGCGCGGCAATAACCCGACGCGACGTAAAAAAGGGGCCGACGGCCCCTTTGTTTTTTGCAGATATCCCGATCGACACCGGCAACCTGGACCGGTCGCCACGGCGCTCAGGCGTGTTCTTCCGGCGCCTGCGTCACCCGCACGAAGATCGGCGCCATGATGAGGCCCAGCTCGAACAGCAGGCACATCGGTACGGCCAGCGCCAGCTGGCTGACGGCGTCCGGCGGGGTCACGACGGCGGCGATCACGAACGCGCCGACGATGGCGTACGGGCGGATCGAGCGCAGCTTCTCGACGCTGACGATGCCCATGCGCACGAGGATCACGACGACCACCGGCACCTCGAACGTGGCGCCGAATGCGAGGCACATCGACATGACGAAATCGAGGTAGTTTTCGATGTCCGGCATCACGGCGATGGAATTCGGCGAAAAATTGCCGATGAAGTGGAAGATGCGGCCGAACACGAAGAAATAGCAGAACGCCACGCCGGCGATGAACAGCACCGACGACGAGACCACGAGCGGCAGCACGAGCCGCTTTTCGTGCGCGTACAGCCCGGGCGCGACGAACGCCCACACTTGATAAAACACCCACGGCAGCGCGAGGATGAAGGCGATCAGCAGCGTGACCTTCATCGGCACGAGGAAGGGCGAGACGACGCCCGTGGCGATCATCTTGGAGCCGGCCGGCAGCGCGGCCAGCATCGGGGCGGCGAGGAAATCGTAGATGCGCGCCGGGCCCGGCCAGACCAGCAGGACGATGCATGCGAGGACGATGCCGTACGTCGCCTTGATCAGGCGGTCGCGCAGCTCGACCAGGTGGGAGATGAAGGTTTCTTCGCCCGCGGTTTCTTCAGTCATCTGGCGCAAGGGTGTGGCGCCCTGGGGCGGCCATCATCAGAAAAATGTGGTGTTGGAGGTGGCGCCGGGGCGGAATTTGCGCACGCGCGCGGCGCCGGACAGCACGTGCTGGCGGGTGCCCTGGCGGTTCTTGTACCAGGCCGGCATGCTCGACGTCTTGGCCAGCTTCTTGCGGCGGAAATCGCGCGCCTTGCGCTCGATGTCGTCCGGCGTGGCCGTCGTGGGCATGACGGCCGTGTCGCCGCGCCAGGCGGACTCGACCTCGCCCACGTGGCCCGAGACGGTGCTCTCGACCTCGGACTTGAACGTTTCGACCTCGGACTTGAAGCTTTGCGCGCTGTCCTGGATGTCCTTGTGCAGGTTGCGCAGCTCTTCCATCTCGATCTCGCGCGAGACCTCGGACTTCACCTCGTGCAGGTAGCGCTGGGCGCGGCCGTACAGGGTGCCGGCCATGCGCGCCACCTTAGGCAATTTCTCGGGGCCAATCACAACCAGCGCCACCGCGCCGATGATGGCGAGTTTGGTAAGACCGAGATCGATCATGGATGGTTCAGTTCAGCCACGCGGGCATGCCCAGTGCGTGCTCAATGACGGGTTTTTTCGCGCGCGTCGACGTCGATGGTCGACTTGTCGGCCACCTGTTGCGGCGGCTGCGCGGTCGTCTGGCCAGGGGCTTTGTCTTCCTCGCCCTTGACGCCATCCTTGAAACCCTTGACGGCCTTGCCCAGGTCCGAGCCGGCATTGCGCAGCTTGCCCGTACCGAACACCACCACCACCACGACCAGCACGATCAGCCAGTGCCAGATACTCATCGAACCCATTGTTTTCTCCTTGCCGGGCAGCAGCCCGATCAACGTAAGCCTAAAGCTACGCCAGTATAAGCGATGCAGGGCCGGAGTGGCCTCTTTCCTTCAGGGAAAAAGGCCACCCTGTTGCCAGTGTTACGTGCCCAGGCCGCGCCACGGACGCGGGCCGCCGTACACGTGCAGGTGCAGGTGGTACACCTCCTGGCCGCCGTCCGGACCGACGTTGAACAGCGTCTTGTAGCCGCCGCTGCGCTGGCCGTCCGGGCCCGTCTTGACGGCAATACCATGTTCCGCCGCCAGCTTCGGGGCCAGCGCCAGCATCTTGCCGAGGATAGCCGTATGCGCGTCCGTGCAATCGGACAGCGTGGCCACGTGCAGTTTCGGGATCACCAGCAGGTGAACGGGCGCCGCCGGGTTGATGTCCTTGAACGCGAGCAATTCATCGTCCTCGTACACGACGCTGGCCGGAATCTGCTTGGCGGCAATCTTGCAGAAAATGCAGTTATCCATGGTCTCTCCAGTCTTGTTCAGTCTTGCGGGCGCGCCGCTTTTTCTTCGATGCCGGAAATACCTTCGCGCCGCGCCAGTTCGTCCAGCACCTGCTGCGGCGTGAGGCCGAACTGCGCCAGCAGGACGATCGAATGGAACCACAGGTCGGCCGTTTCGTACAGCAGCTTGGACGGGTCGGCGCCGGCGCGCACGTCCTTGGCGGCCATCACGGTCTCGACGGCTTCCTCGCCGATCTTTTTCAGGATGGCGTCGTCGCCCTTGGCGAACAGTTTGGCCACGTACGAAGCCGCCGGGTCGCCGCCGTTGGCCGGCTTGCGGGATTCGATGACGGCCGCCAGGCGTTCCAGTTGCGTGCTCATTTGGTCTTTTTCGGGTTGGTATAAATGGTGTCCGGGTCTTGCAGCACGGGCTCGACGCTGTGCCAGTCGCCGTCGTCGAACTTCTGGAAGAAGCACGAATGGCGGCCGGTGTGGCAGGCGATGCCGCCGGCCTGCTCGACCTTCAGCAGCACCACGTCTTCGTCGCAGTCGAGGCGGATTTCCAGCACTTTCTGCACGTGGCCGGATTCCTCGCCCTTGTGCCACAGCTTCTTGCGCGAGCGGCTCCAGTACACGGCTTCGCCCAGCTCCACGGTCTTGGCGAGGGCTTCGCGGTTCATCCAGGCGAACATCAGGATGTCGCCGCTGCCGGCTTCCTGGGCGATCACCGGCACGAGGCCGTGCTCGTCCCATTGGACTTTCTTGAGCCAGGGTTGGGCCGGGATCGTCGGGGGGGTGGGTGGGGTCACCATGGTCGTCGGCTCCATCAGTCAGTCGAGGCGCATCGGGATGCCGCGGTCCGCCATGAAGCGTTTCGCTTCACCGACCGTGTGCTGCCCGTAGTGGAAGATGCTGGCGGCCAGCACGGCGTCGGCATGGCCTTCCAGCACGCCGTCGGCCAGGTCCTTCAAGCCGCCCACGCCGCCGGAAGCGATCACGGAGATACCGACCGCGTCCGAGACGGCGCGCGTCAGGCCCAGGTCGAAGCCGGACTTGGTGCCGTCGCGGTCCATGCTGGTCAGCAGCAGTTCGCCGGCGCCCAGGCTGGCCATCTTGCGGGCCCATTCGACGGCATCGAGGCCGGTCGCGTTGCGGCCGCCGTGGGTAAACACCTCCCACTTGCCGGGCGCGACCTGCTTGGCGTCGATGGCAACGACGATGCATTGCGAGCCGTGCTTCTGCGCGGCGTCGTACACGAGCTGCGGGTTGGTCACGGCCGAGGTGTTCATCGACACCTTGTCGGCGCCGGCGTTCAGCAGCCGGCGCACGTCCTCGACCTTGCGCACCCCGCCGCCCACGGTCAGCGGAATGAACACGGTCGATGCCACCGCCTCGATGATCGGCAGGATCAGGTCGCGGCCGTCGCTGGACGCCGTGATGTCGAGGAAGGTGAGCTCGTCGGCGCCCTGCTCGTTGTAGCGGCGTGCGATCTCGACCGGGTCGCCGGCGTCGCGCAGCTCGGTGAAGTTGACGCCCTTGACGACGCGGCCGCCGGTGACGTCCAGGCAGGGGATGATGCGTTTTGTGAGCATAAAATTAGTGTTTGCTTAAAAACGTCGCCCCCGCGCAGGCGGGGGTCCAATTTTGCATGCGCAATCGATATGCACGCAGAACTTGGGTCCCCGCCTTCGCGGGGACGACGGTTTTGAGGGTGGTGGCGAGAATTACGCCTGCGCGCCCTCGGTCAATGCGTCCGCGCGTTCCTGCGCGCTGGCCAGGTCGAGCGTGCCCTCGTAGATCGAACGGCCGCAGATCACGCCTTCGATGCCCTCGTCCTGCACGGCGCACAGCGCTTCCACGTCGGCCAGGTTGTGCAGGCCGCCCGAGGCGATGATCGGGATGCGCACGGCCTGGGCCAGGCGCACGGTCGCTTCGATGTTCACGCCGCCCATCATGCCGTCGCGGCCGATGTCGGTGTAGACGATCGATTCCACGCCGTAGCCTTCGAACTTCTGGGCCAGGTCGATGACTTCGTGGCCGGACATCTTGCTCCAGCCATCCGTCGCGACCTTGCCGTCCTTGGCGTCCAGGCCGACGATGATGCTGCCCGGAAAGGCGCCGCAGGCGTCGTGCAGGAAGCCCGGGTTTTTCACGGCGGCCGTGCCGACGATGATGTACGTGATGCCGTCGTCCAGGTAGCGCTCGATGGTGTCGAGGTCGCGGATGCCGCCGCCCAGCTGGACGGGGATCTCGTCCAGTTCATTGTCGGTGGCGTAGTCCTGCACGGCGCGCAGGATCGATTTGATCGCGTCTTCGTTCTTCGGTTTGCCCGCGAACGCGCCGTTCAGATCGACCAGGTGCAGACGACGCGCACCCTTTTTGAGCCAGTGCAGCGCCATCTCGGCGGGATCTTCGGAAAACACGGTGGCGAGGTCCATATCGCCCTGTTTCAGGCGAACGCAGTGACCGTCTTTCAGGTCGATGGCGGGGATCAGCAGCATGGTCGGTATCGATTAGGTTAATAGCCGGATTGACGGCGGAAATTACGGATTCCAGTGAACGAAGTTCTTGTACAGTTGCAAGCCAGCAGCGGCACTTTTCTCGGGGTGGAACTGGGTGGCGACGATGTTGTCCATCGCGACGGCACAGCAGAACGGCGCGCCGTAATCGGTCTCGCCGATGGTGTGCGAGGCGTCGTCCGGCACCGCGAAATAGCTGTGCACGAAATAAAAATAGCTGTTGTCGGCCACGCCATTCCACAGCGGGTGGGCGCGCGCCTGGCGCACGCGGTTCCAGCCCATCTGCGGCACCTTGAAGCGCGAGCCGTCGGCCTGCAACTTGCCGTCGAGCTGGAAGCGCACCACCTTCCCGGGCAGCAGGCCCAGGCCGGGCGCATCGCCCTCCTCGCTCATCTCGAACAGCATCTGCTCGCCCACGCACACGCCCATCACCGGCCGCGTTCTGGTGGCGCGCAGCAGCGCTTCCTCGGCGCCGGACTCGCGCAGGCTCTGCATGCAGTCGCGCATCGCGCCCTGGCCCGGCAGCACAACGCGGTCGGCCGCGTCGATCACGGCGGGGTCGTTGGAAATTTGCACGTCGGCCTCGGGCGCGACGGCGCGCAGGGCCTGTGCCACCGAGCGCAGGTTGCCCACGCCATCGATTACAACAATCTTGTTCGTCATCTGGAATTCCGTGGCGTTACAGGCTGCCCTTGGTCGACGGGATCGTGCCCGCGGCGCGCGCATCCAGCTCGGACGCCATGCGCAGCGCGCGGCCGAACGCCTTGAACACGGTCTCGCACTGGTGGTGGGCATTCACGCCGCGCAGGTTGTCGACGTGCAGCGTCACGCCGGCGTGGTTGACGAAGCCGCGGAAGAATTCGATGGTCAGGTCGACGTCGAAGCGGCCGATCGTCGCGCGGGTGAACGGCACATGCCATTCCAGGCCCGGGCGGCCGGAAAAGTCGATCACGACGCGCGACAGCGCCTCGTCCAGCGGCACGTAGGCATGGCCGTAGCGCCGGATGCCTTTCTTGTCGCCGATGGCCTTGGCCACCGCCATGCCCAGCGTGATGCCGGTGTCCTCGACGGTGTGGTGGTCGTCGATGTGCAGGTCGCCGACGGCCTCGACTTCCAGGTCGATCAGGCCGTGACGGGCGATCTGGTCGAGCATGTGGTCGAGGAACGGCACCCCGGTATTGAGTTTCTGGCGGCCGGTGCCGTCCAGGTTGAGCGCGACGCGAATCTGCGTTTCGCTCGTGTTGCGCGTGATTTCTGCGGTGCGGGTCATTGCTAGGTGCTCGGCGGTGTTCAGGCTTGCAGCGAAGCCTTCAGGGCATTCAGGAATACGGAATTTTCTTCCGGGGTGCTGACCGTAACACGGATGCAATTGGCCAGCAATTCATGCATTTTACTCAAATTTTTAGTCAACACCCGTTCCGCGAACAGTTTAGCGCAGCTTCGCTCCGCATCCGGCACGCGGAAGGTAATGAAATTCGCGCTCGACGGGAACACCGTCACGCCCGGCAGCGCGGCCAGCGCGGCGGCAAGAATCTCGCGCGCGTCGTTCAGCCGGGCAGCCTGCGCGTCCAGCACCTCGACGTGGTCGAGCGCGAATTCCGCCGCCACCTGGGTCAATACGTTGACGTTGTACGGCGGGCGCACCTTGTCGAATTGCTCCAGCAGGGCAGGCGCGGCGGCGAGATACCCGAGGCGGATGCCAGCCAGGCCCAGCTTCGACAGCGTGCGCATCACGACCAGGTTCGGATACTGCGGCAGCTTGTCCATGAAGCTCGTGCGGGCGAACGGCTGGTACGCCTCGTCGACAACGGCGATGCCGTTGTCACCGAGCGCCTCGATGATGGCGACCATGTCGGCTTCATCGTACAGGTTCCCGGTCGGGTTGTTCGGGTAGGCGAGGAACACGAGGCTCGGCTTGTACTCGGCGATCGCGGCCAGCATGGCGGCGCGGTCCAGCGAAAAGTCGGCCTGCAGCGGCACGCCGACGAAGTCCATGCCCGCGAACTGGGCGGAACGCTGGAACATCACGAAGGCCGGGATCGGCGCCAGCACGACCGCGCGTTTATCCTGACGCGCCGTGGCGGTGCACAAGATCGAGATGATCTCGTCGGAGCCGTTGCCGAGGATGACGTCGTAGCCGGCCGGCACGCCCAGCTTGGCGCGGATCTTTTCCTTCAGGGTGGCGTAGGAGGCCAGCGGATAGCGGTTCAGGACGGCGTCCGCCAGGCGCTGGGCCAGTTGTGCGCGCAGCGGCTCCGGCAGCTGGTACGGGTTTTCCATCGCGTCCAGCTTGATGTAGCCGCTCGAATCCGGGACGTTGTAGACATGGCCGGACCGGACGTCTTCGCGGATCGTGTTGGCGATGAGGTTGTCGATGCTGGTCCTGGTCATTCCTGGTTCACTCCTTCGGTGGCGGTGGTGGCGTCCAGGCGGACGCCCTTGCGTTTTTTCGTGGCCGGCTGCGCGGGGGCGGACAAGCGTTCCGCAATGGTCGCGCAGTAGGCGGGGTTCAGTTCGAAACCGGTGAAATGCCGGCCGAGGCGTTGGGCGGCCAGCGCCGTCGTGCCGCTGCCCATGAACGGGTCGAGCACGACGCCGCCCGGCGGGCATGACGCCTTGACCATGCGCTCGATGATCTCGAGCGGTTTCTGCGTCGGATGGTCGACCCGTTCCGCATGTTCGCGATGCAGCCGCGACACGCTCCACAAGTCCTTGGGGTTGTAACCCACTTCCAGCCACTTGGCGCCCACGAAGATCGAGCGCGATCGCGCCTTCTTCGTCTCGGCGTCGTACGGGATACGTACGGAGTCCAAGTCAAAATAATAATCCTTGCGCTTCACGAAGAAGCCGATGGTGTCGTGCACCGAGCTGTAGCTCCTGGTGCTGCCCCCCATCGAAGGGACGCGGCGGTCCCAGATGATCTCGTTCATCATCGTCATGCGCCGCTTCAGCATGACGAAGATCTCCGGCGCGAAGCGCCAGGTGAGAAAGATGTAAAAGCTGCCGTTGTCCTTCAGTTTCGGCAGCGCGACATCGATCCAGCGCTCGGTCCAGGCGAGGTAATCCTCGGTGCTTTGCTGGTCCGAGCCGTTGCCGTAATCCTTGCCGAGATTATATGGCGGGTCCGTCAGGATCAGGTCGATGCTGCCGTCGGGGATGCGCGCCATGCCGGCCAGCGCATCCTCGCAGAAGACCTGATCGAGCCAGGCCGTCATGACGTCGGGTCGATCCTGAGCTCTGCGCTGCGCGCATGCGCCTGCAGGCCTTCGCCGTACGCGAGTTCGGCCGCGACACGGCCCAGCGTCTGCGCGCCGGCCTGCGACACGAACAGGATCGACGAGCGCTTCTGGAAATCGTACACGCCCAGCGGCGACGAGAAGCGCGCCGTGCGCGACGTCGGCAGCACGTGGTTCGGCCCGCAGCAATAGTCGCCCAGCGATTCGGACGAGAAGCGACCCAGGAACATCGCGCCCGCGTGACGGATCTTATCCGCCCACTGCTGCGGCGCCTCGGCCGAGATCTCCAGGTGCTCGGCCGCGATGGCGTTGGCGATCGCGCACGCTTCCTCCATGTCGCGCACCTTGATGAGCGCCCCGCGGTCGGTCAGCGAGGTGGCGATCGTCTCCTTGCGCGGCATCGTCGGCAGCAGTTTATGAATGCTCGCCTCCACCTGCGCGATGTAGCCGGCGTCGGGGCACAGCAGGATGGCTTGCGCCAGCTCGTCGTGCTCGGCCTGCGAGAACAGGTCCATCGCGACCCAGTCCGGGTCGGTCGTGCCGTCGCACAGCACGAGGATTTCGGACGGGCCCGCGATCATGTCGATGCCGACCGTGCCGAACACGCGGCGCTTGGCGGCGGCCACGTATGCATTGCCCGGGCCGACGATTTTATCGACCGCCGGAATCGTCGCCGTGCCGTACGCGAGGGCGCCGACGGCTTGTGCGCCGCCGATCGTGATCACGCGCGTGACGCCCGCGATCGCCGCGGCGGCCAGCACCATGCGGTTCTTGACGCCATCCGGCGTCGGCACGACCATCACGATTTCCTGCACGCCGGCCACTTGCGCCGGGATCGCATTCATCAGCACGGACGACGGATACGCGGCCTTGCCGCCCGGGACGTAGATGCCCACGCGGTCCAGCGGCGTGACGCGCTGGCCCAGCACCGTGCCATCCGGCTCGGTGTACGTAAAACCGTTCAGCTCCTGCTTCTGGCGCTCGTGGAAGACGCGGATGCGTTCGGCGGCCGTGCGCAGCGCGACGCGTTGCGATTCCGGCAGCGAATCCAATGCGGCCTGCAGTTCGTCCTGCGAGATGTCAAAGGCGGCCATGCTGGCGGCACCGCCGTTCGGGATGCGGTCGAATTTGTTCGTGTATTCCAGCACGGCGGCGTCGCCGCGCGCCTTCACGTCGGCGAGGATCTTCGCGACGGCCGATTCGATGGCGTCGTCGGTCTCGGCCTCGAACGCGAGCAGTGTATGCAACGTCTGCTGGAAGTCGGCGGCGGTGGAATCGAGTTTGCGGATCGTGATGGACATGTCGTTAGCCTTGCTGCTGCTTGGACGCGCGCTCGAACGCGTCGATGATCGGTTGCAGGCGCTCGCGCTTGAGTTTCAACGCGGCCTGGTTGACGACGAGGCGCGACGAGATCTCCATGATCTTCTCGACTTCGACCAGGTTGTTGGCGCGCAGCGTGCCGCCCGTCGACACGACATCGACGATGGCGTCGGACAGGCCGACGAGGGGCGCCAGTTCCATCGAACCATACAGTTTGATGAGGTCGACGTGCACGCCTTTCTTCGCGAAGTGCTCGCGCGCCGTGTGCACGAACTTGGTGGCCACGCGCAGGCGCGCGCCCTGGCGCACGGCGTTCTCGTAGTCGAAGCCGGCGTTGACGGCCACCGACATGCGGCAGCACGCGATTTTCAGGTCGATCGGTTGATACAGGCCTTCGCCGCCATGCTCGAGCAGCACGTCCTTGCCGGCGACGCCGAAGTCGGCGGCGCCATGCTGGACATACGTCGGCACGTCGGTGGCGCGCACGATCAGCACGCGGACGCCGGGGTCGTTGGTGGCGAGGATCAGCTTGCGCGAGGTTTCCGGATTTTCCAGTACCTCGATGCCGGCGGCGGCCAGCAGCGGCAGCGTGTCTTCGAAGATGCGGCCCTTCGACAGGGCGAGGATCAGTTGCGAGCGGGTGTCGTTCATGTGGCTAGTCTGGTGTTAGGGCCTGCGCCGCAAAACCGTCGTTCCCGCAAAGCCGGGAACCCAAGTACTGCTTGCGTTTCGCTAACGCTTGCAAAATTGGGTCCCCGCCTGCGCGGGGACGACGTTGTTTTATATTGCGGTAATTCCGATCTTATCTTTATTTGATGCGAACGATATCCGCCCCCACCGCCGACAGCTTCGCCTCCATCCGGTCATACCCGCGATCCAGGTGATAGATGCGGTCGACGAGGGTCGTGCCCTCGGCGGCCAGGCCGGCGATCACGAGCGAGGCCGAGGCGCGCAGGTCGGTCGCCATCACGGGCGCGCCGACGAGGCGGTCGACGCCCTTGATGAAGGCCGTGTTGCCCTCGGTGGAGATCTGCGCGCCCAGGCGGTTCATTTCCTGCACGTGCATGAAGCGGTTTTCGAAGATGGTTTCGGTGACGCGGCTCGAACCGTTCGCGATCGTGTTCACGGCCATGAACTGGGCCTGCATGTCGGTCGGGAAGCCGGGGTATTCCGTGGTACGGAACGAGACCGGCTGCGCCCTGGCGTCCATGCGCGCGCGGATGCTGTCGCCTTCGATGGTGAGCGCAACGCCCATCTCGCGCAGCTTGTCGAGCCCCGCGTCGAAGATGTCCGTGCGGGTGCGGGTGATGCGGATGTCGCCGCCCGTCGCCGCCACGGCGCACAGGAACGTCGCCGCTTCGATGCGGTCGGAGATCACCGCGTGCTCGGTGCCGTGCAGGCTGTCGACGCCATGGATCACGAGGCGGTCGGTGCCGATGCCGTCGATCCGGGCGCCCATCGCGACGAGCATGTTCGCGAGGTCCGTCACTTCCGGTTCGCGCGCGGCGTTTTCCAGCACTGTTTCGCCGTCGGCCAGCGTGGCGGCCATCAGCAGGTTTTCGGTGCCGGTCACGGTGATCATGTCGGTGTGGATGCGCGCACCCTTGAGGCGGGCCGCCTTCGCATGGATGTAGCCGCCTTCGATCGTGATCTCGGCGCCCATCGCGCGCAGGCCCTTGATGTGCTGGTCGACGGGACGCGAACCGATCGCGCAGCCACCCGGCAGCGACACCTTGGCTTCGCCGAAGCGCGCCAGCAGGGGGCCCAGCACGAGGATCGACGCGCGCATCGTCTTCACTAGTTCGTACGGTGCGACGAGGGAGTCGATGGCGGCGCCGTTCAGCACGACGTTCTCGTCGTCCTGCGTGACTTTCAAACCGGTCTGTTCGAGCAGGCGCAGCATCGTACGCACGTCGTGCAGGCGCGGCACGTTCGACAGGCGCAGGTCGCCTGCCGTCAGCAGGCCCGCGCACAGGATAGGGAGCGCCGCGTTCTTGGCGCCCGAGATGGGGATGTCGCCATTCAGGCGCTTGCCGCCGACGATCTGGAGCTTGTCCATTGCTTATCCTTGGTACTCGTCCGGGGTCAGCGTCTTCATCGACAGCGCGTGGATTTCCTCGCGCATGCGGTCGCCCAGGGCGGCGTAGACGATCTGGTGGCGCTGGATGCGGCTCTTGCCGGCAAACGCGGGCGAGACGATGACGGCGCTGAAATGCTGGCCGTCGCCCTCGACTTCCAGGTGGGTGCATTCCAGGCCTTTTTGGAGGTAGCCGTGGATGAGTTCAGGTGTAGTGACCATAATTTTCGTCAATGACGCAGCTTGTAGCCGCGGCGAAGCAGGTTGATGGCGATGGCGGCAAGGGCCACGAAGAAGACGGCGACGATGGCCAGGCTGGTCCAGGGCGACACGTCGGACTGGCCGAAGAAACCATAGCGGAACCCGTCAATCATATAAAAGAACGGGTTGAAATGCGAGACCGCCAGCCAGAACGGCGGAAGTTTCTTAATGGAATAGAACACACCGGCCAAAAATGTTGCAGGCGTGATCAAAAAGTTCTGGAACGCAGCCAGCTGGTCGAATTTTTCCGCCCAGATGCCGGCAACGACGCCGAGCGTCCCCAGGATGCCGGCGCCCAGCAGCGCGAACGCGATGATCCACAGCGGCGCCACGAACGACAGGTGCGCGAACCAGGCGGTGATGACGAACACGCCCAGGCCGACGGCCAGCCCGCGCACGACGGAGGCCACCACGTACGCCGACAGGATCTCGACGTGCGACAGCGGCGGCAGCAGGATGAACACGAGGTTGCCCGTGATCTTGGACTGGATCAGCGACGACGACGAGTTGGCGAACGCATTTTGCAGCACGCTCATCATCACCAGGCCGGGGACGAGGAACGACGTGTAGCTCACGCCGTCGAGCATCTGCACGCGGCCGTCCAGCACGTGGCCGAAGATCAGCAGATACAGCATCGCGCTGACGACGGGCGCGGCGATGGTCTGCGTCGCGACCTTCCAGAAGCGCAGGATTTCCTTGAAAAACAGGGTGCGAAAACCCACCGAAAACAGGTTCATCGTACGGGGCTCCCCTCCATGATCTGGATAAAAATGTCTTCCAGGTCGGCCTGCTGCAACTGCATCTCGTCGATTTCGGCACCGGATTCGCGCAGGCGCGCGAGGATGCCTTCCACTTCGCTGTAGTCGTTCACGCGCAACGTGTAGGTGTTGCCGCCATTGTTTTTACCCTCGTCGTGTTCGTTGTGGGCGACGAGGTGGCGCAGGCCGTCCGGCAGGGCGCCGTGCTTGAGGTGCACGACGAGCGACGAGCCGGACACGCGGCGCAGCAGCTGCGACATCGTGTCCAGCGCGACCACGTTGCCCGTCTTGAGCATGGCGACGCGCTGGCACATGGCCTGCGCTTCTTCCAGGTAGTGCGTCGTCAGGACGACCGTATGGCCCTCGCGGTTCAGGCGCGAGATGAATTTCCACAGCGTCTGGCGCAGTTCGACGTCGACGCCGGCCGTCGGTTCGTCCAGCACGATCACGGGCGGTTTATGCACGAGGGCCTGCGCGACCAGCACGCGGCGCTTCATGCCGCCGGACAGCGCGCGCATGTTGACGTCCGCCTTGGACGTCAGGTCGAGGTTTTCCATGACCTCGTCGATCCAGGCGTCGTTGTTTTTCAATCCGAAGTAGCCGGACTGCAGGCGCAGGGTCTCGCGCACGGTGAAGAACGGATCGAACACGAGTTCCTGCGGCACGACGCCCAGCTTCATGCGGGCGGCGCGGAAATCGCGCACGACGTCGTGGCCGTGGATGCGCACGCTGCCCACGTCCGGGCGGATCAGGCCGGCGATGGTCGAAATCAGGGTGGTCTTGCCGGCGCCGTTCGGTCCGAGCAGGCCGAAGAACTCGCCCTGCTCGATGTTCAATGAAACGCCCTTGAGGGCCTTGAAACCCTTGTAGCTTTTCTCGACGCTGTCGATCTGGATGGCTGCTGTCATGCGTTGGGGATCCGGAGAACCGGAACCGTGCGGGGGAAACGGGCCATTATAGAAGAAAACGCCCTGTCAAGCCGGACAGGGCATATTTCCGTAATCGCATGAATAACGTAGGGTGGGCGGCCCTCCGCCCACGCGTGACGTTTGCATGACGCCTCGTTCGCGTGGGCACGGGGTGCCCACCCTACCGGTTACTGTCGGCCCAGGAGACCGTCCACGCCGTACAACTTGGCCAACGCATCGACGTTGGCCGGCACATTGACGAACTTGAGGCTGCGTCCCTGCCGCTGCGCCCGGCGTTGCCACGCGAGCATCAGGGCCAGGGCCGAGGAATCGGCCGCCTTGACGCCGCCGAGGTCGAACACGGTTTCGCCGGCGGACACGGCCGCGCAACCCTGCGCCAACGCCGCTTCCGCGTTGCCGAACGTCAGGGCTTCGAGCGAGAGCATGGGGTTCGCTTCCGCCATATTTACTTCTGCGCGGCCTTGGCCAGCGGCTTGTTGGCCAGCTGCTCGTTGCGGTCGTGCAGTTTCTTGATCAGGCCGTCGATGCCGTTCTTGCCGATTTCCGAGGCGAACGTGCTCTTGTAGGTCTCGACCAGCCACGCGCCCAGCACGTTCAGGTCGAAGATCTTCCAGCCCTGCGGGCCCTTGGCCAGGCGGTAGTTCAGCGTGATCGGCTCGCCGCGGGTCAGGTTGACCTGCGATTTCACCTCGACTTCGGTGTCGGCCGGGTCGGCGCGGAACGGCTTGAACTCGATGGTTTCATTCTTGATCTGCGACAGCGCACCGGCATAGGTGTACACGAGCAGCGTGCGGAATTCTTCGGCCAGCTGCTTCTGCTGCGCCGGCGTCGCCTGGCGCCAGAAGCGGCCGGCGGCCTGGGCGGTCATCTTTTCCGAATCGACGTACGGCAGGATCTTGGAGTTCACCAGATCCATGATCTTGTGGGTATTGCCAGCCTGGATGTCCTTGTCCGACTTGACGCTGTCGATGACGTCGGTGCTGACGCGCTTGACGAGCGCATCCGGTGCTTCGACGGCGGCACGGGCCGGCGCCACGAGAACGGCGGTGGACATCGCCACGGCGGCGGCGGTCACGATCAGTTTTGCGATGGGCTTCATACGCTTCCTTTATTGGGTTGGGTCTGGCCCGGCGGTCCCGCGTATTGCGCGGACGGCCTGGCTGTACCGTAGTTAACTATTTGCTGGCCGGTTCGGATGACACGGGCGCCGGCACGGGCGGATTATTCGGTGCCGAACCTGCCGCGGGCGCCGGGGCGGGCTCGTCCGCGCCGTCTTCCGGGACCGGCTGCGGGCCCAGCTTCACGCCCAGTTTCGACTCGACCTTCTCCTGAACCTTTTCCAGCTTTTCGTGGACCTTGTCGGCACGCTCCTGCGCCTTGTCCGTGTCGAGCACCTTGCTGCTGCGGCGCTGCATATAGCCGTCACGGATGAACTCATAACGGTCGAGGGCGGCGTCTTCCAGCAGGTTCGACGCGTCCAGCACGCTGGCGCGCTGGTCGACCGCGCGCAGGACGATGCCGCCGGTACGCCACGGCACATCGTTCACGTGGGTCCACGAATCACCCCACCAGTCGCCGGGCAAGGCCGCGGTGTCACGCACCGTAGATGGGCCCAGCAATGGCAACATCAAGTAGGGACCGCTCGGCACGCCCCAAAAACCCAGGGTCTGGCCGAGGTCTTCGTTATGCTTGCGCATGCCGGCCGGGGTGGCGATGTCGAGCACGCCGACCAGGCCCAGGGTGGAGTTCACGGCAAAACGCATGAAATCGTTCAGGCCGTCCTGGCCCTTGAGCTGGGCGAAATTGTTCAGCGAACTCCACAAGTCCGTCAAGTTACCGAAGAAATTGTTCACACCCGTTTGCACGAAGGTCGGGGTGACGTTCTTGTACGCGGTGGCGGCCGGCTTCAGGGCGACGCGGTCGACCGAGTCGTTGAAGCTGAACATGGCACGGTTGAACTTCTCGAACGGGTCCTTGGGATTGGCGGTCGTCGCGCAGCCGCTCAGCAGTACGGCTGCACCGAGTGCCAGCGCCAGGCCGGTGCGCGTGCGCGTGCGCGTGCGCGGCGGGGCGGAGTCATTGCGGTTCGTCATTTGCTACTGTCCTTTCCTTCGGCTGCCTTGCTGTAAATAAATTGATTGATCAAGTCTTCGAGCACGGCCGCCGACTGCGTACGGGTGATGCGGTCACCTTCGACGAGATTGTTCGTGTCGCCACCGGCTTCGATGCCGACGTATTGCTCACCCAGCAGGCCCGACGTCAGGATCTTCAGGGAGCTGTCTTTCGGAAACTTGTAAGCAGGATTCAAATCGAGGCGGACGAGGGCCTGGAAGCTCTTGTCGTCGAACGCAATGGCGCCCACGCGGCCCACGACCACGCCCGCGCTCTTGACCGGCGATTGCGGCTTGAGGCCGCCGATATTGTCGAACCGGCCCGTGATCGAATAGGTCTTGCTGAACGAAATCGTGCTCATGTTACCGGCTTTGAGTGCCAGGAAAAGGAGCGATAACGCACCCAACAGGACAAAAAGGCCGACCCAGACGTCAATGGATTTACGATGCATAAATTTTCCCAGCTTTTCAGATTACTTGTTGAACATCAGTGCGGTCATGACGAAGTCCAGCCCCAGCACCATCAGCGACGCGATCACGACGGTCCGCGTGGTGGCGCGCGACACGCCTTCCGGCGTCGGCTGCGCTTCATAGCCCTGGAACAGCGCCGTGAACGTCACGGCCATGCCGAACACGAAGCTCTTGATGACCCCGTTCAGGATGTCGCGGCGCACGTCAATGTTCGCCTGCATCTGCGACCAGAACGCGCCCTCGTCCACGCCGATCAACTTCACGCCGACCAGGTAGCCGCCGATCACGCCGATGGCGGAAAACACGGCGGCCAGCACGGGCATGGCGATCACGCCGGCCCAGAAACGGGGTGCCAGCACGCGCTGGATCGGGTTGACGGCCATCATTTCCATGGCGGTCAATTGCTCGCCCGCCTTCATGAGGCCGATTTCCGCGGTCAGCGACGTGCCGGCGCGGCCGGCGAACAGCAGCGCCGTGACGACCGGGCCCAGTTCGCGCAGCAGCGACAGCGCCACGAGCTGGCCCAGCTTTTCCTCGGCGCCGAACTGGCTCAGCGTGTAATACCCCTGCAGGCCCAGCACCATGCCGACGAACAGGCCGGATACGGTAATGATCAGCAGCGAGTAATTGCCAATGAAGTGAATCTGTTCCGAGATCAGCGTGGGACGGCGCAGCGCGCCCGGCGCCTTGGCGGCCAGGCCGAAGAACGAGCGCGTGACGAAGCCGATGCGGGCGAAGGTATCGAGGACGAATGCACCGATGATGCCAAGGAAATTGGTCATCGCTTGCCTCCCAGGCCCAGGTCTTCAGCCAGCGATTTGCCGGGATAGTGGAACGGCACCGGCCCGTCCGGCTCGGCATTCACGAACTGTTTGACGTACGGATCGGCCGAGCGGCGCATCTCGTCCGGCGTGCCCGCGGCGACGATCCGGCCGGCGGACAGGAAATAGACATAGTCGGCAATCATGAAGGTCTCGTTCACGTCGTGCGAGACGACGATCGACGTCGAGCCGAGCGCGTCGTTCAGGTTGCGGATCAGGTTGGCCGTCACGCCCATCGAAATCGGGTCGAGGCCGGCGAACGGTTCGTCGTACATGATCAGGGCGGGGTCGAGCGCGACGGCGCGCGCGAGCGCCACCCGGCGCGCCATGCCGCCCGAGATCTCGTTGGGCTTGAGCTCGGCCGCATTGCGCAGGCCGACGGCGTTCAGGCGCATCAGGACCAGGTCGCGGATCAGTTCTTCCGGCAGCGTCGTGTGCTCGCGCAGCGGGAAGGCCACGTTCTCGAACACGGTCAAATCCGTGAACAGGGCGCCGAACTGGAACAGCATGCCCATCTTGCGGCGCAGGCGATACAGGCCGTCCGTATCGAGCTGGTTCACGATCTCGCCATTCACCGCGACGGTCCCGCGCTGGGCCTTGATCTGCCCGCCGATCAGACGCAGCACCGTCGTCTTGCCCGAACCGGAGCCGCCCATCACGGCAATCAGCTTGCCGCGCGGGAAGTCCATGCTCAGGTTCTGCAGGATCGGGCGATCGCCATACGAAAAATGCAGATCGCGGATTTCGACGAGGTTGGACACAGTGAATATTGGTATTTGGAGAATCCCGTATTGTAGTGCAGAAACGGCAAGGCCTGCAGGACACGGCCCGATTCCAGGCATGTTATCGACGTGATATTACAACATTACTAAATCATGAGTCAGATATTTTGGAACATAAGTGCTTGTTTTTAATAACTTATGCATACGCCGCATTGTTGCGGAACATTAAAAAACTTTAACAAATGCCTCGTGGAAACCTGCTGAGGGCGGAGCGTGCCGGGGCTCGTCGACATGGAATGTACGGTGCATCGGGAACGACATGGCCCCGGCCTTCCAAAATGCGACGCGTATGCTATTTTTAACATTCGGACGGTGAATCTTCGCTTGCAGCGGCAGTCCAAGACCGTGAGGAGAATCCGATGATGATGAAGGCCCTGGTCCACATCGACAGCGGCGCGGCGACCATGGAAGGCATGCTCGAGGTGCCCGACGCTGCGTCCGGCGTCGTCCTGTTCGCGCACGGCAGCGGCAGCAGCCGGCTCAGTCCGCGCAACAACTACGTGGCCCGCGTGCTGCGCGACGCCGGCATCGGCACCCTGCTGCTCGACCTGCTCACGCCGGACGAGGACCGGCAGTACCACAACCGCTTCGACATTTCCCTGCTCACGCACCGCCTGCGCGCGGCGGCCGCCTGGCTGGGTGCGCAAGACGCGACGGCG
>Ga0209148_1000469_pt1 | contig 43128 bp, 44 predicted proteins | sample AraplaCol_mMF_r2_2_FD_184288 | JGI IMG/M metagenome (GOLD analysis project Ga0209148, IMG submission 184288) | Arabidopsis root microbial communities from North Carolina, USA - plate scrape CL_Col_mMF_r2 (SPAdes) (version 2) | ecosystem: Host-associated > Plants > Roots > Endosphere | place... | reverse complement strand
ATCTTCATCGACGAACTGCCGAAGACCGGTACGGGGAAGATCGATCGGCAGGCGTTGTTGAGGATGTGAGGCGGCAGTGCCGCCACCTCTCGTGTCATCGCCCGCGAAAGCGGGCGATCCAGTGTTCCAGAGGCAGTCGTGATTGAGCCGAGAGGCCGCAGCGTACTGGATTCCCCGCTTTCGCGGGGATGACAGCGGAGAATTTTACCCCGCCTTGCCCAGATGCTCCAGCGCGTCCTCCGCCCGCAGCGGCACGCGCGAGGCCTCGTTGTTGAGATCGACGAGCTGCGACATCAGCCCCATCAGCGCCTTGCGTTCGGTCGGCTTGAGCGGCTCCAGCATGCGCGCCTGGGCGCGCTCGACCGCGGGAATGATCTCGCGCAGGATCACAGCACCTTGCTTGGTCAGATAGAGCAGCTTGATGCGCTTGTCCTCGGGTGCCGGCTTGCGTTCGACAAAATCCTTGGCCTGGAGCCGTTCGATGACGCTGCCGAGCGTGGAGCGGTCGAAGGCGATCACAGCCGACAGCCGCGTTGCGTCGATGCCGGGATGGGTGTGGATCGCAATCAGCGCCGCATATTGCACCGGCGTGAGGTCGAACGCCTTGCACTCCTCCATGAAGATCGAGACCGCGATCTGCTGCATGCGCCGGAACAGATAGCCCGGCGCGGCATAGACCGCGTCCATCGTGATCAGAGGCGGTGGCTTACTCGGCATCAGGCTGCTTCTCCGGCGCGGCGTTGGCGAAGGCCGGCAGCACCTTGGCGGCGGCCTCGGCCTTGAGCAGGCGCGGATAGACAGAGACATCCACGCCGAAGCGACGCGCATTGGCAAGCTGCGGCACGAGGCAGAGATCGGCGAGCGTCGGAGCCGCGCCAAAACAAAATGGCCCGGGCTCGTGCTTGATCAGCGTCTCGCAGGCCGACAGCCCCTCGCGGTTGACCCAGGCGGCCCAGTCCTGGACCTTCTCCTCGGCCAGACCCAGTTCGCGCAGCCGCGCCAGCACCTTCAAATTCTGCACGGGATGGGTGTCGCAGGCGATCGCCAGCGCGAACGCCCGCACCTTGGCGCGCTGCAGCGCATCCTTGGGCAGCAGCGGCGGGTTTGGGTGGGTCTCATCGAGCCACTCGATGATCGCGATTGACTGGGTCAGCACAGCTCCCGTGTCGCTCTCCACCGCGGGCACCAGACCCTGCGGATTGATGGCGAGATAAGCAGGCGCGCGTTGGTCGCCCTTGCGAAGATGATGCGGCAGGTGCTCGGCACCGAGGCCCTTGAGATTCAGCGCGATCCGGACCCGATAGGCCGCGCTGGAGCGGAAATAGCCATGCAGCTTCATCAAAACCCTCCCGTGAATTTTCTGGTTACTTAGCAGGAGCAGCCGCCATTGACGCTACAAGGATTGGCAGTATGCTGTCAATCTACACAAGACGACGATGGGAGGCTCATCATGGAAGCCGTGACCAAGACGCCGGAACGCGAGGCGTTCTACAGGAAGATCGACGGTGAGAATCTCACCGCGCTTTGGACGGTGATGGGCGATCTGATCACGCCGGAGCCGAGGAGCGCCTGCCGACCGCATCTCTGGAAGTTCGACATCATCCGCGACTACATGACGGAGGCCGGCAAGCTCATTACCGCCAAGGAAGCCGAACGGCGCGTGCTGGTGCTGGAAAACCCGGGCCTGCGCGGTCAGTCCAAGATCACGACGTCGCTCTATGCCGGCGTGCAGATGGTGGTGCCCGGCGACGTCGCGCCCGCGCACCGGCACAGCCAGTCGGCGCTGCGCTTCGTGCTCGAAGGCAAGGGCGCCCACACCGCCGTCGACGGCGAGCGCACCGCGATGGAGCCTGGCGACTTCATCATCACGCCATCAATGACCTGGCACGATCACTCCAACGAAACCGACGAGCCGATGTTCTGGCTCGACGGCCTCGACATCCCGCTGGTGCAGTTCTTCGACTGCTCCTTTGCGGAAGGGTCGAAGGAAGACCAACAGAAGATCACAAAGCCGGCCGGCGACAGCTTCGCCCGCTACGGCCACAATCTTCTGCCGGTCGATGTGAAGCGAAGCTCAAAGACCTCACCGATCTTCAGCTATCCCTACGCCTACACCCGCGAGGCCCTGGAGAAGGCCAGGGCCAGCCAGGAGTGGGACGCCTGTCACGGCCTGAAGCTGAAATTCAGCAACCCCGAAACCGGCGACTTCGCGATGCCGACCATCGGCACCTTCATCCAGCTGCTTCCGAAGGGCTTCAAGGCCGCGCGCTATCGCGCGACCGACGCGACCGTGTTCTGCCCGATCGAGGGCAAGGGCCGCAGCCGCATCGGCGATGCCGTGTTCGAATGGGGCCCGCGCGATCTGTTCGTGGTGCCGAGCTGGCAATGGGTGACGCACGAAGCGGATGCGGATGCCGTGCTGTTCAGCTTCTCGGATCGGCCGGTGCAGCAGAAGCTGGATCTGTTTCGCGAGGATCGCGGCAATGCGTGACGCGAGCCGCTAGTCTCATAGGGTAGGCAAGGCGCCCTTGCGCCGTGCCCACGACTTCCCGACTCATGAAGAAATGGTGGGCAGGCTTGCGCTTTGCTCCCTGCGGCAGTGGTGACTATGGCTAGCGCCAGTGCAGCAGCTTGATTTCGAGAAGATTGATCACCTTCCCCACCACGAGCCCAAACACCGACAGGATCACCACGCCCGCAAGAAGCTGGTCCGTCTGCATCAGATTGCCGGCCTGGAGCACGAAGGCGCCGATGCCGTATTGGGCACCGATCATCTCGGCGCTGACGACGAGCAGCAGCGCGACCGACGCCGTGATGCGGAAGCCGGCGAGAATCGCGGGCAGCGCGCCGGGCCAGACCACCTTGCGCACAATGGTGGCGAAGGGAACGTTGAAGCTCTGCGCCATGCGGATAAGGTTGCGCGGAACCGCATCGACGCCACTGTAGACCGAGATCGCGGTCGAGAAGAACACGCCGAGTGCGATGGTTGCGATCTTCGGCTCTTCGCCGATGCCGAGCCAGAGGATCAGGAGCGGCAGCAGCGCGATCTTGGGAATCGGGAACAACGCCGAGATGAAGGTGATGCCGACGCTGCGCGCCAGGCGCGACAGGCCGATGGCGAAACCGACCACGACACCGGCCGCGGTGCCCAGCAGCCAGCCGACGCCGATGCGCAGCAGCGAGGCGGAGAAATGCTGCCAGAGCGCGCCCGACATCGCGAGCTCATAGATCGCGCGCACGATGGCCGAGGGTGCCGGCAGGAACAGGGGATTGACGAGCCTGGCGCTGCCGGCCGCCTGCCAGATCGCTATGACCAGCGCGAGCGCAATCCAGCCGCCAAACCGGCTGGAAGCAGGCACGAAGCCCGCGCCACGGAAGCGCACGCGCCGCGTCGTTTCGCTGGCTGACGTCTCCGTCGCGCGATCAAGCATGCTGGACCTCGCGCTCGGCATCGATCGCCTCGTTGCGGATCAGCGACCATATCTCGTTCTGCAGCGCGAGCAGTTTTTCGCGCGCAGAAGCTTCACCCCGCGCCGCCCGCGTCATCGGCACGGCAACGACCTCGCGAATGCGGCCCGGCCGCCGCGACAGCACCACGATGCGGTCGGCGAGCCGCGCAGCCTCCTCGAGATTGTGCGTGACATAGACCGCGCCCATGCCGCCATCGGCGAGCAGGCGCACGAAATCTTCCATCAAGAGTTCGCGCGTCTGCGAATCCAGTGCCGAGAGCGGCTCGTCCATGAGGAGAATGGCCGGCTTCACCGCAAGCGCGCGCGAAATGCCGACGCGCTGGCGCATACCGCCGGAGAGCTGCTTTGGGTAGGTCTTGCGAAAATCGGTCAGCCCCGTGCGACGCAAGGCATCCTCGACCAGCGCGCGCCGCTGCGCGGCCGAGAGCTGGGTGTGCAGCAACGGGAATTCGACGTTCTCTTCCACCGTGGCCCAGGGCAGCAGCGCAAAATCCTGGAACACGAATGTCAGCGGATTGAGACTGTCTGCCGGCGGCGCGCCGCGCAGCTCGGGCGCGCCCGAGGACGGCTGCAGCAGCCCGCCGAGGATCGACAGCAGCGTGCTTTTGCCACAGCCGGAAGGACCCACGATCGCCACCACCTCGCCTGCGCTCACCGTGAAGGAGACATCGTCGAGCACGGCGAGATCGCCGAAGTGATGGGAGATGTGGTTGGCGATCAGGTCCATTCTGCCTTGCTATCCTCTACTCCGTCGTTCCGGGATGGTCCGAAGGACCAGACCCGGAACCCTGAGATTCCGAGTTCGATGCTTCGCATCGCTCCGGAATGACGGGGGTTAGTCCGCCTTCACATATTCCTTGGCGATGATCGCATCCGCATCATAGCCCTTGTCGGCAAAACCCTGCTCCTGCAGCCATTTGATCTGGTTGTCGACGTTCTTCACGTCGAGCTTGCCGTCCGGATCGATATAGGCGCAATTGCCGACCACCTGCTCGACCGGCAAATTGGTATATTTTGCGATGATCTCCAGCAGCGGTTTTGTCTGCTCGTTGATCGGGGCGACACCGTCCTTCATCGACGCCAGGATCACGTCGTGATATTCGCGATCGGCCTTGGCGAGAACGCCGAGGAACTTCGTCACCAGCGCCTTGTTGGTCAGCGTCTTCGGCGAGGCGAACACTGCCCCTAACTGCCAGGGCGTCTCGTCGCCGACCCAGCCCAGAAACTTCGCGCCGCCATCGTCCATCAATTTTCGCGCGGTTGAGATCGGCAGCAGCGCCGCATCGACGGTCTCGCCCTTCAGCGCCGCCGCCGCATTCGACAGCGATTGCAGCGGCACGATCTTCACGTCAGACAGCTTGAAGCCGTATTTGTCGGCGAGCAGGCCGAGCGAATAATGGAAGGATGATCCAACCTGCGTCATCGCAATGCGCTTGCCCGCGAGATCCTTCGGCGTCTTGAGACCGGCAGCGTAGGCGTTGTTGCTGGCGAAATAGCCGATCAGGGGATAGCCTGATTTCTCGCGGCTCATGCCGCCGATCACCTTCAGCACGCCCTTGCCGGCGAGATTGTAGAGGCCGGCGGTGAAGGCGGTAACGCCGAAATCGACGTCGCCCGAGGTGGTGGCAACGGCGATCGGCTGCGCGGCGTCGAAGAATTTCAGCTCGATATCGAGACCGGCGTCACGAAAATAGCCCTTGTCCTGCGCGATGAAGACCGGCGCGGAGGACGACAGGCGGAGCACGCCGACCTTGGCCTTCAGCGCATCCTCGGCCCTCGCCGTGCCCAGCGCCATCATAGCCAAAAGGCTAAGTGCCGCGACCCGCGCAATCCCGATCATCCCGCTTCCTCCAATAGTTCTCTTTTTGCAGTCCGTTACAGGCCCTTTGGCACGGGCTCGTCCCGTCCGATAAAGGCGCCCTGTTGTTTCAACGTTTCCTGCAATTTTTCAATGGGGATTTCGCGAGGGATCCGGTTTCCGGACAGCGCCAGCGCCGCCGCGGAACCAGCCGCCTCTCCCATCACGAAGCAGGCACCAGACACCCGCGCCGCCGATTGGCCCTCATGGGTCATCGAAGCGCAGCGGCCGGCAACCAGCAGATTGTCTACGCCCTCAGGCACCAGCATGCGATACGGCAATTCGTTGTAGCCGCGCGATTCCGGGATCGGCGGGAAGGTGAAGACGACATCGCCCGATACATGGGCCTCGATCGGCCAGCCATTGACGCCGATGGAGTCCTCGAACGAGGCACAGCCAAGCACGTCCTCGCCGCTGAGCTGGTAGCCGCCCTTGATGCGGCGGGTCTCGCGGATGCCGAGCTGTGGCGGCAGGTCGACGATGTAGGATTTTTCAAAGCCGGGCACGGTGCGCAGGAACTCGAACGCGGCAAGCGCCTGCTTGCGGCCCTCAATCTCGCCGCGGGTGAGATCGTCGGGCTCGACGCCGTTGATGGCATGACCGTCTTCGCGCGCGACTTGCGTAAAATTGACCCGCCATTCGATGCCGGATTTCTGCGGCCGAACGATCGCGCTCTTGCGCGGAAACTTGTGGGTGCCGGCCGCGGTGGCCTTTTCCATCAATTGCGGGATGGTGCGCCAGGCATCGCCGGCCCTCTCCGGGTCGATGCCGTTGAGACGCAGCATCATCGACGGATACAAGGGATGGCCATGCTCGTCGCCGATCTCGAACGGCGCACCAGCCCAGACGGCGAGATCGCCATCACCGGAGCAGTCGATGAAAATCTCCGCGCGCACCGCTTGCCGACCGGCCTTGGTCTCGACCATCAGCGCGTCGATGCGGCGGTCAGCGCCCATCACCACGCCGGCGCCGAGGGCATGGAAAAGGATGTGCACCTTGTGGCTGGCCAGCAGCTGGTCTGCCGCGATCTTGTAGGCCGCGGTGTCATAGGCCTGCGCAAAAACCTTGCCGAGGATCAGATGCGGCGCATTGAGGCCGTTGAGATGGTCGATCCGCGCCAGCAGATCGGATGCCATGCCCTGCACCAGCCTGATAGCTTCGCCATAGACATTGCCATGCAGGCCGCAGAAATTGGTGACGCCGGCCGCGGTGCCCATGCCGCCGAGAAAGCCGTAGCGCTCGATCAGCAGCGTCTTCCGCCCGGCGCGCGCGGCCGAGGCCGCAGCGACGATGCCAGCCGGCCCGCCGCCGAGCACGACGACCTCATATTCGCCGTAGAGCGGCACCTGCCGTGCCGGTTCATTGATCGTCGTGACCCGCATGGCGCGTCCTTCCCAAAATCCTTTGCTTGGGGACGACTATGAATTAACGCGCGGAAGGCTACAATCCACCAAAATATGCGATCAGCTTTCTCGAATCGCGAAAGGTAGACATGGACATCCTGGTGAACCTTCAGGCCTTCCTTGCCACCGCGGACGCATCAGGATTTTCCGCCGCTGCGCGAAAACTCAACGTCTCGACCTCGGTCGCGGCAAAACGCGTCACGCAACTGGAGGCGCGGATCGGCACGCCGCTGTTTCATCGCTCGACCCGGCAATTGCGGCTGACCGAAGCCGGGCAGCGCTATGTGCATCGCGCCCGCGGCGTCGTGACAGACGCGACCGACCTGCTCTCGCGCATGGGCGAGAAGGGCCACGACCTTGTCGACCATCTCCGCATCAAGGCGCCGACCTCGATGACAGTGGCGCGGCTTGCCGATGCCTTCAGCGCGTTCCAGACGCAAAATCCGCGACTGAAGCTGGAGATCGTGCTGATCGATCGCCCGGTCGATCCCGTCAGCGAGGGTTTTGACATCGCCATCGGCGCCTTCCCGCATTCCTTCGGCGGCGTGGTCGACGAGCCGCTGGTGCCGTTGAAGCGATTGCTCTGCGCCTCGCCGGCATACCTCAAGAAGCACGGCACGCCCAAGCATCCGCGCGACCTCGTCGAGCATCGCTGCCTGAGCTTCATGCCGACAGGCCCGGAATGGATCTTTGACGGGCCGCGCGGCCGCATCACCATCCAGGTCAGCCCGCTGCTCTCCTCCAACGAGGGACATGTGCTGGCGCGCAGCGCGATCGCCGGCAACGGCATTGCGCTGATCTCGCATTATCTCGTCGCCGACGCCTTGCGCGACGGCACGCTGAAACCGGTGCTGCGCGACTTTCCGATTCCGGAATTGTGGGTGAAGGCTGCCATCCCCGAACGCCGGCGCAACGCCGCCGCGGTGCAAGCGCTACTGACCTTGCTGAAAACGTCACTGGCGCCGTCGCTGTAATGGCCGTAGCCCGCCTGGAGCGGAGAGCGCTCAGCCCTTCCCGCCGCCCCATCTCGCCGCCCGCTTCTCGGCAAACGAGGCCAGCCCCTCCGCCGCTTCCGCGCTCTGGCGCTTGAGTGAATGCAGCTGGACGAGCCGCGTGTAGGCGGCATCGTCCACCGCCATGCCGCCGAACGAGCTCTCCAGCGCAAGCCGCTTGGTCTCGGCCATCGCCTCCGGCCCGTTGGCGAGCAGTTGCTCGACCACCTTTGCACCCTCAGCGTCGAGATCGGCCAGCGGCACCACCTCGTGCACGAGGCCGATGCGGCGGGCGTCCTCGGCGCCGAAGCGTTCGCCTGTGAGCGCGTAACGGCGGACTTGCCGTACACCAATGGCGTCGCAGAGCTGGGGAATGATGATCGCGGCCGTGAGGCCCCAGCGCACCTCGGTGATGGAGAACAGGGCGTTGTCGGCGGCGATCACGACGTCGCACGCCGCGATCACGCCGGTGCCGCCGCCGAAGCAGCCGCCCTGCACCAGGGCCACGGTCGGGATCGGCAACGTATTCAGCCGCTGCACGGCCTCGAACGTCGCCCGCGACGCCGCCTCGTTGGCCTCAGGCGATTGCGGCCGCACGCCGTTGATCCATTTGAGGTCAGCGCCGGCCTGGAAGTGCTTGCCATTGCCCTTGAGCACGACGACGCGAAGGTTAGGCTTCTTGGCCAGATCGTCCATGGCCGCGAGCACGCCTGATATCAGGGCGCCGTCATAGGCGTTGTTCACCTCCGGCCGGTTCAACGTGACGGTCGCAACCCCACGGTCATCAAGGCTCCACAGGACGGGGCTGGCAGTCATCGGCGATCCTCCGGTCATTTTGTTGGCGCGCACTATGGCCGAGGCAACGCATCCCGATCCATATCTTTCCAGCGTGGGGCGGTCGCGCCCACCGCATGGCGGCTTGTGTCATGCTGCTGACGGGCGACACCAAGGGATCAGGGACGGGACTTCATATGCGCATCTGCATTTTCGGCGCGGGCGCCGTCGGCAGCCACATTGCGGTACGGCTGGCGCGCGCTGGCCATGACGTCTCGTGCGTCATGAGGGGCGCGCATCTGGAGGCCGTGCGCGCCAATGGCCTCAAGCTGCGCGTCGGTGATTCCGAGGTCTCGGCCAAGGTGAACGCTTCGGGCGATCCGGCCCAACTCGGCCCGCAGGATGTGGTGATCTCGACGCTGAAAGCCACGGCGCTCACCGGCCTCGTCTCCAGCATCAAGCCGCTGCTTCAGGACAACACCGCCATCGTGTTCGCGCAGAACGGCATTCCCTGGTGGTACGGTATCGGCCTGCCGCCGCGGCACCCGACGCCGCCTGACATTTCCTTCCTCGATCCCGGCGGGCGCCTGCGCGCCTGCATCCCCAAGGAGCGGATCATCGGCGGCGTGGTCTTCTCCTCCAATGAGGTGACCGCGCCCGGTGTGGTGCATAACCTCACCCCGGACCGCAACCGGCTTTTGATCGGCGAATGCGACGACCGCAATTGCGAGCGCATCACGAAACTTCGTGGCGCCCTCAACGACGCACGGCTGGAATCGCCACCGGTGGCCGAGATTCGCGAGGCGATCTGGTCAAAGCTGCTGACCAACATGTCGCTGTCGGTGCTGTGCCTGCTGACGGGCCAGACCGCGCGCGGCGTGCGCGACGACCCGGCCTTCGCTGAAGTCATCCCGCGCATGCTGAACGAGGCCAACGACATCGCCCAGCACTTCATCCCCGAGGTCAAGCGCGTGACGCGCAGCGGCCCAGCCCCCAACCACAAGCCGTCGCTGCTGCAGGATTACGAACTCGGCCGCGCCATGGAGATCGACGTGCTGGTGAAAGCCCCCGCCGCCTTCGCGCGCACCGCCGGCCTGTCGACGCCGACGCTCGACCTGATCGCCGCGCTCGCGATCCAGAAGGCGCGCGACAAGGGACTTTACTCTACCTGAGCTTCAGGCGAGTTTGTCGATCCAGGCCGCAAGTGTGTCGAGCACCTCCGCTAGCGCCTCATCGTTGGTGCGGCCTGATTTCTTCAGCACTGCGAAGGAGTGATCGCCGCCCTCGATTTCATGCAGCGTCGCCGTCGCCCCGAGCCCCGCGACGACGGGCCTGAGCAGGCTGAGATCGGCGAGGCCGTCCCGCGTTCCCTGCAGGAACAGCATGGGGATCGCGACATGGGCGAGGTGCTCGGCGCGCTCGGTCGATGGCTTCTTGTCCGCATGCAGGGGAAAGCCGAGGAAGGCGAGCCCTTTGACATTGGGCAGTGGAGCCTTCGCTTGCGCCTGCGATGTCATGCGTCCGCCGAACGACTTTCCGCCAGCGACAAGCTTCAATCCCGGACACAGTCGCGCCGCCTCCTCGACTGCCGCGCGGATGGTGGCATGTGCGACGGCAGGCTGATCGGGACGTCCCTGCTTGTTCTCCGTGTAGGGAAAATTGAAGCGGAACGTCGCGACGCCGCGGTTCGCCAGGCCCACCGCAATCCTGTCCATCGACGCATGCCGCATGTCGGTACCGGCGCCATGCGCCAGCACGTAACATGCGCGCGCATTGTCCGGCTGCATCAGGATCGCGGAGACTGTACCGATACGCTCGATGTCGAGCTTGAGCTCTGTCGCCTTGGCCGTCATGACGCGTTCAACCCTCGATCAGCATTAGCGGGGCCAGAGATAGTTCAGGACATGATGGAGCGTCGCCATGATCTCGCGGTGCCCGGCCTCGCTCTTCACCGAGCCGAACTTGTCTTCGAGGGCAAGCTTGGCAAAGCCATGAACGGTGGACCAGGCGGCCGCGGCGGCGGTCTTCGCCTGCCTCGGCGTCCCGCCGACAAGCTCGGCGATGATGATCTCAAACTCGTGCCCGGCCGACCTGCTTGCCTGCCTGAGACGTGGATCGTCCGCGACGAGACGCTTGTTGGCAAACATCATCTGGAAGCGGCCGGGATGCTTCAGCGCGAATTCGACATAGGCGAGACCCTGAGCGTGGAGCTTTTCGCGCACACCCTGCTTGCGGGACGCGGCATCCTGCAGTGCTTCGGCAAGCGCCTGATAGCCGCGGATCGCCACCTGGGTCAAAAGACCCTGCGCATTGCCGAAATGATGCGACGGCGCGGCCGGGGACACCCCGGCGCGGCGGGCAGCTTCACGCAAGGTGAAACCTTCGGCGCCGTGCTCGGCGAGAATGGCCTCGCTGGCCGCAATCAGGGCTTCCTGAAGCTCACCATGATGATAGCCGGCTTCCGGTTTCGGAACCTTGTGGCTCGGCTTGGCGCGCGCGATCGGCTTCGTCATGCGTAACTTGACACTGTTCAGATTGAGGCCTATCTATCTTAACACTGTTTAGATTGATCGGCCCGGAGTTCGAAATGACCGAAACGGAGCATAGCACCGCGACCGCCCCGATGAAACGGCGCCATCTTGTCGGCGGCGCCGTGCTGGGCATGCTGACGAGCGCGCTCGGGGGCCTCGTCGGCGGCGTGGCGCTCGGTCAGGGCGCGGCCCTGCCGCAGCAGAAACCGAGCGGCCGCCAGCGTTTCACCAACAAGGTCATCATCGTAACAGGCGGCACGTCCGGCATCGGCCGCGCCGCCGCACTGATGTTCGCCGCCGAAGGCGGCAAGGTCGTGTTCTGCGGGCGCAATGTGGGGCGCGGCGCGCAGGTGGAAGACCAGATCAAGGCCGGCGGCGGCGACGCGGCGTTCGTCCGGGCCGACGTCCGCAACGAGGCCGAGGTCAAGGCCTTGGTGGACAAGACGATCGATCTTCATGGCCGCCTCGACGTCGCGTTCAACAATGCCGGCATCTCCATCGAAATGCCGCTGCATCAGTACAGCGCTGCCGAATTCGACGATGTCATCAATACCGATCTGCGCGGCGTATTCCTGTCGATGAAGTACCAGATTCCACACATGATGCAGAAGGGCGGATCGATCGTCGTCACCTCGTCGTCCAACGCTATCGCCACGACGGCGAAGCGCTCGGCCTATTCCGCGGCCAAGCGCGGGCTTGTCGGTATGGTCCAGGCTGCTGCGCTCGAATATGCCCAATACGGCATCCGCATCAACACCCTGATTCCGGGCACGACGGATACGCCGTTCATCCGCAGGCTCGCCGGCATGGAAAATCTCCCCGATGCGGCCTGGCATATCGCGATCGCGCAATGGGCCAAGTCGCATGTTCCAGGCATGCAACGCGTGGCGACGCCCGAGGAGATCGCGGCCTTCGCGCTGGTACTCGCCTCGGACGATCATCCCTACACGACGGGGGGACAGTTCGTCGTTGACGGTGGCAAGACCGCGCAGGCGGGATAGCCAGCAGCCTGAAAACACAATTATCGGCACCCGGGGTTGGCGTACCACGGCAGGCGGACTTGCGCCCGCCATGACCGTTGTGGCACGCGTGAAGCGCACGCGCCGCCTGCGACAAGATCGACCGAGGGTGACCATGTCCTACCGCTCCGCCTGGATGACCGAAGAGCTCGACGTCTTCCGCGAGCAGTTCCGGAAATATCTCGCCAAGGATCTGGCGCCCCACGCCGAAAAATGGCGCGAGCAAAAGATGGTCGACCGCTTCGCCTGGCGGGGGCTCGGCGAAATGGGCGCGCTGCTGGCAAGCGTGCCGGAGGAATATGGCGGTCTGGGCGCGAACTTCGCGTACGACGCCGCCGTGCTGGATGATCTCGAAAGCACGGTGCCGGAGCTGACGACCGGCGTCTCCGTGCACAGCGCCATCGTCGCGCACTACATCCTTAATTACGGCTCGGAGGAGCAGAAGAAGCGCTGGCTGCCAAAGATGGCCTCGGGCGAGATGGTCGGCGCCGTCGCCATGACCGAGCCCGGCACCGGCTCGGACCTCCAGGCTGTAAAGACCACGGCCAAGAAGCAGGGCAATTCCTACGTCATCAACGGCCAGAAGACGTTTATCACCAACGGCCAGGCCGCCGATCTCGTCATCGTAGTTGCACGCACGGGCGAGGCCGGCGCCAAGGGCATCTCGCTGATCGTGGTCGAGACCGAAGGCGCCGAGGGTTACAAGCGCGGTCGCAACCTCGACAAGATCGGCCTGCACGCCTCCGACACATCGGAACTGTTCTTCGACAATGTCACCGTGCCGCCGGAGAACCTGCTCGGCAAGGAGGAAGGCCAGGGCTTCGTGCAGCTGATGCAGCAATTGCCGCAGGAGCGCCTCGCGCTCGCGGTCGGCGCGGTCGCCTCGATGGAACGCGCGGTCAAGCTCACCACCGAATACACCAAGGAGCGAAAGGCGTTCGGCAAGCCGCTGATGGATTTCCAGAACACCGCCTTCACGCTGGCCGAGCGCAAGACCGAAGCCATGATCGCGCGCGTCTTCGTCGACTGGTGCATCGAGCAACTGGTCGCCGGGGATCTCGACACCGTCACGGCATCGATGGCGAAATATTGGTGCTCGGACAAGCAGGTCCAGACCGCCGACGAATGCCTCCAGCTGTTCGGCGGCTATGGCTACATGCAGGAATATCCGATCTCCCGCATCTTCATCGATTCCCGCATCCAGAAGATCTATGGCGGCACCAACGAGATCATGAAGCTGTTGATCGCCAGATCGCTGTAGGGACGACGAGTAGAGATCGGGGCAACGGCAGTGCCGCAAGCCACCCTCAGGCCCTCTCTTAGCGCGCTCTCCAATCCCGCGGCCGGCAGCCAAAACGCTGCTTGAACCGCCGGGTGAAGTGGGAGAGGTCCGAAAAGCCCCAGTCGAAGGCGATTGAGCCGATCGCGTCGCCCGCTTTCGCGGGATCGCTGAGGTCCCGGGCCGCGCCGTCCAGCCTTCGGTCCATGACATAGTCCGAGAAAGTGGTGCCCGCGCGCTCGAACAGCTTGTGCACGTAGCGCTCGCTGATGCCGATGGCACCGGCGACGTCAGCCACAGTCAGCCCCTGCTCGGAGAGGCGCTCATGCACGGCACGGCGGAGCGCCAGCGCGGTCGCGTCGGCAAAGCCGGCGGCCTCCGCGGTCTGCGCGCGCGAGCGGCGGGACAGGCTCAGCGCGACGAGGTCGAGCAACACGCCGAACAGCCTGACGGCTTCATCTTCCGTCATCCGCAGCGCGCCGGCATTCAGCGATCGCGCCGTTTCGACGATGAGGTGGCCAACGAAGGGATCGTCCGACACGCGCTCGACCCTGAAGTCGAAGGAGGGCGGCAGCCGGTCGCGCAGCTCGCGCGAAGGCACCCAGAAGGATGCGACCTCCAGCGTCGGCCCGCGATCATGCAAGAGCTTGACTTCACGGTCGCTGTCGCAGATGCCGACCTGGCCACGCGACAGGCTGACCTCGCGACCGCCCTGGACCACACGGCAGCGGCCGGCGAGCTTGAAGTTCAGGTAGAAGCAGCTTTCGGTCGACGCTGCGATATCCGCGCGCGAGCGATGCACGGTGTGCTCGGGAAAGACCACGCGGTTGATGGCACCATTGCCGATCTTGATTGCCTCGACCTTGGCCGCAAAGCGTGAGGTGGTTGCCGATTCCGGTGTCAGGTTCATGAACGCCTGGCAGATCGCCTCACGATAATAGGAGAACTGTTCTTCCGGGCGCGTTGCCCCGGTGTCCCAGACCAGATGGCGGGGCCGGCTTTCGGAAATGAGCTGCTCCATCAGTTCGCTCCAAGAGTTCGCTCCGAGACCAATCCGGTTCAGCGTCAGACAAGCGGGAAATGGTCCGCCGGTTCACACTTCGCACAACAAGAATTGTCCGCCGCGCCTCGCGAGCGCCGCAAAGAACCCACGCCTTGCCGATCTAACCACATCCTGCGGAGGAGCCACAACATGTCGACCTACGTTCTCGTCCACGGCGCCTGGCACACCGGTGCCGAGTTCGAGCCCGTCGCGGCGACGATCCGCGCCCACGGCCATCAGGTCTACACGCCGACCATCAAAGGCAATCGCCCAGGCGATGCCAAGACCACGGGGCTGAAGGAGGCGATCCAGTCGATCGCCGATTACCTCGCCGAAAACAACCTCAAGGATGTGATCCTGGTCGGCCATTCCTATGGCGGCATGGTCATTACCGGCGTCGCCGACCTCGCCGTCGACCGCATCAGGCGGCTGGTCTATTGGAACGCCTTCGTGCCTAACAGCGGCGAAAGCCTCAACGACATGGTGCCGCCGCACTATGTCGGGCTGTTCGACGCCATCGCGGCCGAGCGCGGCGATGGCTCGGTGGTGCTGCCTTTCCCGATCTGGCGCGAGGCCTTCATCAACGATGCCGATCTCGAGCTGGCGCAGAAGGCCTATGACGTTCTCAATCCGCATCCACTCGCGACCTTCAGCGACAAGATCGCGCTGAAGGCCAATCCGGCCGAAATGCCGCTGGCAAAATCCTACATCAACTGCACCGAGGACACCGCGCTGCCGCACAGCCATGGCTGGCATCCTCGCCTGTCTGAGAAGCTCGGCCTGTTCCGCCTGGTGCAGGTGGCGGGCAGCCACGAGCTGTGCTTCTCCGATCCGGCACGCCTCGCCAAGGCGATCATGGAGGCGGGACGCGACTGATGCGCGTTACTTCATCCGTTTGTCGGCCGCCACGAAATCGATGAAGGTCCGCACTTTCGCGGAGAGATATTTGCGGCTCGGATAGACTGCGAACAGTTTCCCGACAAAGATGATGTGCTCGGGCATGACATGCTCGAGCCGTCCAGCCGCGATATCCTCGGTCACCAACCATTTCGGCAGGAAGGCGAGGCCCATGCCTTCGAGCGCGGCCATGTGCAACAGCGTTTCATTGCCGCTGCGCAGCACCGGGTTGAGCTTGATGGTTTCAGTTCCGTGTTCGCCCGCAAAGGAGAAACTCTCGCCGGGATAAAGCGCATAATGCAACAGCGCCTGGCCGGCGATATCGCTCAGCTTCGTCGGGCGCCCGGCGCGTTTGAGGTACGACGGTGCTGCGACCATGTAAAACGGCACGTTGGTGATGGGCCGCGCGATCAGCGCCTCGTCTGGTGCGCCGGTCGCGCGCAAAGCGAGATCGAATCCCTCCTCGACCAGGTTGACCAGCCGCCCGCTGAGATCGATGTCGAGACGCACCTCGGGATAGCGCGCCTGATAGTCCGCCAGCACGCCCGCGAACATCGTGTTCGCCATCCACACCGGCGCCGTCAGCCGCAGCGTGCCGCGCGGCACGACTGTCGCCTTGCTGACAGCGGCTTCGACCTCGTCGAGCGAATCCAGCATCTGCCGCGCCTGCTCGAAATAAAGCGCGCCGCTTTCGCTCAGGCTGACGCGCCGGCTGGTCCGGTTCAGCAGCCGCGTGCCCAACCGCTTCTCGAGCTGCATCACATGCTTGCTCGCCATGGCGGGCGAAATGCGCAGGCGCTCCGCCGCGCCGGCAAAGCTCTTCAGCTCTGCGACCAGGCAAAACACCCGCATGCTGACCAGGGAATCCATGAGATCATCAACATCCAGGAAATGAATTGCTCCTGGAAGCGATAATGATCAAAAATGGAGAAACTATCAAATGGTGGCAGCCCTCACATTTGGAGAACCGCCATGTCGACCACCACCTTCGAGACCGCCGCCCCCGGCCGAGCCCTTCGCATCGGCCTCTGGGCCGCGCAGCTTCTCATTGCCATCGCTTTCATCGGGGCGGGGCTGGTCAAGCTGACCACGCCCATTCCCCAGCTGGCCGCCATGATGCCCTGGGCCGGCCAGTATTCCGAAACCTTCGTTCGCTCCATCGCGCTGGTCGATCTCGCGGGCGGGTTCGGCATTCTGCTGCCGGCGCTGACACGAATCCTGCCGAGACTGACGGTGCTCGCAGCGCTGGGCTGCTCGGTGTTGCAGGTGATCGCGCTTGTCTTCCACCTCTCGCGCGGCGAGGCCGAGGTGACGCCGCTCAACATTGTCCTGCTCGCGCTCAGCCTGTTCGTGCTGTGGGGTCGCAACGGCAAGGCGCCGATCGCGCCGCGCCGGTTCTGACCGGTAGCCCCGCCGCCGCCATGATCTCTGCCATCAGATGGTCCCGCAGGAGCCTGCTCGCAGGCACCGCGATCCTCACGGCCGGCGGCACTGCCGCGGCCAGGGAAGATCGCCTCGCCGACGGCGTCGTGATCCTGATCGACAGCAACGAGCCTTATGTGATGGGACACGCGATCAGCTATTCGGCCAATCTCGCCAGGCACTTTGCCGACAAGGGCGCAAAGTTGCTGATCGAGGTCGTCGCCAATGGCAAGGGCATCGACGTCTTCAGGGCGGACAAGACCCCGCTTGTCGAGCCGCTGGCGACGCTGCGCCAGTCGCTGCCGAACCTCACCTACAGCATGTGCGCTTCGTCGAAGGCGATCGCGGAAGCCAAGGAGCAGGTCCCGATCCCCCTGATATCGGGCGCAAGTCTCGTTCCCTTCGGCATCGGGCGCGTCGTCGACCTGCAACTTAGGGGTTGGGCCTACATCCATGCGTAAGAAGCCTCGCTTGATGTCGCGGCGATCGTTCCTGGTCGCCACGCCGGCGCTTCTTGCCTCCCTCCGCGTAAGCCGCGCGCAGGACAGCTGGCCGCCCGTCTTCGAAGCCGGGCGCAGCCAGTTTACGGTGGTACGGCCGCGCGCCGCGATGCCGCCGCTACGGCTTCAGGACTTGCATGGAAAAGACGTGGTGGTGACGGCGAAGCCGGGACGTATCGCCCTCGTCAATTTCTGGGCGACGTGGTGCGCGGCCTGTCGGCTCGACCTGCCTGTGTTGGCAAGCCTTTCGGAATCGCAGCGCGACCACCTGGATGTCATCGCTGTCTGCACCGACACGAAGGATTTGCGCAAGATCACCGCATTCCTCGGTGGCCTCGCCGCGAAAAACCTCGCCTGCTATGTCGATGTCTATGGTGCGGCGGCGCAAGCGTCGACAGAGATGTTTCCCATCGTCGGCATGCCCATCACCTATCTCGTCGGGACGAGCGGCCACGTCGAAGGCTACATCGCCGGCGCCCCCGATTGGCTCTCACCGGCAGGCGCTCGGCTGCTGCAATTCTATCGCGAGCAATCCTGATCGAACTAGTTCGGATGCCACCAGCGGCCGCCGATGACGACGCCTTCGGAGATGATCTTCCTGTCGCCGATAAGGTGCTCGCCGACGACGTCTTCATAGTCGAACTGGCCTTGCTTCACCGAGATCAGCGTGGCATCGCCGACGCTGCCCGGCTTGAGGCTGCCAAGCTCGGGCCGACGCAGCGCCATTGCGGCATTCTCGGTCGATGCCTTGATCACGTCCGACAGCGGCATGCCCATGCAGAGGAATTTCGACATGGTCGTCACCTGGTCGTAGGCCGGGCCGTCGATGCAGAGCTGGTGGATGTCGGAGGAGATGGTGTCGGGATAGAAGCCGTTGGCGAGCATGGCGCGCGCGGTCTTGAACGCGAACGAGCCCTTGCCGTGGCCGATGTCGAACAGCACGCCGCGCTCGCGCGCATCCAGCACCGCCTTCTTCACCGTGCCCTGCGCGGTCGCCGGCGAATTCGGGAAGGGCCGGAATGCGTGGGTCAGCACATCGCCGGGGCGAAGGCGGACGAGCACCTCTTCATAGGTCGGTGGCGGATGGTCGATATGCGCCATCAGGGGCATGCCGACCTCATCGGCAACCTGGAGTGCGATATCGAGCGGCACAGCGCCCGAGGTGCCCGAGGAGTGCAGTCCGACGCGCACCTTGATGCCGACGACGACGTCGCGGTTGGCATCCGCCACCTTGGCCGCCTCGATCGGGTTCATCAGCCGCAATTCCTCGCTCTCGCCGACCATGATCCGGTGCGAGAAGCCGAAAATGCCGGCATGCGAGACGTGCAAATACGCGAGAATGCGGACCTGGCTCGGCTCGATCACGTGTTTGCGGAAGCCTGCAAAGTTGCCGGGGCCGGCGCTGCCGGTGTCGACCGAGGTGGTGACGCCGGAGGCGCGGCAGAATTCCTCGGCATCGATGCCGAGCGAGGTACCGCCCCAATAGACATGGGTGTGGAGATCGATCAGGCCGGGCGTGACGATGAACCGCGAGACGTCGCGTATCTCAGTGCCCGGATCCGCCTTGAGCGCGCTGCCGACGGCGGCGACCTTGCCGCCCGCAAAGGCGACATCGGTCACGGCATCGAGCTTCTGCGAGGGGTCGATCACCCGCCCGCCGCGCAGGATCAAATCGAAAGGCATCGTCATCTCCGGATATGGCAAACATGGACCGGGCTGAAAGGTGCACTTCCAGCCCGGCCGCCTCTGTTAGCAATTTTCACACCAGCGAAGCAAATCAACTGCGCTTAGTGCCCGTTCGTCCTGCGATCCGCTTTCGGCGCCTCTTCCTTCAGACGCTCTAGCGCATCGGGCATCATGCGACCGAACATCGAGCTCAGCATCGCCGTCGGGATCAGGCCCGCATTGCTGCTCTCCGCGCCTTGCGTGCCCGACATCAGGAATTGCGGCACCAGGGGTTGGTTGATCCTGGTGAGCGCATCGGCAAACTTCGCAAAGTTCTGCTCGGCCAGGCGGAATTCCGGTCCGCCATAGGCGTCGACCGAGAGCTTCGTCGACTGGGCATTGGCGGTACCGACCGCCAGCACGCGATCGGCCTCGCCCTGGCCCTCGAGCCGCGACTGCTCGCCGACCGCGGCCGCCGTCACCTTTCGGGTCTCGGCATCCTTCTGGGCACGGGCGAGCGCCGCCGCACCCTCGTTCTCGTTGACCTTGATCTGGATCAGCGACTGCGTCAGCGCCGATTGCGCGGCCGCCGTCGCCTTGGCCTCGTTGAGCGCGCGTTCCTGCACGGCGGCCTTCTCCTGCTCCTGATAGGTTTCGATCTGCTCGCGCGCGATCTGGCGCGAACGGAGCTGGATCAGGATGTTCTCAATCGTGTGGTCGCCGTTCGCCGCGCGCGGCGTGCCGATCAGGACCTCCTGAAGGTCAAGCGAATAGCTCTCGAACTTCGCTTTCATCTGCGCGGCCGATTCCTCCTGGATCGAGGCCCGGTTCTGCAGCAGCTCGATCAGCGTCATCTTCTGCGCGATGTTCTTGAAGAACGCGCTGACCATCGGGTCGAGCGTCTGCTCGACCAGCTTCTTCACGTCGCCAAAGCGCTGGATGATCATCGGCGCCTTCTTGTAGTCGATATGCATCACCACCGAGAGCGGCAACGTCGGCTCGAACGCATCGCGGGTGATCAGCGATATCTCCGAGAGGTTCTCGTCGAGCTTCATCGCGCCGACCTCGCCACGCACCCATTTCAGGATGAAGTTGACCGTCGGAATGATCTCGATCTTGCCGGCATAGGTGTTGAATGCGTATTTGCCAGGCAGCAGCGGGTCCTTCCAGACACCGCGGCCGCCATTCACGACGAGCTCGCCATGGCGATATTGCTCGCCCGAGACGTCGTCGCTGTGCGGGCCGGTGTAGAAGATGACGACACCGACATTACCGACCGGGATCACCGTCTTCGGCACCGCCTCGACGGTCGCAAACAGGCGATTGATGTACCAGGTGCCCTCGACGATGACCTGAAGCTGCCGGCCACGATAGCCGCCGGCGCCCAGGAATTTCTCGGGCTCCTGGAAATTGTTGTGAAAGACCTCGCTGTCACGCAGATCGACGCCGACCTCGGGCGCGATGATCTCGCCCGGCGGCAGCGACGGGCCGTCATGTACGGTGACGACGCCGACGAGATCGTGATCGGCCGCGAGCACGACGGGCGTAAAGCCCCAGCGCTCCGCGATGGTCAGCTGCATGGCATCGAGCACGCCGCGCTCCTGCTCGCTGAGAGCATGGCCGAAGACGCGATCGTCGGTGATGATCGCGAACTGCGTCGTGTTGATCGCATAGGTACCTTCACGCAGGATCTTGCGCTGCGGCCCCTTCTGCCCGCCAGCGAGCAGGAAACGCCGAGCGTCCTGGAAGTCGGACTTGTCGTCTGTGTCGTTGGCGCCGAGCACCTGCGAGGCGCCAAGCGGCGCACCGTCGCGCGCGAACACATAGGCGATCTTGCCCTGTCCGACCGTGACGAGATCCGATTTGTGGATCCTGTACATGAACGGAAAGAACACGTGCAGGCCGCCGCGCAGCACTTCCGGCTCATAACCAGCTTCACCATTCAGCGCAATGAAGCCTTCGTCGATCGATCCCCGCGTGGAGCATAGCTTCTCGACGATGCCGACCTGGTTGTTTGGAATGTAACGAAAGATATTGGCGAGCCGCAGCAGGATGACAAACGCGATCGCTGCCGCGGCCCACAGCGCCGGCTGGATCAGCCAGGCGCCATCAAAACCATTGAGGTTCATAGTCCATCTCCACAATTCGCAACCGGGCGGCCGTGTTAACCAAGGCCACACCCCAGAATTGCGGGAGCGGAGATGTGAATCCGGCCCCTGCTTCGCAAGCACGATGTCGCGCCAGGCAGTGCCGATCTTTTTTTATTGGGGACTTGACGGGAGATGAGGGCGGATGCAGCAGAAACTTCTGAAAAGCCGCATTTTAGATTGGCGATCCCGGCATGACTCGAACATGCGACCTACGGTTTAGGAAACCGCCGCTCTATCCGGCTGAGCTACGGGACCGCGGAACCCGCCGTAAGGCGAATTGCCTGGAGCTGTACATATCAAAGCGAGGGCCAAATCGGAAGCCCTTCGCTCAACAACAAACGATCGATCAGGACTTGCCGTAGGCCCCCTGGTAGCGGCCCTCGCGGATCGCCTTCAGAGTGTCGTCTTCGCGCTTGATCTGGACGCGCACCGCCTCCAGCAGCGCCGCGGCGCCGGCGGCGGGAAACGACACCACGCCGTCCTCGTCGCCGACCACGATGTCGCCGGGCGAAATCACGCTGCCGCCAACCGTCACGGGCACGTTGATCTCGCCGGGGCCGTTCTTGTAGGGGCCGCGATGGATCACCGCGCGGGCGAAGCAGGGAAAGTTGTCGGCGGCGAAGGCGGCGACATCGCGGATCGCGCCGTCGATCACGTAGCCCTCCGCTTTGCGCCACTGCGCGATGTTCTTCATGATCTCGCCGACCAGCGCCCGGGTCTCGTCGCCGCCCCCATCGACCACGATGACATCGCCGGGGCCGACCAGTTCGAGCGCGCGGTGGATGGCGAGATTGTCACCGGGCCGGGTGCGCACCGTGAAGGCCACGCCCACCAGCTTGCCGCTGCGATGATAGGGCTTGAGCCCGACCGCGCCCGGCAGCCGGCTGAGATTGTCGGAAATGATCGAGGTCGGTGCATTCCTGAAACCCTCGACGATATCGGCCGGCGGTTTCGCCACGCTGTTCGCTGCGATCGTAATCGTCATGGCGTTTGATCCTTCTGTTTTTTGTTCGGCGTGCGCCCGTGCCTGCCTTCAAGACGTCCATGTCAGCGCTCGGCGCCGCAGCCCGGGATATCGAACAGCGCGGCGAGGCCACATTTGGAGGTCAGCATCTTGTCGCCGTCATGGCCGACGCCGGCGACGTCCCACACCCTGTGATTGGGCGTGCCGTTATCGCGCTTGGCCATCGCGTCGGCATAGGCATGGCCGCGGGCGTAGCGATTGGGGCCTTGCGCCTCGCCCATGCAGCTCTTGTCCGCCGCGGGCTTGGTATCGAGCGTGCCGAGCAGATAGATCACCTCACGCTCGACATAGCGCTGCTCCAGCGCGGCCGGCGTAGCATCCGCAAGATACGGCGGCCGCCCATCCATGCCGTATTTCCAGACGTTGTAGCCCTGGCAGGACGCGGCAATCGCCGGCACCGGCCGTTCGCTGCCGAAATAGGCATAGGACGACGGATTGGCGACGACGTAGCGAACGTCGATGTGCTGGCGCGACAGCGCCGCCTCGCCCTTGCCGGCGATGGCGTAGCGTTGCGCGACCTGGCCGCCGCCGGAATGACCTGAAATCACCACCTGCTTCAGGTTCGGGAAGATGCGCCGCTCGGACAGCTTTGCCAGGATCGCATCGAGCGCCTCGAAGGAGGACACCGGATTCGGCGCAAGCGCCGCATCGCCGCCCTCCCATCCCGTCAGCGACCAGCGCAGCGTGTCGGCCGGGAGCTTGTGCGCTTCGATATCGACCGCCGCCAGGAACTGCGGCACGATCATGATCGCGCTCCTGCCATCGTCGCCGGCAGCGACCTGCGCGGTGTGGGCCGAGATGTAATACTCGTCCGCATTGCGCAGGCGGCCATGCAGCAAGATGACGGCGCGCGAGATCGCGGGCAGCGGCATCGACCAGTCGCTGGAGAGATAAAGCGGTAGGAGTCCCTGACCGCCGACCGAGAGCCGCGCATCGGCCACGATCTTCACCGGCTTGTCGTTGGGGACCTCGTCCTCCGCGGCAAGCGCGCGGCCGCCAAGCATCACCAAAGCGATTGCGGCCATCCAGCTCAGCGCTCTCATGACGAATATTTTCCTTGTCGCATCAAACCGATAAAATTCTAAGCGCATCATGTGCCGCGCGGCTGTGACTCCCGAGCCACGTCAAGCAAAAAATGTCAGCAGCCCAGCCATGAAATTCCCGGGTTCCATGGGTGACAAGCCGGCGAGAAAGGGGCAAAAATCGGCCACGACTCAGTTTGGGTTGAGTTTTGCAAGGAATGCTCTCGTAGAATGTCTGACGTAGTTGCATCGCGTCGCGCGGCGCCGTTTCTCGTTGCCGCAGCAGGGGTTTTTCTGCTGACCTTGCCGCATGCCCAGGCGCAATGGTGGAAGCGCGCGCCCGTCGACTTCGAGGAATGCGCCGACGCTGCGGAAAAATCCACAAGCAAGGCCGAAAAGACCGCAGCACTTGCCGACTGCAATGCAAAGTTCGCCGGCCGCCGCAAGCCAGGCGGCGGCTACACCTATTACGACTTCCTCCAGGATCGCAGCTTCGACATCGCAGGTCCCAACCCGACGCCGGAAGAGCAGAAGAAGATCGACGAATCCTACACCGGTTATCTCGCCGATCAGCGCCGCAGCAATGAAGCGGCACAGGCGACCGCGCGGCAGCAGCGCGAGCAGCAGGAACAGCAAGCGCAGCAGCTTCAGCAGGTCGCGCTGCGAACCGAGGTCGAGCGCGTGCCCGTTCCGGTCGAGCGACCGAAGGTGCTGCGACAGAAGGGCGCCCCCTGCAACAAGGGCTCGTTCTCCTGCGAATGGCCGCGGCTGTCGGAAGGCCTGAGCGAGTTGAAGAAGCTGTTCAACCCGACGCCCAGCAAGCCGGCGAAGAAGGGCTGAGACAGCGGCCGCGCACTACACTGTCGTCCCGGACAAGCGTAGCCTTGGCAACGCGTAGCGTTGTCCAGGGCGGAGCGCTGATCCGGGACGACAGCGGATGGTGTCGCTTCAGTTTGCGTGCTTCTTCTTGCTGCGCTTCGGTGCAGCAGCCGGGGCATTCGTGGGTGTTGTCGGCGTCTGTGAATTCTCAAGCGCCTTGCGGCTCTCCTGCAAGCGCGCGTCATAGCCAGGCGAGTTCATGACCGTCGGCGGCCTCGCGCAAGCGAGCGTCGATGCGCCGCAGAGCGCGACCAGCGCAAGCCCGATCGTTACACAACGTCTCATCGGCTCCTCCATCGCACTCAAACCACGCCGCGGATCTGCTGCTGCGAAAGGCCCGGCGGGCCTTTGCCTGATGCCTCCGCCTGCTTGATCAGCGCAACAATGCGGCGCATCAGCGGCACATCGACATTGTTCTGCTCGGCAAGGGCGATGACTGCTCCCTGCAGATAGTCGATCTCGGTCTTGCGGCCCTGTTTCAGATCCTGCCACATCGAAGACCGCGCCTCCGGATCGATCTTCATCGTGCGCCCGAGGATCGCGTTGAAGACCATGTCGGGCAATCGCAACAGGGTCGGCGTCCAGTTCGACGGGATCGGCGTCGCCGAGGCCGGCGTGATGCCGGCGGCCTTGAGCACGGCGAGGCCCTCGGCCATCTGGTCGGCGAACAGCCGTCGCCAATCACGGCTTGCCAGTTGCGCCGCGAGCGGCATGTCGGACAGCGCGCTGAGCGCGTTGTTCAGATTGATGATCAGCTTGCCCCATTGCACGCCGGCGATATCGCGGCTCGCGCGGATGGTGAGCCCCGGTACCGAGAGCGCCGCGGCGGTGTTGCCGGCATCTTCGCCGACGATGATGTCGCCCGAGGTCGAACGATGGAAACGCCCCTCACCCATCGCAACCACGTTGAACGGCACCATGCCGGCGAGCACGCGGCGGCCGCCGAGACGTTCGTTCAGAATGGCAACATTGCCGACGCCGTTCTGCAACGACACGATCACGGCATCCTGCGGCGCGTGCTGCGCGATCTGGTCCGCGACATCGGCCGTGTCGGCGCTCTTGACCGTGACGAGCACGATGCCGGCGCTGTGGAAGATCGCCGGGTCCTCCGACAGCGCCAGCCGGCCCGCACCCAGCTTCGTCTCGGCGCCGCCGAAATCGGTGAGGCGCAGGCCGAACCGCTCGATCTCGGTCTTTACCCGCGGCCGCACCAGCAATGCGACCCGGCGATCGGCGGCCGCAAGCTGACCGCCGACAAAACAGCCGATGGCGCCGGCGCCCGCCACCACGATCGGTCGATCCGTCACCACCTGACTTGCTCCCTGAATGACCGAATTTCGATAGCAGAGCCAGGAAGCGCAGGCGAGGCCGGCGCCCCATCACGGCCAGGGCGTATCCGCCTTGTAACCGTCATGAGAGCCCCATATGTTTTCGCCCCGGGGGCGCTGGCGGCGGCGAGAGCTCGCCGAACGAGAACGCCAAAGGAGAGCACCATGGGTCTACTCGACGTCCTCAACGGCATGCAGAACGGGCCCCGCGGCCCGAGCACGCCGAGCTCACAATCATCCTCCGGTGGCATGTCGCCCATGACCATGGCGATCCTCGGCCTGCTCGCCTGGAAGGCATTCAAGCATATGACTGCAGGCCAGCCGAACGCCGCGCCACAGTCGGCGCCGACTCCCGTCCCTCCGCCCGTGAATGCGGGACCTGGTGGTGGTCTCGGCGGCGCAATTGGCGGCGGTGGCGGCCTTGGCGACGTCCTCAAAGGCGGTCTCGGCGGCCTGCTCGCGGGTGGCGCGGCGGGCTCCGTCCTCAGCGGCGGCCTCGGCGATCTCCTCAACCAGCTCCAGCAGGGCGGCCATGGCGAAGCCGCGAATACCTGGGTCGGCAAGGGCGAGAACAAGCCGATCGCGCCCGGCGATCTCGCCAATGCGCTCGGCGCTGACCAGATCCAGAGCCTGTCGGCGCAAAGCGGCCTGTCACGCGATGAATTGCTCTCCGGCCTCAGCCAGTACCTGCCGCAGGTGGTCGATCATTTGACGCCGGACGGGCGGCTGCCGACCGAGAACGAGCTGGCGGGACGAATTTAGTCAAACACTGATCTAGGCAAGGGGAGCACTGACATGAGCATGGGCGGCCTGTTGTGGATCATCATCGCCGGCCTCATCGCACGTTTTCTGGCGCCGGGACCCAACAACCCGAGCGGCTTCATCCTCACCACCATCCTCGGCATCGTCGGCGCGTTTCTGGCGACCTTCATCGGCCAGGCCATCGGCCATTACGGCCCGGATCAGGGCGCGGGCTTCATCATGGCCACGATCGGCGCGGTGGTGGTGCTGTTCATCTGGCACCGTCTGGTCGCGAGTGGCGTGATCAAGGGGTAGTTACCGTCCTTCCGGGGCGCGCAAAGGGCGAACCTGGAATCTCGAGATTCCGGGTTCGATGCTGTCGCATCGCCCCGGAATGACGTCGTGTAGCATCACGTTATCAAATGCATCCCCGCATCCATGCGCACGGCCTCGCCGGTCATGTTGCCGGAGGCTGGTAGCGCCAGGAAGCAGACCAGCTGGGCAATATCTTCGGCGGAGGAAGCGACCTTGAGCGGCACCTTCGCCAACACGGCGTCACGTACCTTTTTCGCACCTTCCTCACCACGGCCCTTGGTAAACCAGGGCGTGTCGATATAGCCCGGACAGACCGCGTTGACGCGGATCATCGGCGCAAGCGCGACCGCCAGCGATCGGGTGAGTGTGTTGAGCGCACCCTTGCTCGCGGCATAAGCCATCGACGAGCCGACGCCGTTGATGCCCGCAACTGAGGACACGTTTACAACCGCAGCGGTTCGGCCCGATGCCTTCGCGCCCGCCTCGAGCAGGCTGCGCGCGGCACGCACCATCTGGAACGGACCAACCGTGTTGACGCCATAGAGCCGCTGGAAATCTTCCGCCGACAATCCGTCGAGATCGCCATAAGCGACGTGCTTGGTCGTGCCGGCATTGTTGACAAGGACGTCGAGCTTGCCCCAGCCGGCGGCTGCAGCAACGATCGTGCGGCAGTCTTCGTCACGCGACACGTCGCCCTGCGCAACCAGCACTTCTGCAGCACCCGCCTTGCGGCAGGCTTCTGCAGTGGCCTCGGCTTCGGTCTTGCTCGACGAATAGTTGATGACGAGGCGCGCTCCGCTCCGCGCGAGAATCTCCGCGGTCGCAGCACCGAGGCCGGATGCGGACCCCGTCACGATTGCGCACAAACTGTCCTTGGCCATCCGGTATTTCCTTCCCTTTGTAGATTGCTGGCACCCTGTTTAGCGAGTTTGCCGCGCCCTGCAAATCGAGCAAACTCCGCTAAGCGGAATTAGTCCAGACCGGTTGTCGCCCTCATGCCGAAGCCGCAGATGGGCCTGCGATGAACGCTTGTCAGGGCCATGGCTTTTTCAGATCATCGGGCGCAAGAAGAGATCGCGCGCCGCTCCATTGGGCAGGACGCGCCAATGGCAAAACACGGGGAACGCTGTGGCGGAGAGTGACAATATCGTCGTCGAGACCGCGGAGAAAATCTTCGCTGACCTCGCCGATCCGCAAACCATCAACAACGACAAGAAGAATTCGTGGCAGGCGCCGCTGTGGCAGGCGCTGAGCGAAGCCGGCTTGCCCCTGTCCTGGGTGCCCGACGATCTCGGCGGCTCCGGCGCCAGCCTCGCCGACGGTTTTGCCTTGTTGAACGCCGCGGGTCGTTTCGCAATTGCGGTTCCCCTGGCCGAAACCATGCTCGCGGGCTGGCTGCTGGCGCAGGCGAAGATCGCTTCCCCCGAAGGCGAGATGACGGTGCTGCCAGCCTCGCCAAAGGATCGCATCACCGTCGATGCCGATGGCGCGCTCTCGGGCCGCTGCCGCGGCGTGCCCTTTGCGAAAGCGGCCACGCATTTTGCGGTGCTGGCGCATGGCAAGGACGGTGTCGCGATCGCGCTTGTGGATGCGGGCAAGGCGCGGATCGAATCCGGCCTCAATGTCGGCTACGACCACAGCGATACCGTGACGCTCGACAAGGTCCAGCCTGTCACCATCAAGCTCGCTCCTGATGGCGTTGACCAGACCATGCTGATGTTGATGGGCGGCGTCGCGCGCAGTCTTCAGATCGCCGGCGCGCTGGAATCCATGCTCGACATCTCCGTGCGCTATTCCAACGAGCGCGTCGCCTTCGAGAAGAAGATCTCGAAATTCCAGGCGGTGCAGCACAATCTCGCGCGCCTCGCCGGCGAATCCGCCGCTGCGCTTGCCGCTGCGACATCCGCCGCCGATGCCATCGCGAATGCGAAGAAGTTCGACGACGAAGTCTATCTCGAAGCCGCCGCGGCAAAGATCCGCTGCGCGGAAGCCGCGGAAAAGGGCGGCGGCATCGCGCATCAGGTCCACGGCGCGATCGGCTTCACCATCGAGCACATCCTGCATCGCTACTCGCTGCGGGCGCTGGCCTGGCGTGACGATTTCGGCTCGGAAAGCTACTGGGCGGTCGAGCTCGGCAAGCTGGTCGCCTCCAGAGGCGCCGACGAATTGTGGCCGCTCGTGGCTTCGCGCTGATCGGGAGACGAAACATGACTGCAGCTCTTCGTTTTGATCCGATCCGCCTGCCCGAGAAATGCGAGCAATTGCGCAAGGAAGTGCGCGCCTTCCTCGCTGAGGAGATCGCCGCCGGCACTTTCGATCCGCACAAGCCCAACCGCGAAGACACCGACGTGCCGGAATTTTCCCGCAAGGTCGGCGCCAGGGGTTGGCTCGGCATGACCTGGCCGAAGAAATATGGCGGCCAGGAGCGCTCCTTCCTCGAACGTTACGTGGTGACCGAAGAAATGCGCGTCGCCAACGCGCCGACGCGGCGCTTCTTCGTCGCCGACCGCCAGAGCGGGCCGGTGCTGCTGAAATACGCCCCTGAACATATCAAGATGGACATCCTGCCGCGCATCTGCCGCGGCGAGATCTGCTTTGCCATCGGCATGAGCGAGCCGAATTCCGGCTCTGACCTGTTCGCGGCGATGACGCGCGCCACCAAGACCGACGGCGGCTACCTCATCAACGGCACCAAGATCTGGACCTCGTCGGCCCATATCGCCGACTACATGATCGCGATCTTCCGGACCTCGCCGCCGACCAAGGAAAACCGCCGTCACGGCCTGACTCAGTTCCTGGTCAAGATGAAGCAGCCGGGCATCAAGGTGAACCCGATCGGCCAGATCACTGGCCAGTACGAGTTCAACGAGGTCGTGTTCACCGACTTCTTCGTGCCCGACGATCATGTGCTCGGTGAAGTCGACGGCGCCTGGAAGCAGGCGACGTCAGAGCTCGCCTACGAGCGTTCCGGTCCGGAGCGTTTCCTCGAGACCTATTACGTACTGACCGAGCTGGTCCGCGCGGTCGGCCCCGCCCCGGACACGCGCAGCGCAGAAGGCATCGGACGGCTCGTGGCTCAGCTTCACACCATGCGGCGCATGTCGGTGTCGGTCGCAGGCATGCTGCAAGCCGGCAAGGAGCCGGTCGTGGAGGCCTCCATCGTCAAGGACATCGGCACGGTCTGGGAGCAGCAGCTTCCGCACCGCGTGCGCGATCTCGCCGCCTTCGTCGAGGAGACCGCGACCAATCGCGAGACGCTGGAGCGGCAGCTCGACTTCGCCATCAAGACCGCGCCAAAACTCACCATCCAGGGCGGCACCACCGAGGTGCTGCGCGGCATCATCGCCCGCGGCCTGGGCCTGCGCTAAACCTTCGAGGACATCATGACCACCTACAAAGATATCGGCGTCGAGAAGGTCGGCCACGTCGGCACCATCGAGATCCGCAGGCCGCCGCTCAACTTCTTCGACATCTCGCTGATCAACCAGATCGCGGACGCGCTCGATGAGTTCGACCGCGACATCGAGATCCGCGCCTCCGTGCTGTCGGCACAAGGCAAGGCGTTCTGCGCCGGTGCCAATTTTGGCGATCCCGCACGGCAGGCGCAGGAGGCGCAAGAGGCCGAGAAAAAGGCCAAGGGCGATCCGGCCGACAGTCTTGGCCCGATCAACCACCTCTATATCCAGGCCGTGCGCATCTTCCGCGCCAAGAAGCCGATCGTCGCCGCCGTACAAGGCGCGGCCATCGGCGGCGGCCTCGGGCTTGCCGTATCAGCGGACTTCCGTGTCACCTGCCCCGAAGCGCGCTTCTCCGCGAACTTCACCAAGCTTGGCTTTCATCCCGGCTTCGGCCTGACGACAACGCTGCCGGAGTTGATCGGCAAGAACAACGCCGAGCTGATGTTCTACACCAGCCGCCGCGTCACCGGCGAAGAAGCCTATAAATGGGGCCTCGCCAACGAGCTGGTGCCGCAGGATCAAGTGAAATCGGCCGCCATGAAGCTCGCCGGCGAGATCGCCGAGTGCTCGCCACTCGGCCTGCTCTCCACCCGCGCCACGATGCGCGCCGGCCTCGCCGACCGCGTGATGGCCGCGACCAATCACGAGCTCGCCGAGCAGACGCGGCTGCGCGCGACTGAGGATTTCAAGGAGGGCGTGAAGGCGACGGAAGAACGGCGCGTGGCGAATTTCAAGGGACGGTGAACGCGATCTCTACGCCGCATCTCTGCGCGGCTAACTCAGCCCGTCATCCTGAGGTGCGAGCGGCACGGTGCACAGCACCGTGCCGGGAGCCTCGAAGGATGAACTGCCCCGGTGCCTCGGCACGGTCAGCACCCGGGCCGTCGCCCTTCGAGACTCGCCGAAGAGCGAGCACCTCAGGGTGACGGATCACCGAAATCAGCTCACGCGGAACGTCACGCCGCCCAGCAGGAATTCGTTACCCGCAACAGCCAGCCCTTTCTCGCGCGCCGCATGCAGCACGCTCGCCGCGTCAGCCACCCGAAACTCCAGCGCGCTCATGATCTCGCTCGCGCCCTTCACGAAGCGGAACGTCGCATTGGGCAGCTTCAGTTCGGCATCGCTATTCGCAGCAACCCCGATGATCTTCCCCCAATGCGCCGCCAGCCCGTGAGGGTCCGGGCTCTGCATCTCCACCACCGTCAACGCCTGCGTCACATCCTTGCGGATGGATTTTTGCCAGTCGGGCCCGGCCGGCGGATAGGCGCCTAAAATGTCGTCGCTGCCCTCGGTGTGGTTGAATTCGATGAAGGCGGCGCGGCAGTCGCGGGGGTGGAGCTGGACGCCGTGATAGGGCGCATGGTCGATGACGTTGGCGGTACGCACGCCCATCGCGTTCGCGTTGCGGCCGCGCTCGTCCGGATCGTTGCAGCAGAAGATCGCCATGTAGCCGCCGCGGCCGCCGGTCTTCTCGATGAAGCGGCCGGCGGTGGTGCCGTCCTTGAACGGCGCGACGACCTCCAGGAGAATCGTGTCGACCGGAAGCAGCGCGTTCTCCAGGCCGTATTTGGCGACATTGCCGTCACGGTAGCAGACGGAAAGGCCCATGATCTCCGAGATATCGGAGATGACGGGCGCGAGCTGCGGCGCGACGAGACAGATCTGCCGCAGCCGCATATAGGGCGACATGGTCATGCGCCCCTGAAGGCCGGCTTGCGCTTCTCGACGAAGGCCTTTGCGGCCTCCTTGTGATCCTCGGTGTCGCTGCAGCGGGTGTGATGGATCGCCTCGCCGTCGAAGCAATCTTCCAGCGGAAGATGCTCTGCGTTGTTGATGTTGCGCTTGATGAAACCGAGCGCGATCGACGGCCCCTGCGCCAGCGACCTCGCAAGCTCGTGCGCGGCGGCGTCGATCTCCGCGTCTGGCACAACCTTCGTCACCATGCCGATCGCATGTGCTTCCTTCGCGGTCAGCACCGGCGAGGTCAGATAGAGCTCGCGCGCCCGCGCGCTGCCGAGCAGTTGGGTCAGGAAATAAGTGCCGCCGTAATCGCCCGAGAATCCAACCTTGGCGAAGGCGGTCGTGATCTTGCAGGATTCGGAGGCAACGCGCAGATCGCACGACAGCGCCATCGACAGGCCGGCACCGGCCGCGGCACCGTCGAGCTGCGCCACCACAGGCTTCGGCATCTGGTGCAGGATGCGCGAGACCTCCATGCCGCGGCGAAGGTTCGCAAGCTTCTGCTCGAACGGCAGCGGCGCGCGGCCGGCCGCCATCGACTTGACGTCACCGCCGACGCAGAACGAACCGCCCGCGCCCTTGAACAGCACTGCGCGCACCTCGGGATCGTCAGCCGCGCGACGCGCCGCCTCGACCAGGCCCGCGACCATCTCGGGATTGAGCGCGTTCTTTCGCTCGGGCCGGTTCATGGTGATGGTGAGCAGCCCACCTTCGAGCTTTTGCAGAACCATGTCGTTCATGGGACGTCTCCCTTGTTGTTTTGCTCGGTCATTCCGGGGCGCGCCACTTCGCGAGCCCGGAATCCATTCATCGACTATCACTGCGGCCCAATGGATTCCGGATTCGCTTCGCGCCCCGGGATGACGTCGTGACTTACGTCACGCCGTCACTTCTTCACCAGCGGGCAGCGCGACTGCTCCAGCGACTGGAACGCCTCGCTGCCGGGCACGGTGGCGAGCAGCTTGTAATCGTCCCAGCGCCCCTTCGACTCGGACGGCTTCTTGACCTCGAACAGGTACATGTCGTGCACCATGCGGCCGTCTTCGCGGATCTTGCCGTCATGAGCGAAGAAGTCGTTGATCGGCGTCTCCTTCATCACCTTCATTACCGCGGCAGCATCGGTGGTGCCGGCCGCCTTCACGGCCTTCAGATAGTGCGTGACAGAGGAATAGACACCGGCCTGCGCCGAGGTCGGCGGCCGCTTGACGCGTTCCTGAAAGCGCTTCGAGAAGGCGCGCGTCTCGTCGTTCATGTCCCAGTAGAAGGCCTCGGCCAGCAACAGGCCCTGCGCGGTCTCGAGTCCGATCGAGTCGATGTCCGTGACGAAGGCCAGTAGCGGCGAGACCTTCTGGCCGCCTTTCATGATGCCGAACTCGGCCGACTGCTTGATGGCATTGACGGTGTCGCCGCCGGCATTGGCAAGACCGATCACCTTCGCCTTCGAGGCCTGCGCCTGAAGCAGGAACGAGGAGAAATCCGACGTGTTGAGCGGATGACGCACGCTTCCGAGCACCTTGCCGCCGGTTTTGGTGACGACGGCGCTGGTGTCCTTCTCCAGATCCTGACCGAAGGCATAGTCGGCGGTGAGGAAGAACCAGGTGTCGAGGCCCGACTTCACCGCTGCGAGGCCGGTGACGTTGGCCTGGCCGTAAGTGTCGAACACGTAGTGGATGGTATAGGGGCCGCAAGCCTCGTTGCTGAGGCGGATCGAGCCCGGGCCGTTGAAGATGATGATCTTGCCCCGCGCCTTCGCGATCTCGCCGGCGGCAAGCGCGGTGGCGGACGCCGCGACGTCGTAGATCATCTCGACGCCCTGGTTGTCGAGCATGTCGCGCGCGATGTTGGCGGAGAGGTCGGCCTTGTTCTGGTGGTCAGCCGCCAGCACCTGGATCTTGCGTCCGAGCACCTCGCCGCCGAAATCCTCCACGGCCATCTTGGCCGCGGTCTCGCTGCCGGGGCCGGTGATGTCGGCGTAGAGGCTCGACATGTCGAGGATGCCGCCGATCTTGAGGGGAGGCTTGTCCTGAGCCTGCGCGGCGCTCGCGCTGAGGGCAAACGCGACGGCAAAAATGCCCGACAAAATAGGCTTCATTGAAAAGGACCTCCCTTGATCGCCTTGCTCTGAATGGCGGCTTGATCGTTGCTATTCCCGCAATCATGCCGCATGCGCAAGAGCGCAGCAAGCGCGGCCGCGTCGCGAGAGCACGATTGCCGCTCATGTTTTCCGCTAAGCGGAATGGTCGTGTATGGATGGATGTCTCAACGTCATTGCGAGCGCAGCGAAGCAATCCAGAAATGCATCCGCGGAAGGACTCTGGATTGCTTCGCTGCGCTCGCAATGACGGAGTATGAGGCGACGACGGAGTGTCACACGACCATTTCGTCACCAGCTGCGTTTGAGTTATGGTCGACGCCCAACGCAACCTCTCCGGGCAACGTGACACGACTGCTTCACCTCTTCGTCGCATGTCTTCTCATCGCGGGCCACACAGCGTTCGCGACGCCGTGCCAATTCGAAGCACAAGGCGAAGGCCGTGTCGCCGCCATCACCGACGCACGCAGCGTGCGTCTCGATGACGGCCGCGAGGTGCGCCTCACCGGGATCGAGACGACGGCAACGACCAGGGAGGCCCTGACCTCGCTGCTCGTCGGCCGCGACGTCATCCTGCGGAGCACCGACGACACGCCCGATCGCTATGGCCGTCAGGGGGCGCTGGTGTTCATTAGAGAGAGCGACACTTCCGTACAGGCCACGCTGCTTGCCCAGGGCGACGCCCTCGTCTCCGCCGAGATCACGGACAAGGACTGCGCGACAGCCCTGATGGCGTCCGAGGCCGAGGCGCGGCGCCAAAAAAAGGGCAGTTGGGCTGACCCGTCGGCCATAAAAAACGCGGAAAGTCCGGACGATATTTTGTCCGGGATCGGGCGCTTTATGGTGGTCGAGGGCAAAGTCCTGTCGGTCCGGCAAGCTGGGGCAATGACCTACCTCAACTTCGGACGGAACTGGACACGCGGCTTTGCGGTGACTATTTCAAAGCGCAATCTGCCGGCGTTCGAAACCGCCGGAATGACCCTTAAGTCCCTGGAAAACAGGCGTGTTCGTGTTCGGGGCTGGGTTGAGGGGACTGTGGGGCCGCGTATCGACGTCCGTCTCTTGGGACAGGTTGAATTGCTGGGCGCAAACGAGCCTATTGGGGTAAGGCCATAAGGGCCGGGCACGGGTTAATCGACGTGAATGGGGTGCTAGAACAGCACAAAAAGGGCGAAGGACGCCGCCTTCGGGCTGCGCCGGCCGCGCTTTGCCTGCTGCTGGGCGCGGGTCTGGCCGGTTGCGGCGATATGGGCCGGTTCCAGACCGCAGCGACCCCGGCAACGGTGGCGATGCCCAAGCCCAAGCCCGCTGTCGCCCAGACCCCAGCGACCGAGAAGGAACACGAGCGCATCCTGGCGAGCTATGGCGGCGCCTATGACGACCCCCGGCTCGAATCGCTCGTCAGCAAGACCGTCGACCGGCTGGTGGCCGCGTCCGACCGCCCCGACCAGGGCTACAAAGTCACCATCCTCAATTCAGGCGCAGTGAACGCCTTCGCGCTGCCGAACGGCCAGCTCTATGTCACCCGCGGCCTGCTCGCGCTGGCCAGCGACACCTCGGAATTGTCCTCGGTGCTGAGCCACGAGATGGCGCATGTGCTGTCCAAGCACGCCGCGATGCGCGAGGACCAGGCGCGCCAGGCTGCGATCGTCACCCGTGTCGTCACCGACATGAGCAACGACCCTGATCTGACTGCGCTCGCACTCGCCAAGACCAAGCTCACCATGGCGAGCTTTTCGCGCAACCAGGAATTCGAGGCCGACGGCATCGGCGTCGGCATCTCAGCCAAGGCGCATTTCGATCCTTATGGTGCCGCCCGCTTCCTGTCCGCGATGGAGCGCAATGCCGAGCTCAAGGCCGGCAAGAGTTCGCTCGATCCGCGCGCACAGGATTTCACATCGTCCCATCCGGCGACACCCGAGCGGGTGCAGAACGCGCAGACCATCGCGCGGCAATATACGGCGCCTGAGGGCGCCGAGCGCGACCGCGAGAGCTATCTCTCCGCGATCGACAACCTCGTCTATGGCGAGGACCCCAGCGAGGGCTTTGTCCGCGGCCGCAGATTCCTGCATCCGAAGCTCGGCTTCACCTTCCAGGCGCCTGACAACTTCACGCTCGACAACACCGCACAGGCGGTGATCGGCGTGCGCGAGGGCGGCTCGCAGGCGATGCGCTTCGACGTCGTGCGCGTGCCGGCCGAGCAGTCGCTCGGCGACTATCTGAATTCCGGCTGGATGGAAGGCGTCGAGAAGGCCTCGACCGAAGACATTACCATCAACGGATTTCCGGCTGCGTCTGCCACCGCCAAGGGCGACCAGTGGCAGTTCAAGGTCTATGCGCTGCGCTTCGGCAGCGACGTCTATCGCTTCATCTTCGCCACGCGGCAAAAGTCGACCGAGAGCGAGCGCAATGCGCGCGAGACCGTCAATTCATTCCGCCGCCTGACCCTCGAAGAGATCCAGGCCGCGCGCCCGCTGCGTATCAAGGTCATCACCGTGCAGCCCGGCGACACCGTGGAATCGCTGTCCCACCGCATGGCCGGCGTCGATCACCCGGCTGAGCGCTTCCGCGTGCTGAACGGCCTCGATCGCACCGCGCAGGTGAAGGTGCGCGACCGCGTGAAGATCGTGACGGATTGAGGCCCTACTTCGCCTTCTCTTTCAAATACGCGATGATATCCGCGCGATCCTGCGCATCGGGCACATCGAAGAACATCTTGGTCTCCGGCACCATGGCCTGCGGTCCGGTCAGCCATTTATCGAGATTGTCCTCGGTCCAGACGATCCCGGAGTTCTTCAGATCGGGCGAGTAATCGTAGCCGGCGACGCTGCCCGCCTTGCGGCCGACGACGCCCTTGTGCATCGGACCGACGCCGTTCTCATTGATCGAGTGGCAGTCCGCGCAGCCCTTGTAGAGCGTCTGGCCGCGCGCGACATTGCCGGTCGCGCCGGCGGACCCGGCTGCACATAGAAGCGCGATTGCAACAGCCAGGCTTGTAGTGCGTCGCCCAGGGGCGGAATTCGACCAGACGTTCATATGATCTCCTGCTTGCGGTCCGCAAACAGGATCGTCCGGCCTCAATTTTATTCCCGTCAGTTCGACGATTCGCCCGCGTCCATATCGCCCGCCTCGCGCTGGCCGCTGAGCCAGAGTGCCAACAGGGTCCAGAACGCGCCCGAGAGCAGGTACGCACCGGAGGCGATGACGCCGAGATTGGTGGCGAGCAGAAGCGCGACCAGCGGCGCGAAGCCGGCGCCGAACAGCCAGGCCATGTCGGAGGTCAGGGCGGACGCCGTGTAGCGGTACATCTGCTTGAAGTTCGAGGCGATCGCACCCGAGGACTGACCGAAGGAGAGGCCGAGCAGGATGAAGCCGATCACCATGTAGATGGTCTCGCCGAACGCACCGGCGTCGAGCAGCTGCGGAGCGAAGCCGCTGTAGATCGCGATGGCGATCGCCGATCCCATCAGCAGCGATTTACGGCCAACGCGGTCGGCGATGACGCCGGACGCCACGATCGCGGCGACGCCGAACACGGCGGCGACGATCTCGATGATCAGAAAGCGCACCGGGCTTTCACGGGTGAACAGGAACACCCAGGACAGCGGGAACACCGTGACCATGTGGAACAGTGCGAAGCTCGCCAGCGGCGCGAAAGCGCCGAGCATGATGTTGTGGCCTTCGCGCGCAACCGTGTCCGAAATGCGCGACGGCTGCAGTTCGCGGGTCTCGAACAGCGAGGCATATTCCTCCGTCGTCACCATGCGCAGGCGCGCGAACAGCGCCACGACGTTGATGGCGAAAGCGACGAAGAACGGATAGCGCCAGCCCCAGTCGAAGAAATCGTCGGCCGAGAGGTTGCCGGCGAAATAGGCGAACAGCGCGCTTGCCACGATCAGCCCGAGTGGGGCGCCGAGCTGCGGCACCATCGCGTACCAGCCGCGCTGGGAGGCCGGCGCGTTCAGCGCCAGCAGCGAGGCCATACCGTCCCACGCGCCGCCCCAGGCCAGACCCTGCGCGAGACGTGCCAGCGCGAGAAGCCAGATCGCGGCGACGCCGATCTCGGAATAGCCGGGCAGGAACGCCAGCGCCACCGTCGCGGTGCCGAGCAGGAACAGCGCCGAGACCAGCTTGGCGGTCTTGCCGTACTCGCGGTCCACAGTCATGAAAATGACGGTCCCGATCGGCCGGGCGATGAAGGCCAGCGCGAAGATCATGAAGGAATAGAGCGTGCCGGTCAGTTCGCTGGTGAACGGGAACACCAGGCGCGGAAACACGATCACCGAGGCGATCGCGTAGACGAAGAAGTCGAAGAATTCCGAGGTGCGGCCGATGATGACGCCGATGGCGATCTCGCCGGGACTGGCCTGGTCGTGGCCGTGCTCGCCCGAGTGGATATCCGCCATTGCGGGGGTCTGTGCCGTCGCCATGCGTGCGCCCTCAACGTCCTGAAAACCAAAGCCGGCCGCCCGGCGGGGACGCCAGGCAATCTGGCCCTGTTTGACCCAACCTCCCGCACTGCAACATTGGACAAATTGTCCAATGTCCGGATTGCTGCGCCGCAGCTACCCCTTGGCCCCGCAAAGGAAACTCATTCTCATAAGGCTCGGCCCGTGTCCCGTCTCAAGATCCTGGCGCTGCTACCCCTGGCAGTTGCGCTCAGCGGCTGCAACTACGTCGTGCTGGCGCCAGCCGGCGATATCGCGGCGCAACAGCGCGACCTCGTCATCATCTCCACTATCCTGATGCTCCTGATCGTCGTCCCCGTGATGGCGCTGACGGTGCTGTTCGCTTGGCGCTACCGCCAGTCCAACACGTCAGCCCGCTACGAGCCGGATTGGGACCACTCGACCAAGCTGGAGCTGGTGATCTGGTCGGCGCCGCTGCTGATCATCGTCTGCCTGGGCGCACTGACTTGGATGGGCACACATCTGCTCGACCCCTATCGCAACATCGGCCGCATCCACGCCGAACGCGCCGTGGACCAGTCCAGGGCTCCGCTCGACGTCGATGTCGTCGCGCTCGACTGGAAGTGGCTCTTCATCTATCCGGACTACGGCATCGCCACCGTCAACGAGCTGGCAGCGCCGGTTGACCGCCCGATCAACTTCCACATCACCGCATCCTCGGTGATGAACTCGTTCTACATTCCCGCACTCGCCGGGCAGATCTATGCGATGCCGGGCATGGAGACATCGCTCCACGCCGTGATCAACCACGCCGGCGTCTATAAGGGCTTCTCCGCCAACTATAGCGGCGCCGGCTTCTCCGGCATGCACTTCACCTTCCACGGCCTCGACGACAAGGGTTTTGACGCCTGGGTCGCGCAAGCCAAATCGGGCGCCGGCTCGCTCGGTCGCGCCGAATATCTCCAACTCGAAAAGCCCAGCGAAAACGAGCCGGTGCGCCGCTGGGGCACGGTCGATTCCGATCTCTACCGTCTGATCCTCAACATGTGCGTCGAGACCGGCAAGATGTGCCAGAGCGAGATGATGGCCATCGACGCCAAGGGCGGCAACGGCCATGAGGGCCTGAACAACACGCTGCCGCTCTCCTACGACAAATACGCCCGCCGCGGCACCGTGCTCGGGCCCGAGCCTGTCTTCGTCGCCGGCACCTGCACGCCGGAGGCACCGCAAGGGCAGACCACGGCGTCGATCAAGGCGCCGCTCGACACCGCGCCACTCCTGGGTGCCGGTCTGAAGCGACCGACCTTCGCGCCGCTGAAGTCCTCGTCCTTCTTCCTCGGACAACGTCCCAAGTCCGATTCCTGAAGTCAGACTCGTAAAGAGATCCAGCATGTCTCCTGATCTTCTCAAATTCATCTTCGGCCGGCTCGGCATCGACTCGCTGCCGTTCCACGAGCCGATCCTCGTCGGCACCTTCGTCATGGTCGCGCTCGGCGGCATCACGCTGCTCGCCGGCCTCACCTACTTCCGCCTCTGGGGCTATCTGTGGCGCGAGTGGTTCACCACCGTCGACCATAAGCGCATCGGCATCATGTACATGATCCTCGGCATCGTCATGCTGCTGCGCGGCTTCGCCGACGCGCTGATGATGCGCGCGCAGCAGGCGCTCGCCTTCAACGGCTCGGAAGGCTTCCTGCCCGCCCATCACTACGACCAGGTCTTCACCGCCCACGGCGTGATCATGATCTTCTTCGTGGCGATGCCGTTGGTAACGGGCCTGATGAACTATGTCGTGCCGCTCCAGATCGGCGCGCGCGACGTGTCGTTCCCGTTCCTGAACAATTTCAGCTTCTGGATGACGGTCGGCGGCGCGGTGCTGGTGATGGCCTCGCTGTTCATCGGCGAATTCGCCCGCACCGGCTGGCTCGCTTATCCGCCGCTCTCGAACATCGGCTACAGTCCTGACGTCGGCGTCGACTATTACATCTGGGCACTGCAGGTCGCCGGCGTCGGAACGACGCTATCCGGCATCAACCTGATCTGCACCATCGTCAAGCTGCGCTGCCCCGGCATGACCATGATGCGGATGCCGGTGTTCACTTGGACCTCGCTCTGCACCAACATCCTGATTGTCGCTTCCTTCCCCGTCCTGACCGTCGTGCTCGCGCTGCTCTCGCTCGACCGCTACGTCGGCACCAACTTCTTCACGAACGATTTCGGCGGCAGCCCGATGATGTACGTGAACCTGATCTGGATCTGGGGCCACCCCGAAGTCTACATCCTGGTTCTCCCCGCCTTCGGTATCTTCTCCGAGGTCACCTCGACCTTCTCCGGCAAGCGGCTGTTCGGCTACACCTCGATGGTCTACGCCACCGTCGTCATCACCATCCTGTCGTACCTGGTCTGGCTGCATCACTTCTTCACGATGGGCTCGGGCGCCAGCGTCAACTCGTTCTTCGGCATCACCACGATGATCATCTCGATCCCGACGGGCGCGAAGATGTTCAACTGGCTGTTCACGATGTATCGCGGCCGCATCCGCTACGAGCTGCCGATGCTGTGGACCATCGCCTTCATGCTGACCTTCGTGATCGGCGGCATGACCGGCGTGCTGCTCGCGGTGCCGCCGGCCGACTTCGTCCTGCACAACAGCCTGTTCCTGATCGCGCACTTCCACAACGTGATCATCGGCGGCGTGGTGTTCGGCGCGTTCGCCGGCATCAACTACTGGTTCCCGAAGGCGTTCGGCTTCAGGCTCGATCCGTTCTGGGGCAAGATGTCGTTCTGGTTCTGGGTCACCGGCTTCTACATGGCCTTCATGCCGCTCTACGTGCTCGGCCTGATGGGCGTGACCCGCCGCCTGCGTGTGTTCGACGATCCCTCGCTCCAGATCTGGTTCGTCATCGCGGCAATCGGCGCCGGCCTCGTCTTCCTCGGCATTCTTTCGATGCTGATGCAGTTCGCGGTCTCCTTCCTCAAGCGCGAGCAGCTCAAGGACGTCACCGGCGATCCCTGGAACGCACGCACGCTGGAATGGGCGACGTCATCGCCGCCGCCGGACTACAACTTCGCCTTCACTCCCGTGGTTCACGACAACGACGCGTGGTGGGACATGAAGAAGCGCGGCTACCAGCGTCCGCTGATGGGATTCAAATCGATCCACATGCCCAGCAGCACCGGTACCGGCATCATCCTCGCCGGCTTTGCCACCGCGATGGGTTTTGGCCTGATCTGGTACATGTGGTGGCTGGCCGCCTTGAGCTTCATCGCGCTGCTCGTCGTCGGGATCGGTCACACCTTCAACTATCACCGCGACTTCGACATTCCGGCTGACGACGTCATCCGGACCGAGGACGCGCGCACCAAACTGCTCGCCGGAGCCAAGTAAATGACTGTCGCTGTCAATCCCACCCAAGCCGGCGAGCCGGTCTTCTATCTCGCCGACGAACATCCGCATCCGGAAGGCTACAGCACCTCGCTCGGCTTCTGGATCTACCTGATGAGCGACTGTCTCATCTTCGCGATGCTGTTCGCCGCCTTCGGTGTGCTCGGCGCCAACTACGCCGCCGGGCCTTCGCCGAAGGACCTGTTCGACCTGAACCTGGTCGCGGTGAACACCTCGATGCTGCTGCTGTCGTCGATCACCTACGGCTTTGCCATGCTGACGATGCAGCAGAACAAGGTCGGGCAGACGCAGATGTGGCTCCTGATCACCGGCATGTTCGGCGCCGCCTTCATCGGCATCGAGCTCACCGAGTTCGCCCACATGATCCATGAGGGCGCAACGCCCCAGCGCAGCGCCTTCCTGTCCGCCTTCTTCACCCTGGTCGGCACCCACGGCCTGCACGTCTCCTGCGGCCTGATCTGGCTCGTGACGCTGATGGTGCAGGTCTGGCGCTTCGGCCTGATCGAGGCCAACCGCCGTCGCCTGATGTGCCTGTCGATGTTCTGGCACTTCCTCGACGTGGTCTGGATCGGCGTCTTCACGTTCGTCTATCTCCTGGGAGTTCTGCGATGAGCACCGATACCCACGCCGCGCACGCAGGCGACCATCACCACGACGACGGCCACGCCCACAGCACGTTCTCGGGCTACATGCTCGGCTTCGTGCTCTCGGTGGTGCTGACAGCGATCCCGTTCTGGCTGGTCATGAGCGGTATGCTGCCGAGCAAGCAGATCACCGCGCTGGTGATCATGGCCTTTGCGGTCGTGCAGATCGTCGTGCACATGATCTACTTCCTGCACATGAGCCCCAAATCCGAAAACGGCTGGAGCATGATGGCACTGATCTTCACCATCGTGATGGTGGTGATCGCGCTGTCCGGTTCGCTGTGGGTGATGAACCACCTCAACAGCAACATGATGCCGACGCACGAGATGACGGGAATGAAGTGAGCGAGCTCGTGAGTCCTGGGGATAAAGAACCGCGCAGCCCCGCAAGGGCTGCGCATCGCCCCTCCTTGTGGCTCACGGTCCTCTCGCTCATCGCTTTCGTCGTTCTGATAGCCCTCGGCGTCTGGCAGATCGAGCGCCGCACCTGGAAGCTGGCGCTGATCGACCGGGTCGAGCAGCGCGTTCATGCGCCGGCGCAGCCGATCCCCTCGCGGGCTTCATGGCCGTCCATCAGTGCCGCAAGCGACGAATACCGGCATGTCAGTGTCTCCGGCCGCTTCCTGCACGACCGCGAGACCCTCGTTCAGGCCGTCACCGAGGAAGGCCCCGGCTATTGGGTGCTGACGCCGCTCCTGCGCGACGACGGCACGACTGTCCTGATCAACCGCGGCTTCGTGCCGTCGGAGCGGCGTGCCCCGTCGACGCGCCAGAGCGGCAATCCGGACGGCCAAGTCGTGGTCACAGGCCTCTTGCGTGTCACGGAGCCGAAGGGCGGATTCCTCAGGGACAACGTGCCCCAGCACAACCGCTGGTATTCGCGGGATGTCGCCGCGATTGCGGCGGCCCGCGATCTCCAGAACGTGGAGCCCTTTTTCGTCGATGCCGATGCCGGATCACAAGCCGCTGGCGGTCCAATCGGCGGATTGACCGTGGTCCGCTTTCCCAATAACCACCTGATCTACGCGCTGACGTGGTTTGCCCTGGCTTTCATGCTGGCCGGTAGAC
>Ga0209148_1000466_pt1 | contig 43177 bp, 32 predicted proteins | sample AraplaCol_mMF_r2_2_FD_184288 | JGI IMG/M metagenome (GOLD analysis project Ga0209148, IMG submission 184288) | Arabidopsis root microbial communities from North Carolina, USA - plate scrape CL_Col_mMF_r2 (SPAdes) (version 2) | ecosystem: Host-associated > Plants > Roots > Endosphere | place... | reverse complement strand
CGATGCAGCGCTACCTGCATTACCGCTGCCCCTGGAATATCAACGTCGAGGTCACCGAGGCGCCCGCCGGCAGTGGCTGGGACAGCGCATCGCGCAACTGGAATCTGCCGCGCAACAGTATGACGTTCGGACTGCCAAACCGGCCCAAGGTAGAGGAAGAGGCGATCGCGCTGGCTGCCTACAACGACGCCGGCGCCACTTATCTGTTTTCCTGCTGCTGACCGGTGCAACCGGCAGAGCTGACTGACGCTGGTGCGGCGCCGGCTTTCCGCCCCAGCCTGCGGGTCGCGGTGCTCGGGCCGGAGCTGTTGCTGGTCGTGAGTGAACGGCGCCGCGCGATGCTGCGCGGGCGCGCGCTGGTGCTGGTCGCGCTGGCCATCGACGGCCGCCGCGGCGTGCGCGAGCTGGTCGCCATGCTGGACGGGCAGCTGGCGCCGGCCGAGGTGGCGGGCGCGCTCGCCGACCTGGCCAGTCTGGGCCATCTGCAGGCGGCGCGACCGGTCACCCCGGCGGCCGTCTACTGGGACTTGATGGGCGCCGCTGCGGCGGGCCAGGTCGATGCGCCCGCACGGCACGTCGAGCTGGCTTGCTGCGGCGCGCTCACGGCGGACGGCATGGAACGCGCGCTGGCGCTGGCCGGCTTCGCGACCGGGCCCGGCGCCGGGTTGCGCATCGCGTTGACCGACGACTATCTGCGCCCCGAATTGGCAACGCTGGTTGCGCGCGCCGCCGCCGACGGGGTGGCGTTATTGCTGGTGCGCGCGAGCGGAACCCGGCCTTCGCTCGGGCCCTTGCTGCGCTCTGGGGAGGGGCCGTGCCTGGCTTGCCTGCAATTCTGGATCAAGACCAATCAGCCCGTGCAGGCGCTGGTCGGGCGCGATCAGGGCAGCGCCGGCTACCACCTGCCTGCCGCCTACGATGCGCCCGGGATGCTGGCGCTGTACGGCCTGGTGGCCAGCCACGCTGCCAACCTGCTGGCGCTGGGCGAAGACCGGGCCGGCCTCGCGACCTGCCTTCTGACGATTGACTTGGCGACGCTGGAGACGGCGCGCCATGGGGTCGTGCGCCGTCCCCAGTGTTCGTCGTGCGGCGACCCGTCGCTGATGCGGCGCCAGGCGCACCGCCGTCCCGACCTGCAGGCGGTGACCGGCGTGCTGCGTCATGACGGCGGCTACCGGCGGCCCGACCCGGTCCAGACCTGGGAACAGTACCGGCATTTGGTCAGCCCGGTGTGCGGACCCGTCGCCTACCTGCACCCGATGCCGCACCGGCACGGCAGAATGCGCAATGTGTACGTGGCCGGCTACATGGTGTGTCCGCGCGAGGCGCCGCGCGCGCATAGTTTCGACAAGATCTGCGCCGGCAAGGGCCAGACCGAAGCGCAGGCCCGCGCCAGCGCCCTGTGCGAAGCGCTGGAACGCTTCAGCGGCGTGTACCAGGGCGACGAGGCGGTGCTGCGCGCCAGCGCGCGGGAACTGGGTGCAGGCGCGATTGGGTTCGACGCGCTGCAGCTGTTCAGCGACCGCCAGTATGCGGCGCGTGAGGTTATCAATGCGTCCAGCCCGGACCCGCGACGGCAGGTGCCGCGCCGCTGTGCCCCCGATACCGTGATCGACTGGACCCCGGCCTGGTCGCTGCGCTCCGGAACCATGCGCTATGTGCCGCTCAACTACTGCTACGCCCAAGCCCCGGGCAGCGAGGAGGTCGGTTACGGCATCCATAATCCGAACGGTGCGGCGGCCGGCAACTGTCGCGAGGAAGCCATCCTGCAAGGCTTCCTGGAGCTGGTCGAACGCGATGCCATCGCGATCTGGTGGTACAACCGGATTTCCATGCCCGAGGTTGACCTGGGCAGTTTCAACGATCCGTATTTCGACCGCCTGGCGCTCGACTACGCCGCGCTGGGCTGGCGCCTGTGGGTGCTGGACCTGACCCACGACCTGGGCATCGCCGCCTGCGCGGCCCTGGCTCACCACCCCGGTGAGGACCGCTATGCGATCGGTTTCGGTTGCCATCTCGACGCCCGCCTGGCGGTGCAGCGCGCGCTGACCGAAGTGAACCAGCTGTTCGACCAGCGCGGCTCCAGTCCCTCGCCGTGGGACCAGTCGCGCATCGGCGACCCGGCCTTTCTGCATCCGGCGCACGGTGCCGCGCCGCGTACCGCGACCAGCATGCCGACGTGCGGTGGCGCCGATTTGCGTGCCGATATTGCGCACTGTGTCGCGGTGGCCGCCGCGCACGGCATGGACGTGCTGGTGGTGGACAAGACCCGTCCCGACATCGGCCTGCCGGTGATGCAGGTGATCGTGCCGGGCCTGCGCCACTTCTGGCCGCGATTCGGCCCCGGGCGCTTGTACAGCGTGCCGCTGGCGCTGGGCTGGCATAGTGACGAATTGGCCGAAGTCGATCTCAATCTCGCGCCGCTTTTCCTGTGAGCGACTCGCCAGCGCACGTTAAACCTGGACCCATTCTCCGCTCAGGTCGCTCGCATACACCGCAGTCTTGGACGCCCATACCACCGCCTTCGGGAAGGCTGACTTGATCTCGCTGGCGAAATTCCCGTAGCCGAACTTGGTTCCGCTGCCGGCGGTGGAGCAGGCCGCGATGAAAATGCTGCTCTTGTTAGCGTTCCAGTCGGGGGATGCGCTCGCGGTGATCTGCTCCGCGAAGCCCGTCCAGGTCTTGCAGCCGCTGAGCGAATCGGGGCTGGCGTGGCCAACGATAATGAGAATGTCGCCGCTGCCTCCCGTAGTGGAAGGCAATTTTGTCTGCACCGCGACGGCAAATTTGTCTGCGATACCTATTTTTATCGGTCAGCCAGGAATTTTTATAAAGCAACCGCCTGTTCGTCACGCGTGGCGACCATGTGCAGGTGCTCGACGTCGCTACCGGCAAGCCGGTCGGCGAGATCGCGAACACGGCCGGCGTGCACGGAGTCGCGTTCGCGCAGGACCTCAAGCTCGGCTTCACCAGCAACGGCCGCGCCAACTCCATCACCGTGTTCGACCTGGACACGCTGCAGGTCAAGCGCGAGCTGCCGGTGGCGGGCATGAATCCGGACGCGATCCTGTACGACCCGGCCACCCACAAGCTGTACACTTTCAACGGCAAGAGCCGGGACGTGAGCGTGTTCGACGCCACGACCGGCAAGGCGTTGGCCACGATTCCGGTCGGCGGTACGCCGGAGTTCGCGGCCACCGACGGCAAACACGTCTACGTGAACATCGAGGACAAGGGCGAAATCGTTGCGATCGACGCCGCCAGCGACCGCGTGCTCGCGCACTGGCCGCTGGCCGGCTGCGAGGAGCCGAGCGGGCTGGCGCTGGACACCGCCAATGCACGCCTGTTCTCGGTATGCGGCAACCGCACGATGATGGTCACCGACAGCGCGAGCGGCAGGGCGGTGGCGCGCGTCGCGATCGGCGACCATCCGGACGCCGCCTATTATGACGCCGGCACGGCCACCGTGTTCTCGTCGAACGGCGCGGGAACCCTCAGCGTGGTCCACCAGATCGATGCCAATCATTATGCACAGCCGGCCGAGGTGCCGACCGTGAAAGGCGCGCGCACCATGGCATTCGACCCCGCGAGTCGACGTGTCTTCCTGCCGACCGTCGTGGGCAAGCAATTCACGATGTTGGTGGTCGGTCCGTAAGCGCGCTTTGCAGTAAGCTTGCGACAAGACTATCCACGAGCCCGATGACGACACTGACCGTTGACCAGCGCCGTGCCCCCGGGCGGGCGCGACGTCCGCCCGCACGGAGATTCCCATGCGCCTGCTGCTGATCGAGGACGATCCGATGATCGGCGACAGTATCGTCGAGAGCCTGCGCGCCGAAGGTTATGCACTCGACTGGGTGCGCGACGGCGAGGCCGCGCTATTGGCGCTGGTCGCGGATATCTACGACCTGCTCCTGCTCGACCTCGGCTTGCCGGGGCGCGACGGCCTCGATGTGCTGTGCCAGTACCGTGCGCGCGGCGGCGCGGCGCCGGTGCTTATTCTTACCGCGCGCGACAGCACCGCCGACCGGGTGCAAGGCCTGGACGCCGGCGCCGACGATTACCTGGTCAAGCCCTTTGACCTGGAAGAGCTGTTCGCGCGCATTCGCGCGCTGCTGCGACGCGGCGCCGGCCGCACCCAGCCCGACATCGTGCACCGCGACCTGACGTTACGCCTGGCTACGCACGAAGCCTTCCTCAAGGGCCGGCCTGTGCCGCTGTCGGCACGCGAATTCTCGCTGCTTGCGGCCCTGCTCGACCCGCCCGGACGCGTGATGTCCAAGTCCCTCCTTGAACAGAAGCTGTACGGTTGGAACGAGGAAGTCGAGAGCAATACCGTGGACGTCTACGTGCATCGCCTGCGCAAGAAACTCGGAGCGGACTTCATCAGGAACGTGCGCGGCGTCGGCTACCTCGTGCCATTGACATCATGAGGACGATCCGCAGCCAGTTACTGCTGGGCCTGCTGGGCGGGACGCTGGCCTGCACGCTCGTGGCCGGCGGCGCCACCTACTTCAAGGTGCTGGAAGAATCCAACGAGCTGTTCGACTACCAGCTGCGTCAGGTCGCGACCACGCTGCCGGCCGGACAGGCCGGCACGCTGACGCGGCGCCAGCACGGTGATCCCGAGGAAGACGTGGTGATCCAGGTGTGGGACCATGCCGGTCGGCTCACATATGCCTCGACAGCCGCCCATGTGCTGCCAGCGGCCGAACGGCCGGGCTATGCAACCGTGGCGACCAGCGGCGACACATGGCGGGTCTACCTGCTCGACCGTGACGTCGACCGGGTGCAGGTGGCGCAGGCGGTCTCGGCACGCGAGGAACTCGCGGCGCGCCTGGCGCTGCGTTCGCTGCTGCCTTTCCTGGCCATGCTGCCGGTGCTGGGCCTCTTGATCTACGCTGTGGTCGGCCGCAGCCTGCGCCCGCTCGGTCGGCTCGCGAACGCGCTGTGCCGGCGTTCCCCGCGCGACCTGCCGCCGCTGGGCGTGGAGGATCAGCCGCCCGAACTCAAGCCCGTGGTGGTGGCGATGGACGACTTGTTGCTGCGGCTCGACGAAGCGCTGCGCAGCCAGCGCACTTTCGTCGCCGATGCGGCGCACGAGCTGCGTTCACCCCTGACCGCGTTGCAACTGCAGCTTCAGCTGGCCGAGCGTGCCGGCGACGATGCCGAGCGCCAGGCCGCCTTCGCCAAGCTGCACCAGCGCCTGGACCGCGCGATCCACCTGGTGCGGCAGCTGTTGACTGCCGCCAGGCAGGAAGGCGCCGAGGAGGCACGTCCGGATCCAACGCCGGTCGACCTGCTCGAACTCGCGCGCACCTGCGTGGGCGAGCGCTACGACCAGGCCTGTGCCAAGGAGATCGATCTGGGCATCGTGGACGACGAGGCGCGGGTCACAACGCCATGCGTGCAGGGCAGCGCCGACAGCCTGCGCATCTTGATTGGTAACCTGCTCGACAATGCGCTGCGCTACACGCCAGCGGGTGGACGGGTCGACGTCACGGTCGCGTGCGCGGATGACGCTGTGCTGTTGCAGGTGCTCGATGACGGGCCCGGCATCGCGCCGGCCGACCGGGAACGCGTGCTGGACCGGTTCTACCGGGCCGCCGGACAGCCGGAGTGGGGCAGTGGACTTGGGCTGTCGATCGTCCGCAGTATCGCCGATGCACACGGCGCCACAATAAGCCTTGGCGATGGACTGTCTGGGCGAGGACTTTCGGTCACGGTGCGTTTCTCGAAGCGCATCCAAAATCAATGGCGTAATCCCGGTACGTTGTGACGAGTCGCGCGCTGACTCCCTATCGCTATGACGGACTCGAAGGCCTCAGACGTTATCGGGTTCTGTCATCGCCGATTCGAGCTGTTGGGCATCATGCCAAAGCTGGTGTGGTGTGCCGCGATGACCCAGACGATTCTGGCGAGCATGTTGACCGGCGCGTCAGCATCGGCGTACCCAGCACGAAAGCTGCCTTGTCTGTCGTTCCAGTTGCTGCATATAAGATCGCTCGTCCAGCACCAGCAGGCGCCTCAGATTCTTATCGCCGCGTTTGCTGATGCCCAGCAGGTTGCTCCTGCCGCCCGTGCTGTCCTGGCGGAGCACCAGGCCTAGGGATGCGGCGAGATCGCGGCCGCAGCGATACTGCTTGCCATCGCCCCGCTCAAGCGATTCTCCCCAGCCCGTGTAAGCATCGCGGCGGCCGGTTATTGGCTGTCGCCGGATGGCTCGGTCTACGGCGATCACGGCCATCAGTTTCGATGACGTCAGCCGCTTCCCGAACTGGCCGAAGCCCTTCGTGGAACAGAACGGGCAACGCTATATCGTCAAGCCGTGGGGCGAGAACATGGTGCAGCGCTTCTACAATCAGTACGAAGCGGCGTGGTAATCCCCCATTTTTAGAGCGGGGGGATTACCTTGCTAAGGCGGAGGGGGCACGAGTTCGGCAGCACCTCTGCACGCAGTGGATCACACCCGATGTGTTCCATCGACCGTAAGGTGATCAGGCGCGATTTCAGGTCTGCGCAATTGAACGAAATGCGTACGTTTGCATGCACAAAGGGCTGGATTTCAAAAAAACGACCCTTATGCCGCGTCGCGCCGCATTGGTGCGACAGGCTCTGGCTTGCTGCAGGCCACAGTAGCCGCCCATATCTGCATCAGTACCTGTTGCATGAGATCACTCCGTCCGCCAATCCGAGTGTGAACGAAATACTGCGCGTCATCGCGCAAATCGGAGGATTCCCGGCACGGAAAGGTGATGGCGAACCTGGGGCAAGACAATTTGGCAGGGCCTGAGGGACGTCCACGTCGCTGTCAAAACGATTCGTGCCATGAACCAGCTACGCATCGTTGCCGGTCAAGCAAGTTGTGTATCACGAGGTGCCTCCAGCCATGCGGTCACGTCCTTCAGGCCGGGCGCTGCGCCACGTCAGCGCCTGCGATCATGCGGTCGTTACCGAACGCAGGCCGCGCAGGGCTTGATCGACGAGGTCGTCACCGAATTGCTCGCTCAATGGTGCGGATTTCAATAGCAGGCGGTAGTAGATGGCGCCGAATACAGCATCGACCAATAACCCCGCGTCCGTGTCGGGACGGAGCTCTCCGGAACGCTTGCCGCCTTCGATTTCGTCGATGGTCGCCAAGCGCCTGTCATTAATGTGCCGCTCGTAGAGTGCCCGGAGAATGTCGGGCTCGCTCTGGCCTTCAGCGATCAGGTCCGCCATGATCTTGCCAAGCGGTCCCTGGAAGGCCACGATCACGCGCCGCACCCGTTCACGAATCGCCTGCTCAGCACTGGTGCTTTGCATCGATTCCAAATGGGCCCCCATTCGCTCGTGGAACATGGCCATGGCCAGTGCGGCCTTGGTTGGCCACCACTTGTAGAGCGTCTGCTTGCCAACACCAGCCTGCTTGGCGACTTCCTCCATGCTGAGGTCCCTGATGGACTTTTGCAGCAACAGCGCATACACCGTGTCGATGATTTTGGCGTGGGATCGCGCCGAGTGGGTAGGCGGACGGCCGCGCCCGCCAGGCTTGGATGTAACAGTCATACGAAAAATAGTAGACGGAACGTCTCGACTAGTCAATTGACAAAGCCAGGATGCGGTATTAATCTAGACGGAACGTCTCGTAACGTTATTAAATATCAATATTTTTAACCCACCATGGAAGTCTCTCCCCAATGGACACCAGCGACGCGACTATGTTTGTGCGAACCCACCAGATGACGGCTACAGACGATGCATTCATGCAAGCGTTGCGCCCGATGCTCGCGCCACATAAAGGGCAATTACAAGGAACGAGTGCACGCGCTCCATTTGACGCAATCATGAATCGTGTTGCGCCGCCTGAGGGCGTGATTTACCAGGCCGACGTGGTCGGCGGCGTTTCCGGCTGGTGGTGCCGCCCCGCTGGCGCGCTCCCCGGACTGGCGATCCTGCACCTGCATGGCGGCTGGTTCAACTGGGGTTCGGCCCATGCCTACAGGCACCTGGTTGGGCACCTCGCTCTGCGTGCGGGAGCATGCGCATTCATTGCCGACTATCGTCTGGCACCAGAACACCCTTTCCCGGCCGCCCTCGAGGATGCGCACAGCTGCTATGAGGGCCTGCTCGGGCTGACTGATAAAGTCGCCGTCACCGGTGATTCGGCCGGCGGCGGACTCGCGCTCGGTTTGCTGTCGCTCGTGGTGACGCGCGGCGAGCTGGCGCTGCCGGTGGCGGCTGCGGTCCTGTCGCCCGTCACCGACCTGTCGCTTGCTGGTGCCAGCTGGAAGACCCGGTCAGAACGCGATCCCTATTTCACGCTCGCCCAAGTGCAAGCGCTGGCAAGTGCCTATCTGGGCGAGGCCGATCCCGACAACCCGATCGTCTCCGCTCTGCATGGCAATGTGGCCGGCCTGCCGCCGGTCAGCGTCCATGTGGGAGACGACGAAGTGCTGCTGGACGACGCAAGACGATATGCCGAGCGCGCCTTTTCGGCGGGTTGTGACGCGACACTCGATATCTGGAAGGGCATGCCGCACGGATTTGCATCGCATGTCGGAAAGCTCGATGCGGCCAATCGCGCACTCGACATGATCGGCGCATTCTTGAAATCCCATCTTGGAAATGCACCCGTATAGTACTGGTAAAATTTCCGATCCGCTGGCATGCTGCCCGTATGCTGGCAGCACCGCGCGATCTTCAAGCCATTCACCCCATGCCGACGGCGCCATCCATCCGATCTCACCACCGCGAACTCGACCCGCCGGAAGCACTGAAAAGCGCCATCAAGTGCTTCTGGTACGACCGCCGTGACGCGGGCGTGTTGAACCAATCGTTCGAGATTCTGCCCGACGGCTACGCCGAAATCATTTTTCATGTCGGCGACAGGTGCGGCCTTCCCGGCATCGCAGACATCCAACAACTGCCGTCGCCTTTCCTGATGGGCCTCCTGAACCAGCCGGTTCTGCTCGACGTCCGCGGCCGGCTCGACATCATCGGCATCCGCTGCTATCCGTGGGCCGTGTTCGACCTGCTCGGCCTCCCGGCGGGAACAGCGGGCATGCACATCGTCGAGCATCCCGTCGCCACGCTGCACGCGGCCCTGAAGCAATGCGTCGAAGCCGACCGGATCGATGAAGCGCTACACCACGTCGAACGATATTTCTCGCGAACGCAGTGCCCCGTCGACGCCATGCTCGCGCGTGCCGGCGCCGCGATGCGCGAAGCGAACGGCACGCTGGCCGTCAGCGCAGTCGCCGCGGCCGCGCATGCGACCGTGCGTACGCTGGAGCGCAAGTTCAAGCAGTCATCCGGCCACACCGTCAAGGAGGTGTCCGGCCTGATGCGCTTCGAGCAGGTGCGCAATGCGCTGTTCCATCGTCCGCAGGCCAGCATCGCCGGCCTCGCGCATGCGCTGGGCTATGTCGACCAGTCGCACCTGAGCCGCGAATTCAAGCGCTACAGCGGCACGACACCCGCGGCGTTCGCGCGCAGGCAGCCGCGCGGCGACTTTGGCGGGTTTGTACAAGCCTGACGAGAAGGGCGCCGGTATCGTTCCCGGATGACCTCTACATCCCCCATTTACGACGTGATCGTCGCCGGCGCGGGCCCCGTCGGCCTGTTCCTCGCCTGCGAACTGGCGCTGGCAAAATGCACCGTGCTGGTCCTGGAACAAGCCGCCGATCCGGATTCGCCGTTGAAGCGCCTGCCGTTCGGGATACGCGGGCTGTCCGCGCCCAGCATCGAGGCGTTGAACCGCCGCGGGCTGCTCGACGACCTCGAGGTGCCCAAGCGTCTCGAGCATCCGTTCGTCACCGCGACCGGCCCGCACGCCAGGCGCCAGGCGGGCCACTTCGCCGGCATTCCGTTTCATCGCGCCGACGTCGACGCGGCGCAATGGCCGTGGCGCCTGCCCGATGCGACGCCGACCAATCTGCTGGCCGAGATGGCGGAACTGGAAGCCGTGCTGGCCCGCCGCGCGTGCGCGCTGGGCGTGCGGATCCGGCGCGGCCTGGCCGTGACGGCGGTCCATCCATCCGCGGACGACGTGACCGTGCAGGCGGACGGGCAGTCCTTCGCGGGCCGCTGGCTCGTGGGCTGCGACGGGGCCCGCAGTCGCGTACGCAAGGCCGGCGGCTTCGCATTCGCCGGCACGGCGCCTGAATTCACGGGCTATACGGTCAAGGCCGATCTCGCCGATCCGGAGCAGATCAAGATGGGCCGCACGATGACGCCCGCCGGCATGGTCATCCAGTTCCAGCCGGGGCATCTGGCGCTCGGCGATTTCGACGGCGGGGCCGGCCACGATGCCGGCAAGCCGGTCACGCGCGAACACATGCAGGCCGTCCTGCGGCGCGTCTCCGGCACGGACGTGACGATCGCCGCGCTGCATCTCGCCACCACGTGGACCGACCGCGCGCGGCAGGCCACGGCCTATCGCAACGGCCGGATCCTGCTGGCCGGGGATGCCGCGCACATCCACTCGCCGCTGGGCGGGCAGGGGCTCAACCTCGGCCTGGGCGATGCGATGAACCTGGGCTGGAAGCTTGCCGCGACCGTGCGCGCCGATGCGCCCGACGGCCTGCTCGACACCTATCACGCCGAGCGCCATCCGATCGGCGCGCGGGTGCTGGACTGGTCGCGCGCGCAGGTGGCGGTCATGCGGCCGGAACCGGCGGCCCGCGCGCTGAACGCGGTCATGCGCGACCTGATGGCGACGCGCGACGGCGCCACGTACGTCGCGGGCAGGGTGTGGGGCATCGACACGCGCTGCGACGTCGGCGGCGCGCATCCGCTGGCGGGCCGCGCCGTGCCGGCGTACGCGTTCGACGACGGCGGGACGATGGACGCAGTCATGCGCGACGGCAGCGCGATCCTGCTCGATTTCACGGCGGACGCAGCGCTGGCGGCCTTCGCGCGACGATACGGAAAACGGATGCGATACGCGGCGGGCACCGTGCGCGAGCGGCCCGGTGCGAGCGCGCTGCTGGTCCGGCCCGACGGCGTCGTCGCCTGGGCTTGCGGCAACGTGCCCGATCACGTTGGACTGGCGCAGGCCGCGGCGCGCTGGTTCGGCGCCACGGATACCGCGGAGCATGCTGCATCGCGATGACGGGCGCGTATTCACGGTAATCCGCGCGTCTCTCGCATCAGGCTACAATAGGCCCTTGACCGCAGCGCAGCCTCAACACCTATGAAAAACTGGATCAGCCGCCTCCGGGGCGGCCCCGACAACGCCGCGGCCACCCCCGCGGCCGCGGCGGACGACGAACAATCGGGCGGCGTCGCCGCCGAGATCGACGCCACGTATTACCGCTGGCTGACGGCGTCCGCCGGCTACGACGCGCCGGCCGACGTCGAGACCCGCATCCTCGACCAGGTCCGCGCGCTGGCGCGCGATCCGGCCGGCGCGGCCGAGCTGGTGCCGCGCGTGCCCGAAGTGATCCCGCAACTGCTGCGCAGCCTGCAGGACGAGGCGTCGAATGCCGAGCTGGCGCGCCAGGTCGCGCAGGACGTCGTCCTCGTGGCGGAAGTGATCCGCGAGGCGAACAGCGCCTATTACCGGCCGATGTCGCCCGTGAAGACGGTCGAGGCGGCCCTCATGATGCTGGGCCAGAACGGCTTGCGCATGTTGCTCGCGCGCGTCGCCTTCCGTCCGATCATCAAGCTGCAGGCGACCGGCTTCACGCGCCGGGCCGCGCCGCTGGTCTGGAACCAGTCCGAGAAATGCGCGCTGGCCGCCAGCCTCATGGCGCCCGGCCTCACGGCGGGGGCGTTCGAAGCCTACCTGTCCGGCCTGATGCAGAACCTCGGCGTCATCGTCGGCTTGCGCTTGGCCGACCGCGTCTGCGAGGACGGCAAGGTGCCCGGTTCCAGCGAGTTCGGCCTGCAATTGCTGGACGAGGGACGCAAGCTGTCGGCGGCCATCGCGACCCACTGGGACTTCCCCCAGCCGGTCGCCGACGCCATCGCGCACGCGGGCGATCCGGGCGACGAGAACCTGGCCCAGGCGCTCGCGCTGGGCGACCGCATTTCCAAGCTGCGCCTGTTGATCGACGCCAACGTCGTCGACGAGGACGACGACTTCGTCACCGACGGCCTCGACAACTTCCAGCGCCGCTGCCTCGGCAAGCTGAGCATGGTCGAAAGCTGATTTATCGCACCGATTTGGTGCCGTGTGCATCGTTGCGCCACATGTGTTGCCACGCCTGGTTTTCCGTGTAATTATGATTTTCGGACACAAAACTTTTATCCAGGTAATACTCAATCGCGAGGTGGAACGATGATCCGCAAGACGAAAGTTGCATCCCTGATATTGACGTTGGCGCTGCTGCCCTGGTGCGGCGGCCAGGCCGTGGCCGGACCGCTGGACGAGGCGAAGGCCAAGGCCCACCTCGACGCGGTGGCCGCCGGCGACCTGGAAGCGCTGATGCGCGACTATGCCGACGACGCCTATATGGAATGGGTCGGCGGACCGCTCGACGGCCGCTACCGGGGCAAGGCCGCGATCCGCGTCGTGTGGCAAAAATTCATCGCGGTCAATGGCGGCCAGCCGCGGCCGGCGACGTTCGGCCAGCTGAAGGCGTTCGCCAACCCGCACGGCACGTCGGTGGAGGCGGCGGCCGGCTACGGCGGGAAGCTGCCGATGAAAGTCTGGCACGCGCTGACCTACCGCGACGGCGACCTGACCACCGAAGTCTGGCAGATCGCGCCTGCGTTGCAGATCGAGCCGTGATGCGCCCGTCGTTGCTGGTGCTGGCGGCGGCGCTGCTCGCCGGCGCGGCCGGCGCCGCGCCCGTCGAGGTGCTCGTGCGGACGCCGGCAGGCGTCCCGCTGGCCGACGCCGCCGTGCTCGTGGAGCCGCTCGCGGGCGTGCCCGCGCGCCCGCGCGGGCACGCGCCCGCCGCGCATGCGGCCATCGAGCAGCGCGGCCGCGAATTCATTCCGTGGATGACCGTGGTGCAGACCGGCACCAGCATCGACTTCCCCAACAACGACACGGTCCGCCATCACGTGTATTCGTTCTCCGAACCCAAGCGCTTCGAGATCAAGCTGTACGCGGGCAAGCCGGGCCAACCCATCGTGTTCGACAAGCCGGGACAGATCGACATCGGCTGCAATATCCACGACTGGATGGAGGCCCACGTGCTCGTCGTCGACACGCCGTACTTCGCGCGCACGGGCGCGGACGGCCGCGCCACCATCGCCGGCGTCCCGGCGGGGCGGTACCGCCTGCGCCTGTGGCATCCGCTGCAGAAGGCGGCCGCCGCGCCGGACGAGATCGAGATCGGCGACGCACCCTTGAGACAGACGCTCGTGCTGGATGCGCGGGCGCGCGAGCCCAAGCCGCACACCGAGGACGACACGGACCACTACTGACATGTCATCGACATCGCTGCGGCATCGGATCGCCATCGTCTTCGTCGGCCTGCTGGTGCTGGTCATGGGGCTCGTGCTGGCCCTCGTCCACAGCAGCAGCGCGCGCATCGTCGAGCGCGAGACGCAGCGCGAGCTGGCCGTCGGCGCCAAGGTGTTCCAGCGCCTGCTCGAACAGAACCAGCGCCAGCTCGAGACGGCGGCCGGCGTGCTGTCCGCCGACTTCGCGTTCCGCGAGGCGATCGCCACGCAGGACCAGCCGACCGTGCGCTCCGTGATCCGCAACCACGGCCAGCGCATCCACGCCCAGGTCATGATGGTGACCGGCACCGACGGCAAGATGATCGCCACGACGCAGAGCACCTTTGCGGCCGGCGATCCGTTCCCGTTTCCCGACCTGCTCGCGGCCGCCGAAGCCGCCGGGCGCAGCGCCGGTTTCCGCCAGATGCGCAACGGCCAGCTGTACCAGGTGGTGCTCGTGCCGATCCTGGCGCCCACGCGCATCGCCTGGGTCGCGATGGGCTTCCTCGTGGACGACCGCTGGGCGCGCGACATGGCCGGCGTGACCGGACTCGGCGTGCACATCGTCCGCGCCGGCACGCCGGGGCTGCTCGCGACGTCCGGCAACGGCGCAACGGGGGCCGGCGGCGCGGGCGTCGCGTCGGTCGGCGTGCCGCTGGACGGCGGCCTGCAGGCCGTGCTGCACCTGCCGGTCGCCCAGGTGCAGGCGCCCTTCGAGCTGTTGCAGGGGCGCCTGCTGGCCGTGATCGTCGCGGCCGTGCTGGTGTTCGCGCTGGGCAGCGTGATGCTGGCCGGGCGCATCGTCCGGCCCCTGAACGATTTATCGGCCGCGGCGCGCCGCATCGCGCTGGGCGATTACGCGCAGCCGCTGCCGCCCGCGCAGGGCGACGAGATCGGCCAGCTGGCCGGCAGCTTCGAACAGATGCGCACGGGGATCGCGAGCCGCGAGGACCGCATCGTGCGGCTGGCCTATGTCGACGAACTGACGGACCTGCCGAACCGCACGCGCTTCCTGGAAGCCTTCGGCCGCCTCACGCCGGGCGGCGGCGGTGCCGTGATGGTCGTGAACATCGACCGCTTCGCCCTCATCAACAATGCGCTGGGCCACCTCGTCGGCGACCGCCTGCTGCGTGCCGTGGCCGGCCAGTTGCAGCCGCTGGTGCCGCCTGGGGGCATACTGGCGCGCCTGTGGGGCGACCAGTTCGCGTTCCTGCTGGAGGGCGCCGGCGTCGATGCGGCGCGCGGTTTCGCCGACGCCGTGCTGGCCGCGCTGCGCGACCCGGTCACGCTGGATGGGCAGCGCCTGGACATCGAGGCCGGCGTCGGCATCGCGCTGTATCCGGACGACGGCCTCGACGCCGCGACCTTGCTGCGGCGCGCCGAGCTGGCGCTGGCCGCGGCCAAGCGCCGCCATTCCGGCGTCGCGTTCGCGTCCGAGACGGGCGCCGAGCCCGCGCACGAGCAGCTGTCCCTCATCGGCGACATGCGGCGCGCGCTGCTCGCCGGCGAATTCACGCTGGCCTACCAGCCCAAGCTGGCCCTGGGCAGCGGGCGCATCGTCGCGGTGGAGGCGCTGCTGCGCTGGCAGCATCCGGAGCGCGGCAGCATCGCGCCGGCGCGCTTCATCCCGTTCGCCGAGCAGACGGGTTTCATCCGCGAGATCACGCCGTGGGTGCTGGAGACGGCCGTGCGCCAGGCGGCAGTCTGGCATGCGGCCGGATTCGACATCGCCGTGTCGGCGAACCTGTCGACGCTGGACCTGCTCGACCCGTACCTGGGCCGGCGCGTGCGCGGCCTGCTGGAAGCGCATGCCGTGCCGGCGCGCCGCCTGTGCCTGGAAATCACGGAGAGCGCGCTGATGGACGATCCGGCGCAGGCGCAGGCGCACCTGGACGAATTGGCGGCCCTGGGCATCAAGCTGTCGATCGACGACTACGGCGTCGGCCAGGCGTCGCTGGCCTACCTGAAAAGCCTGCCCGTCGACGAACTGAAACTCGACCGCAGCTTCATTACCGCGATCACGGAATCGCCGCGCAACGCGGCCATCGTCGAATCGACCATCATGCTCAGTCACGCGCTCGGATTGAGCGTCGTCGCCGAGGGCGTGGAGACGCAGGCCGAGCTGCGCTGGCTGCGCGAGCACGGCTGCGACATCGCCCAGGGCTACGGCATCGCACGCCCGATGACGGCGGCGCAGCTGCAGGACTGGCTGGCCGACTTCGTCGCTAAAACGACGGCCTGAATTCGATCAGGCGAGGAAGTCGAACGCCGACGCCGGCCGTCCCTGGCCCATCAGGCCGAACAGCGAGTTGGCGCCCGCGTTCGCATATTGCTGTACGAGGCTGCTGGCCTGCGCGTTGACGGCCTGGGTCATCTGCGTCTTCTTGCCGGCGAGGGCGGCGCGGTCCTTCGTCACGGCCGTGGCCTCGTTCGCGAGCGTGCTTCCCGTCGCCAGCTGCTGCGCGAGTCCGGCGCCGAGCCTGTCCGCGAGGCCCGTGCCGCCGTTCGCGAACACCTGGGCCACCTGGTCCGGCGCGGCGGCGATGGCCGCGTTCAGCTTGGTCTCGTCGACGGTCAGCTTGCCGTTCTTCGTGCCGACGCCGATGGCCGCCAGCGCGGCCGGATCGGTGCCGCCCACGAGGCGGGTGACCTGGTCCTGGATGTGCGCAAGCAGGCGGTCGGCGGCGACGTCGCCCGTCTTGAGTCCCGCCAGGCGCGCCGGCAGGCCGTTGACGGCGTCGGCGAAGGCCTTGACGTTGCGCGCGATGGCGCCGTTGTCGCCGGCCACCGTCAGCGTACCGGTGCCGGTCGCCTTGAGGTCGAGCGTGACGCCGGCGATGGCGCCGGTGAGCTTGTTGGCGGGGCTCGTGGCGGCCTTGCCGTCGACGTTCACGACCGCATCCTGCGCGGCGCTCGTCTGCGTGACCGTGCCGCGCGCCGGCGGCTGCCAGGCCAGCAGCGCCTGCAGGGCGGGGTCGCCGGAGACGCCAATGCGCATCGCGTTCGCGGCGCCGGGCTGGCTGCTCAAGCTCAGCGCCACGCCTTTGTCGCCGGACACCACTTTCGCATCGACGCCGGCCGCCTTGAACGCGGCGGCGATGCCTTCCAGCGTGTTGTCCGGCGCGCCGATGCGGATCGCGATGTTGTTCTTGCCCGTGCCGGCGCCCGTCTCGATCTGGATGACGGTCGGCGTGCCGCTGCCGATCGCGGTGGTGGCGGACGGCACCCGGACGGTCGACAGTTGCTGGGCCTGGGCCAGCTGCCTGACCTCGACCTTGTGCGTGCCGGCGGCCGCACCGGACGACGTGATGCGCGCATCGATCGCCTTGCCGTCGACCTGGGCGGCCAGTTTCAGGCCGCTGGCCGCGACCGTGCCGGCGACGGACCGCACGTCGTCCAGCACGTTGGCGAGCCGGCCCAGCGCGGACAGGCGCGCGTCGTCGCGCCGGATCTGGGCATCGATGACTTGCAGGCCGGTGTTGCGCGCGGTGAGCGATTGCACGGCGCTGCCGTACAGGTCGGACAGGCTCTTGCTGCCCGCCGCGGCCGCGGCCGTCGGCGTGGATGGGATGGTCGTCATGCCCGTATTATCCGCGCAAACTTGTCGTCCCACGGATTGAACATCGAGCGGATCACGCGTCAATCTCCGCTTTCGCCTGGGCCGGCGCCTCGATGAAGCCGGCGGCGACGCCCACGACTGTGCCCGCCTCGTCGCGCAGCGGCACGGCGTTGATGACGACGTGCAGCCGGTCGTCGTCGGCAAAGCGCACCGTCAGCGTTTCGTCGCGGATTTCCTCGCCGGTGGCGGCGGCGCGCAGCAGCGGCAACTGGTCGAGGGCCAGCAGCGTGGCGCCGGCATACACGGTGAACGGGCGCCCGCCCGGGGTGTCGTGCAACGGGTTCTCGCCGCGGCGCAGGCGCAGCAGGCGTTCGGCGGCGGGATTGGCCTTGACGTGCCGGCATTCGCGGTCGGTGGCGAGGAACAGCGCGGCGGGCGCCGCCTGCATCAGGCCTTCCAGTTCGACCGCGCGGCGCTGCTCGCGGCGCTGGCTGTCCAGCAGGGCGGCGGCCAGGCGCCGCTGCTCGGTGATGTCTTCCACGACGACCGTGACGCCGATCAGGGCCTCGTTGCGGTCGTACAGCGGGTGCACGCTTTCGCGCCAGGTGCGGCGCTGGTGCGGCAGGGCCGCCGTCGCGGCTTCGAAGACGAAATCGACGAGGGGCCGTCCCGTCGTCATGACCTGGCGGATGCGGACGTCGGCGGCGGGCGCGATTTCGGGAATGACGTCGTGGATCGACTTGCCGATGTGGTCTTCGGCGGGCAGCCCGTTGATGTCGGCCAGCAGGCGGTTGATGCGCACGTAGCGCAGCTCGAGGTCGAGCACGGCCTGCCCGACCGGCACCTGGTCGAACGCGGCATCGAGGGGCAGCATGGCGCGGCGCATGTCCACGTTGTCGCGCCTGGCGTCCGCCAGGCGTTGCTGCTGCCAGCCCAGGAGAATGGCGATGACCGCCGCGAGCGGCATCAACATCAACAGGAGCTCTGCACTTACGACGGGCACGGCTATCCTCCGGAAACGACTTTATGCAGGATCAATATTTAACACTTGGGCCGATAATTCTCAAAATATCATTGTCTTTACGAAATTTTCAAGAGATGTCGGCAGGGTCGCGGCTGTGGATGTGGGAATCCGGTGCGGCAACATGCAAATGTGTGGCTGTTCAACATCACCCGGCGTCGGAGGCGGCGGCCGTGGACCCGGGCGGGCGACCGTAATTTTACGTATTTCAAAGATTTGTCCTATCGATAATAATCGCGGAAAAGACAAGGAGACCTATGTCGTTCATCATCGTTCTCGCCGCCCTGGCGTTCCTCATGTTCGCCGCCTACCGCGGCTACAGCGTCATCCTGTTCGCACCGATCGCCGCCCTGGGTGCGGTGCTGCTGACGGCGCCCACGGCCGTCGCGCCCGTGTTCACCGGCATCTTCATGGAAAAGATGGTCGGCTTCGTCAAGCTGTACTTCCCTGTGTTCATGCTGGGCGCCGTGTTCGGCAAGGTGATCGAGTTGTCCGGCTTTTCGGAATCCATCGTCAACGCCGCCATCCGCTACATCGGCCGCGCGCGCGCCAACGCCGTGATCTTCGCCGTGTGCGCGCTGCTGACGTATGGCGGCGTGTCGCTGTTCGTCGTCGTGTTCGCCGTGTATCCGTTCGCGGCCGAGCTCTACCGCCAAAGCAATATTCCGAAACGCCTGATGCCGGGCGCGATCGCGCTGGGCGCGTTCTCGTTCACGATGGATTCGCTGCCGGGCACCCCGCAGATCCAGAACATCATCCCGACCACGTTCTTCAAGACGACGTCGTGGGCCGCGCCCGTGCTGGGCACCGTCGGTTCGCTGTTCATCGTCGTCGTGGGCCTGGGCTACCTCGAATGGCGCCGCCGCGCGGCGATGGCGCGGGGCGAGGGCTACGGCAGCGCGCTCGTCAACGAGCCGGAACGCATCCCGTCCACGTCGCTGCCGAATCCGGTGCTGGCGATCCTGCCGCTCGTCGTCGTGGGCGTGGCGAACTTCATCCTCACGCGCACGATCCCGCAATGGTATGGCGATGCGTACACGGTGCCGGCCGCCATCCTGCCGGGCATGCACGCGCCGGTGACGGCCACGGTCAAGACCGTCGTCGCGATCTGGTCGGTGGAAGCGGCGCTGCTGCTGGGGATTGTCGTCGTGATCCTGACCGCGTTCCGCCGCGTGGCCGGCCGTTTCGCGGATGGCTCGAAGGCGGCCGTCGGCGGCGCGCTGCTGGCCGCGATGAACACGGCGTCCGAGTATGGGTTCGGCGGCGTCGTCGCGGCGCTGCCGGGCTTCATCGTCGTCGGCGATGCGCTCAAGAGCATACCGAACCCGCTCGTCAACGCGGCCGTGTCGGTGAGTTCCCTCGCCGGCATCACGGGCTCCGCGTCGGGCGGCATGAGCATCGCGCTGGCCGCGATGTCGGACCTGTTCATCAAGGGCGCGCAGGCCGCGCAGATCCCGCTGGAAGTGCTGCACCGCGTGGTCTCGATGGCGAGCGGCGGCATGGACACGCTGCCGCACAACGGCGCCGTCATCACGCTGCTGGCGGTGACGGGGCTGACGCACAAGGAATCGTATCGCGAGATCTTCGCGGTCACCGTCATCAAGACGCTGGCCGTGTTCTTCGTGATCGCATTTTATTACGTCACGGCGCTGGTGTAATCGGGCGGCCGGCTGTCCGCGATATTCAGGTCGCCAGCGAGACGTATGCCGCGTCCTGCATGGCATAGCGGGCGAAGAGGAAATCGCGGATCGAGGCCACGCGCCCGTCCGCCCAGCCGAGGACGACGAAATAATCCGGCCGCCCGGCGGCGCCGCCGGGCTGGCGCACCAGCACCGCCGGCCGGCCTTCCACGAGCCCCGGCCATGCCGTCCAGCCTTGCGACTGCCCATAGCGCGTAAAGTACTCGCCGACGGCGCCGCCCTGCAGCCGCAGCCGGTTCACGAGATCGAGCCGCACGTCGGCGGCAAGCATCTCGCGCAGGGCGTCGAAGTCGCGCGCGTTGAACAAGTCGACGTAGCGCTGCAGCAGCCGCGTTTCCGCGTCCGGCAAGGCGGCGTGCCGGCCGGCGTCGATTCCATGCCCGGCCAGTTCGCGCAGGCGCCCGCGCCCGCGCTGCAAGGCCGATTTCACCGCGGGCACGGTCGTGTCGAGGATGGCGCTGACCTCGTCGGCGGAGTAGTCGAGCACGTCGAACAGGATGACCGCGCCGCGCTGCGCCGGCGGCAGGCGCATGAACGCCGGCAGGGTGGCCGACGTCGCTTCGCGGCGCGCCTGCTCGTCATGCGCGTCGGCGATCAGGTCGACCTCGTCCTCGTCACGCATGTCCGGCGCGCGCGCCCGGCGCCGCAACAGGTCGAGCGCGAGGTTGTGCGCGATACGGAACAGCCAGCCCTCGGGATTGTCGATGGGACGGTCCGGCACCGGGGATTCCAGCACGCGCACGAGGGCATCCTGCACGATGTCCTCGGCGTCGAGCACGGAGCCGACCATGCGCGTGCAATAGCGGTGCAGCCTGGGGCGCAGGCGCTCCAGGTCGAGCGACTGGAGGGCGGGCGGCGGGGGCCGGGTCATGCGGCGATGGTCGACGCGGCGCCGCAGGTGATGGCTTCCATCTGCGCGAGCGCCTTCGCGTTCGAAGTAGGCCGGCATCGCGGGATGGGTGCGCATCGCCGCGATGGCGTCGGCGCTGCGCCATTGGCCGTAGATGACGACGCGCCGCTCGTCGTGGGAGACGTGCAGCGAGGACGACACGAAGCCGGGCACTTTCGAAATCCACGCCGCCGTGCCTTCTTTCAGCAGGGCGACGAGGCGGTCGAGGTTTTCCGGCGCGACGGTGAAGATGTTGATCAGGGTGGTGGTCATATCGGTTCTCCATGAACCCGGACGGGAGGGTTCGCATCCGCATAGACGTCGGAGGCGGGTGGAACGAATCGGTCCCGCGCAAAAAAACTCGGCATCGGCACGCGTCAGCAGGGCGTGACCACCCGCACCACCGTCTCGCACCAGTCGCGGAAACCCATGCCGAGATACAGGTCGTGGGCGCGCCGGTTGGCGCTCATCACGTGCAGGAACGGCGTAGCGCCGCGCGCCAGCTGGCGCATGACGAGCTTTTGCATCAGGCGTGTCGCGTGGCCGCGGCCCTGGTGGCCGGGATGCGTGCAGACGCCGCTGATCTCGCGCAGGCCGCCCGCCGCCATCCGCTCGCCGGCCATCGCGACGAGGTGGCCGTCGTCGAAGCAGCCGAAGTACTCGCCCAGTTCGATGGTGCGCGGGCCGAACGGGCCGGGGCGCGTCAGCCGGGCCAGCGCCATGGCCTGGTCCACGTGTCCGGGGCCCAGCGGCAGGGCGTCCGGCGCGGCGTCTTGCGCCGGGCCGGCGCGGCCGTCCCACACGAGACGGAACATGGTGGCCTCGGCCTCGATGCGCCAGCCGTCCGGCACGGGACCGGACCAGGCGTCGCAATACAACTGTTCGCCGGGCGTGCAGAACGGGCGCAGCGCGGCGAAGTCGGGCGCGTGCGGATCGGGGAAGCCGACGATGGGCGAAAAGCCCGGCGCATAGCGGCGCGCGCGGTCGGTGCCGGTGGCGAGGCGGCGGTGCGGGCCGTTGAGGCAGTTCCAGAAGATGTTGTCGAGCGGGTGCGCCATGGTCGTCGAGAGCCGTAAAACGTCACTCTAGCACGGCGCGGCGGCGCTCACGCAGGCAGGCGCAGCACCCAGTCGAGCAGGGGCCGCGCCGCGTCTTCCCAGCGCGGATCGAGCATCAGCGCGTGCGCCAGCCGCGGCACGAGGTGCGGTGTCGCGCCGTAGTAGGTGGCGGTGCCGCGCACGGCGTCGGGACGGATGAAGCGGTCGTCGAGGCCGCCCAGCACGAATATCGGCGGCGACTGCCAGGGCATCGGCGCGAACGGGCGCCAGCCCTGCAGTTCGATGCCGACGTGGCGCGACTCGCCCTGCACGCGGCGGGCGAAGCGGGCATAGTCGGCGTCGGGCAACTCGTCGGAAAACAGGTGGCGGCGCATGACGTCGGGGTCGGGCGACTGGGCGCCGGCGAAGCCCAGGCGTGCCAGTTGCTGGAACAAATCGGGCGTCGACAGCATCATCTGCCACGCCGAATACGCGAGGCCCCACGGCGGCACCGACGCGAGCAGCGCGACGCCGGCCGCGTGGCCGCCACTGCGGATCCAGTCCTGCACGACCGCGCCGCCGAGCGAGTGGCCGACGACGACGAGCGGTCCGGCCTCCAGTTGCGCGACGGCGCGGCGCAGGTCGTCCGTGTAGTCGGCCAGGCGCCAGTCGTTCAGGCGCTCGCGGCCGCCGCTTCCGCCGTGGCCGCGCAGGCTGAGCGCGTGGACCTCGAAGCCGGCGTCGGCGAACCAGGGCATGACGTGTTCTTCCCATACCCAGGCGCCCACGCAGATGCCGTGCACCAGCAGCAGCCGCGGGCTGTCCGGGCGCGGCCGGGCCGGACGGCGCGTGATCAGTTCGAGTTCCATGCAGGCGTCAAGAGTGGCTCTCGACTGTATGGTAGCGCAAAGGGAGCGTTGCGGGCGCGTGCCGGATTGTTGGCGCGGACCGAATGGAGTGCTCCGTTTCCAGGCATTTATCGGCGCACTGCGAACGTTCAGAATGCGTGGCATGGCGACACCCGTCGCCATCGCCACCACGACAAGGACCCAGCATGCCATTCGCAAATTTTAAATTTCCCGAAGGCGTCGTCGACGCCGCCCCCGCTTGATTGCGCATGCAATGCAAATGGCGCGCCGCGGCGCCATGCTTTTCGGTAGCATGGACTGACCAACCATTCGGTCCTGCTTCGATGGCGACACTGTCCCTACCCGCCGCGTCCTGCCTCGACGACGTGTTCATCACGGCGGAGCTGGAGCGGCGTCCGCGCGGGGCGCCGGATCATGCGGCGGAGAACCGGGCCATGGCCGCGCTCGCCCGGCAACTGGCCGCCGATCCGCACGGCGTTCCCCAGAAACTGTCCGAGCTGGTGCTGGCGCTGTGCGACGCCGGCTCGGCCGGCATCAGCCTGCTGGAAGAACGGGATGGGCAACGCGTGTTCCGCTGGCATGCGGCGGCCGGCCTGTTCGCGGACAATCTGGGCGGCACGATCGAATTTGAACGGAGCCCGTGCGGCGTCGTGGTCGAGCGCAATCAAACCATGCTGATGCGGCATGGCGACCGCTGCTTCGAGGCAATGGCTGGCTTCGACCCGCCCCTGATCGAGACGCTGCTCGTGCCGTGGGCGGCCGAGGGGCGCGCCCTGGGAACCGTGTGGGTGATCAGCCACCGCGAGGAGCACCGGTTCGACGCCGAGGACGCGCGCGTGCTGCGCAACCTGGCTGATTTCGCGGCCGCGGCCTACCAGACCATCGTCGCGCTCGAAGAGACGGCCGAGAGCCGGCGCGAGCTGGTGCACGCGGCCGAGGAGCGCACGCGCGTGCTGGCGGGGCACAACCGCGCGCTCGAACACGAGATCGCCCAGCGGCGCCAGGCCGACGACGCGCTGCGGGCCAGCGAGCGGCGCTACCGCGACCTGATCGGCGCGATTCCCGCCGGCGTCGTCGCGTGCGACGCGGCGGGGACCGTCGTGTTCCACAACGCGTGCGCCGACCGGCTGTGCGGCGGACCGCCCGGCGCGGCGCCGGCCTGCTGGGGGCCGGACGCGTGCGCCGCGAACGGCCAACGGCTGGCCAATTTCACGGCGCCGCTGCACGAGGTGCTGGTCGGGGGCGCGCCGGTCGTCGACCGCGAACTCGCCATCGAGCGGCCGGACGGCAGCCGCATCGACGTGCTGCTGAACATCACGCCGCTGCGCGACCATGCGGGCGCGATCAGCGGCGCCGTCAACATCGTGCAGGACATCACGGTGCGCAAGCGCGTCGAGGCGGCATTGCGCGCGTCGGAACTGCGCTTCCGCACGCTGGCGAACACGGTGCCCGTGCTGATCTGGCAGAACGACGAGCAGGGCCGCAACGTGTTCGTCAACCAGTACTATCTCGACTTCACCGGCAAGGCGTTCGAGGACCTGATGGGCGTGCGCTGGCACGAGCTGCTGCATCCGGACGACGCGCCCGCGTACGTCGCCGACTACATGGATGCCGTGCGCGCGCGCCGGCCCTGGCGCAACCTCGACCGCCTGCTGCGCCGCGACGGCCAGTGGCGCTGGTTCGACAACTACGCGCAGCCGCTGTTCGCGCCGGACGGCAGCTACGCGGGCCACGTGGGGGCCTCGCTCGACATCACCGACGCCGTGCTGGCCGAACAGGCGCTCAAGGAGACCGACCGCCGCAAGGACGAATTCCTGGCCGTGCTGGCGCACGAACTGCGCAACCCGCTCGCGCCGATCAGCAACGCCGTGCACTTGCTGCGCCATCCGGATGGCCGCCGCCGCGCCGACCGCCTCGTCGAGATGCTGGGACGCCAGGTGCGCCAGATGATCAAGCTCGTCGACGACCTGCTCGAGATCTCGCGCATCACGCGCGACAAGATCGAACTGCATCCGCAGCCGCTGCTGCTGGCCGACGTCGTGCACGGCGCCGTCGAGACGAGCCGGCCGCTGATCGACCAGCACCGCCACCACCTGGACGTACGCCTGCCCGCCGAGCCGCTCACGCTGTACGCCGACAGCGTGCGCCTCACGCAAGTCCTCGCCAACCTGCTGAACAACGCGGCCAAGTACACCGACGTGGGCGGGCGCATCGAGCTGGCGGCGCGGCGCGACGGGCTGGACGTCGAGATCGCGGTGCGCGACAACGGCATCGGCATCCCGCCCGGCCACCTGCCCGAAGTGTTCGACATGTTCACGCAGGCGCACCGCGCGGCCGGGCGCGGGCAGGGCGGGCTCGGGATCGGGCTCGCGATGGTGCGCGGCCTCGTGCAGATGCATGGCGGGACCGTCGAGGCGAAGAGCGCCGGGACGGGGCGCGGCAGCGAATTCGTCGTGCGCCTGCCGCTGGCGGACGCGCACGACGCGGCGGCCGACGCGGGCACGGCGGCCGCCACGGCGCCGCTGGCCGGGCAGCGCATCCTCGTCGTCGACGACAACCGCGACGCGGCCGACACGCTCGCCATGCTGCTCGAGGCGGACGGCGCCCAGGCGCGCGCCGTGTACGACGGCGCCGCGGCGCTGGCCGCGCTTCCCGGCCTCCGTCCGCACACGGTGCTGCTCGACCTGGGCATGGCGGGCATGGACGGCTTCGACGTGGCGCGCCGCATCCGCGCCGATCCCGCCTGGTCCGGCGTGCGCATCGTCGCGCTGACCGGGTGGGGCCAGGAGCGCGACCGCGAACGCACGCGCGGGGCCGGGTTCGATTTCCATCTCACCAAACCGGTCGACCTGGCCATGCTGCACGCGTGGCTGGGCGCGGGCCGGACCTAACTCAACCGGCGGCGGCACGGAACGCCTTGCGGTACGCCGCCGGCGACGTCTGCAGCGCCGCGCGGAAGTGCTGGCGCAGCGACAGCGCGGAGCCGAAGCCCGCTTCTTGCGCCACCACTTCGACGGCGGCGTCGCCCGTCTCCAGCATCCAGCGCGCGTGCGCCAGCCGCTGGGCCAGCAGCCATTGCTTGAACGACGTGCCCGTCGCCAGGCGGAAGTGGCGCGTGAAGTTGCGCCGGCTCATGGCCGCGCGCCGCGCCAGGTCGTCGATGGCGTGGTCGGCGCCGAGGTGCCGCGTCACCCACTCCAGCACGGCGGACAGGCGGCCGTCGGTGCTCGACACGGGCAGCGGCCGCTCGATGAACTGGGCCTGGCCGCCTTGCCGGTGCGGCGCCACCACGAGCATGCGCGCCACGTGGTTCGCCGCGTCCGCGCCGCACAGCCGGCGCAGCAGGTGCAGGCAGCAGTCGATGCCGGCCGCCACGCCGGCCGACGTCAGCACGTCGCCGTCGTCCACGTACAGCACGTCCGGGTCGACGTTCACGCGCGGATGGCGGCGCGCCAGCTCGGGCGCCGCGGCCCAGTGCGTGGCCGCGGTGCGGCCGTCCAGCAGGCCGGCTTCCGCCACCGGAAAGGCGCCCAGGCACAGCGCGACGATGCAGGCGCCGCGCCGGTGCGCCGCGCGCAGGGCGTCCAGCAGCGCGGGCGGCGCGGGGCGGCAATCGTCGTACCAGGCCGGCATGACGACGATGTCGGCGTGCGCCAGCGCTTCCAGGCCCTGGCGCGGCACGATGTCGAAGCCAACGCTCGTCGCCAGCGGCGTTTCCGGGCCGGCGCCGCACACGGTGAGCTCGAAGCGCGAGCGTGCGTCCGTGCCGGGGCGGCCGCTGAACACGAGGCAGGGCACGGCCAGGTGGAACGGCGTCATGCCGTCGAAGGCGATGACGGCCACGCGGTACGTAGGGGAGGCGGATCGGGTCATGGCCCGATTATATCGAAAGGTGTCCTGCGGGCCGCTGTCCGGATGCCGGCCGCGGCGCGAGAATGGCGGCACACGAACCGAAAGGAGCCGCCATGCAACTCACCCAGATCCGCAACGCCACCCTGCTCGTCGACTATGCCGGCAAGACCCTCCTCGTCGACCCGCTGCTGGCCGATCGGGGCGCGTACCCCGGCTTTGCCGGCACCGCCAACAGCCACCTCGCCAATCCCCTCGTCGACCTGCCGGTGCCGCTGGCCACGCTGCTCGACGTGGACGCGGTGCTCGTCACGCACCTGCACCTCGACCACTGGGACGAGACGGCGCGCCGCGTGCTGCCGCGCGGCCTGCCCGTGTTCGCGCAGAACGAGGCCGACGCCGCGGCCATCCGCGCCGACGGTTTCACGGACGTGCGGCCGCTGGCTGCCGACGAGGATACGCCATTCGACGGCATCCGCATCGCACGGACCGGCGGCCAGCACGGCAGCGATGCGGTGATGGCCGTGATCGGCGCGCGCATGGGCGAGGTCTCCGGCATCGTGCTGCGCCATCCGGACGAGCCCACGCTGTACATCGCCGGCGACACCGTGTGGAACGGCCACGTGGCCGCGGCGCTGGCGACGCACGAGCCGGACGTCGTCGTGCTGAACTGCGGCGACGCGCAGGTGCCGGGCCTGGGGCCCATCATCATGGACATCGACGACCTGGGCCGCGTGGCGCGCGCGGCGCCGCGGGCGGCCATCGTCGCGAGCCACCTGGAAGCCGTCAACCACTGCATGCTGTCGCGCGCCGACCTGCGCGCCTGGCTGGACGCGCAAGGCTTGCGCGCGCGCGTGAGCGTGCCCGAAGACGGCGAGGCCTGCGCGTTTCATCGCGCGGACACGCGGAGCCCGCGCTACGCCAGCCAGGCGGCCAGCGCCTGCAGGTCGACCGGCTTGGTCAGGTGATGATCGAAGCCGGCCGCGCGCGTGCGGGCGCGGTCGGCCTGCTGGCCCCAGCCGGTGAGGGCGACGATGCGCATGCGCGCGCCGACCGCGGCCCGCATGGCGCGGGCGACGTCGAAGCCGTCCATGTCCGGCATGCCCAGGTCGAGCAGCACGACGTCCGGCGCGAACACCGGCAGGCTCGCCAGCGCGGCCGGTCCGCCGTACACGGCCCGCGCCCGCGCGCCGTGCGATTCCAGCAGCAGGGCCAGCGTGTCGGCCGCGTCCGCATTGTCGTCGACGACGAGGATGCGATGGCCGGCCAGCGCGCCGCACGCCGCGTCCGTGTCGTCGTCCGGCGCGGTGTCCTGCAACAACGGCAGGCGTACGATGAATTCGCTGCCCTGCCCAGGGCCCGCGCTGTGTGCTTCCACGGTCCCCTCGTGCATCTCGACGAGCTTGCGCACGATGGCGAGGCCGATGCCCAGGCCGTCGCCGCCGCCCTTGTCGTCCAGGTGCGGCTGCGCGAACATGTCGAACACGCGCGGCAGCTGGGCGGCCGGGATGCCGCGGCCGTTGTCGACCACCGCCAGGGCGACGGTGGTCCCGCAGCGCTGCGCGGCCAGTTCGATGCGGCCGCCCGCGTCCGTGTACTTGGCGGCGTTGTTGATCAGGTTCGTGAGCACCTGCGTCAACCGCACGGCGTCGCCATGCACGACGAGGGGCGCGGCGGGCAGCTCGACGTCGAGCCGGTGGCCGGCCCGCTCGATCTGCGGGCGGCAGGCATCGACGGCGTCGCGCACGATGTCGGCGAGCAGCAGCGGACGCCTGGCCAGTTCGATCTTGCCGCGCGAGATGCGCGCGATCTCCATCAGGTCGTCGACCAGCTTGACGATCTGCCGCACCTGGCGCTCGACGATGCCGAACAGGCGGTCGGCCGCCAGCGGCCCGTCGGGACGGCGCAGCAGCTGGATCGCGTTGCTGATCGGCGCGAGTGGATTGCGCAGCTCGTGCGCCAGCGTGGCGAGGAATTCGTCCTTGCGCCGGTCCGCTTCCTTCAGCGCCTGCTCGGCGCGCACGCGCTCGATCGCGGCCCACGTCCGCTCCGCGGCCTCGCGCACGAGGTTCACTTCCGCGCCGCTCCAGTGGCGCGGCGCCGCGTGGTGCACGCAGAACATGCCCGCGACGCGGCCGCCGGAAAACAGGCCGACGCCGACCTGGGCCGCGATGCCGACGCCGGCCCAGCCCGCGCGCGTGGCGCCGTCCACGAGCGGGTCGCGCGCCATGTCCTCGACGACGAACGCTTCGCCCCGCTCGAACGCGGCGAGCGCGCGCACGCCCAGCGAGGGCAGCGGATACGCGCCGGCCAGCGACGCCACGCCGTCCACGTGGTCGCGCCGGATGTGGACCCGGCCGTCCTCGAATTCGCCGATCAGCACGCGGCTGGCGCCGAGGTGCGCGCCCAGCATGCGGGTGGCCGTCGACTCGATCGCCCCGGCATCGTCCAGCGAGCGCATGGCGTCGGACAGGCGCAGCAGGAAGGCCGCGCGCTCCTCGCTCTCGCGCAGGCGCGCTTCCAGCATGCGCCGGCCGGTCGTGTCGCGCGAGACGCCCACGACCTGTTCGACCGTGCCGTCCTCCGCCAGCACGGGGCCCCAGCGGAACTGGAAATACGCGCTCGTGCCGGTGGGGCTCGTGAAGAACACTTCGTCCTGGATGGTGACGCCGGTGCGGAAGATGGTCGCGAGGTGGTCGTCCAGGCGCGCGGCCAGGTCGGACGGGAAGTCCAGGTCGGCGAAGCTGCGTCCCGCCATCTCGCCGGCGGTCATGCCGTACAGTTCCTCCATCGCGCGGTTGACGTAGACGAAGCGGTGCGCGCGGTCGAACGCGTACACGAAATCGGGCAGGGCGTCGAGCGTCGTCTCGACGAAGCGCGACTGGCGCATCAGCGCCGCGTGGGCCGCTTCGCGCCCGGTCTCGGCCTGCGCGCGTTCGACGGCGGCCCAGGTGCGCTCGGCCGTCTCCTGCATCAGGGCCAGGTCGGCGCCGCTCCAGGCGCGCGCCCGGCCGTGGTGCGCGAACAGGACGGCGACGAGACGGCCGTCCTTCACGAGCGGCACGTCGGCCACCGCCGCGGCGCCGAGCGCCGCATGCGCCGCGCGGGCGGCGGCGTCGAGTCGGGGATCGGCCTGCACGTCCGGCCGCACGACCGGGTGGCCGGTGCGCAGCGCGGCCAGCAGGCCGGCGCCGTAGTCGGCGTAGCGCAGCCTGTCCGCGAGGGCCGGCGCCGTGGTGCCGTGGGCGTACGTGACGATCAGGTGCTCGCCGTCGCCGCAGTCGGCCGCATAGCCGATCCGGTCGACGCCGAGATGTTCGCGCAGCACGCGCGCGGCTTCGGCCTGGATGCGGCGCGGATCGGCCAGCGGGCGCAGGGTGTCGTTCAGGCGCAGCAGGAAAGCCTGGCGCCGTTCGTCGTCGCGCAGCGCCGCGACGCCGCGTTCGGCGCGCCGGCCGTCGCCCAGTGCCTGCACGACCTGGTGCGCGCAAGCGGCGAAGGACGACAGTGCCGCCAGCAGGCGCGCATCCTCGGCGTCGAACCGCCGCTCGCGGTCGTGGGCGATGGTCCAGACGGTGCCGGCCGGCCGGTCGTCGATCGTCCACGGCACCAGCAGGCATTCCGCCAGCGGCGGACCGCCGCAGCGCAGCGATGCGAAGTGGCGGTCGGGCGCGTCGAACAACAGCGTCGTGTTGCGCTCGACGACGATGCCGCAGGGACTGTCGCCGCGCGGTATCGCGCTCCCGAGCACGTCGGCGTGCGCGCCGGCCACGGCGGGCCAGCGGAACACGTCGCCGTCCTCGTGGTGTTCCAGCACGCTGACGCCGGCCGTGCCGGCGCGGCACAGTTGCAGCGCGAGTTCGGCGAGCCGCTGCAGCACGCCGTGCGGATGCGTCACGAGCTCGCGGCTGAGCAGGGCGAGGGCGCGGCTCTCCGCGCAGTGGTCGGGGGCACGCGCCGGGCGGCGTGCGAGTTCGTGCGTGATCAAGACTTCGTCGAGGGTCGCCTCGACATTGCCCGTGTCGTTATGCGTCATGTCTTCTCGTCCGTTGTTATGCCGGGCAGACTCATTGCGGCTGGGCCGCGAACGGGAAGAATAGGGGCAGATCGTTTGGCAGGGCAAGCGAAAGATGAGTTTCGGTGAGCTTTCCGATGAGCCAGTGTTGCCGATTCGACGATTTGTATTCCGCGTGGAAATTTACTTTCTGACCGGCACCTCGTGATCGCCCAGCAGGAGCTTGTCCGGCGTGATCGGCGTCGAGCGCAACCGCTTGCCGGTGGCGTGGAAGACGGCGTTGGCGACGGCCGCCGCCACGCCCACGATGCCGATCTCGCCCACGCCCTTGGCGCCCAGCTGCCGGCTGACGATGCGGTCTTCCTCGTCCGCGAAGATCACCTGGATGTCATGGATGTCGGCATGGGCCGCGACATGGTATTCCGCGAGCGAGTGGTTCATGAAGCGGCCCAGGCGGTGGTCGGTGAACGTCTCTTCGTGCAGTGCCTGGCTGATGCCCCACACGACCGCGCCGCTGACCTGGCTGGCCGCCGTCTTCGTGTTGATGATGCGGCCGGCCGCGACGGCGCTGACGGCGCGCGTCACGCGCACCATGCCGAGCTGCTCGTTCACGCGCACCTCGACGAAGACGGCCGAGTGCACGGCGCGCGCGAACTTGCGCTGCTTGAGCAGCTGCGGCGTCATCAGGAATTTTTCCTCGATCCTGTCTTTACCGGCCCGCGCCAGCAGGTCGGTGAGAAGGATGCCGTCGTCCGGCTGCCCGCGTGGGTGGATGCGGCCGTCGGCGAATTCGACGTCCTTCGCCTTGAGGCCCTTGAAGCGCGGGTCGTTCCGGGCCAGCTTGAACAGCGTGGTCTTGAGCTTGTCGCAGGCGCCCGCGACGCCGCCGCCAACCGTCGTCACGTGCGACGAGCCGCCCTCCACCGGCGCCAGCGGCAAGCTGGAATCGCCCAGCTGGAACGTCACCCGTTCGAGCGCCAGGCCGAGGCGCTCGGCGGCGATCATCGCCATCACCGTGTACGTGCCGGTGCCGATGTCGGATGCGGCGCTCGACACGACGAGGCGTCCGTCCGCGTGCAGCACGGCCGACACGCGCGCCACCATCACGAGCGAATCCCAGACGCCCGTGGCCATGCCCCAGCCGATCAACTCGTCGCCGTCGCGCATGGAGCGGGGCGCCATCGGGCGGTCGTTCCAGCCGAAGCGCTCGGCGCCCAGCCGGTAGCACTGGCGCAGTTCCTTGCTGGAGAACGGCTTGTCCTCGAGGTGGTCGTGCTCCGCGTAGTTCTTCAGGCGCAGCGCGAGCGGGTCCATGTCCAGGGCGTACGCCAGCTCGTCCATCGCCACTTCCAGCGCGTGCACGCCGTGCGCGGCGCCGGGGGCGCGCATGTCGATGGGCGTCGCGCGGTCCTGTGCGACGAGCCGGTAGCCGAGATGGATGTTGGCGCAGGCGTACAGGTGACCGGACCAGTTGACGACGACTTCGACGTAGTCTTCCAGGCGCGACGTCTCCTGGACCGCCTCGTGCCACACGGCGCGCAGCGTGCCGTCCGCGTCGGCCGCGAGCCTGACCTTGTGCCACGTCTCGGGCCGGTGGCCGAAGCTGAACATCTGCTGGCGCGTCAGCACGACGCGCACCGACCGTTGCAGTTTCAGCGCGCCCATCACGGCGAGCGGCAACTGGTATTGCGGGCGCAGGCCGGAACCGAAGGCGCCGCCCACGTACGGGTTGCGCACCGTGACCTTGTCCCTGGCCAGGCCGAACACCTGCGACACGTACCAGCGGCTGTTCTGCGAGCTCTGGGTTTTATCGTAGATCGTCAGGTGCCCGTCGGCGCCGTAGACGACGGTGGAAGCGAACATCTCCATCGGGTTGTGGTGCTCGACGGCGTTGTAGTACTCCGCTTCGATCTTGACCGGCGCCGCGTCGAACGCCCGGCCGGCGTCGCCCTTGCAGCGCGGCGGCGTGAAGCCCGCCTTCATCGGGCGCGGCTCGTACCCCTTGTTCAGGCCCGCCAGCAGGTCGGTGTCGTGCTCCTCGATGTCGTACGTGACGCGCACGAGGCCGGCCGCGTGGCGCGCCGCCTCGAACGTGTCGGCCACGACGAGCGCCACCGGCTGGCCGCTCCAGAACACGCGGCTCGAAAACAGGGGACGGAACGGCGCGCCGCCAGGCGCCGTCATGTCCTTGTACGCGAGGTCGTACGCGCGCATCTTCGGCCGGTTCTCGTGCGTGATCACGTCGATCACGCCCGGCACCGCACGCGCCGCATCCATGTCGATGGCCTTGATGCGGCCGCGTGCGACGGTGGCGCTGACGACGACGCCGTACGCGAGATCGGGTGCCGCGAATTCGGCCGCGTACTGCGCCGCGCCCGTGACCTTGGCGCGGCCGTCGATGCGCGGCACGGCCATGCCGCCGTGCACGCGGCCCGTGCCGTCGGGCGCCGTCGGGGTGCGCAGCGCCGGGATCAGGTCGGTCATGGTCGTTGTTCCTTGCGTGCCGCGGCGCGCAACGCTTCGATGACGGCGTTGTGCGCCAGCGGTAGCTTGAAATCGTTCTGGCCGTGGCCGCGCGCGCCGTGCAGGATGCGTTCGGCCGCCGCGGCGAACGCGGATTCGGTCGCGGGCCGGCCCACGAGCAGGTCTTCCGCGTCCTCGACGCGCCACGGTTTGTGGGCGACGCCGCCCAGCGCGACGCGGGCCGCGCGGATGGTGCCGTCGTCCGCGAGATCGAGCGCGGCCGCCACCGCCACGAGGGCGAACGCGTACGACAGCCGGTCGCGCACCTTGACGTAGGCGCTGTGCGCGGCGAAGCGGCGCGCGTCGGGCAGGGCGATGTGCGTGATCAGTTCTCCGGGCTGCAGCGTGGTGTCGACGTCGGGCGCATCGCCCGGCAGGCGGTGGAAGTCGGCGAAGGGAATCGCCCGCACGCCGTGCGCCGCGCGCACGTGCACGGTCGCGTCGAGCGCGCGCAGCGCCACGCACATGTCGGATGGATGGGTCGCGATGCAGGTCGCGCTCGTGCCGAGGATCGCCAGCTGGCGGTTGATGCCGGCCCGGGCGGGACAGCCCGTGCCCGGCGCGCGCTTGTTGCACGGCGTGCCCACGTCGTAGAAATAGACGCAGCGGGTGCGCTGCAACAGGTTGCCGCCGTTGGTCGCCATATTCCGCAACTGGGGCGACGCGCCGGCCAGGATCGCGGCGGACAACAGCGGATAGCGCTCGCGCACGAGCGGGTGGTACGCGGTGTCCGCGTTGCGCGCGAGGGCGCCCAGGCGCAGGCCGGCGCCGTCTTCCTCGATCCGGTCGAGTCCCCCTGCGGCGAGCGGATTGATGTCGACGAGGCCGGACGGCGTCATCACGCCTTCCTTCATGAGGTCCAGCAGGTTGGTGCCGCCGGCGATGGGCCGCGCGCCCGGCGCGGCGAGGGCGGCCAGCGCGGCGTCGACGTCGTCGGGCTGGATGAAGGTGAACGGGTTCATGGCGCGATGCCCAGCACTGCGCCGACGGCGCGCGCGATCTGCGGGTAGGCGCCGCAGCGGCAGATGTTCCCGCTCATCAGTTCGCGCACGTCGGCCGCGGTGCGCGCCTGGCCTTCCGCGATCAGCCCCGCCGCCGAACAGATCTGGCCGGGCGTGCAGTAGCCGCACTGGAAGGCGTCGTGATCGATGAAGGCCTGCTGCAGCGGATGAAGGTCGGCGCCGTCGGCCAGGCCTTCGATCGTCGTGAGCTCGTGGCCGTCCTGCATGACGGCGAGCGTGAGGCAGGCGTTGATGCGGCGGCCGTCCAGCAGCACCGTGCAGGCGCCGCACTGGCCGTGGTCGCAGCCCTTCTTGGTGCCCGTCAGGCCGGCGCGTTCGCGCAGCAGGTCGAGCAGGGTGACCCACGATTCGACCTCGAATGCGCGCTCCTGTCCGTTGATGCGCAGCCGGATGGGGTACTGCCGGTGGACGTCCATGGCATCCTCGTTTCGAGCGAAGGTTCCACCATACGGTCGTGAGCGGGGCCGTTCGGTTCGATGACACACACAATCCGGGCCGGCCCGGCACCGGGTGTGACATTTGCGCAGCAGACGTCATGTTTTTCGCATAAAAAATGAATTCTCGCCAATTATTTCGCTGTAAAATGTTTCCGAAGTTTTATGTCGGTACGGGGTGTGCCCGTGGTGCAACGGCTATGGCGCCAATGCACAGCCTGGTGGTAAACGGATAGAATCTTCCGCCCATGCTGGGCGCTGTGACGAATCCGCTTGTCCGGCGCCGGCGTCGCCGGTTGTTTCTTCGCCGTCCAGGCAAGGGTGCTCATGCTCAGTCAACAAGATCTTGCAGAAGAAGCGCGCATCAGGGCGTTGCACGCGCTGGGGGTGCTCGACACGCCCCGGGAAGACCGGTTCGACCGCCTCACCCGCCTCGCCGTGGCCGCGTTCCGCGTGCCCATCGCGCTCGTCTCGCTCGTCGACCGCGAGCGCCAGTGGTTCAAGTCGTGCGTGGGCCTCGACGATGGCGAGATGCCCCGTTCGCTCGCCTTGTGCGGCCACACGATCGCCCAGGACGCCACATTGGTCGTGCCCGACACGCTGCTCGACGAGCGCTTCGGCGGCCACCCGCTCGTGACGGCCGGGCCGTGCATCCGTTTCTACGCCGGCGCGCCGCTGCGCAGCATCGACGGCCAACCGCTCGGCACCCTGTGCATCATCGATACGGCGCCGCGCGCATTCGGCGATGCCGACCTGCGGCTGCTCGGCGACCTGGCGCGCATGGCGCAGGATGAGCTGAACCGCGACGCGCTGGTGGCCGCCCGCACCCGCGAACTGCACGACAAGAACGCCGCGCTCGAACTGGCGATGCGCCTGCGCGTGACGGCCGAACACGTGCTGCGCCAGAAACAGGAGCTGCTGGACGCCGTACTGGAGACGGTGGACGTGGGCGTGGTCGCGTGCGACGCCGACGGCCACCTGACGCTGTTCAACCGCGCGGCGCGCGCCTTCCACGGCCTCGACGCGGAAACCGGCCTGTCGATGGCCGACTGGCCCGCGCACTACGACCTGTACGGCGAGGACGGCCTCACGCCGCTGGCCCCGGAACAGGTCCCGCTCGTGCGCGCGCTGCACGGCGCGCGCGTGCAGGATGCCGGCATGACGATCCATGCGCCGGGCCTGGCGCCGCGCCGCCTGCTGGCGAGCGGACGCGCGCTGCACGGCCCGGGCGGCGAGCCGCTGGGCGCCGTCGTCGCGATGAAGGACGTGACGGAACTGGACTCGTCGCGCGCGCGCCTGGCCGAGAGCGGCGAATGGCTGCGCACCATCGCCGACAACGTGCCCGCGCTGATCGCCTACGTGGACACCGGCCTGCGCTACCGCTTCGCCAATGAGCGCTACCGCGAATGGTTCGGCGTGAAGAGCCAGGACATGATCGGCAAGACCGTGCAGGAAGCGATGGGCGAGGCGTTCTACGCGCCGCGGCGCGACGCGCTGGCGCGCTGCCTGGCCGGCCACGCGTCGCACCTGGAAATCGAGGAAGTGCGCCGCGGCCGCACCCGCGTGGTCAGCTCGACCTACCTGCCGCACCTGCGCGACGGCATCGTGCAAGGCATTTACGTGCTGTCGACGGACGCCACGTCGGCGCGCGAGTACGAGCGCCAGCTGCACGCGCTCGCCCATTCCGACCACCTGACCGGCCTGCCGAACCGGCGCAGCTACGAGGAACGCCTCGCGCAGGCCATCGCGCGCGCGCGCCGCGGCGCCACGCCGCTGGCGCTGGCCTACCTCGACGTCGACCACTTCAAGCAGATCAACGATGGCCTCGGCCACGCGACGGGCGACGCCGTGCTGCGCGAACTGGCGCGCCGCCTGGCCGCCACGGTGCGCAGTACCGATACGGTGGCGCGCCTGGCCGGCGACGAATTCGTCGTCGTGCTGGAGCAGGTCGGCTCGCCGCTGGAATGCGAACGGATCGCGGCCAAGCTGCGCGACGCGATCCGCCCGCCGTTCGACCTCGACGGCCGCACCCTGCAGGTCACGGGCAGCATCGGCATCGCCTGGAGCGCGCATCCGGAACAGGCCGCGCTGACCCACGTGGCGGACGAGGCCCTGTACCGGTCCAAGCACGCGGGCCGCGATACGGCGTCCGTGTTCGTCGCGGGACCCTGACCCGGGCCTGGCCGTTCAGGGCAGCTGGAACCGGTAGCCGACGCCGGTTTCGGTGATCAAGTAGCGGGGCTGGGCCGGATTGTCCTCCAGCTTGTGGCGCAGATGCCCCATGTAGATCCGCAGGTAGTGGGCGTGGTCCGCCTGGTTCGGTCCCCACACGTTGCGCAGCAGCTGGGGCGTGGTCATGACCTTGCCGGCATTGGCGACGAGTACCGCCAGCAGCCGGTGTTCGGTGGGCGTCAGCCGCACGGCGGCCCCGCCTTTCGTGACGCGCCGGTTCTGCACGTCCACGACGACGTCGCCGAAGCGCACCTTGCCGTCCCCGCCGGTCGCCGGGCCGCGCTGGCGGCGCTGCGACGCGCGCACGCGCGCCAGCAGTTCGCCGACGCCGAACGGCTTGGTCAGGTAGTCGTCCGCGCCGTTGTCGAGCGCGCGGATCTTTTCTTCCTCGTTCACGCGGGCCGACAGCACGATGACCGGGACGGCGGACCACTTGCGCAAATCGGCAATGAAATCGACGCCGTCGCCGTCGGGCAGGCCGAGGTCGAGGATGACCACGTCCGGCTTGCGGGTGCCGGCCTCGGTCAACCCGCGCTGCAAGGTCGCGGCCTCGTGCACCTGCCATCCTTCCTGCTCCAGCGCGCCGCGGACGAAACGGCGGATGTGGGGCTCGTCTTCCACGAGCAGGGCAATGCCGGCAAATTCACTCATCCTGTTCCCCGATCTCGATCTCTTCGTCCAGCAGGGGCAGCGCCGGCGGCGTTCCCAGAGGCAGCGTGAACACGAACGCGGCGCCGCCTCCCGGCCGGTTGGCCGCATGGATCGTGCCGCCGTGCGCACCGACGATCGCGCGGCAGATCGCCAGGCCCAGGCCGACCCCGGGCTTGACGGATTCGCGCTCGCCGCGCGTGAATTTCTCGAACACGGCTTCTTCCTGGCCGGGCGGCAGGCCCGGCCCGTCGTCCGTCACGGCGACGTCGAGCCACATGCCGTGCCGCTCGGCCGAGATGGCGATCGTACTGCCCGGTGGCGTGTACTTCCCCGCGTTTTCGAGCAGGTTGGACAGCACCCGTTCGATCAGCACCGCGTCGTACTGCACCAGCGGCAGGTCGGCCGGCACATGGGTCTCGACCGCGTGGCCGGCCAGCGCGGCGCGGCTGGCCGCGAGCGCGCTGCCGACGACCTCCTCGACGGGTTGCCACTGGAGCTTGAGCCTGACGTCGCCGCTCTCGATGCGGGCCATGTCGAGCAGGTTCGTCACCAGCATGCTCATGCGGACCATTTCCTCGCGCAGGGCGTCCGCCATGGTGCGCTGCGCGGGCGCCAGCGGCGGTGACGAGCGCGCCAGCGATTCGGCCTGCACCATCAGCGACGTGAGCGGCGTGCGCAAATCGTGCGACAGCGCCGCCAGCAGCGAGTTGCGCAAGCGCTCCGATTCGATCTTGACCAGCGCCTCCTGCGCGACCTCGATGTAGTGCACCCTTTCCAGTGCGATGGCGGCCAGCGTCGCGAAGGTGTCCAGTTGCTGGCGCTGTTCGGGCGCCAGCAGCCAGTGCGGCGTCGCCGCCTCGATCGCCAGCACGCCGCGGGTCCGCATTGGCGCGACCAGCGGCATGTAGAAGACGGGACTGCCGGGCAGGGTGTCGGTGCCCATGCCGGCGCTGGTGCCGTGGTCGAACGCCCATTGCGCGATGCCGGCATCGAGCGCGGCGTGCGTCGCGCCGCCATCGACGCGTACGCGTCCGTCGGCGTCCGGCAGCAGCAGCACGGTGCGCGCATTGAAGGTGCGCCCGATGACGTCGCGCGTGGCTTCCTGGATCTGCTCCGTCTGCAGCACGCCGGACAGGGCGCGCGCGAATTCGTACAGGGCGCGGGTCCTGCTTTCGCGCCGGGCGGCCACGTGGGCCTGGAAACGCAGGCCGGCCGTCAAATGCCCCGTGATCAGTCCGACCGCCAGCATCACGCCGAAGGCCACCAGGTACTGGAGATCCGAGATCGCGAACGTGAAGCGCGGCGGCACGAAGAAGAAGTCGAAGCAGGCCACGCTCACGCAGGTCGCGGTGACCGAGGGGCCGCGGCCGAACCGCACCGCCACCAGCAGCACGACCAGCAGGAACAGCATCGCGATGTTGGCGAGGTCCAGCCAGGCGATGGTCGGCGTCGCCGCCAGCGCCATGCACAAGCTGGACAGGATCGCCGCGCCGTGCGCCACGATGGCCGTCCGCGCGGGGGCACGAGGTTCGCCGGTCCGTGCACGGGGGGCGCCGGCCGCCGGGCCATGTGGCGCGGCGACTTCGAGCAATTCGATGTCGGGCGCGAGGCGGGCGACGCGCCGGCTGCACGGCGCCCGCCACGGCCTGCGCGCAAGGCTGCGGCCCAGCGCGATGCGCGCGAGGTTATGGCTGCGCGCATAGTCGATCACCGCATCCTCCATCCGGTCGCCCGACAGGACGGCGGTGGCGGCGCCGAGATCGCGCGCCAGCTTGAGCGTTTCCAGGATCCGCGCGCGCCGGTCGGCGCCGAGGCGCTGCAACGCGGGGGTCTCGACGTAGACCGCATGCCACTCGGCGCCGAGCTGGCCCGCCAGCCGCGCCGCGCTGCGCACCACGCCCTCGGCGCCGGGACCGGGCCCCACGCAGGCCAGCAGCGCGGTTCCCGTCCGCCAGACCGTGTCGATCGATTTTTCGACGCGGTAGGCGCGCACGTCGTCGCCGATGCGTTCGGCGGTGCGGCGCAGCGCCAGCTCGCGCAATGCGATGAGGTTCCCCTTGCGGAAGAAATTCCGGCCGGCCCGTTCGGCCTGCGCCGGCTGGTACACCTTGCCGACCTTGAGCCGGGCCAGCAGCTCGTCGGCCGGCAGGTCCACCAGCACCACTTCGTCGGCCTCGTCGAATACGGAGTCCGGCACCGTCTCGCCGACGCGCACGCCGGTGATCCCGCCCACCACGTCGTTCAGGCTCTCGAGGTGCTGCACGTTCACCGTCGTGAACACGTCGATGCCGCGGGCCAGCAGTTCCTCGATGTCCTGCCAGCGCTTGGGGTGGCGCGAGCCGGGAACGTTCGAGTGGGCCAGCTCGTCGACCAGGACCAGTTGCGGGCGCCGTTCCAGCGCGCCGTCGATGTCGAATTCGGTCAGCGGCCTGGCGCGGTAGTCGATGCGCTTGCGCGGCAGGACCGCCAACCCTTCCAGCAAGGCTTCGGTCTCGGCGCGCCCGTGCGTCTCGACGATGCCGACCAACACGTCGCGGGTGGCGCCAAGCTGGCGCGCGGCGGACAGCATCGCGTACGTCTTGCCCACGCCGGCCGAGGCGCCGAAATAGATGCGCAGCCGGCCGCGCGTTGCCCGGCGTTCCTGTTCGCGCACCTGGGCCAGCAGCGCATCCGGGTCGCGCCGCGTGTCGTCGCCGGGAAAATTCATGCGCACCGCCTCAGTGCGCGCGCGGCGCCTTGCCGTCCAGCGCCAGGTTCAGCGCCAGCACGTTCACGCGCGGCTCGCCCAGGATGCCCAGCACCGGGTCTTGCCGGTACCGCCCGATGAGCGCGCGCACGCTTTGTTCCGGCAGCTTGCGCGCCGCCGCGACACGCGCCGCCTGGTATTCGGCGGCCGCCACGCTGATCTCCGGATCGACCCCGCTGGCCGAGGCGGTGACGAGATCGACCGGTATCGGTGCGCGGTTGCCGGGATCGGCCCGCTTCAGCGCGGCCAAGCGCTGCCTGACGGCGTCCAGCAGGGCCGGATTGGTCGGCCCCAGGTTGGAGCCGCCGGAGCCGGCGGCATTGTCCGCCATCGGCGCGGTGGCCGACGGCCGGCTCCAGAAGTCGCCGGGCGCGGAGAACGGCTGGCCGATCAGGAACGAGCCGACCGTGCGGCCGTCGACCGCGACGAGACTGCCGTTCGCTTCGTGGGCGAAGGCGGCGCGCCCGATGCCGGTGACGGCTAGCGGGTACAGCACGCCGCACAGCAGGCTCAGGACGCCGAAGAGGACCAGCGCGGGACGCAGGATGGATGCCATGGGATTCTCCTTGTTCAGACGAGCTTGAGCGCCGCCAGCAGCACGTCGATCGACTTGATGCCGATGAACGGCAAGATGATACCGCCGGCGCCGTAGACCAGCAGGTTACGGCGCAGCAGGGCGGTCGCGCCGATCGCGCGGTAGCGCACGCCGCGCAGGGCCAGCGGGATCAGGAACACGATGATCAGCGCGTTGAAGATCAGCGCCGACATGATCGCCGAGGCCGGGCTGGCGAGGTGCATGACGTCGAGCGCCTTCAACTGGGGATAGGTGCCGACGAAGGCGGCCGGGATGATCGCGAAGTACTTGGCGACGTCGTTCGCGATCGAGAAGGTGGTGAGCGCGCCACGCGTCATCAGCATCTGCTTGCCGATCTCGACGATTTCCAGCAGCTTGGTCGGATTCGAGTCGAGGTCCACCATATTGCCGGCCTCCTTGGCGGCCTGGGTGCCCGAGTTCATCGCCACCGCCACGTCGGCCTGGGCCAGCGCCGGGGCATCGTTGGTGCCGTCGCCGGTCATCGCCACCAGGCGGCCTTGCGACTGGTATTGCCGGATCAGCGCGAGCTTGTCTTCCGGCGTGGCTTCGGCCAGGAAGTCGTCGACGCCCGCCTCGGCGGCGATCGCGGCCGCGGTCAGCTTGTTGTCGCCGGTGATCATCACGGTCTTGATGCCCATGCGGCGCAGTTCGGCGAAGCGTTCCTTGATGCCGCCCTTGACGATGTCCTTCAGCTCGACCACGCCCATCACGCGGACGCCGTCGACGACCACCAGCGGCGTGCTGCCGCGGCGCGCCGCATCTTCGACCGCGCGGGTGACGTCGGCCGCGACAGGCATGCCGAGCGCCTCGACGTGGCGGCGCACCGCGTCGAAGGCGCCCTTGCGGATGTGGCGTTCGCCCACGTCGACGCCGCTCATGCGGGTCGTCGCGGAAAACGGGATGAAGACGGCGTGCATGCTCTCCATCTCGCGCTGGCGGATATTGAAACGCTGCTTGGCCAGTACCACGATGCTGCGGCCTTCCGGGGTCTCGTCGGCGAGGGACGCCAGTTGCGCCACGTCGGCCAGCTCGCGTTCGGTCACGCCGTGCGCCGGCAGGAACGCGGCCGCCTGGCGGTTGCCGAGCGTGATGGTGCCGGTCTTGTCGAGCAGGAGCACGTCGACGTCGCCGGCCGCTTCCACCGCGCGGCCGGACGTGGCGATCACGTTGGCGCGCATCATGCGGCTCATGCCGGCCACGCCGATCGCCGACAGCAGGCCGCCGATGGTGGTGGGGATCAGGCAGACCAGCAGCGCGATCAGGACCGTGATCGTGACCGGCGTGCCGGCGCCCGCCGCCGTGACCGCGTACAGCGAGAACGGCAGCAGCGTCACCGTCACGACGAGGAATACGATGGTCAGCGCGACGAGCAGGATCGTCAAGGCGATCTCGTTGGGCGTCTTCTTGCGCTTGGCACCCTCGACCATCGCGATCATGCGGTCGAGGAACGTCTCGCCCGGGTTCGCGGTCACCTTCACGACCAGCCAGTCGGACAGCACCCGGGTGCCGCCGGTGACGCTGGAAAAATCGCCGCCCGATTCGCGGATCACCGGCGCCGATTCGCCCGTGATCGCGCTCTCGTCCACCGAGGCGACGCCCTCGACCACCTCGCCGTCGATGGGCACCACGTCGCCCGCTTCGATCAGGATGTGGTTCCCCTTGCGCAGGCCGGTGGCGGGGCAGGGCAGCCAGGAGGTGCCGTGCTTCGCTACGGACAGCTTCTTGGCCGTCACGCTCTCCTTGAGGCCCCGCAGCGATGCCGCCTGGGCCTTGCTGCGGCCTTCGGCCAGTGCCTCGGCGAAGTTCGCGAACAGCACCGTGAACCACAGCCAGACGGCGGCGGCGAGGATGAAGGCGCGCGGCGCCTCGCCGGTGCCGACCACGGCCTGCCCGTAGAGCAAGGTCGTGACGATGGCGCCGACGTAGACCACGAACATGACGGGGCTGCGCAACTGGGTGCGCACGCCCAGCTTGCGGAAGGCGTCGACCAGGGCCGGACCCGCCAGCGTGGTGTCGAACATGTTCAAGTGCTCGCCGTCGGCCGGCGCGCCTGCCGGCACCGCCGCGGACGAAGAAAGTTGGGACATCGGGGACTCCATGTTCTATTTTGCGAAGAGCTGCAGGTGTTCCGCCACCGGTCCGAGGGCGAGCGCCGGCACGTAATTCAGTACGCCGACCAGGACCACGACGCCGGCCAGCAGGCCCACGAACATCGGACCATGCGTGGGCATGGTGCCGGCCGTGGTTTGCAGGCGCGGCTTGGCCGCGAGCGATCCGGCGATCGCCAGCACCGGCACGATCACGCCGAAGCGCCCGAACCACATCGCGACGGCCAGCATCCAGTTGTAGAACGGCGTATTGGCGGACAGCCCGGCGAACGCGCTGCCGTTGTTGTTGGCGGCCGAGCTGAACGCGTACAGGATTTCCGAGAAGCCGTGCGCGCCCGGGTTGGCCACGCCGGCCTTGCCGGCGTCCAGCATGACGGCGAGCGCGGTGCCCGCCAGGACGAGGACCGGCGTGACCAGGATGGCGATCGCCGTCATCTTCATCTCGTAGGCCTGGATCTTCTTGCCCAGGTATTCGGGCGTGCGGCCGATCATCAGGCCGGCGATGAACACCGCCATGAGCGCGAAGACCAGCATGCCGTACAGCCCG
>Ga0209148_1000465_pt1 | contig 43292 bp, 40 predicted proteins | sample AraplaCol_mMF_r2_2_FD_184288 | JGI IMG/M metagenome (GOLD analysis project Ga0209148, IMG submission 184288) | Arabidopsis root microbial communities from North Carolina, USA - plate scrape CL_Col_mMF_r2 (SPAdes) (version 2) | ecosystem: Host-associated > Plants > Roots > Endosphere | place... | reverse complement strand
AGCGCCAGAAGGGTTGCCGCAGCTCGTCCTGGACGATTTCTGCGGAGAGGCCGATATCGCGTAAAAGCCGGTGATCGAGCCGAGCTAAGGCCCGCCGCTGCCGGTGCCGCTCTGACAGGCGCTCGATACTTGCGCCGATGTCAGCAGCAACTGTCATGGCAGTTCGACGGGCTAGCAACATGGCAAGGCGTAAAGTGGTCTGCTTGCCGGATGAAAAGGGATCGCTACGTGACATGATCATCTCCTGTTGTTGCGACAGAAGATGATCATGATCGGTCATCATGTCCCGTGCCGATGCTTCGGTGCCGGGCGAAGCGTTTCACCTTGAGATGCCGGCGGATGGGCCTAAGATGGCCCGATGAGCTACGGCACAAACATCGCGGAAGTTGCCGCGCTGGTGGGAGATCCGGCCCGCGCCAATATGTTGCTGGCGCTGATGGATGGTCGCGCCTTGACGGCTGGCGAGCTCGCTTATGTCGGCGGGATCGGTGCCTCGACTGCCAGCGGCCATCTCGCCAAGCTGCTCGATGCCAATCTGATCGCCGTGTTGCAGCAGGGGCGCCATCGCTATTACCGGCTGGCTTCGCCATTGGTCGGCAGCATGCTGGAGAGCCTGATGGCCGTGGTGGCGATCGAGGGACCGAAACGCTACCGACCATCCTCCTGCCGGGACGACGCATTGCGTGAGGCACGCACCTGTTACAACCATCTGGCCGGGCGGCTTGGCGTGGCGATCGCCGATGCCATGATCGCACAAGGGCAGATCGAGATGAGCGGCGAGGCAGGGATGCTAACGACCCCCGGCCGGACCTTGCTGCAGGACTTGGGCGTCGCTCTGACCGAAGAGGGCCGGTCTCATCGCGTCTTCTGCAAGCCCTGCCTCGACTGGAGTGAGCGGCGCCTGCATATCGGCGGTGCCTTGGGTGTTGCCATTGCCGCGCGCTGTTTCGATCTCGGTTGGATCGAACGTCAGCGCGATAGCCGGGCGCTGCGCATCACGACGAAGGGCAGGGCGGAACTCCACCGTCACTTCGCGTTTGAGACGGCCTGACGGGCCTTTCTCTTTATCTCACTCAGCAGGAACAGAAGTCTCGACGCGCCGCTTGCCAAAGGCCATGCGGCGCAGCAGGCCGTCTTTGCGCACGACATGATGATATAGGGCTGCAGCAATATGCAGGACGATCAGCGCGAGTAAGGCAAGCGCCAGATAGGCATGCGCCGTGAACGTCGGATAGGCGTCAAAGCTGGGCGGCAGCGGGTCACCGGAATTGGCGAAAACGATCGCCGGCAAACCGGCGATGATGCCTGTCGCATAGCCGGTTCCCACCATCAACAGGATGAGCGCATAGAAGCTGAAATGAGTGAGGGGCGCCAGGCTGTCGGCCAAGCGATGGCCGGTGGCGATCGGGGCGGGGCGTGCCGTGAATTTTCGCGTCACCGCCCGCAGCACCGTCAACGCCAGGATCAGCATGCCGCCGGCCATATGCAGGCGCAGAACCGGGATCTTTCCGGGATCGGTATTCGGTGTCGCGGCCAAAGAGAGGAAGCCGATACACAAGGCGGCGATGATCAATGCCGCCAGCAGCCAATGGAGAACGACCAGGATCGGGTGATAACGGTTGACGCGCTGCACCTGCTTCTCCCTTCTCAATCCAAACCGGCAACGATATTTTTCAGGGCGGCGAGATAACGCTGCCAGCCATATTTGGCCCCTTGGTAATTGGCGGTTTCGTTTGACCGGAAGCCCGACTGTTCCATGCGCAGCTGGGTGCCGCCGGCAACCGGCGTCAGCGTCCAGGTGACCACCGTTTTCAAGCCGTTCGCCGCCTCGTCACCCGATGCATTCCAGCTATAGGCAAGGCGGCTATGGGGCTCCACCTCCAGCACCTCGCAATCGGTGACGCCGTTCCAATGCGGTATTGGCGTTGCCCGGAAATTGAACCTGTGGCCGACCACCGGCTGGAAATCGTTCTTCATCAGCCATTCACCCAGCAGATGCGATTGGGTGAGTGCGCGCCAGACCTTCTCCGGCGCATGGGGCAGGAGACGCTCGACGATGACGGCGCGGGTGGTGAACGTCTCGGTCATTGATCCATCCTGTTCAGCAAGCCTTCGAGAGCATCGAAGCGGTCACGCCAGAAGGCGCCATAGAGAGCCATCCAATCGAGGAGGGGCCGCAGCGCCTCCGGCTGGGCGCTGTAATGGGTCTGGCGGCCGGCTGGCCGGTCCTGCACCAGGCCGGCGAGTTTGAGGACACCGAGATGCTTGGAGACGGCCGGTTGCGACACGCCCGACTGGTCGGTGAGGGCGCGGACCGTCAACTCGCCGTCACGGCACAGCCGTTCAAAGATGGCCCGGCGAGTCGGATCGGCGAGGGTTCTGAAAAGCATGTCGGGGTCGGGTGTCATGGTGGAATGAATAACTCTTTAGTTATGAATTTTCAATGTTTAATAACTGGACGGTTATTAATTAGGATAGGACAGGATTGACCGGTTAACGTTCCTTTGTGACATTGCCGGTATCAGGGGCGGCGGTTGAACAGTGGGGAGTTCCTGGCGTGTCCGATCTTGCGCAATCCGCGCGGCAGTGCCGGCGTGGTCATTTCATGGGCGGTGTAGCCTTGTGCTGCGCCGTGTTGTTGTCAGCCTGTGCGACGCCCAAAACAACGCAATCTGAAACGGCGCTGGTGACCCCGTCATCGCCAGCCCCGTCATCGGCCGTGCAGGCCGCGCCAGCTCCAGCAGCACCCCAGCCCGCCAAGCCGGAGAATCTCCGGCTCGTCTTGCGGTCGGGGGCGGAGGTCACGTCCGCCAAACAAAGCGCCGAATCAATCGTCGCGCAGCCGCTGGTGGGGGATCTCTGGCAAGTCCTCGCGGTCGAATCCGATTCGGCTGATTCGGCCGGCATGTTCCGGCTCGCCACCGCAAAAGATCTCGATCATCTGCGCCTCGCGCCGGGTGATGCTTTGGCCCTGGGACAGCAGAATGCCATCGCTTCGTTGCCGCCGCTGACCACCGTGACCCATGACCTGACACCGCATCAGATCGGGGTCATTCAAAGCAAGGGCGACGAGACGAGTCGCGTGATGGCGACCAAGGATTGGGCCGCCTTGGCGCAACAGCTGGATGGCCATTTGCTGATCGCGGTGCCGGCCAGCGACACGGTGATTTATTGCGAGGAAAATGGCAGCCAGTCGGTGCGAACTTTTGCAGCGATGGCACGCGACATGGCGGCCCAGGCGGGGCATGCGGTTTCACCGGCTTTGCTGCGCTGGACGCCCGCGGGTTGGCAGAGCGTGGTGGTGCCCTGAAGGGCAATTCTGGGCCATCCACAACTATTTAAGTCGGTTTCGTTAATTGTGTTGACATGCTCCCGGCGGCTTAGTACATGACCGCCACCGCAACGCGGTTAGTTGCGCGGGTGTAGCTCAGTTGGTTAGAGCGCCGGCCTGTCACGCCGGAGGCCGCGGGTTCAAGTCCCGTCACTCGCGCCATTTTTGCCTTTTCTGGCACTTCAAAATTTCCCTAATATTTCAAATACAAGGCGCGTCTTGCTGCGATCAATTCTCAGCCGCGAATCGGTCATTTTAGCCTTTCGCCGACCAGCACCGGGCCTTATAGTAGCCCCGCAGCGCAACACGGTCGCAAGTGGCCGTTGGGCGCAGTTTTTCTTGCTGACTGGCGTGAACGATCGGGGAAATTGGTCGCGTCAGCTCAGGCGTCCTGATGGGGTGTTGTTGGGATGAACGACCTGCTTCGTGAATACCTGCCGATCCTGATTTTCATCGTGATCGCGACAGGCCTTTCGCTCGTCATGGTGGTGGCTTCTTTGTTCATCGGCCGGCAAAAGCCGGATGCCGAGAAGCTGTCACCATATGAATGCGGCTTTGAGGCTTTCGATGATGCGCGCCGACAGTTCGATGTGCGCTTCTATCTGGTCTCGATCCTGTTCATCATCTTCGACCTCGAGGTCGCCTTCTTGTTTCCCTGGGCGGTGTCGCTGGGCAAGATCGGTATGTTCGGCTTCTGGTCGATGATCATCTTCCTCGGCGTGCTCACCGTCGGGTTCATTTATGAGTGGAAGAAGGGAGCGCTGGAATGGGAATGAGCGGAAACGTCTCGGTGACGCCGACTTCCTTGCCGGCGAATGGATTGCCGCCGGGACCGGCCCAGGATCGCATCCTGCGGGCGGTCAATGACGAACTGACCGATAAGGGCTTCGTCGTTGCCCAGGTCGACAAGCTGGTCAATTGGGCCCGCACCGGTTCGCTCTGGCCGATGACCTTCGGCCTGGCGTGCTGCGCCGTCGAGATGATGCATGCCTATATGGCGCGTTACGATCTCGACCGTTTCGGCGTCGTGCCGCGTGGCAGCCCCCGTCAGTCCGACGTCATGATCGTCGCCGGTACGCTGACCAACAAGATGGCGCCCGCGTTGCGCAAGGTCTACGACCAGATGGCCGAGCCACGCTGGGTCATTTCCATGGGTTCCTGCGCCAATGGCGGCGGCTATTATCACTACTCCTATGCAGTCGTCCGTGGCTGCGATCGCATCGTGCCGGTGGATATCTATGTCCCGGGCTGCCCGCCGACGGCAGAAGCCCTGGTCTATGGCATCCTGCAGCTGCAAAAGAAGATCCGTCGGGTTGGCTCTATCGCGCGCTGATCGCGTGTCCTGCCAGGCCGACTTTGGGAGCCCATCCGATGAGTGACGTTTATCGCGAGCTTGCAGACTACATCACTGCGTCGCTCGGCACTGCCGTGCGGCACAGTGAAGTGCGCCTCGGCGAACTGATGCTGACGGTCGAGCCGGGGCAGATCGTCCAGGCGCTGACTTTTCTGCGCGACGACCAGAACTGCCAATTCAAGCTGTTGCTCGACATTTGCGGTGTCGATTTCCCCGATCGCGAGCCGCGCTTCGACGTCGTCTACAATCTGCTCAGCATCAAACACAACTATCGCGTCCGGGTGAAAGTTCCCGTAGCGGAAGATGCAGCCGTTCCTTCCGTGGTGAGCGTGTTCTCGACCGCTGGCTGGTTCGAGCGCGAAGCCTATGACATGTACGGCATCTTTTTCGACGGCAATCCCGATCTGCGTCGCCTCCTCACCGATTACGGCTTCGAGGGGCATGCCTTCCGCAAGGACTTCCCACTGACCGGCTATGTCGAGGTTCGCTACGACGAAGAATTGAAGCGCGTGGTCTATGAACCGGTGCGCCTGCCGCAGGAATTCCGCAACTTCGATTTCGTCAGCCCGTGGGAAGGCATGCTGCAACCGCGCGTGCTGCCGGGTGACGAAAAGGCTGGGAAGAACAACTGATGGCCGAAACGCAGATCAAACCGCTCACCATGAATTTCGGGCCGCAGCATCCCGCGGCCCATGGCGTGTTGCGCATGGTCATGGAGATGGACGGCGAAATCGTCCGTCGCATCGACCCGCATATCGGCTTGCTGCATCGCGGCACCGAGAAGCTGATCGAGAACAAGACCTATCTGCAGGCGATTCCGTATTTCGATCGCCTCGATTACGTCTCGCCGATGAACCAGGAACACGCTTTCGTCCTCGCGGTCGAAAAGCTGCTGGGCATCGAAGTGCCGCTGCGCGGTCAGTATATCCGTGTGCTGTTCGACGAGATCGGCCGCATCCTCAACCACCTGCTGAACGTCCCGGCCTATGCCATGGATGTCGGCGCGGTGACGCCGTTCCTCTGGGCTTTCGAGGAACGCGAATTGCTGATGGAATTCTATGAGCGGGTCAGCGGTGCGCGTCTGCACGCGGCCTATTACCGTCCGGGCGGTGTCCACCAGGACCTGCCTGCCGGCCTGCTCGACGATATCGGCGCCTGGGCGGAGAAATTCCCCAAGGTGCTCGACGATCTCGAAGGCCTGCTGACCGAGAACCGCATCTTCAAGCAACGCCTGGTCGATGTCGGCCATGTCTCGGTGCAGGATGCGCTGGATTGGGGCTTCACCGGCCCGATGCTGCGCGCCGCCGGCGTGCCCTGGGATCTGCGCAAGGCGCAGCCTTATCTCGTCTACGACAAGATGGATTTCGACATTCCCATCGGCAAGAACGGCGACTGCTATGATCGCTATCTCGTCCGCATGGAAGAGATGCGCCAGTCGCTGAAGATCGTGAAGCAGTGCGTCGCCCAGATGCCGGGCGGTCCGGCCACCTCGGTCGAGCGCAAGGTGACGCCGCCGCCGCGCAGCGAGATGAAGCGCTCGATGGAAGCGCTGATCCATCACTTCAAGCTCTATACCGAAGGCTTCCATGTGCCGGCGGGCGAGACCTATACCGCCGTCGAAGCGCCGAAGGGCGAGTTCGGCGTCTATCTGATTTCCGACGGCAGCAATCGTCCCTATCGCTGCAAGATTCGCGCTCCAGGCTTTGCTCATCTGCAGTCGATGGATTTCTGCAGCAAGGGTTACATGCTAGCTGACTCCGTCGCCATCCTGGGTTCCATGGATATCGTGTTTGGCGAGATCGATCGATGAGTACGACGCAAGGAAACGAGGACTTCCAGCCGGCGAGCTTCGCCTTCACGGCGGAATATCGCGCACGCGCTGACAAGATCATCGCCCGCTATCCGCAGGGCCGCCAGGCCAGTGCGGTGTTGCCGTTGCTCGATCTCGCGCAACGCCAGCATGGCGGCTGGCTGCCGCGTGCGGCGATGGATCACGTCGCCGAGGTTCTCGAGATGGCGCCGATCCGTGTTTACGAGGTCGCGACCTTCTACACTATGTTCAACCTGAAGCCGGTCGGCAAATACCTGCTGCAGGTCTGCCGCACGACCCCGTGCTGGCTGCGTGGTGCGCAGAACATGACCGATACCTGCAAGAAGAAGCTTGGCATCGGCCTCAAGGAGACCACCGAGGACGGCCTCTTCACCTTGGTTGAGGTGGAGTGCCTGGGCGCTTGTGTCAATGCCCCGGTCGTTCAGGTGAATGACGATTTTTATGAAGACCTCGACGAGGCCAAGCTCGATCGCCTGCTGGACGATCTCCGCGCCGGCAAGAAGCCGCAGCATGGTCCGCAGGTCGATCGGCTGAATTCCGCTCCGGTCGGTGGCGCCACCACCTTGACGGAATTCGGCATGAAGCCGGCTACGGGAGAATGAGATCATGTTGAAGGATCAGGATCGCATCTTCCGCAATCTCTACGGCCAGGACGATTGGCGTCTCCCCGGCGCCAAGCGCCGCGGCATCTGGGACAATACCAAAGCCCTGATGGAGCTCGGCCAGGACAACATCATCGAAGAGATCAAGAAGTCGGAACTGCGCGGCCGCGGCGGCGCCGGTTTCCCGACCGGCATGAAGTGGTCCTTCATGCCGAAGCAGTCGGATGGTCGTCCGTCTTATCTCGTGGTCAATTCCGATGAATCCGAACCGGGCACCTGCAAGGATCGCGAGATCTGCCGGTTCGATCCGCATATGCTGCTGGAAGGTTGCCTGATCGCCGGTTTCGCGATGCGCGCCTCGGCGGCCTACATCTACATTCGCGGCGAATTCTACAACGAGGCCTCGAACATCCAGGTGGCGATCGATGAGGCCTATGAAGCCGGCCTCATCGGCAAGAATGCCTGCGGTTCGGGCTACGATTTCGACATCTTCCTGCATCGCGGCGCCGGCGCCTATATCTGCGGCGAAGAGTCCGCGCTGATCGAAAGCCTTGAAGGCAAGAAGGGCCAGCCGCGCCTGAAGCCGCCTTTCCCGGCGGCCTGCGGCCTCTATGGCTGCCCGACCACGGTCAACAATGTCGAATCCATCGCCGTCGCACCGACCATCCTGCGCCGTGGTGCGAGCTGGTTTGCTGGCCTCGGCCGGCCGAAAAATACCGGCACCAAGCTCTTCTGCATCTCGGGCCATGTGAACAAGCCCTGCAATGTCGAAGAGGAAATGGGCATCCCGCTCAAGGAATTGATCGAGAAGCATGCCGGCGGCGTGCGTGGCGGCTGGGACAATCTGCTCGCCATCATCCCAGGCGGCTCCTCGGTGCCGATGCTGCCGAAGTCGATCTGCGATGAAGTCCTGATGGATTTCGACAGCCTGCGCGCGGTCCAGTCGGGCCTCGGCACGGCCGCCGTCATCGTCATGGACAAGTCGACCGATGTGGTCGAGGCGATCGCGCGCCTCTCGCATTTCTACATGCATGAGAGCTGCGGCCAGTGCACGCCGTGCCGCGAAGGCACCGGCTGGATGTACCGCATCATGCAGCGCCTGGTGAAAGGCGAGGCGGAGATCGGCGAGATCGACCTGCTGCTCGAAGTCACTAAGCAGATCGAAGGTCATACGATCTGCGCTTTGGGTGATGCGGCAGCCTGGCCGATCCAGGGCCTGATGCGGCATTTCCGTCCCGAAGTGGAACGGCGGATCAAGGAATATCGCGGCCTGAAGGCGGCCGAGTAACGACAACAGCTGCGATGATCGGGTGAGCACTAACATGCCCAAGATGACGATTGACGGGATTGAGATCGAGGTGCCGGCAGGCATCACCGTTCTGCAGGCCTGCGAAATGGCCGGCAAGGAGATCCCGCGCTTCTGCTATCACGAGCGGTTGTCGGTTGCCGGCAATTGCCGCATGTGCTTGGTGGAGCAGGAGAAGGCCCCGAAGCCGATCGCCAGCTGCGCCATGCCGGTTGCCGATGGCATGGTCATCAAGACCGACAGCCCGGTGGTCAGAAAGGCGCGCCAGGGCGTCATGGAATTCCTGCTGATCAACCATCCGCTGGATTGCCCGATCTGCGATCAGGGCGGTGAATGCGATCTGCAGGACCAGGCGATGGCCTATGGCAAGCATTCCTCGCGTTACCACGAATTGAAGCGCGCCGTGACCGACAAGGATTTCGGTCCGCTGGTCAAGACCGTGATGACCCGCTGCATCCAGTGCACCCGCTGCGTCCGCTTCGCGACCGAAGTGGCCGGCGTCGAAGTACTGGGCGCTACCAGCCGCGGCGAGCATCTCGAGATCGGCACCTATGTCGAGAAGACGCTGGCCTCCGAAGTCAGCGGCAACCTGATCGATATCTGCCCGGTCGGTGCGCTGACCTCCAAGCCCTATGCCTTCACGGCGCGTCCTTGGGAATTGCAGAAGACCGATTCCATCGACGTGCTCGATGCCGTCGGCACCAATATCCGCATCGATACCCGCGGCCGGGAAGTCCTGCGCATCCTGCCGCGCGTGAACGAGGCGGTGAACGAGGAGTGGATGGCTGATAAGGGCCGTTTCGCTGTTGACGGCCTCATTCGCCAACGCCTCGATCGTCCCTATGTGCGCGTTAATGGCAAGCTGCAGCCGGCCAGCTGGCAGGAAGCCTTCGACACCATCGCGGCCAAGGTGAAGGGTGTTGATGGCAGCAAGATTGCCGCGATTGCCGGCGATCTCAGCGATGCCGAAGCCATGCTGGCACTGAAGGATCTCATCCAGTCGCTGGGCTCCGCCAATCTCGATTGCCGCCAGGATGGCGCCGCGATCGATCCGACGGCGCGGGTCAGCTATCTGTTCAATTCTGGCATCGCCGGCATCGACAAGGCCGATGCGATCCTGGTGATCGGCAGCAACCCGCGCTGGGAAGCCCCGATCATCAACACCCGCATCCGCAAGCGCTACCTGAAGGGTGGCTTAAAGATGGCGCTGATCGGCGAGAAGGTCGATCTCAGCTATCCGTATGAATATCTCGGCGCTGGCGCCGACGTTCTGCAGCAGATCGCTGCGGGCACGCATCCTTTCGCCGAGGCGCTGAAGAATGCCAAGGCACCGATGATCATCGTCGGTGCCGGTGCGCTGACCCGGGGCGATGGCGCTGCCATTCTCGGTCTCGTCCGCAAGGCCGCGGAAGCGCTGAATATCGTTCGCCCCGACTGGAACGGCTTCAACCTGCTGCACAACGCGGCGGCGCGGGTCGGCGGCCTCGAACTCGGCTTCGTGCCGGGCAATGGCGGTCGTGACGTGCGCGGCATCATGGAAGGCGCACAGAAGGGCGAGATCGACATCGTCTATCTGCTCGGCGCCGACGAGATCGACATGAACCGTCTCGGCCAAGCCTTCGTGATCTATCAGGGCCATCATGGCGATGCCGGTGCGCATCGCGCCGATGTGATCCTGCCGGGTGCCGCCTATACCGAGAAGGACGGCACCTATATGAACACCGAGGGCCGCGCCCAGCTCGCCCTGCGTGCCGCTTTCCCGCCGGGAGAAGCGCGAGAGGACTGGGCCATCCTGCGGGCCTTGTCGGCGGTGCTCGGCAAGCCGCTGCCCTATGACAATCTCCTACAGCTGCGCCAGCGGCTCTATCAGATCAACGCCCGCTTCCAGCGCCTCAACACCATCGAGGCTGGTAGCTGGCAGAAATTCGGCGCCGATGCGCCGGTCGAGGCCAAGTCCTTCGGCCGCGCCATCAGCAACTATTACATGACTGACCCGATCAGCCGGTCCTCCGAGACGATGGCCCAGTGCACTGAAGCCTTCGTCCAGCCGGCAGGGGAGAAGACGGGCACCCATGGCTGAGCTTTTTACCTCATCGTTCCTCGGCCTCTATTGGGGCACGGCGATCTTCACCATCATCATGATCCTGCTGATCGTGGTGCCGCTGCTCTTGGCCGTTGCCTATCTCACCTATGCCGAACGCAAGGTGATGGCGGCGATGCAGATGCGCATGGGGCCGAACGTGGTCGGTCCCTTTGGGTTGCTGCAGCCGATTGCCGACGGTCTCAAGCTGTTCTTCAAGGAAACCATCATCCCGACCGGGGCCAGCAAGGTGCCGTTCCTGGTGGCGCCGATGCTGACCTTCTCGCTGGCGCTCATCGCCTGGGCGGTCATTCCCTGGAGCGATGGCGTGGTGCTGGCCAATATCAATGTCGGCATCCTCTATCTCTTCGCCATCTCCTCGCTGGGCGTCTACGGCATCGTTCTCGCCGGCTGGGCCTCGAACTCGAAATATCCGTTCCTCGGCGCGCTGCGTTCAGCCGCACAGATGGTCTCCTATGAAGTCTCGATCGGCTTCGTGCTGGTGACGGTGCTGCTCTGCTCGGGTTCGCTCAATATCTCCGACATCGTGAAGTCGCAGCAGGGCCATTGGTGGTACTGCTTCCCGCTGTTCCCGATGTTCATCGTTTTCTTCATCTCGGCTCTGGCCGAGACCAACCGCCCGCCTTTCGATCTGCCGGAAGCTGAATCGGAATTGGTGGCTGGTTACTTCTCCGAATATTCGTCGATGACCTTCGCGCTCTTCTTCCTCGGCGAATACGCCAATATCTGGCTGATGAGCGCGATGACCAGTGTCCTCTTCCTCGGCGGCTGGCTGCCGGTCTTCGGCTGGGAGCCGTTCGCCGAAGGTAGCGTTGCTCAAGGCATCTGGCATGGTCTGTGGTTTGCCGGAAAGATCGCTTTTGTCGGCTTCTGCTTCCTCTGGGTGCGTGCGACCTTCCCGCGTTATCGCTATGACCAGCTGATGCGCCTGGGTTGGAAGGTGTTCCTGCCGTTCTCGTTGTTCTTTGTCATTCTGACCGCCGGCGTGCTGCTCGCCACCGGCTGGTTGCCGGGTCGTTAAGGCCGGCGAAGTGAGGGATTGACCATGGCAAGTGTTGCCCGTTCAGCCAAAAGCTTCCTGCTCGCCGAATTGGTGAGCGGCATGCTGCTCACCTTGCGCTATTTCTTCCGGCCCAAGGTGACGATCAACTATCCCTATCAGAAGGGACCGCTGAGCCCGCGTTTTCGCGGCGAGCATGCCCTGCGCCGTTATCCCAACGGGGAAGAGCGCTGCATCGCCTGCAAGCTCTGCGAAGCGGTTTGCCCGGCCTATGCCATCACCATCGAAGCCGAGCCGCGCGATGATGGCAGCCGCCGCACCACGCGTTACGACATCGACATGACGAAGTGCATCTATTGCGGCTTCTGCCAGGAAGCCTGCCCGGTCGATGCCATTGTCGAAGGCCCGAATTTCGAATTCGCCACCGAGACCCATGAAGAGCTGCTCTACAACAAGGCCAAATTGCTGGCCAATGGCGATCGCTGGGAATCGGAAATCGCGGCGAACCTGCAAGCCGATGCGCCGTATCGCTGAGCTGGATCGAGGAAGACAATGATCATCCAGACAATCGCTTTTTATGTGTTCGCGGCGGTCGCGATCCTTTCGGGTGCGCTGGTCGTGGCGAACCGCAATCCGGTCTACTCGGTCCTGTTCCTGGTGCTGACCTTTTTCAACGCCGCCGGTCTCTTCGTGCTACTGGGCGCCGAATTCCTGGCGATGATGCTGGTCGTCGTCTATGTCGGTGCTGTTGCCGTGCTCTTCCTCTTCGTCGTCATGATGCTCGACATCAATTTCGTCGAGTTGCGGCAGGGTTTCGTGCGCTATGCGCCGATTGGTTTCGTGATCGGTGTGGTTCTGTTTGCTGAGCTGTTCTTGGTTCTGGGCAGCGGCATCATCGCGCCGCAGCTTGGCCATGCGATTACCATGCCGACACCGCCGGTGGGCCAGGTAACCAATACCCAGGCCCTCGGCACCATCCTTTATACGCATTACTTCTACTTGTTCCAGGCGGCTGGCCTTGTTCTGCTGGTCGCCATGATCGGCGCCATCGTGCTGACGCATCGGGAACGGGAAGGGGTCAAGCGGCAGAAGATCGCCAGCCAGGTCGCGCGTGGTCGCGAATCCGTGGTGACGGTCAAAGTTCAATCCGGCAGCGGCGTCTGATCGGGGCAGGGGGACAAGATATGGAAATCGGTCTCGGACATTACCTGACGGTCGCGGCGGTCCTGTTCACGATTGGCGTGTTCGGCATTTTCCTCAACCGCAAGAACGTCATCATCATCCTGATGTCGGTCGAGCTCCTGCTGCTCGCCGTGAACATCAATATGGTGGCTTTCTCGCATTTCCTCGGCGACATGGTCGGGCAGGTCTTCACCATGCTGATCCTCACGGTCGCCGCGGCAGAGGCCGCCATCGGCCTCGCCATTCTGGTGGTTTACTTCCGCAACCGCGGTTCGATCGCGGTTGAGGACATCAATGTGATGAAGGGTTGAACGAGATGGAAGTCGCGATTGTCGCCCTGCCTCTCCTTGGCGCGCTGATTGCCGGTTTCGGCAATCGCCGGATCGGCGATCTGGCGGCGCAGTTGATTACCTCGGGCCTGATGCTGATCTCCTGCGTCCTGGCCTGGACGGTGTTCTGCGACGTCACGTTCAATGATCACCCGCGCACGGTACATCTCTTCACCTGGTTCGCGACCGGCAATTTCAAGGCCGACTGGGCCTTGCGCATGGACCAGCTGACGGCGGTGATGCTGATCGTCGTCACCACTGTTTCCTCGATGGTGCATGTCTACTCGATCGGCTACATGCACCACGACAAGTCGGTGCCGCGGTTCATGGCCTATCTCAGCCTCTTCACCTTCTGCATGCTGATGCTGGTGACGGCCGACAACTTCATGCAGATGTTCTTCGGCTGGGAAGGCGTGGGCCTCAGCTCCTACCTGTTGATCGGCTTCTGGTTCGACCGCCCCAGCGCCAATGCCGCCGCCATCAAGGCCTTCGTCGTCAACCGCGTCGGCGATTTCGGCTTTGCCCTCGGCATCATGGGCGTCTTCATGATCTTCGGCTCGGTCGACTTCAACACGGTCTTCGCCGCGACGCCGGGCATGGTCGGTCACAGCTTCCACTTCCTCAGCTGGAATGTCGACGTGCTGACAACGCTCTGCCTGCTGCTCTTCGTCGGCGCCATGGGTAAGTCGGCCCAGCTCGGTCTGCATACCTGGCTGCCGGATGCCATGGAAGGCCCGACCCCGGTGTCGGCGCTGATCCATGCCGCCACCATGGTGACGGCCGGTGTCTTCATGGTCTGCCGCCTGTCGCCGATGTTTGAATATGCGCCGATCGCACGCGACGTCGTCGCCATTGTCGGTGCCAGCACCGCCTTCTTCGCGGCGACCATCGGCCTGACCCAGTTCGACATCAAGCGCGTCATCGCCTATTCGACCTGTTCGCAGCTCGGTTACATGTTCTTCGCGGCCGGTGTCGGTGCCTATGGCGCGGCGATGTTCCACCTCTTCACGCACGCTTTCTTCAAGGCCCTGTTGTTCCTGGGCTCCGGCTCGGTGATCCATGCCATGTCGGGTGAGCAGGACATGCGCAAGATGGGTGGCATCTATAAGCTGATCCCGATCACCTATGTGATGATGTGGATCGGCAACCTGGCGCTGGCCGGTATCGGCATCCCGGGTGTCGTCGGTTTCGCGGGTTTCTACTCCAAGGATTCGATCCTGGAATCCGCCTTCGCGCATGGTGGCGCGATCGGCATGTATGCTTTCTGGCTTGGCATCATCGCCGCCTTCATGACCGCCTTCTATTCCTGGCGCCTGCTGTTCATGACCTTCCATGGCAAGCCGCGTTGCGACCACGAGACGCTGCATCATGTGCATGAAAGCCCCTGGGTGATCCTGGTGCCGCTGATTGTCCTGGCGGTCGGCGCGGTCTTCGCCGGCCTGGCTTTCACCCACTTCTTTGTGGGCGAAGGTGCGCATGAATTCTTCGGCAATGCGATTTTCTACGGCGCCGACAACCATGTCCTGACGGAGGCTGAAGAGGTGCCGTTCTGGGTCAAGGCCCTGCCGCTGGTGATGGGCGTTGCCGGTATCGCGCTTGCTTATGTCTTCTACGTCCAGAAGCCCGGCCTGCCGGCGGCCTTCGCCAAGGCGTTTGGCGGCCTCTATACCTTCGTCTACCGCAAGTGGATGTTCGACGAGCTCTATAACTTCGTCTTCGTCAACGGCGCGAAACGCTTGGGCTTCGGCCTGTGGAAAGGCGGCGACGGTGCGGTGATCGACGGCTGCGGCCCGGACGGCATCGCCTCGGCCACCATGGCGATCGCGCGGCGCGCGAGCCGCCTGCAGACCGGATATGTGTACCATTATGCCTTTGCCATGCTGATCGGCGTCGTTCTGCTGGTCAGCTGGTATTTGGTCGGCGCGAAATTGTGAGTTCGGTGATGACGAGCACTTCTTCCATTCCCTGGTTATCGCTGATCACCTTCCTGCCGCTGGCGGGAGCGCTGCTGATCATCCTGTTCGCACGCGGCAATGCCTCGGCCCGAACCTCCCGCTGGATCGCGCTCTGGACCTCGCTGCTGACCTTCGTCGTCTCGCTGAAGATCTGGTTCGGCTTCGACAGCAGTTCGGCTGGCTTCCAGTTCGAGGAGCTGCGCGACTGGATCCCGGCGCTGCAGATTTCTTATCACATGGGCGTCGACGGCATCTCCATGGCCTTCGTCCTCTTGTCGACACTGCTGACGCCGATCTGCATCCTGGCGAGCTGGGAATCAGTACAGAACCGGGTCAAGGAATACATGCTGGCCTTCCTGGTGCTGGAGACCCTGATGGTCGGCACCTTCTGCGCCCTCGATCTCGTCGTCTTCTATGTCTTCTTCGAAGGCGTCCTCATTCCGATGTTCCTCATCATCGGCATCTGGGGCGGTGCGCGTCGCGTATATTCGGCCTTCAAGTTCTTCCTCTATACGCTGGCTGGCTCGGTCCTCATGCTGCTGGCGATCCTGGCGATCTATTTCCTGATCGGCACCACCGATATCCCGGTGCTGATGACCAAGGCGATCGAACCGGAATACCAGAACTGGCTGTGGCTGGCCTTCTTCGCTTCCTTCGCGGTGAAGATGCCGATGTGGCCGGTCCATACCTGGCTGCCGGATGCACATGTGGAAGCCCCGACTGCCGGTTCGGTGATCCTCGCCGGTGTGCTGCTGAAGATGGGCGGCTACGGCTTCCTGCGGTTCTCGCTGCCGCTGCTGCCGCTGGCTTCGGCGCATTTCACGCCGCTGGTCTTCGCGCTCAGCGCCATCGCCGTCATCTACACCTCGCTGGTCGCCCTGGCGCAGCAGGACATGAAGAAGCTGATCGCTTATTCGTCGGTCGCCCATATGGGCTTCGTGACGGCCGGCATCTTCACCTTCAACGTCCAGGGGCTGCAGGGCGCCATCTTCCAGATGCTGAGCCATGGCATCGTCTCTGGCGCGCTCTTCCTTTGCGTCGGCGTCGTCTATGACCGGCTGCATACCCGCGAGATCGCCCGCTATGGCGGCCTCGTCAACAACATGCCGCGCTATGCCTTCATGTTCATGGTGATGACCATGGCCTCGGTCGGCCTGCCGGGTACCAGCGGCTTCATTGGTGAGTTCCTGGTGATGGCCGGCACCTTCCAGGCCAATACCTGGGTGGCTGCGCTGATCACCACCGGCATTATCCTCGGCGCAGCCTATATGCTCTGGCTCTATCGACGGGTGATTTTCGGAAAGCTCGAGAAGGAAGACCTGAAGGCGCTGCTCGATCTCAGCCCGCGGGAAATCGCGATTTTCCTGCCGCTGGTTGCCATCGTGATGTGGATGGGTGTCTATCCGGCCTCCTTCACCAGCATCATGGCGCCCTCGGTCGACAAGCTCGTGCAGAATTATCAGGCGGCCACGCATCAGACGGCTGCCAAGGAAGGTTCCGCGGTCAAGACGGCCGCAGCGGCTTCCGGTACTCAGGTCGCAGGGGAATAACGTCAAATGGACCAGTTGATCTATCAACCTGCCATACCGGAAATCTGGATCGCCGCCGCGACGCTGGTACTGCTGATCGTCGGCGTCTTCCGCGGTGACCAGTCAACCCGCCTGATCGGCCTCGCCTCCATGGTGGTGCTGCTGGTGGCGCTCTTCCTGACGGTGAGCGCGCCGCTGCCGGACGGCAAGGCGAGCCTGGCCTTCAACGGCCTTTTCACGGTCGACAAGTTCGCCATCTACGCGAAGTCGCTGGTGCTGGTCTCGGCCATCATCAGCATCTTCATGACACTGACCTATGTCGAACGCGAGCAGATGGCCCGGTTCGAGATTCCGCTGCTGATGGTGCTGGCCACCCTCGGCATGCAGATGATGATCTCGGCCAATGACCTCATCTCGCTCTATGTCGGCCTCGAGCTGCAGAGCTTGGCGCTTTACGTGATCGCCGCCATCCGCCGCGATACGCTGAAGTCGACGGAAGCCGGCCTCAAGTATTTCGTGCTTGGTGCGCTCAGCTCCGGCATGCTGCTCTATGGTGCCTCGCTGGTCTATGGTTTCACCGGTGCGACCGGCTTCACCGCCATTGCCGCCTCGGTTCAGGCCCAAGCCGGAACCCTGCATATCGGCCTGCTGATCGGTCTCGTCTTCATCTGCGCCGGTCTCTCCTTCAAGATCTCGGCCGTGCCGTTCCATATGTGGACGCCGGACGTCTATGAGGGCGCCCCGACACCGGTCACCGCCTTCTTCGCGGCGGCGCCCAAGGTTGCGGCCGTGGCCCTGTTCAGCCGCCTGCTGGTCGGTGCCTTCGGCCATATGACCGAGGAATGGCGCCAGGTGATCTGGTTCATCTCGCTGACCTCGATGCTGCTCGGCAGCTTCGCGGCGATCTTCCAGACCAATATCAAGCGCCTCATGGCCTATAGCTCGATCGGTAATATCGGCTATGCGCTGGTCGGCCTCGCCGCCGGGTCTCAGGCGGGTATCGCTGGCCTGCTGATCTATCTCGCCATCTATATCGTCATGACGCTCGGTACCTTCGCCGTCATCCTTGCCATGCGCCAACGTGGCCAGATGGTGGAGCGGGTGGCTGACCTCGCTGGCCTGTCAAAGAGCCAGCCCTTGCTCGCTTATTCGCTGGCCATCTTCATGTTCTCTATGGCGGGCATCCCTCCGCTGGGCGGCTTCTTCGGTAAGTTCTTCGTCTTCAAGGCGGCGATCGAAGCCGGTGCGATGGATCGGTCCCTGACGGTCCTGGCCGTGATCGGCGTGCTGAGCAGTGTCGTTTCCGCCTTCTATTACATCCGCATCATCAAGATCATGTTCTTCGATGAAGCGGCTGGTGGCTTTGACCGGGTCGACAGCTCGCTGCGCCTGGTCCTCTCCGTCACTGTTGCGCTGATCCTCTTCTCCGTCGCGCCGTTCTTGCTGGCATCCTTGACGGACAGCGCGACGGCAGCGGCGGCCAGCCTGTTCGCTGGATGAGTCTCACGTTTCAAGTCGAGAACTACGACCTCGTCGGTAGTACGAATGATCTTGCCCGCGAGCGTGCCGAAGCCGGTGCGCCCGCGGGTTTGGTCATTCGGGCCGACCGTCAGGATGCGGCGCGTGGTCGGCGCGGGCGCTCCTGGTCGGCACCGCCGGGCAATCTCTATTGCTCGGTGGTCCTGCGGCCGAAGCAGTCGCCGGCCGTCATTGCCACCCTCAGCTTCGTCACGGTGACGGCATTAGGCGACGTGCTGGCCGAATTGCTGCCGCAGCGTGCCGTTCGCCATAAATGGCCGAATGACCTGCTGGTCGAAGGCTGCAAGATCTCCGGCATTCTCCTGGAAGGTGCTGGGGGAGGCCCCGCTTCCGGGTCGGCTTTGGTGATCGGTCTTGGCGTCAATATCGTCAGCCACCCGGACCAGACGCTTTATCCGGTGACCGATATCGTGGCCCAGGGGGGCGCACCAATATCGCCGACGGATTTGCTGGAACGCTTCCTGGCGCGTTTCGCCCATCATTACGATGCCTGGGAAAAGGGTGGCTTTCCGGCGATCCTGCCGGCCTGGCGGGCACGGGCGATCGGCATCGGCAACGAGATCGTCGTCCGCCTGGAAACGGAGACACTGACCGGCAAATTCGCGGATATCGATGCCGACGGCACCTTGCTGCTGGAGCAAAACGGGAACACCACGCGGCGGATCGCTGCCGGCGATATTTTCCTCCTGGAGGCGCAGGCGCCCGCTGCGCTGGAGACAAGAGGCTGATCCATGCTGCTGACCATCGATTGCGGCAACACCAATATCGTCTTCGCGCTCTATGAGGGCGAGGCGCAGCGCGGCGTCTGGCGTATCTCGACCGATCACCGCCGCACCGCCGACGAGTACGGTGTCTGGCTGACCCAATTGATGGATCTCGAAGGGATCAAGCGCGACCAGGTCACCGGCGCCATCATCGCGTCCGTCGTGCCGGATGTGGTTTTCTCGCTCAAGGGATTGGTGCGGCGCTATTTCAACTGCGATCCGCAGATCGTCGGTCAGGACGGCATCAAGCTCACCATCCCGATACGGCTCGATCGGCCCGAGGAAGTGGGTGCAGACCGGCTGGTGAATGCGGTGGCGGCGCATCACCTTTACGGCGGCCCGCTGATCGTCATCGATTTCGGCACGGCGACCACCTTCGACGTTGTCGATGGCGATGGCGGCTATATCGGCGGCGTCATCTGCCCCGGCATCAATCTCTCGCTGGAAGCGCTTTATATGGCGGCGTCCAAACTGCCCGGCATCGCCATTGCCCGGCCGAAATCGGTGATCGGCAAGAGCACGGTTCCCGCCATGCAGGCCGGCGTCTATTGGGGCTATATCTCATTGATCGAGGGGCTGGTGCGGCGCATCCGCGGCGAAATGAACAAACCGATGAAAGTGATTGCAACCGGTGGCCTCGCCCCGTTGTTCAAGGAAGATGCGGGCGTGATCGACACCGTTGACGGCGATCTCACCTTGCGTGGCCTTGCCATGATCTACAACGCCAACCAGAAGAAGACCGCATGACCGATCCGTTCCGCCCGCCTCACGACCAGCTCTGGTTCCTGCCGCTCGGCGGGGCAGGCGAGATCGGCATGAATCTCAACCTTTACGGCCATGCCGGCAAATGGCTGATGGTCGATCTCGGCATCACCTTCGGTGACGAGACGACGCCCGGCATTGATGTCATCATGCCGGATCCCACCTTCATCACCGATCGGGTGCAGGATCTGGTCGGCATCGTGCTGACGCATGCGCATGAGGACCATATCGGCGCCGTGCCTTATCTCTGGTCGCGCTTGCGCTGCCCGCTTTATGCGACACCCTTCACGGCGTCGGTGCTGCGCCGCAAGCTCGAGGAGGTCGACCTGCAGGACGAGGCGGAGATCATCGAGATCCCGATGTCCGGCAAGGTCAGCCTGGCCCCCTTCGAGATCGAACTGATCACGCTCACCCATTCGATCCCAGAGCCCAATGCAGTCGTCGTCCGCACCCCTCTGGGTCCGGTATTGCATACCGGCGACTGGAAGCTCGATCCGGAGCCGCTGGTCGGCGAGGCGACCGACGAGGCGGCCTTGCGCCGGCTGGGGCAGGGCGGCGTCCTCGCCATGATCTGCGATTCCACCAATGTCTTCGTCGAGGGTACCTCCGGCTCGGAAGCCGATGTGCGTGACTCGCTGATGGAGATCGTCGGGCGCCTGCGCGGCAAGGTGGCGATCGGCTGCTTTGCCAGCAACATCGCCCGGATCGGGACCATCGCCCGGGTGGCGGCGGCGCATGACCGTCGTGTCGCTCTCATCGGCCGCTCGCTCTGGCGCATGGTGCAGGCGGCGCAAGAGAACGGCTATCTGACCGATATCGATGATTTCGTCACCGAGCACGATGTCGGCTATTTCCCGGCGAACAAGATCCTGATGATCTGCACCGGCAGCCAGGGCGAGCCGCGCTCGGCACTGGCCCGCATCGCGCGGAGCGACCATCCGCAGGTCCAGCTTGAGAGCGGCGATACGGTGATCTTCTCCAGCCGCACCATTCCCGGCAATGAGAAGTCGATCTCCCAGCTGCAGAACGATCTCAGCAAGCTCGGCGTCGAGATCATCACCGATCACGACGAGGATGTGCATGTCTCCGGCCATCCGGCGCGCGATGAGCTCGCCGAGATGTATCACTGGGTGCGGCCGCGGATTGCCATCCCCGTCCATGGCGAGGCGCGCCACATCAAGGAGCACGTGGCGCTGGCGCGGTCCTGCCAGGTGCCGGAGGCGCTCGAAGCCGCCAATGGCCGCATCATCCGTCTGGCGCCTGGCCCGGCGGAGATCCTCGATCATGTGCCGGCCGGTCGGCTCGGCCTCGACGGCAATGCATTGGTGCCGATGGACAGCGAGGCGGTACGGCATCGCCACCGCCTCAGCGCCAATGGCGTGATCCTGGTCTCGGTGGTGCTGGACAAGGCCGGCAGGCTGCTGACCGATCCGCAGGTGACCCTGGAAGGGCTGCTGGTCGACGAGGCCCTCAGCCAGGCCGTGATCGGCATTGCCGGGGCGGTGCGGACCGCGGTCGAGGGCTTGTCGAAGTCCCAGCGCGATCTGACCGAGGAAGTGACCGAGATCATCCGCCTCGCGGCCCGGCGCTGGTTCAACAAGGCCTATGACAAGAAGCCGGTCACCAAGGTCCACCTGATCCGTATCTGACCCGGCATTCATCGGCCGATCACTTGGGGAAACGCCGGTTCCGTGCTAAGTTGCTGAAATGCTTGGTAACATGAAACGCCGTCTGATCCTGTCATTGGCCGTAATCATGGCCGGGTTGGCGTTTGTCTCGACAGCTTCAGCGGATATCGCCATTTCGCGCCAGGACTGCCAATACCTGACCCGTTACCAACCTGCACCGGACGTCAATTTCCAGCCGGGTGTCGATGTCCATGGCCGGGCCGTGGCGCCGGCGGATATCGGCGGCAGCCAGCAGCTCAAGCTGCCGGACACGATCTATATCCCGATCGAGATCGATATCGGCCAGCGCTACCACATCCCGGCGAATTCGCCGTTGTGGAAGGCGACGGCTGAGATCGGCACGGTGGCGGTGACTGGCGACCAAGTGACCTTCAATGGCCAGCCGCTGACCTCTGACGACAATGCCGCTTTGGCGGCCATGTGCCGGGACCGGTTCCGCCAATAGGCGGCGTGCCGGCAACGGGCCGGTCGACCTCGGTTTTGCCGCAAAATAGCCCCGATCTCCCAGCAAAGTGGCGTTTACAGATCACGGCGCTTTGCCTAAAGTCCCGCGACTGTTCGATTTATTGCCATTAGTGAGGCTTTATGCGTTCCTCCCAGTTCTTCATGCCCACCCTGCGGGAAAACCCCGCCGAGGCGCAGATCGTTTCCCACCGCCTGATGCTGCGCGCCGGCATGGTGCGCCAGGCCAGCGCCGGGATCTATTCGTGGCTGCCGCTGGGCTACAAGGTGCTGCGCAATATCGAGCAGATCGTGCGCGAGGAGCAGGATGCGACCGGCTGCCAGGAAGTGCTGATGCCGACCATCCAGTCCGCTGATCTCTGGCGGGAATCCGGCCGCTATGACGATTACGGCAAGGAGATGCTGCGCATCACCGATCGCCATGACCGCGAGATGCTCTACGGTCCGACCAATGAGGAGCAGATCACCGAGATCTTCCGCAATTCGATCAAGAGCTATCGCGATCTGCCGAAGATGCTGTACCACATCCAGTGGAAATTCCGGGATGAGGTGCGCCCCCGTTTCGGCGTCATGCGCGGCCGCGAATTCCTGATGAAGGATGCCTATTCCTTCGACATGACCAAAGAGGATGCACGGAAGTCCTATAACAAGATGTTCGTCTCCTATCTGCGCACCTATGCGCGGATGGGGCTGAAGGCGATCCCGATGGCGGCCGATACCGGCCCGATCGGCGGCGATCTCAGCCACGAGTTCATCATCCTTGCCGAGACCGGCGAGAGCCAGGTCTTCTGCCACAAGAATTTCGTCGAGCGCGACGTGCTCTCCATGGATATCGATTTCGACGGCGATCTCGAGCCGATCGTCAAGGCCTGGACCAGCGACTATGCCGCCACGGAAGAGAAGCACGACAAGGCGGCCTTCGACGCCATTGCCGCCGATCGGCGCCTGGAAGCGCGCGGCATCGAGGTCGGCCATATCTTCTATTTCGGCACCAAATATTCCGAGCCGCTGAAAGCCCAGGTACAGGATAAAGATGGTAAGCCGGTGACGGTGCATATGGGGTCATATGGCATCGGCGTCTCGCGCCTGGTCGGCGCCATCATCGAGGCGAGCCATGACGAGAACGGCATCATCTGGCCGGAATCGGTGGCACCCTTCAAGGTCGGCCTGATCAACCTCAAGGTCACCGACGAGGCGACCACCAAGTTCGCCGAGGACGTCTACGGCAAGCTGAAGACGGTGGGCACGGAAGTCCTCTATGATGATCGCGACGAGCGGGCAGGGGCCAAGTTCGCCGAGATGGACCTGATCGGTCTCCCGTGGCAGCTCACCGTCGGTCCGCGCGGCGTCGCCAAGGGCGAGGTCGAGCTGAAGAACCGCCGCACCGGTGAGAAACAGGAATTGACCCTCGAAGCCGCGTTGAACCGGATCGGCAAGTAAACATGATCTTCAATGCCTTCGAGCGCCTCGTGGCGATGCGCTATCTGCGCTCCCGCCGCGAGGAAGGCTTCATTTCGGTCATTGCCGGCTTTTCCTTCCTGGGGATCGCTCTCGGCGTCGCGACCTTGATCGTCGTGATGTCGGTGATGAACGGCTTCCGGCATGACCTGATGCAGAAGATCCTCGGCTTCCAGGGCCATGTGGTCGTGACCTCGCAGAACGGCCCGTTCCTGAAATACGATGATCTTGCTGCCAAGCTGCGGCAGGTGCCGGGTGTCGATACGGTGACGCCGATGGTCGAAGGCCAGGTGTTCGAGACCACCGGGCGCGGCGGTACCGGCGCCATCGTGCGCGGTCTCGAAGTGAAGGACCTGAAGGCGCTCACGCAGATTTCCGATCATATCGTTGAGGGCTCGATCGACGCGCTGTCCCAGGAAGACACGATCATGGTCGGTGCTCAGATGGCGGAGCAGCAGGGGCTCACCATCGGCAGCGAGGTGACGCTGATCTCGCCGCAGACCACCACGACCATGATGGGCGCCATCCCGCGGATGAAGACCTATACCGTCGGGGCGATTTTCCAGATCGGCATGTATCTCTATGACAACGGCTATGTCTTCATGCCGCTCGACGAGGCGCAGCTCTATTTCAAATACCCGCAGGCGGTCAGCAAGATCGAGGTCATGGTGAAAGACGAGGAACACGTCGATGCCATGCTGCCGAAACTGGATGCTGCCTTGGGGCCGGGTTACCGTCTGATCGACTGGTCGCATGCCAATGCGGAATATTTCAACGCTGTCGAGGTTGAGCGGAACGTGATGTTCCTGATCCTGACGCTGATCATCATCGTCGCTGCCTTCAACGTGATTTCCGGCCAGATCATGCTGGTGAAGGATAAGGGGCGGAACATCGCCATCATGCGCACCATGGGTGCGAGCCGTGGTGCGATCCTGCGCATCTTCCTACTCTCCGGCGCCAGCATCGGCATCATCGGCACGTTGCTCGGCTGCGGCCTGGGGATCTTGGTTGCCTATAACATCGAGCGCATCCGTCAAATCCTACAGGGTTTCACGGGAACCGACCTGTTCGATCAGACGATCTATTTCCTGTCGCATATCCCCTCGATCCCTGATCCATGGGATATCGCCGGCATTGCCTGCATGGCCTTCGTGATCGCCCTCCTGGCCTCGGTCTATCCCGCCTGGCGCGCCGCACGCCTCGATCCGGTGGAGGCGCTGCGCTATGAGTAAGACGGTTCTGGAACTGCGTGGCATCCGCCAGAGCTTCAAGCAGGCGACCGGCCAGCTCGACGTGATCGTCAAGGCCGATCTCGAAATCCATTCCGGCGAGATGGTGGCCCTGATCGGTCCCTCTGGCTCTGGCAAATCGACCCTGCTGCATATCGCCGGTCTGCTGGAAAAAGCGGCCGGTGGCGAGATCCTGATCGATGACGTGTCAACCAGCGGCATGAGCGACGATCGGCGAACCAAGCTTCGCCGCAGCAAGATGGGCTTCGTCTACCAGTACCACCACCTGCTGCCGGAATTCTCTGCGCTGGAGAATGTCGTGTTGCCGCAGATGATCGCCGGCAAGACCCGCCGGGGCGCCGCGCCGCGGGCGGGGGCGCTCTTGCAGCAGGTGGGCTTGGGACAGCGTCTCAACCACCGGCCGGCGAAGCTCTCCGGCGGCGAGCAGCAGCGCGTGGCGATTGCCCGCGCCCTGGCCAATAATCCGGCGATTCTCCTGGCGGACGAACCGACCGGCAATCTCGATATCCATACCGCTGATGCTGTGTTTGACCTGTTGACCTCGCTGGTGCGAAATAGTGGCGTTGCGGCAATGATCGCCACCCATAATCTCGAGCTCGCCAAGAAGATGGACCGGGTCATCACCATCCGGGAGGGTGTGCTGCAGCCCTATTAAGGCGGCAACATCAGCCGCATTTTTCGGGATATCGGCGACTCGACGGGCCGGAAACGAGGATTTCCGCCGCCGTGGGCAAATCTGTTTTCTTTCCGTCGCCAGCCGCTAAACTGGTGTCATGTCCTACGCCGATTTCGTCCATCTCCGTGTCCATTCCGCCTATTCGTTGTCCGAAGGGGCGATCAAGAACAAGCAATTGGTCGAACTGGCCAAGCGCAGCAACATGCCCGCCGTGGCGGTCACCGATACTGGTGCGCTGTTCGGCAGCATGGAGTTCTCCAGCTATGCCAAGGATGCCGGTATTCAGCCGATCATCGGCTGTCAGCTCGGCGTCACGCGGGAAGACAACGAGCAGCATCGCGGCGTCCAGCCACCGCCCGATCAACTGATCGTCCTGGTGCAGAATGAGGCCGGTTACCAGAATCTGATGAAGCTGGTCAGCCACGCCTTCCTGGAAACTGAGACGGGGTTGGCACCGCAGGTATCGCTCGACCTTATCGCCAAGCACGCCGAGGGGTTGCTCGCCCTGACGGCAGGGCCGATGGGGCAGGTCGGACGGCTGCTGCTCGACGGGCAAAATCCGGCAGCCGAAGCGGCGCTGTTGCGGTTGAAGGGTATTTTCCCCAGCCGGCTCTATGTCGAGATCATGCGCCATGGCCTTGCGCTTGAGGATCGTTGCGAAACCGGCTTCATCGATCTCGCTTACGCCCATGATCTGCCGCTGGTGGCGACTAACGAGGTCTTCTTCTCCGACGAAGGCATGTATGCCGCCCATGACGCCTTGCTCTGCATTGCCGGCGGCACCTATGTCGGCGAGAAGGACCGGCGCAAGGTCACCCGCGGCCATGGTTTCAAGACGGCGCGCGAAATGCGCGAACTCTTCGCCGATATTCCCGAAGCGGTCGACAACACGCTGGTGATTGCCCGCCGCTGCGCTTTCATGCCGCCATCGCGCAAGCCGATCCTGCCTGCTTTCTCGGTCGAGATCGCCGAGGCCGATGTGCTGCGCCAGCAGGCCGTGGATGGCCTGAATGCGCGCCTGGAAACGATGGGGCTGACCACCGAGGAAGCCCGCAAGCCCTATACCGACCGGCTGGAATTCGAGCTCAACACCATCATCCAGATGGGCTTCCCCGGCTACTTCCTGATCGTCGCCGATTTCATTCAATGGGCGAAGCGGCATGATATCCCGGTCGGGCCGGGCCGCGGTTCGGGTGCCGGTTCGGTTGTCGCCTGGGCGCTTACCATTACCGATCTCGATCCCCTGCGCTGGGGCCTGCTGTTTGAGCGTTTCTTGAATCCCGAACGCGTCTCCATGCCCGACTTCGACGTCGACTTCTGCCAGGATCGGCGTGACGAGGTCATCCGCTATGTGCAGGAGCGCTACGGCCGCGACAAGGTCGCGCAGATCATCACCTTCGGTAAGTTGCAGGCCCGCGCCGCGGTGCGCGACGTCGGCCGCGTGCTGCAGATGCCCTATGGCCAGATCGATCGCCTGTCGAAGCTCATTCCCAATAATCCGGCCAATCCGATCACGCTGAAGGAGGCCATTGCCTCCGAGCCGGCTCTGCGCCAGGCGCAGGACGATGACCCGATGGTCAAGCGCCTGATGGAGATCGCCCAGAAGCTGGAAGGCCTCTATCGCCACGCCTCGACCCATGCCGCCGGCGTGGTGATCGGCGACCGGCCGCTGGATCAGCTGGTGCCACTCTATCGCGATCCGCGTTCCGACATGCCGGTGACGCAGTTCAACATGAAGGATGTCGAGAAGGCCGGCCTGGTCAAGTTCGACTTCCTCGGGTTGAAGACGTTGACCGTGCTGGTGACGGCGGTGAAGCATCTCGCCCGGCGCGGCATCACGGTCGATCTCAACAATCTGCCGCTCGACGACAAGAAGACCTACGAGATGCTGGGGCAGGGGGAATCGACCGGCGTGTTCCAGCTGGAAAGTTCCGGCATGCGGGACGTCCTCAAAAAGCTGAAGCCTGACCGCTTTGAGGACATCATCGCCGTCGTGGCGCTCTATCGCCCCGGTCCGATGGATAACATCCCGCGCTACATCAACTGTAAGCACGGTCGCGAGGAGCCGGATTACCTGCACCCGTCGCTGGAAGGGATCCTCAAGGAAACCTTCGGCATCATGATCTATCAGGAACAGGTCATGCAGATCGCCCAGGTGCTGTCGGGCTATAGCCTCGGCGGCGCCGATCTGTTGCGCCGCGCCATGGGTAAGAAGATCAAGGAGGAGATGGAGGCTCAGCGCAAATTGTTCGTCGACGGCGCGGTGGAGCGTGGCGTCAAGGCGGACAATGCCGGCCAGATCTTCGACCAGGTCAATAAATTCGCCGGCTACGGCTTCAACAAGAGCCATGCGGCTGCTTACGCCTTGGTCTCGTATCAGACAGCCTGGTTGAAGGCGAATTACCCGGTCGAGTTCTTCGCCGCCTCGATGACTTACGATATGGGCAATACCGATAAGCTCAATATCTTCCGTCAGGAGCTCACCCGGATCGGCGTCAAATTGCTGCCGCCGGATATCAACAAGTCGATGCCGACCTTCGCCGTCGAAGTACAGCCCGATGAGACGCTCGCGGTGCGTTATGCGCTGGCGGCGGTGAAGAATGTCGGCATGGCGGCGATGGAGCAGATGGTCGCTGCGCGTGAAGCGGAAGGTGCGTTCAGCAGCCTTGCAGATTTCTGCGAACGCATCGATCCGAAATCGATCAACAAGCGCCAGCTCGAGAATCTGTCGCTGGCCGGAGCCTTCGAAAGCCTGGTCAAGAATCGCCGGCAGGTCCACGAATCCGTCGAGCAGATGCTGCGCCAGGCCAATGCCGCGCATGAGGCGAAGAGCAGTAACCAGGACAGCCTGTTCGGTGATGCTGCCAAGGTGACGCTGACCCTGCCGCCGACACCGGAATGGCCGTCGATGGAAAAGCTGCAGCATGAATTCGGCGCCATCGGTTTCTATCTCTCGGCCCATCCGCTCGACGCCTATGGCGCCAGCCTGAAGCGGCTGGAAGCTGTTCCCTATGCCGATTTGCCGTCCTATATGCGCAATCGTGGCGTCGGCCGAGCCAAGGTCGCCGGGCTGCTGGTGGGCAAGCAGGAGCGCACCTCACAGAAGGGCAACCGTTTTGCCTTCCTGCAATTGACCGATCCCAGCGGTCTCTTCGAAGCAACCATCTTCAGTGAACGCCTCAATGAGGCACGGGAGATGCTGGAGCCGGGGCGGGCACTGCTGCTGAGCGTCGATCTCCGGATGGAGGAAGACACGCTCCGCCTGCTGGTCAATCAGGTGGAAGCCCTGGATCAGGCGGCTTCCAATACCGGCGCCGGATTGCGGATCTTCATGAACGAGCCGGGTCCGGTCGACAGCCTGAAGCAGATTCTCGCCAAGGTCGGTCGCGGCAAGGGCAAGGTAGAACTGCTGCTGGACCTCGCCGAGGAACAGCGGGAAGTGGCGTTAACCCTGCCGGGCCGCTACGCCATCTCGCCGGTGATCCGGGGAGCGATCAAGGCGGTGCCTGGCATCGTCGATATCGTGGATACCTGAGCGTGGTGATAAACTATTGATTTGTAAGGATTATGACTGAAGGGTTGCCGGGGCAGGGCGGTTCGCCAGTTGTGGATTGCTAAAATCCTCGAATAAAATCAGACTCTTATCGGAACGCACATTGCCGCGACCGGCAAAATTTCCCTTGCACCCCTGCGGGTGACGGGGTAGGTAGACGGCGCTTGAAAACCGCATGCGGGTTTGCGCAAGCCTGGGGAGAAATCCCAGGCCTATCGCTCCGGTGCCGGGATATCCCGGTCACACCCCGCAGAGGCATAACCGGAAAAGGATCTACCATGGCGTTGCCGACCTTTACGATGCGTCAGCTGCTGGAAGCTGGCGTGCATTTTGGACATCACACCCGTCGTTGGAATCCGAAGATGGCTCCGTTCCTCTTCGGCGTTCGCAATGGCATTCACATCATCGATCTCGAACAGACCGTGCCGATGCTCGACCAGGCCGTTCGCGCTGTGCGCGACGTCGCCGCTTCGGGTGGTCGCGTGCTGTTCGTTGGCACCAAGCGCGCTGCCTCGGACAAGGTTGCCGATGCCGCCAAGCGTTGCGGCCAGTATTACGTCAACCATCGTTGGCTCGGCGGCATGCTGTCGAACTGGAAGACCATTTCCGGTTCGATCAAGCGCCTGCGCGAAGTCGATGAGCGCCTGAACACCAACACCTCGGGCTTGACCAAGAAAGAGCTCCTGATGATGACCCGCGACCGCGACAAGCTGGAGCGCGCGCTGGGCGGCATCAAGGACATGGGCGGACAGCCGGATATTCTGGTCGTCATCGACACCCTCAAGGAAGCGATTGCCATTCAGGAAGCCAACAAGCTCGGCATTCCGGTCGTGGCGATCGTCGACAGCAACTCCAACCCGGCCGGTGTGACCTATCCGGTCCCGGGCAATGACGACGCCACCCGCGCGATCTCGCTGTATTGCGATCTCTTCGCCGGCGCCGTCCTCGATGGCCTGCAGCAGGAAGCGATCAGCTCCGGCAAGGACATCGGTGAATCGGAAGAATTGCCGGCGGAAATGCTGCCGGTCGACGGTGGTGACGCAGCCCAGGCAGCGTCGGCCTAATCGTCGGAAGTTTATGCAGTGGGGTGCCGGGCGGAAACGCGCGGCGCCCCATTGATGCATCCGGTGGGTCGGTCTGGCCCGCATTGGCGTCTGGCGTTCGCAGGTTTAAGTGAGGAAGGAATAGGAAATGGCGGAGATTACGGCTGCGCTGGTCAAGGAACTGCGCGAAAAGTCCGGTGCCGGCATGATGGATTGCAAGAAGGCGCTGGCGGAAGTTGCCGGCGACCTGGAAGCGGCGATCGACTGGCTGCGCAAGAAGGGTCTTGCCGCGGCGGCCAAGAAGGCTGGCCGTGTGGCCGCCGAAGGTCTCGTTGGCGTCGCCTCGGAAGGCACCAAGGGTGCCCTCGTCGAAGTGAATTCGGAAACCGACTTCGTCGCCCGGAACGAAAGCTTCCAGGGCTTCGTTACGGCGGTCAGCAAGCTCGCTCTGACGGTCAGCGACGTGGAAGCTCTGAAGAACGCGAAAATGCCCGATGGCGGCCAGATGGTCAGCGAAAAGCTGACACAATTGGTGGCGACCATTGGCGAGAATATGAATCTGCGCCGCATGGCCGCGCTCAGCGTGCCGCATGGTGTCGTTGCCAGCTACATCCACAACGCTGCTGCCCCGGGTATCGGCAAGATCGGCGTCCTTGTGGCCCTGGAATCGACCGGTGACACCGCCAAGCTGGCGGCCCTGGGCAAGCAGATCGCCATGCATGTGGCTGCGGCCAACCCGCAGGCCCTGACGACCGATGCGGTCAGCGCGGCCGATCTCGACCGCGAGCGTTCGGTTCTAGCCGAGCAGGCCCGCGCTTCCGGCAAGCCGGAAGAGATCATTGCCAAGATGGTCGAGGGCCGTCTGCGCAAGTATTATGAGGACGTGGTGCTGCTGGAGCAGCTCTATGTCATCGACGGCGAAAGCCGGGTGAAGCAGGTGGTCGAGAAGGCCGCCATGGAAATCGGTGCGCCGGTCAAGCTGACCGGTTTCGTCCGCATGGCGCTGGGCGAAGGCATCGAGAAGGAACAGACCGACTTCGCGGCGGAAGTGGCCGCGGCGCGCGGCAACTAAGCCGCGGATTGCAAGCGGACTGATTGGTTGGCGCGTTATTCTGCGCCGACGAGAATGGCGTAACGGCTGGAGCAGCAGCGTGCTGCTTCAGCCGCATCATAGCGGGACCAGGAGGCGGCAGAGTGAGCACGGCGACGGCATCGAGCCTGTTATACAAACGCGTTCTGCTGAAAATCTCCGGTGAAGCATTGATGGGGCAGCGAGAATTCGGTCTCGAGCCGGAGACCGTCAATCGCGTTGCTCAGGAAGTGAAACAGGTCCACGAACTGGGTGTTGAATGCTGCCTCGTGATCGGCGGCGGCAACATCTTCCGCGGCATCGCCGGCGCCAGCCAAGGCATGCAGCGCGCTTCTGCCGACTACATGGGCATGCTCGCCACGGTGATGAATGCCCTGGCGATGCAGAATGCCCTGGAACAGGCGGGTGTCGATACCCGCGTTCAGTCGGCGATCCCCATGCAGTCGATTTGCGAACCCTATATTCGCCGCCGGGCGGTCCGCCACCTGGAAAAGGGCCGCGTGGTGATTTTTGCCGCCGGCACTGGCAACCCCTATTTCACGACGGATACGGCGGCCGCCTTGCGCGCCTCGGAAATGAAATGCGAATGCCTGCTGAAGGGCACCAAGGTGGACGGCGTCTACAGTGCCGATCCCAAGCTGCATCCGGATGCCGAGCGCTATACGCATCTCACGCATCACGACGTGTTGTCGCGCGACCTCAAGGTCATGGACGCGGCGGCCATTTCCTTGGCGCGTGAGAATGGCGTGCCGATCATCGTTTTCTCAATTCACCGGCCCGGCAATTTTGCCCAGGTCATGCAGGGCACGGGCAAGTACACGGTCATCGGCGACGCGCCGAAGGCCGCCTAAGCTGCAGTTAGTGGGAGTAGGTCATGGCAGATGCTCGTTTAACAGAACATAGCCGCCGCATGGACGGCGCCGTGGAAGCGCTGCGCAAGGAATTCGCCAGCCTGCGCACGGGGCGCGCCTCGGTACACCTGCTGGATCAGGTTGTGGTTAACGCCTATGGCAGCACCATGCCGCTCAACCAGGTCGGTAACGTGAATGTGCCGGAACCGCGCATGATTACGGTGCAGGTCTGGGATCGTGGGCTCGTTTCGGCTGTTGAGAAGGGGATCCGTGACTCGGGTCTCGGGCTCAATCCCGCCAGCGATGGGCAGCTGGTGCGGGTGCCGATCCCGGAACTCAGCCAGGAGCGTCGTACCGAACTCGCCAAGATCGCGCATAAATATGCCGAACAAGGCCGGATTGCGGTGCGTAACGTCCGCCGCGATGCCATGGATCAGCTGAAGAAGCTTGAGAAAGATGGAGAGATTTCGCAGGACGAACATCGTGGCCTGTCCGATCAGGCGCAGAAGCTGACCGACGAGCACATCAAGCGCATCGACGAGGCTCTCGCCACCAAGGAAAAGGAAATCCTGCAAGTCTGAGAGAGGCGAGGGCACCAGGTTGAAGGCTTTCAATCCCGCAGTACAGACCAAGCCGTCGGACGAATCCGGCGTTCCGGCCCATGTCGCCATCATTATGGATGGCAATGGACGCTGGGCGAAAGCGCGTGGCCTGCCCCGCACGGCCGGCCATTACCAGGGCGCCGAGACGGTGCGCCGGGTGGTGGAAAGCTGTATCGAAAATGGTGTCGGCTATCTCACTCTGTTCGGCTTCTCGTCGGAGAATTGGAAGCGGCCAGTGACCGAGGTCAATGACCTCATGGGTCTGCTGCGGCTCTATCTCAGGCGCGAAATCGGCAAGCTGCATGAGAATGGCGTGCGCCTGTCGATCATCGGCGAGCGGGCGCGCCTGGCCCCCGACATCATCAAGATGATCGAGGATGCCGAGGCGCTGACGCGGAACAATGCGCGGCTGCGCCTGACTGTGGCGCTCAGCTATGGCGGTCGCCAGGACATCGTCAATGCGGCGCGGGCCATTGCGCAGCGGGTCAAGGATGGCGAGCTGCAGCCGGAACAGGTCGATGAGGCGATGTTCGGCCGGCATCTCTCGACAGCGGATATGCCGGATCCCGATCTGGTGATCCGGACCAGCGGCGAAATGCGCATCAGCAACTTCCTGCTCTGGCAGTTCGCCTATACCGAGATGGTCTTTGTCGAAAAGCACTGGCCGGATTTCACCGCGGCGGATTTCGTTGCGGCGATCACCGAATTCCAGTGCCGGAGCCGCCGTTATGGCGCCACCGGCTGAGCCAGCCTCTTCTCTCGACACATCATCCCGGTCCAGTCCCCAACCTGCCGCGAAGCCGGCCCTGACCGGCCTGCAAAAGCGCTTGCTCTCGGCCGCAATTCTGCTGCCGGTCACGATTGTCGCCTTGTGGTTCGGCGATCTCGTTTGGAACATCCTGATCTTTGTCTTTGCTCTGGCGATGGGCTGGGAATGGTGCGCCGTTTGCGCAGGTCGCCGGCCGGCGCAGGCGCCTTATCCGGATGGCCGTGTGACGTCGGCCGCGATCGTGATGCTGGCGACCATCGTCGCGGCGCTGCTGCCGGTCTTCGTGTCGCTGCCTTTTCCCTGGCCATCGAACCTGCTGATCGTCGCCGTCGGCGCCGTCCTGGCCTCGCTCGTGGCCTGGCCGGGACGCGGGATGACAGCGCTCTGGTTCGGGCTCGGGGTTCTTTACGTCGTGCCGGCCAGCCTGGCGGCGATGGCGATCCGGGCCCAGGCTGGCGACGGCCTGCCGACCGAAATCTGGATCGTGGCGCTGGTCGTGGCGGCGGATACCGGTGCCTATGTCGCCGGGCGCAGCATTGGCGGCCCCAAACTGGCGCCGCGGATCAGCCCCAACAAGACCTGGGCCGGGCTGGGCGGGGCGATCGTTTCCGCCGGCGTCATTGGTGCCGTCACGGCCATGATCATCGGCCGTCCATCGGTTTTGCCGTTGGCCCTGGTCAGCGGCCTGCTGGCCATCGTCGAGCAGGGCGGAGACCTCTTCGAATCCTTTTTCAAACGACATTTCGGTGTGAAGGATAGCGGGCGTATAATCCCGGGTCATGGGGGAGTCCTTGACCGGGTCGATGGGCTGCTGGCTGTCATTCTCGCTGTCGCCGGTCTGGAGCTGGCGCTAGGTGAAGGAATTTTTGCATGGCTTTGAGCGAACAGAAGACTGAACTTGCGGCTCCGCGCCGGGTGACGATCCTCGGGTCAACGGGCTCGGTCGGTTGCAACACGGTCGATATCGTCAGGCGTGATCCCGCCGCCTATCAGGTCGAGGCCCTGACCGCCAACAACAATATCGAGCTGCTGATCGAGCAGGCCTTGCTGCTGCGCCCGCGTCTCGCCGTGGTCGGCAGTGAGGCGCATTACGGCAAGCTGAAAGAGGCCCTGGCTGGTACCGGCATTGAGGTCGCTGCCGGTCGTGCAGCGGTGATCGAAGCCGCGGCGCGACCTGCCGACTGGGTGATGGCGGCCATTGTCGGCGCTGCCGGCCTGGAGCCGACCCTGGCTGCCGTGCGGCGCGGGGCAATGATTGGCCTTGCCAACAAGGAGACCCTGGTCTGCGCCGGCGAGCTGGTGATGGCGGAAGTGGCGCGACACCGCGCCGTCATGCTGCCGGTTGATTCCGAGCACAGCGCGATTTTCCAGGTCTTCGATCCGGCCCAGGTCGATGCCATCGAGCGCATCATCTTGACGGCTTCCGGCGGTCCCTTCCGCCAGCGCAGCTACGAAGAAATGCGGCAGATGACGCCGGAGCAGGCGGTGGCCCATCCCAATTGGCGCATGGGGGCGAAGATCTCGGTCGATTCCGCCAGCATGATGAACAAGGGGCTGGAGCTGATCGAGGCGCATCACCTGTTCGGCCTGCCGGAGAGCCAGATCGATATCCTGGTCCATCCGCAATCTGTCATTCACAGCATGGTGGCCTATCGCGATGGCTCGGTCCTGGCGCAATTGGGCAGTCCCGATATGCGCACCCCGATCGCTTATGCGCTCGGTTGGCCGAAGCGGATTGCCGCGCCCGCTGACCGGCTCGATTTCGGCAAGATGCGGGAGTTAACCTTCGAATCACCGGATCCGGTGCGATTCCCGGCCCTGCGCCTTGCCCGTGCGGCGCTGCAGGCCGGCGGCCAGGCCCCGACCATCCTGAATGCCGCCAATGAGGTCGCCGTGGCAGCCTTCCTGGATAGCAAAATCGCCTTTACCGATATTGCGGTTATCGTCGAATCGGTGCTCGACGACATGGGAGATAAACCCTTAGGTTCGCTGGCCGATGTGCTGGAAACGGACCTTTCCGCCCGGCAAGTGGCGCAGCGTCAGGTTGGCGCCAGATTGCGCAACGCCTAACCCTCGAAAATCTCAGTTAAGCCAAGGAAATTGCTCTGTTTTGATGTGCTGGCGCGCCAAATTGTGCTAGACCATCGACAACGGCTTTGGGGCCGGCTGCATCGCTGCGGGGGCATGATCGGCGATGCGCTTTCCTGAGAAAAGCGGTCCGGACCCTGCCAGGCAATCTGGCGGAGCTGGCAGCAAGAGGTGAACGAGGGCGATGCAAATTCTGGCGGCTATACCGCAATACGGCTTTTGGTTCCTGCTGCTTCTGACCGTTCTGGTTTTCGTGCATGAGATGGGACACTTCCTGGTCGCGCGCTGGTGCGGGGTCCGGGTGGAGGTGTTTTCCATCGGCTTCGGCCCGGAACTGATCGGCTTTACCGATCGGCTGGGGACGCGGTGGCGCTTCAGCATGATCCCGCTCGGCGGCTATGTCCGGATGTTCGGGCAGGAAGGAAACGCCCTTGAGGGCGGTGCCGGCAAGGCCATGACAGCGGAAGAGCGCGCTGTCGCCTTCGATGGCAAGAGCGTCGCACGGCGTGCTGCGATTGTCGCCGCCGGGCCGATCGCCAATCTGGTTTTTGCCGTCTTGGTGCTGACCATCATCCTGGCCAGCTTGGGCAAGGTGTTGCAGTCGCCGGAAATCGGCAAGGTGATGCCGGATTCAGCTGCCGCCGCAGCCGGATTGCAGCCGGGGGACAAGATCGTCAGCCTCAATGGTTCGGCAATCGAGAGCTTTGACGAAATTCGCAGCTATGTCGTGCTGCATCTCGACCAACCGCTGGTGCTCGGCATCGAGCGCAATGGGGCTCAGATCACGGTTAACCTGACGCCGCGAATCGTCGAAGACACCAATATCTTCGGCTCGCAGCGGGTCGGTCGAATCGGCATTGCCAGCATTGGCGACGGCAAGATCGTCAAACTGTCTGTGCCTGATGCCGCCATCGAAGCGATTCGCCAAGTCGGTGACATGAGCGGCGCCATCGTCACCGGCATCGGCCAGATTATCACCGGCAAGCGCTCCAGCGATGAAATCCAGGGCGGCTTGCGCATGGCGAAGATGACCGGGGAGGCGGCCAAGGCCGGGTTCCTCACCCTGGTCGGGCTGGCGGCGATGATTTCCGTCAATCTCGGCCTGGTCAATCTCCTGCCGATTCCGATGCTGGACGGGGGACATCTGGCATTTTATGCGATCGAGGCGATCAGGGGGCGCCCGCTCGGTGCACGTGCACAGGAATGGGGCTTACGTATCGGCGTTGCGTTCGTTTTGTCGTTGATGGTATTTGCTACCTGGAACGACATAAAAATCTTGCTGATCAAAGCTCTGCTGACGTGACCGGGAATGCGTAGAATGTTCAAGCTGAAAAGGCTGCTCGTTATTTGTTACGCCCTGGTCGGCGTTTCCTGTGTCCCCGCCTTGTTAACGATCCTCAGCCATCAGGCTCTGGCGCAGAATATCGGCAGCGGCGATCCCATCCAGGAGATCCGGGTCGAAGGCAACCAGCGTATCGAGCCGGAAACCATCCGCTCTTATATGCAGATCAATCCCGGCGACCCGTTTGATGCGGAAAAGATCGACCAGGCGCTGAAAAACCTATTCGCGACCGGCCTGTTTGCCGACGTCAATCTGCGTCGCGACGGCAATGCCCTGGTGGTGGCGGTCAAGGAAAACCCGATCATCAACAAGCTTGCCTTCGAGGGTAACAAACGGATCGATGATGCCGCGCTGAATGCCGAAGTGCAGTTGCGCCCGCGCGTCGTCTATACGCAGACCCGTGTGCAGCAGGACGTGAAGCGCATTCTCGATCTCTATCGGCGCAGCGGCCGTTTCGCGGCGACGGTGGAACCGAAAATCATCAAGCTCGACCAGAATCGCGTCAACCTCGTCTTCGAAATCCATGAAGGCGACATCACTTTCGTCCGTCGCATCGACTTTGTCGGCAACAAGGTGTTCAGCGACAGCGATCTGCGTGACATCATTCTGACGCGCATCCATCATTGGTACCTGTTCCTCACCAATGCCGATGCCTACGATCCCGATCGTCTGACGGTCGACAAGGAACAGCTCCGCCAGTTCTACCTGACCGAGGGCTATGCGGATTTCCGCGTGGTCTCGGCGGTTGCCGAACTGTCGCCGGAGCAGGATGCCTTCTTCATCACCTTCAACGTCGAGGAAGGCGAGCGCTACAAGTTCGGCAAGATCAACATCAAGACGACCTTGAAGGGGCTTGATCCCAATAGCCTATGGAGCGACGTCACCACCAAGGAAGGCGACTGGTATGACGCCAGCCGGGTGCAGGATACGGTCAAGGCTCTGAGCGATCGCCTCGGCAATCTCGGCTACGCTTTCGTCGACGTTCGTCCCCGCATCGATCGCGATGCCAAGAAGCATATCCTGACCCTGACCTACGATATCCAGGAAGGGCCGAAGGTCTATGTCGAGCGCATCGACATCTCCGGCAACGTGCGTACCCAGGACAAGGTCATCCGCCGTGAATTCCGCCTGGCGGAAGGCGATGCCTTCAGCACCGAGAAGATGCAGCGTACCGAGCAGCGCTTGAAGAACCTGGACTTCTTCGAATCGGTCGATATTTCCGAGGCACCGGGCAGCACGCCCGACAAGACCGTCATCAAGGTCAAGGTCCAGGAAAAGTCGACGGGCAGCTTGAGCTTCGGCGCCGGTTTCTCGACCTCGGACGGTCCGTTGGGCACTATCGGTGCGGAAGAACGCAACCTGCTGGGTAAGGGCCAGGATCTGTCGATCCAGATCCAGATCTCCGGCAAGCGGTCCGGCGGTGCGATCAACTTCACCGATCCGTATTTCATGGATAAGCCGATGTCGGCGACCGTCGGCATCTTCCATACGCGTTATGAAGCCGCGCATGACCGTTATCGACAGATGTCGACGGGCTTCACCACCTCGCTCGGCTATGACGTCACGGAATATACCCGGCACACGCTGGGCTACACCTTCTCCGCCGACGACATCTATCATATCGACGATAAGGCCTCGCAGGTGATCAAGGACGACGAGGGTTACGAGTTCCGGTCGATCTTGAAATCGAACCTACTTTATGATCGTCGTGACGCTAAGTTTGACCCGCGTGACGGGTATTATGTGAACCTGGAAACCGACTATATCGGTGTCGGCGGATCAGTCTATGCTGCCAAGGGCATCCTGAGCGGTGGATATTTCTACCCGTTCAACCGCAGCAAAACGGTGTCTCTCGGCATTACTGGTCAGACCGGCTATATTGAACCGCTATTCGGCGACTACCTGCACTTCGGTGACTCCTTCAAGCTTGGCGGCCAGAGCCTGCGCGGTTTCGCCGACAATGGTGTCGGTCCGCGTGACGAGAATGCCAAGAACAAGGACGGGTCGATCGGTGGCAAGTTCATGGCCGCGGGCACTGTCAGCCTGGGCTTCCCGCTCGGTCTGCCGGAGGAGTATCAAATTCGCGGTCGGATGTTCTCGGATTTCGGTCTGGTGACGGATCCGGATCCGAAGAGCCATATCGATATTCACGATAGTCATTTGATTCGGGTGTCTGCGGGCGTGGGCCTGACCTGGGTTTCGCCTTTCGGTCCTCTGGCGGTGGACGTTGCCCTGCCCATCCAAAAGGACAAGGATGACCAGACCGAATTGTTCAACTTCAGTGTCGGCACGTCGTTCTGACATTTATGAGAATTGGAGAGCTTAAAGTGCGTTACGTTACAAAGATTGCTTCCATCCTGACGGTGGCTTTGGCCACGACGGTCGGCGCCGGTGTGGTCGCCACCGTTCATCCTGGCACGGCCGTGGCGCAGGCGGCGCCTGTGGTCATCGCGGTGATCGACAGCAAGGGCATCATGACCCAGTCGACCGTCGGCAAGGGCCTGCAGGCAGCCGGCAATCAGCGCCTGAAGCAGCTGGAGGATGACACCCAGAAGCGCCGCGATTCCCTGGCGAAGCAGAGCCAGCTGCTGGAGCAGCAGCGTGCGACGATGACGCCGCAGGATTATCAGAACAAGCGCGCTGATCTGATCAAGCAGGACGACCAGATGCGCCAGGACTATCAGAACAAGCGCCGCGCACTGGATACCGCAGTCAATGGCGCGCTGGAGCAGATCCAGACCCAGAGTCTGGCGATCGTCAAGCAGATCGTCCAGCAGAAGAACATCACGATGGTGCTGTACAAGGAAGCCGTGGCCTGGGGCCCCAACGTGGTCGACATCACCCCGGACGTGGTTGCACAGCTGAACCAAAAGCTGCCTTCGGTTAAGTTCTGATCGCAGATGGCCGATACGGAGATGACTGAAACAGAAGCAGCCTCGGGCATTAACATCGACGCAAAGGGGATCATGCGGATGATCCCCCATCGCTATCCGCTGTTGTTCATCGACCGGGTCGAGAACATGATCAGCGATGTGACTGCGACGGGTATCAAGAATGTCTCGATGAACGAGGCGGTATTTCAGGGCCACTTCCCAACTGACCCGGTGCTGCCCGGTGTCATGATCGTCGAGGCCATGGCGCAGACCGCTGCCGTCCTGGTGGTGCACACCTTGGGTGCTGCCTTCGAGGGCAAGCTGGTCTATTTCATGAGCATCGAGAACGCCCGGTTCCGCAAGCCGGTCCTGCCAGGCGACCAGCTGCGCCTGATCGTCCGCAAGGACCGGAACCGTGGTCCCGTCTGGAAGTTTATCGGCGAAGCGAAGGTCGGCGACCAGTTGGTTGCCGAAGCGACTTTCGCCGCCATGATCCGTGACTGATCGGCATTACGCCTAACCAAAGGAGCTCGCGATGGCTCAGGCATCGGCACAGGCCGCGTCGTTTAAGCTGGCCCATACCATGATCCGCGTATTCGATCTCGATAAGTCGATCGATTTCTACACTCGTCTGCTCGGCATGAACCTGATGCGCCGCAAGGACTATCCCAGCGGCGAATTCACCTTGGCCTTCGTCGGTTATGGCACCGAGGAAGATAACGCCGTGATCGAGCTGACCCACAACTGGGGTCAGAAGGAGCCGTATCAGCTCGGTACCGCCTTCGGTCACCTCGCGATCAATGTGCCGGATATCTATGGCACCTGCGATCAGTTGGCCAAGGAAGGCGTGAAGATCCCGCGTGCGCCAGGTCCGATGAAACATGGCGGCTCGGTCATCGCTTTCATCGAAGATCCGGATGGCTACAAGATCGAGCTGATCGAAGCCAAGGACTGATCACTCATTCGTTTCAGCTGAACCAAAAGAAAAACCCCGCCGATTTCTCGGCGGGGTTTTCGTTTGCTCTGAGGCGTTTCTTACTTCCGCTTGTTGAGCGGCACAAAGGGGCGCTCGCCATAGCCGGTATAGAGCTGGCGCGGGCGACCGATACGCTGTGTCGGGTCTTCGATCATTTCCTTCCACTGGGCAACCCAGCCGACGGTGCGGGCCACGGCGAAGAGCACCGTGAACATCGAGGTCGGGAAGCCGATCGCTTGCAGGATGATGCCCGAATAGAAGTCGACGTTCGGGAACAGCTTGTGGGAGACGAAATAATCGTCTTCCAGGGCGATCCGTTCCAGCTCCATCGCCAGAGCCAGCAGCGGCTCATCACGCTTGCCGAGGGCATCCAGCACTTCATGGCAGGATTCGCGCATCACGGTCGCGCGCGGATCATAGTTCTTATAGACACGGTGGCCGAAGCCCATCAGGCGGAAATTATCGTCCTTCGACTTCGCCCGCTTGATGTATTCGGGGATGCGGTCGACCGAGCCGATCTCGTGCAGCATGGCAAGCACGGCTTCATTGGCGCCGCCATGGGCCGGGCCCCAGAGGCAGGCGATGCCAGCGGCAATGCAGGCGAAGGGGTTGGCGCCCGAAGAGCCTGCCATGCGCACCGTCGAGGTCGAGGCGTTCTGCTCATGATCGGCATGCAGGATGAAGATGCGGTCCATCGCCTTGGCGACGACGGGATCGATCTTGTAGTCCTCGGCCGGTACGGCAAAGGTCATGCGCAGGAAGTTTTCCGCATAGCTGAGATCGTTATGCGGATAAACGAAAGGCTGGCCTACCGAATATTTGTAGGCCATGGCCGCAATGGTTGGCACTTTGGCGATCAGGCGGTGCGACGCGACCATGCGCTGATGCGGATCATGGATGTCGGTGCTGTCGTGATAGAAGGCCGAGAGCGCGCCGACCACGGCCACCATGACGGCCATCGGATGGGCGTCACGACGGAAGCCGCGATAGAAGGACGCGATCTGCTCATGCAGCATCGTGTGATAGGTGATGTCCCTCTTGAAATCGGCCTTCTGCTTGGCATTCGGCAATTCGCCTTCCAGCAGCAGGTAGCAGACTTCCATGAAGTCGCTGTGCTTTGCCAGTTCCTCGATGCGATAGCCGCGATGCATGAGGATGCCTTCCTCACCATCGATATAAGTGACCGCCGATTGCGTCGAGCCGGTTGAACCGTAACCCGGGTCATAGGTGAAGAGGCCGTGATCGCCATAAAGCTTGCGTACATCAACCACATCGGGCCCGATCGTGCCCTTGAGCACCGGCAGCTCCCAATTCTGGCCCGACCGGTTATCCTTCACAGTGACGCTGGCATAGGATTTCGGCGCAGCCGGCTTAATGCCGGAATCGACAACCTTCAACTTCGGAGCTACCGCTTGAGCCGACGGTCGCTTGGCTTTCGGAGCGGCTTTGGTTGCGGTCTTGGTTGAGCCTTTGCCAGATTTACGCTGCGCCATGAGGTCCTCGTTTTTGACATAAGCAGGCCGAGTTGGCCCGGAGGTTTTCTACCTGTGAGGCCGCTAGGCTAGCACGCAGAAGGTTAATGCGTCATGACCCAATTTTCGCATTGCAGCGGTTCATGCAGCTGTCATGAATCGACTATTGGCAACAATCGTTTAGGCGTCCCAGACTCTCGTCACGGCCGAGTACTTCCATGACCTCGAACAGTCCGGGCGAGGTTGCCGAACCGGTCAAGGCCGCGCGCAGAGGCTGCGCTACCTGACCGAGTTTGACGCCTTTATTTTCAATGAATTGACGGACAGCACCCTCGATCTCTGCGGCCTGCCAGTCAGGCAAAGCCGCGAAGTTCGGGATCAATTCCTTGAGCAGGGCAATGGCTTCCGGCGTTAGCAGCGCCTTGGCCTTGTCCGTCATCGGCAACGGCCGTTCGGCAACATAGAAGGCGGCATTCTCAGCCAGCTCCTTCAGTGTCTTGGCGCGCGCCTTGAGGCCGGCCATGCCTTTGACCAGACGCTCGGTCGCGGCCTCATCGCCGGCAACACCAAGGCGGGCTGCAGCATCGACGGCGAGCTCGCGATCATCGGCCTCGCGGATGTAGTGGCCGTTAAGATTGTCCAGCTTGGCGTAATCGAAGCGTGAAGCTGAACGGCCGACCGCGCCAAGGTCGAACCACTTCACCGCCTGTTCGGTGGAAATGATCTCGTCATCGCCATGCGACCAGCCGAGGCGCAGCAGGTAGTTGCGCAAGGCGGCCGGCAGATAGCCGAGTTCGCGATAGGCGTCGACACCAAGCGCGCCATGACGCTTCGACAGCTTGGCACCATCGGGACCATGGATCAGCGGGATATGCGCGAAGCTCGGGCAGTCCCAGTCCATCGCCTGATAGATCTGCTTTTGCCGGAAGGTATTGGTGAGATGATCGTCGCCGCGAATGACATGCGTGATCCCCATGTCATGATCGTCGACCACCACCGCCAGCATATAGGTCGGCGTGCCGTCGCCGCGCAGCAGCACCATGTCATCGAGCTGCTCGTTGCCGACCCGTACCTCACCCTGGACTTCGTCGTTGACCACCGTCTCACCCGTGATCGGCGCCTTCAGGCGGATCACTGGCTTGACACCCGCCGGCGCATCCTTGGGATCGCGATCGCGCCAGCGGCCGTCATAGCGCACCGGCTTGCCGGCCGCGCGGGCCGCCTCGCGCATCTGCTCCAGCTCTTCCGGCGTGCAATAACAGTAATAGGCCTTGCCGGCGGCCAGCATGGCATTGGCGATTTCGGCATGCCGGCCGGCGCGGGCGAACTGGAAGACGGTCTCGCCATCCCAGTCGAAGCCCAGCCAGCGCAATCCGTCGAGAATGGCCTCGATCGCCGCTTCAGTCGAACGGACCCGGTCGGTGTCTTCGATGCGCAAGCGGAATGTGCCGCCGTGATGACGGGCATAGAGCCAGTTGAAGAGGGCGGTGCGGGCGCCGCCAATATGCAGGAAG
>Ga0209148_1000464_pt1 | contig 43328 bp, 40 predicted proteins | sample AraplaCol_mMF_r2_2_FD_184288 | JGI IMG/M metagenome (GOLD analysis project Ga0209148, IMG submission 184288) | Arabidopsis root microbial communities from North Carolina, USA - plate scrape CL_Col_mMF_r2 (SPAdes) (version 2) | ecosystem: Host-associated > Plants > Roots > Endosphere | place... | reverse complement strand
ACCCGGGTCAGCCCACCCGGCACGATGCGCACGCCATCGGCGCCGCTGAGCACGAAGGGACGGAGATCGACATGGCGAGGTGCAATCCCCTGATCGACAAAGGTGGGGCAGGTCGACAGGGACAAGGTCGGCTGGGCGATATAGGCCGCCGGCATTGCCTTCAGCCGGGCCCGGAACTCCTCGATCTCGCTGGAGCTTGCCTGCGGCCCCACCAACATGCCGTAGCCGCCGGAGCCATGCGCTTCCTTGACCACCAGTTCCTCGAGATGATCAAGCACATAAGCCAGATGCTCGGCCTCGCGGCAGCGCCAGGTCGGCACGTTCTTCAGGATCGGTTCCTCGCCGAGATAGAATTTCACGATCTGCGGCATATAGGCGTAGATCACCTTGTCGTCGGAAATGCCCGTGCCAACGGCATTGGCGAGCGTCACATTGCCGGCGACATATGCCTCGAACAGGCCGGGCACGCCGAGCATGGTATCCGATCGGAAGGTGAGCGGGTCGATGAAGTCGTCATCGACGCGGCGATAGATGACATCGACCCGCTTCGGTCCCTGCGTCATGCGCATATAGACGACGGCATCCTGGACGAAGAGGTCGCGCCCCTCCACCAATTCGACGCCCATGCGATCGGCGAGGAAGGAATGTTCGTAATAGGCGGAATTGAACGGACCTGGCGTCAACAGCGCCACGGTCGGATCGCTGGAGGATTGCTGCGGCGCCACCGAGCGCAGGGTCGCCAACAATTCGTTAGGATAGTTCTCGATCGGCGCCACGCCATGGGTGGCATAGAGCTCCGGCATCAGGCGGATCGAGATCTCTCGGCCGCCCAGCATGTAGGAGACACCCGAGGGTGTCCGCGTATTGTCTTCCAGCACATAGAAATCATCGCCATCGACCCGCACCACATCGATGCCGGCGATATGGACATAGATATTGTGCGGCACGCGGAGCCCCGCCATTTCCGGCCTGAAGGTGGCATTGCGCCAGATCAGCTCTTCAGGAATGAGCCCCGCCCGCAGGATGTCCTGCCGGCCATAGATATCGGCAAGATAGAGATTGATCGCCCTGACCCGCTGCTCAAGCCCGCGCGAAAGCTTGTTCCATTCAGGACGGGAAAGAATGCGCGGCACGATGTCATAGGGGATGATCCGTTCGCCGCCCTGCTCGTCGCCATAGACGGCGAAGGTGATGCCGCCGCGACGGTAAAACAGCTCCGCCTCATAACGGCGGCGCTCGAGATCATTGGCACTGACTGTCTTCAGCCAGTCGGCAATCTTGGCATAAGTCGGCCGGACCTCGCCGGAACCATTACGCATTTCATCGAAGGCCATCGAACCGCCTTTCTCTGGAATCCGACAACGGCCCAGGATGAAGCAGTAGCATGCGCCATGCCATGGACCCGATACCAGTATTATCTCGAAAAAACGGCAGATTTCCGCGGCTACGACAAATTGTCGGAAGCCTAAATTTTGAGCAATCGCATCAAATTCGGGCAAGAGAAGCGGCCTACCGGCGGGCAAAATTCAAATATTTTGGATTGTGCTTTTAAGAATAAATCCCGATAAACATGTATAGATCTGACGCTTCCGGGGGGATCGGCGTGACACGGATTTTTCTCGCGACCATAGTGCTGGCCGGTGCGGCGACGGCTGCCCTGGCGGATGACACCGACAACGCCTATCCGAAGACCGAGGCCGATCTCAAGGCCGCCTATGCCGCCCTGCATTGGCAGGATGGCAATCAGGGTTACGACCTACCCCTCTCCGGCAGCCACCTCAGGCTCGTGGGCAAATATCACATCCTGCTCGGCGCCGATGCCCGGCGCGAAGCCTTTCTCGACAACGGCGACGAATTTCCCAACACCGAGGCGATCGTCGTCGATGACAAGGGCGATGCCGAGGTCGAGTTCAGCTTCACCCATGACGGCCACGTCCAGGATGACGACTGGAAGAATATCGACCCCACGGATTTCCTGAAGAAGATGCAGGAAAATCAGATCGAGGCGAACAAGCGCCGCGTGGCCAATGGCAAAGAGCCGTTAACGATCATCGGTTGGCTGCAGCACCCGACCTATGATGCAGCGACGCATACGGCATCCTGGTCCTTCGAACTGACCGCGAAGGATCAGCATTACGTCAATGCGAAGGCGCTGCAATTGAGCCGCGACGGTTTCAGTGAACTGACCTGGATCGGCTCGATCGAGAGTTATCATGCGGCGAACGGCCAGCCAGCCATGCTGGACAATATGCTCAGTAGCCATAGCTACAAGACTGGCAGCCGCTATATCGACTTCAAGGAAGGTGATAAAGTGGCAGGCTACGGCATCGCCGCTTTGGTTGCCGGTATCATCGGCGTCAAACTGGGCAAGGGCCTGATCGCTGCTGCGATCGCCTTCCTCATCATCGCCGGCAAGAAGTTCGGCGTGATTGCCGCCCTGGTCGCCGGTGGCGCGGCCTCGCGCTTCAAGTCGCTGTTCCGCCGCAAGTCGAAGTAACGCAAGTGCAAGCGCGGCCGGACCGGCTCACAGCCGGTCCCGCATCGCGTACCAAAGCATCGCCAGGACCAGCAGCGGGTGGCGCAGCAAGGTGCCGCCGGGGAAGGTCTGGTGGCGGATGCCGGCGAAGACATCAAAGCGCTCAGCAGTACCGGCCATCGCCTCGGCGATCAGCTTGCCGGCGATCCCGGTGGTGGCGACACCCTGCCCAGAATAGCCATGGGCGAAGAAGAGATTGCCGATGCGGCCGATATGCGGCAGCCGGCTCATGGTGATCGCCAGCATGCCGCCCCAGCCATAGTCGATGCGCTTGTCGGCAAGCTGCGGATAGACCCGCAGCATATAGGGCCGCACGAAGGCGGCAATGTCGCGCGGCGGCGTCGGCGTATAGGCCTCGCCGCCGCCGAACAGCAGGCGACGATCGGCCGAGAGGCGATAATAGCTGACGACGAATTTGGTGTCGCAGACACAGGCGTCATTGGCGATCAGCGATTGTGCTTCAGCCTCGCTCAATGGCTCGGTGCCGATGATGTAATTGGCGATCGGCATGATCTTGCCGGCGATGCGCGGCTCGAGATCGCCAAGATAGGCATTGCAGCCAAGCACGACATAAGTTGCACGCACCTGACCCTGCGAGGTGCGGACAACATGGCCACCGGCAACGGTTTCGATCGCGGTAACGGCGCTCCGGCCATGCAACGCCGCGCCGGCCGCACGGGCAGCATCGGCCAGACCCAAGGCGTAATTCAGCGGATGCAGATGACCGCCACCCCGATCGGCAATGGCCCCGTGATAGAGATCGGAGCCGATGATCTGCCGTGCCTGCGTCCGATCTAGCAAGCGCGCATGGTGATAATCCATCTGCTGCTCCAGGCAGCGGATCTCTTCTTCCATCCAGGCAAGATCACGGCTCTTCGAAGCGGCCAGCATGGTGCCGCTCTTGAGATCGCAGGCGATATTGTGCCGGGCCACGCGGTCGCGAATGAGGCCTCGCGCCTCTTCGGAAAGATCGAACAAGGCCTTGGCCCGTTCCAGCCCGAAAGCAGCGATCAGATCCGGCGGCGATTTGCGCAGACCGGTATTGATCTGCCCGCCATTGCGGCCCGAGGCACCCCAGCCGATCCGGGCAGCTTCCAGCAGCACCACCTTATAGCCTCGTTCGGCGAGATGGAGGGCGGCCGATAACCCGGTAAAGCCGCCGCCCACGACGCAGACGTCAGCGCTGACATCGCCACGCAAAGGTTCCGGCGCAGCGAATTGATTGGCGGTCGCTGCGTAATAAGACCCGAGCGGATGATGCTGCGCCGTCATGACACCCCTTGAAACCGTTGTCGTGCCGGCAAGATAGGCGAGGTCATGTCAGCTTGCCAAGCCGCAGCCGCGCAGGACTGTTCAAGCAGCGGTGCAGGTCTCGTTGATTTTTCGCAGGATGCGATGCAGCCGGCTCTCTTTGAGACCGATATCATCGAGATGTTCGACGGTATTGCGCAGATAATCGATGTTGCGGCCGGCCGAGCCGCAAGCTCGTCCGATCATCGCCACGATCTCATCATCAGACAGTTTTCCGGCATATTGCCAGTGCTGCGGGTCGGCGACATAGGCCAGCCCCCGCTGCCGCACGCCATCAGCCCGTTGCAGCATCAGCCATTTCGGCTGATAGCAGCCGGACACCATTTCCCGGTCATGCAGGTATTCGGCAGCACCGGCGGCTTCCTCGGCTGCGACGCGATACAGCCGGCCGTGGCACATGCCGCCGCGATCGAGGCCGAGCACGAGGCCAGGACATTCTTCCGAGCCGCGATAATGGGTCGAGCGGATGCAGAAGCTGCGGTGATAGCCGAACAGGGTCGCCGGCCAGACATCGGCATAGATGAAGTCCGGACGCCACATCAGCGAGCCATAGGCAAAGACATAGAAGTCCGCTCCGGGCTCCGGCACGATGCGCCGGCTGTCGATCAATTCCTGTTCCGTGGCCGAATCTGGCGCGGCTGGACAAGGCTGCTTGGCCATCAGCCGCACGACGTCACCCGAGAATAGAGCCGGGGAGAAAAAAATCGAGGAGAAACGATCTCGGCGCATGGCGAAGCAGGAATGGCGGCGATTGATCTCGACGAGGAATGTCTGGAAGCGGCGGATTGCACCCGAACCGGCGAACTGGATATCTGCAGCGGCATCACGTTACGACCGCATTTCCTTTGCACATTCTCAGCCTGCTGCGCCGCACCGTACGGCTCCGTCGATCGGCGCGCTCATCAGAGGGCTTCGGGCGCGAAAAAGCTGGACAAGGCGCCGCCAGCCCCCTAGCAGTCGAATAACCATAACAATGCTTGATGCGGGGCACAATAATGCAGGCAACGAAATGACCTCGTCGCGGCGGCGAGCCTGGCTTTGGGGTCTGGTTGCCCTGGTGGCCGCAGCCCTGCTCTTCGGCGCTTACGCCATTTACTGGCAACAGGTGGCCAAACGGCTGCAGGCCGGGGTCGAGGAATGGGCCGGCGATCAGCGTAGCGCCGGCGCCACGGTCGATTTCAAGTGGAACGGCATTTCTGGCTTCCCCTTTGCCTTCACCGCCGATTTCACCGGCGTCAACATCCTGGGCCGGCTGGGCGGCACCGCCCTCTCCGCCCGGACGGATCATCTCCAGCTCAATATGTCGCCGATTGACCTCAATCGCGTACGTCTGCTCTGCGACAGCCCGCTGACAGTCATCATTCCCGGTCTCAGCCTCGGCCAGCCGGGTGCCGGCACCGGCGATGCGCCAGCCACAGGTACCCGACTGACGCTTGATCAGGCGGATGGCAGCATCCTGCTCCGCAATGGCAATCCGGCCGGCGCCACCATCGATGTCAATCGCGGCAAGCTCGATAACGGCCAGACCGTGCTATCGGCAGCCAGCCTGCATATCGATGTCCAGTTGCCGCCAACGCCACCGCATGACTTCAAGGACCCGGCGGCCATGTTCAACATCGCCGCCAGCAATGTCGACCTGCCGGCCGACATGCCGCAATTGCTGCCGGGACCGATCACCCAGGCCGATATCACCGGGACCATCAAGGGTCCCCTGCTGCCACCAGGCGCGCCGCCGCCCGCGGATCTCGCCAGCGCGCTCAGCCAGTGGAGCACGCCCGGCGGCGATATCGAGCTCAGCCGGTTCGACTACGCCCAGGGTCCGGTGACGATGACCGGCAGCGGCACTCTGGCACTCGATCAGAATCTGCAGCCGGTCGGCGCCGGTACCATCACCGCGACGGGACTTGGCGACCTCATCGATCTTCTGGCGGCGCGCGGTGCCATTCACCACAAGGATGCCGGCATCGCCAAGGCCGTCATCCAGGGCCTGGAGAAGCCCGGTGCCACTGGGCGACCGGAGGTGACCGTTGGCCTGACGATCCAGGACCGGGTGGTGAGCTTCGGTTTCGCCAAGCTCTTCAAGCTGCCGCCGATCAACTGGCCCTGAACCGAATCGAACAACGGGCGGCGAACAGCAAAAAGGCCGGGCATATCGCCCGGCCTTTTCATGTCGTCTCCGGCCTTGCCGATCAGCGACGGACGCGGAAGTTCTCGAACTGCCAGGGATCGCTGAGATCGAGGCCCGGTTCCGGAAACAGCACATTGCGGTGCTGCAGCGGCGTCCAATCCGAACGCTCGCCGACCACCGGGCCAAGATATGGCCGGCAGATTTCCATGACGAATTTGTAATCGATCTCTTCCGGCTCGACGAGGCCACGATTGGGGTTCTCGATCAGCCACATGGCACCGGCCAGGACCGGCGAGGCGATCTGGATCGAGGTGGCGTTGTAATCCGGGCCGAGCAGTTCGCGCGCTTCGTCGATCGAGAGCTGCGAGCCATACCAATAAGCGCCGAAATCGCCCATCAGCAAAACGCCGAGTTCATCGATGCCGTCAACGATCTCGTGGTTGAGCGGACGGATCTTTTCCTGCAATTCAAAGCCGCGCGCCTGGAATTCGCGCACCGACAACACCGCGTCTTCACAGGGATGATAGGCGTAATGCACGGTCGGCCGGTAGACCGGCTTGCCGTTTTCATAGACCGTGTAATAGTCCGCCGTCGAAATCGACTCACCATGGGTGATCAGATAGCTGATCATCGGGCCGCCGACCGGTGTCCAGGAGCGGACTTCCGTCGTGCAGCCAGGTTGGCGCAGATAGATCGCCGCCTGGCAACCAACCTGATGCTGCCGGCCATTTTCCGGGATACGCTTCTCATGCGTCCCCCAGCCGAGCTCGGCCGGCTGGCATCCTTCACCGACAAAGCCATGGATCGACCAGGTGTTGCAGAACTCGCCTGGCCGCTTCGGATGATCGGTGACCTGCAGATCATGTTCGGCGACATGGATCACTTTGACGCCCAGCGACTGCATGAGCTTCGCCCAGCCCTCGCGATCCTTCGGCTCCAAGGCATTGTGGCCGGTTTGCTTGGCGAGATCCAGCAGGGCTTCCTTGATGAAATGGCTGACCAGGCCCGGATTGGCGCCATGGGTCGGCAATGCGCTGGGACCGTTCTTCGGCCAGGACTTGGCCGCTTCCAGCAGATGATGGCGTAGATAGTAATTGGTGCGCTGTTCTTCCGGGATCGAGGTGTTGTCGTAGTAATTGGCCCAGGGCTCGATGCAGGTGTCGAGATAAAGGACGCCGTTCTTCTGGCACCAGACCATGATATCGAAAGACGAGACATCGACCGACAGATTGATGATGAGATCGCCCTTGTCGGTGAACTTGCTCAGCGTCGCTTCCAGATTGCCCGGAACGATCGGCTGAATGAGATAGTGGACGCCCTTTTTGACGAAGCGCTCGATATCGTGGCTGTGATCATGAGCATCAACGACCGTGATGTTGCTGAGCGGCATGTCGAAATGCTTTTCCAGCAGCGGCATGGTGCAGCGACCGACCGAACCATAGCCGATCATCAGTATGCGTCCGCCAAACGAGATTTTTTTTGCCATTCTCGACCTCATTCAAACAGGCAATTGCAGGAAGAAGTTCATCAACAGGGTATTGCGCGGCGACCGGTCATCACCGGTTGCGCCGCGTCGGAAACTCAAACTGCGTCTGTCAGATGCGCAGGAGTGGTGAGCGCGGCGCCATAGGATAAGGCTTAGCCGCAGCAGTCACGGCCGATCGCGATCGGCGTATCGATAGGGGAATCTGACGACCTGCCACACGGCGATTGCGTCGGATATGGTCCCAAAGTGTCATCATGTTCGACTGCCCCCTCTCGGGAAATCGACCTGCTCGCCGTCCTTCGCTCCATCCGAGGCGAAGTCTTCACTATCGGCCAGCCTGCCGGTCACGCCAAAAAGGACGCCCCGTCGTTGCATAACCACCGGAAACCGGCTGTCAGCCCCCGATCAATCGGTCGCTGCAGCCTGGGCCATGGCACGTGCGTGTGCGTCAACAGCCGCGAATTAGGGGAAAAACCTGCAGCAAGCAAGTGAATTTTGTTGCAAGCGTCCTTGCGCCGCACGGAATAGGCAGTGATACCGCAAGCAGGACCAGCGTCCAGGCCCGGCCGGATCTCGAGATCCCTTGGAAAGATTGGAAAATTCAACCAGCAGCCGACTGGCCGGAGAATTGTGACAGAAACCGATTAATTCAAGCCGTCGAACAACTGGAATTCGCGGGCGATCGACCGCTCCACCAGTTCGCGAAACACCGCGACGATCAGATCGGCATCGGTGCCTTTCTGCTCAGCCGTCTGGCGCACCTTGGCCAGCACGTCGGCGACCCGGACATCGTCCCGCACCAGATCGCGGTTTTGCTTGATACGGGCCGCCTCGGCAATGAAATGCAGGCGGTCGGCCAGCAAGGCGACGAGATCACGGTCGATCGCGTCGATGGCTTCGCGTACCTCCGCCATATTGGCGCAGGTCTTGCGGCGATGATTGCTCATCTCTTGACCTCTTTGTTCAGACAACCACAGGCCTGGATAACCTCAGGCCTGCTTGGCATCGATGATGCTGCGGCGGATGGCGCGCGTGCGGGTGAACCATTCCTGCAGCTTCTCGCCTTCGCCCCAGCGAATGGCGCGCTGCAGGGCCGTCAGATCTTCGGTGAAACGGCCCAGCATTTCCAGGACGGCGTCCCGGTTATTGAGAAAGACGTCGCGCCACATGATCGGATCTGAAGCGGCGATGCGGGTGAAATCACGGAAACCGGAGGCGGAGAACTTGATCACTTCGCTCTGCGTCGATTCCTCGAGCCCGGTCGCCGTGCCGACGATGGTATAGGCGATGAGATGCGGCAGATGCGAGGTGATGGCGAGTACCTGGTCGTGATGCCCCGGCTCCATCAGTTCCACCTGGCTGCCCATGCCTTCCCAGAGATGCTGCAGCTGCTCGACAGCTTTGGGATCGGTGCCAGGCAATGGTGTGAGGATGCACCAGCGGCCCTCGAACAAGGTGGCAAAGCCGGCACGCGGGCCGGAATGCTCGGTGCCGGCAATCGGATGGCCGGGGATGAAATGCACCTTGTCCGGCACATGGGGGCCGAGATCACGCACCACCGCCTGCTTGACCGAGCCGACATCGCTGACGATGCTGCCGGGCTTCAGATGTTTCGCCAGTTCCGGCGCCAGATCGGCGACCGCACCGGCCGGCACGCAGACCACCGTCAGATCGGCATCCGTCACCGCCGCTTCGACGTTGTCGCACACCGCATGGCCGAGATTGAGCTCCCGCGCGACGTCGCGGGCAGCCGGGTCGATATCATAGATGCTGATGGTCTTCGCCAGCCCCTGCGCCCGCATGGCATGGGCCATCGAGGAACCGATCAGGCCGATGCCGATCAGGCAGACCTTGTCGAAAATAATCTTGTCTTGGCCGCTCATTGCGTTGCTGCCTGTTTGACGAAGTCGCTCAAGCCCTCGGCGCAGGCCCTGAGAGCCGGCTCCTCGGCGATGGTGATACGCAGACAATTGGGCAGGCCATAGGCACCCATCTTGCGTACCAGTACCCGGCGCGTGCGCAGGAAAGCCTCCGCCGCCTCGGCACTCAACTTGGGATCGGTGGGGAAGCCGACCAGCAGGAAATTGCAGACGCTGGGATAGGCGATGAGGCCGATCTCGCGCATCCGGTCGGCAAACCACGGCAGCCACTTGTCGTTATAGGCCTTGGCGGCGGCGAGATGGCCGGTATCCTTCCAGGCGGCGATGCCGGCGATCTGCGCCGGTGCCGGGGTGTTGAAAGGCCCGCGGATGCGGTTGAGCACATCGGCCACCGCCGGCGGGCAGAAGGCCCAGCCGAGGCGCAAGGCCGCGAGGCCGTAGATCTTCGAGAAGGTGCGCGAGACGACGACGTTGTCATAGCGCCGCACGAGATCGTTGCCCTCGTTGTAATCGGCCTTGCCGACATATTCGGCATAGGCCGCATCGATCACCAGCAGCACATTGTCCGGCAGGCCCTTGCGCAGGCGCTCCAGCTCGCTGGTCGGAATGTAGCTGCCGGTCGGGTTGTTGGGATTGGCGACAAAGCAGATGCGGGTGCGCGGCGTCACATGCGCGAGCAAGGCATCGACATCGGTGGTCAGATTCTTTTCCGGCGCCGCCACCGGCGTCGCCCCAACCGACTTCGCCGCGATCGGATAGACCAGGAAGCCATGAGCCGAATAAAGCACCTCGTCGCCGGGGCCGGCATAAGCGCGGGTCAGCAATTGCAGGATATCGTCGGAACCGGCGCCGCAGACGATCTGCGCCGGATCGGCATCGATGCCGGCGGCAATCACCGCGCGCAGCTCATTGGCGCCCCCATCGGGATAGCGATGGATGTCCGCCGCAGCTTTGGCATAGGCCGCCATGGCAGCCGGGCTCGGGCCGAGCGGGGTTTCGTTGGAAGACATCTTGTAGATCGGGCCGTCGCCCGGCAGATGATGGGCGCCCGGCACATAAGCGGCGATATCGAGAATACCGGGGCGGACAACCAAACTCATCTGACACAATCCTTCGTTACCGGCCTTCTTTGCAGAAATCATCTGCGGGCCATAATCGATCCCAGCCGGGCAAGGCCGAGCCTTGCCTGACTTAGCCGCGACGACCGGCGCCGAGTTCCTGGCCGGAGAACGGCACGGCGTAACTGCCGATCACCGTCACGCGTGCACCATCCAACTGGCCTTGCAGCAGCGAAGCCAGCGGTGCATCGCCACCTTCCGCCGTCAATCGCCCGGTCGGATAGAAACCCTCGACCTCGACCAGATGCAGATCGGCTTCGGCATGCGGACTGCGCCAGGCGCTGAAGAAGGTCGGCGCCAATCCGGCCCTGGTCACCGCCGCCTTCAGGGTGCTGCGACTGATTTCCTGGTTCGGCTCGATCACCAGCAGGCTGCGGTCATGGCCGGTCGGCTCGTTGATCGCCCGGCCGATGACCAGGGCCTCAACCGGACTGCCGCGATGATTGCCGGCATCGCCGAAGGGGAGGCGCCCCATGACATGGGCCGACCCTTGCGCCAGGAGATGCCGCCACCAGGGATCGCTGTCATCCTCGCGCGGCAGCGGCACCACGCCGACGGTGGCGGTGCCATCCTGCACGGCGCCCAGCACCATGCCGACCCGGTCGAAACCGGTAACGGCGACGCGGCTGCCGTAATGGTCGCGGGCGATATCCCAAAAGCCGGGCTCGCTATCGGGCGAATAGACGGCAACGGCGAAGGGGCCTTCCACCTGCAGCAGCGCCGAGATCAATTCGCGCCACAACCGGACGATCACCGGTTTTGGCAATTTGCCGTTATGGCGTGCGACCAGGCGGCGGAGAATCTGCGCCTCGCGGGCCGGACGGATGAATTTGGCGCCTTCGGCCGGGTTGTTACCGACCGGCTGGCGTTCCGCCTTGACCTTGCCGACCTGGACAGCCAGTTCGCAGCGCCGCATCAGGAGGTCATGCAATTGATGGTCGACGGCATCGATTTCCTGGCGCAGGGCTGCCAATTTTTCTTCCACACTCGCCATCGATCCGTGATCCGTCCTTGGTGATAGGTAAGCCATTGCAATGTTAGCCAAACCGGCCAGAAACACCAACCGCCTCGCGCCATTGCCCGGGCGCTCAGTGATAGACGCTGGCCGGCCGCTTTGCCAGGGCGAAAATGGCCCTAAATGCGCAAGTCTGGTGCGCAGGCCTGCCCTGCCGATCGGCATTTTCCCACGGAAAACCGGTCAATGGCCCCGCTCCGCGCACCTCTTCGAGGTAAAACGGCAGCCGCAAGGGCATGGCGGATCTGCCGGCCGAGCGCTGCCGGCCGGGATTTACTGAAGCCTCAGTCCTGGATGAAGGGGAACTGGCGGGCGCTCGGCACCGCCGGCTGTGGCAGCGGCAGGGCGATGCGGCCGCGCCGCTTGAGCGGTTTGGTCGGGACCGCCCCGTAAAGCTGCTTGGTCGCCTCGATGACGATGACGCCGGAAAAGGCCTGCAGCCAGCGCCGGCCGATCCGCTCCCAGCCGGCGGCTGCCCCCAGCCAGGTGCGCCAGCGCAAGGGCGGGAAAAACAGCGCCCGCTCGACCCGCAGTGGCGTGAAGGAATGCTGCCGCAGGAGCCGCGTCGCCTGGCTGGTGGTGAAGGGTTGGCCGAAGCCGAACGGCGTCTTGTCGGAATGCGACCAGGGGCCGCGCCGGTTCGGCACCACGACCAGCAGGCGTCCGCCGCCGGAGAGAACCCGCCAGACCTCGCCCAGCATGTCGCTTTGGTGTTCGCCGGATTCCAGGGCATGGACCATCAGCACGCGGTCGATCGAATAATCCTGGAACGGCAGCTCGGTCTCATCCGCCAAGGCGACGATGCCCGGGCCTTCGGGCGGCCAGGGCAGCACACCCTGCTGTTCCGGCATCGCCGCCAGCACCCGCTCCGCCTCGCCGATGAACTGGCGCAGATAGGGGGTGGCGTAACCGAGGCCAAGCAGGGATTGCCCCCGGAGATCCGGCCACATGGCGCGGATCCGCGCCCGCAGCAGATGCCGCGCTACCTGCCCCAAATCGCTGCAATAGAAGTCCCTGAGGTCGACGACGTCCTGCCACATCGGCCATAATCCGCATTACCTGACGGCATGGAGTATGGCATACCAGCTTTCATCTGTGGCCGGAAAGTGCGACCGGGACAAAGCCGGTCCCTGGCTGCCAAATCCGTGGCCGAAGCCGCAATCGATGGAGTCCGCGATGCCATCCAGTGCCGAAACCGCTGCCGCCACCGGCAAGAATGCCCCGGCAAATGCCGCCCTGGGAAATGCCGCCCTGGGAAATGCCTGGGAGATCGTGCAGATCCCGGTTCTCAACGATAACTATGTCTACCTGCTTCATGACGCGCCGAGTGGTGCTACCGCTGTGGTCGACCCGGCCGAAGCCGTGCCCATCCTCAATGCCGCCGAGAAGCGCGGCTGGCGCATCAGCCATATCCTCAACACGCACCATCACGGCGATCATGTCGGCGGCAATCTCGCCATCAAGCAGGCCCATGGCGCTACCGTGATCGGCCCGGCCTATGACCGCGACCGTATTCCCGGCATCGATATCGCCGTCGACGAGGCGAGCGGCGCCGAGATCGCCGGTCATCAGGCCCAGGTCTTCTTCGTGCCCGGCCATACGCGCGGCCATATCGCCTATTACTTCGCCGATAGTGCTGCGCTCTTTTGCGGCGACACCCTGTTCTCGATCGGCTGCGGTCGGCTGTTCGAGGGAACGCCGGCGCAGATGTGGTCATCGCTGCTGAAGTTGCGCGCCTTGCCGGACGAGACGCGGGTCTATTGCGCCCATGAATATACCGAGAGCAATTGCCGCTTCGCCGTCACGGTCGATGGCGACAATGCCGATCTCCAGCGCAAGGTGGCCGCGGTCAAGAGCGAACGCGCCGCTGGCCGGCCGACCATCCCGGCCCGGCTCGGCGAAGAGAAAGCCAGCAACCCCTTCCTGCGGGCCGATCAGCCCGACCTGATGCGGCATTTCCCTGACAGCCACAACGACCCGGTCGCGGTCTTCGCCGCCATTCGCGGCGCCAAGGACCGCTTCTGATCCTTTCAACCATGGAGACCAAGATGAAACTGCGTTTCTCGCCATTGAGCCCCTTTGTGCGCAAGGTGCGCGCGGTGGCGATCGAGACCGGGCAGCATGACAAGATCGAGCTGGTGCCGACGGTCACTGCCGATCCGGCCGCGAAGCTCTGGGAACACAACCCGCTGATCAAGATCCCGGCGCTGGTTCTCGACAATGGCGACAGCCTCTATGATTCCATCGTCATCTGCGAATATCTCGACAGCCTGCATAACGGGCCGAAGATGTTTCCGGCGTCGGGGCAGGCGCGCTGGACGACCTTGCGCCGCCATGCTCTGGCCAATGGCGTGATGGAAGCGGCCCTGCTGCGGCGCTATGAGAGCCTGCGGCCGCAGAACCTGCAATCGGCCGATTGGGATGCGACGCAGAAGAGCAAGGTCGATCACGGCCTCGCCGCTTTGGAGCAGGAAGTCGCTGGCTTCGGCGATCTCATCGATATCGGCACGTTGAGCACGGCGATCATGCTCGACTATCTCAACTTCCGCTTCGCCCGCGAGGATTGGGCCAGCCGCTTCCCACAGCTGGCGGCGTGGCACAAGGTGATCTCCCGGCGCCCGTCCCTGGCCACCACCGTGCCAAAGGAATGACCGTGCCGAAACAATAAAGCTGAAAGCAAAAATCAGCGATCATCATCTCTTGGGAGAGGGGAAGCATGCCGACAGGCCTGCTTTATCTATGCGTCGTGCTGATCTGGGCCTCGTCCTGGATCGGCATTGAATACCAGGCAGGCCCGGTACCCGCCTTGCTCTCGATCGGCTATCGCTTCCTGCTGGCGAGCGGCATGCTCGTGGCCTTCTGCCTGGTGACGCGGCGCTCGCTACGTTTCTCCCGTGGCGACCATGGCTGGATGGTCCTGCAGGGATTGAGCCTTTTCTGTCTCAACTATCTGATGTTCTATTGGTCGGCCCAGGACCTCACCAGCGGCCTGCTGGCGATTGTTTTCTCGACCATGTCGATGATGAACTTGGTCAATGGCGCGATTTTCATGGGCCAGAAAATCGACGGCCGTGTCGCGGTAGCGGCGGTCATTGGTCTTGGTGGCCTCTGCTGTGTGTTCTGGCCGGAAATCAGCGGCGCCGATGCCAATAGTAGTACTTTGACCGGTCTCGGCCTTTCCTTGATCGGCACCTATTTCGCGTCGCTCGGCAATCTCGTCAGCGTCAAACTGCGCGCGCGAGCGGCCCCGGTCGTGGAAGGCAATGCCATCAGCATGGGCTATGGCGCGGCCGCGGCGTTGGTAGTTTCGCTGCTGAGCGGCAGCGGCTTCATTTTCGATGGCCGCCCGAACTATCTCCTGTCCCTCGTCTTGCTGGCGCTCTTCGCCTCGGTGATCGCCTTCAACTTTTACCTCACCCTGGTGCAGCGGATCGGCGCCGGCCGGGCTGCCTATTCGGCGGTCCTGTTCCCACTGGTTGCCCTCACCATCAGCACGCTGGTCGAGGGCTACCACTGGACAGGCCTCGCCATGCTTGGCATCGTGCTGGTCCTTTGCGGCAATGTCATCTTGCTGCGACGCGGCACTGCCCGCGCCAAGGCATGAGCAACAAGCATCGTCCCAATCAGCCGGAACCGATCATGACCGACTTCGCCTTCCAACTGCGCCCCGATATCGCCGAGCTCAAGGATTCGCAGATCGTCGATGTCTGGAAGATGGGCTTTTCCGTGCCCGACGTGATCGGCCTCTGGGTGGGGGAAGGCGATCTGCCGACACCGGAATTCATCTGCGACGCGGCGGCACGGGCATTGAAGGACGGCAAGACCTTCTACACGCAGAAGCGCGGCATTCCGGAACTGCGCCAGGCGCTGATCGACTATCACCGCGACCTCTATGGCGTGGAGATCGCCGATGAGCGTATCGCCGTCACCAGTGCCGGCATGAATGCGATGATGATCATCATCCAGTCGCTGGTGACCACCGGCGACAATGTGGTCTGCGTGACGCCGGTCTGGCCGAATATCTTCGCCTGCATCGAGATCCTCGGCGGCGAAGTGCGGCAGGTCGATCTCAAGGGCGATGCCGCCGGCTGGCATCTCGATCTCCAGCGGCTGTTCGATGCCTGCGATGCCCGGACCAAGGCGATCTATATCGCCTCGCCCGGCAACCCCACCGGCTGGATCATGCCGGAGGAACAGCGCCGCGCCTTGCTCGATTTCGCGCGGCAGCGGCGCATCGCCATCATCGCCGACGAGGTCTATAACCGCCTCGTCTATGACCGGCCGGTGGCGCCCTCTTTCCTGGAGATCGCTACGCCGGACGATCCCCTCTTCGTCGTCAACAGCTTCTCCAAGACCTGGGCGATGACCGGCTGGCGGGTGGGCTGGATGATCATGCCGCGCCAGGCAGCACCGGTCTTCGAACGCCTGCTGGAATTCAACACGTCCGGCGGCCAGTCTTTCCTGCAATGGGGCTGCGTCGCCGCCATCCGTGAGGGCGAGGCTTTCGTCCAGTCGATGGTGGCGCGCTGCAAATCCGGCCGCGATCTCGTGGTCGAGCGCCTGGCCGCCATGAACCGCATCTCGGTCATCCCCAACCAGGCCTCGTTCTATCTGATGCTGCAGGTCGCCGACATGACCGATCCGCTGGATTTCTGCAAACGCCTGGTGGTCGACGGCCGGGTTGGCCTCGCACCCGGCACAGCCTTCGGCCGCGGCGGCCAGAGCTTCCTCCGCCTTTGCTATGCCCAGAGCGAGGACCGCCTCAATCAGGCCATGGACCGGCTGGCGGATTTCCTCGCCCGCTACTGACCTCCGATAGAAGACCGCTTCCTTGCCTCAAGCCGGCCCGGGCCAGTCTCGCCGGACTGCATATAGCTGTATACAGGAAATCCTTGGCACCTCAGCCACCTCCAGTTATGCTGTATACAGCGATCTCTCGACGAAGGTCGCGCATTGGTCGGCTGAACCGGCCAGTGACAAAACGGCTAGGAGGAAAACTGTGTCAGCGCATTCGCGGCTCTCGCGCCGCCATTTCTTGGTTGCCACCACGGCGGCGGCCTGCTTCGCCCTCACCCAAGCGCCGCGATCGGCACACGCGGCCGATCCTGTCCGGGTCGGTTTCTCGCCGGAACCCTATCCCCCGTTCTGGAATCAGGACGCCGGCGGCAAATGGTCGGGTTTCGAAGTCGACCTGCTGGAGGCGATCTTCGCCAAGATGGGCAAGACCTACCAGCTGGTGCCGATCGCCTGGGACGGCATCATCCCGGCCCTGCAGGAAAACAAGATCGACGTCATCTTCAACTCCATGGGCATCACCCCGGAACGGTCCCAACAGGTTGATTTTACCGCGAAATATTACGAGACAGCGATCGTCTTCATCGGCCCCAAGGACCAGCAGATCGCAATCACCAAGGATGGCCTCAAGGGTAAGATCATCGGCGTGCAGACCGGCACGGCCCAGGCCAACTGGCTGCAGAGCCATTTCGGCGACGTGGTCGATATCAAGCTCTATGAGCAGCAGGACCAGGTGAACGCCGATCTCGTCGCCGGCCGCATCGATCTCGATTTTGCCGACAGCATCGCCCTGTTGCAGGGCTTCCTGCCGACCGATCAGGGCAAGAGCTTCGACCAGAAGGGTGAGGCCATTATCGATCCCACCTCAGGGGCCGAGATCGGCGCCGCCTTGCGCAAGGGCGACCCGCTCCGGGCGGAAATTTCTGACGCCATCAAGGCGATCCGCGCCGATGGCAGCTACAAGAAGATCAACGACAAGTACTTCAATTTCGACATCTACGGCAGCTGACCGGCAATCACCCGGGGCGAAGTCCCTCGCCGCAGTGGACTTCGCCCCCGCGCCGCAAAGCCATGTGTCGCAAGGATGATGTCAGAAAGCGAAAAAGCCTGCGCAACATTCTTTCGCAGGCGCAATAGCTGTGCTAATTGTTCCCTTGTAAAATTTTGAGAACCGGCTGCCGATCGCAAGTCGGCAGCGGCAGAGTGAAAAAGGGAGGAATTATGTTTCAACGCCTTGCGCGAGTAGTTCAGGTGGCGGCGATCGGTGTCACCGGCATTTTGGCGGTGGGTGTGACGCCCAGCCACGCCGATGATGTGATCAAATTTGGCGTCGCCCAGGAGCCGTATCCGCCGTTCGCCAGCCAGGACTCGTCGGGCCGCTGGGTCGGTTTCGAAGTTGACCTGATGGATGCCGTCTGCACCCAGATGAAGGCCAAGTGCCAGCTGGTGCCGATCGCCTGGGACGGTATCATCCCGGCTCTGCAGGAAAAGAAGATCGACGTGATCTGGGCCTCGATGTCGATCACCGATGAACGCAAGAAGGTGATCGATTTCACCAACAAATACTATAACAGCCCGGCCGAGATCATCGGCCCGAAGAGCGCGGGCATCAAGATCGGCATCGTCGACAATCCGGACGGCAAGGGCGGCAAGATCGCCAATCCGGCCGATGCCAAGGGAAAGATCATCGGCGTGCAGACCTCGACCATTCACGCCAATTACATCCAGAAGTATTTTGGCAAGGATGCCGAGATCAAGGTCTATGACACCCAGGACAACGCCAATGCCGATCTGAGCGCTGGCCGCGTTGACCTCGTCATGGCTGACTCGGTCGCCCTCGCCGATTACCTCAAGTCGGACCAGGGCAAGGACATGCAGGTCGTGGTCACGATCCCCGATGATCCCCTGCTCGGCGACGGCGTCGGCGGCGGCATCCGCAAGGGTGACGACCAGTTGAAGGCGCAGCTCAATGACGCCATCAAGGGTGTGCGCGACAGCGGCGTCTACAACACCATTGCAAAGAAGTATTTCGACTTCGACATCTACGGCGCGGGCTCCTGAGCCGGTGCCGGCTGACGGCCAATTGACTGTCAGCGGATGAGATGAGGCGGTGCGATCCCCTGGATTGCACCGCCTTTTGTTTGCGGTATCCGGTAATGCGCAAACCGAAGATAAGCCTAAAGCGGCATAATGCAATGCCGGGCATCGCATCCTTGCTTGACAGTCGCTCAACAAGAGGCAAAAGAACTGTCCTGCGGATTGAGGCTGTCGGCAAATCGTGAGATCGGGCAAGCTGCAGGCTGATCCGAAAAGGCGCAAAGGCAAAGAAGCGCCGCAAAATGAAACGCCCAAATAACGGGCCCCACGGAACAGGGATGGGGGAACTGGGAGTATGGCCGGCCAATCCGGATCGTTCGACTATTACATGTCGCTGCTTCGCTATGGCGACCTTGGATGGAGTGACGAGCTGCTGCGCGGCCTCGGTCTCACCGTGCAGATTTCCCTCTGCGCCTATGCCGTTGGCTTCTGCCTCGGCCTGCTCGGCGCCGGCGCGAAGCTCAGCAGCAATATCTGGCTCAAGCGTCTCGCCGATCTCTACACCACTATCATTCGCGCCGTTCCCGAATTGCTGCTGATCCTGCTGCTATTTTATTCCGGGACCTCAGCCCTCAAGGCGCTGTTGATCGCCATTGGTGTCCCGGCCGACAAGGTCGACATCAGCGGCTTTGCCGCCGCCGTTGCCGCACTCGGCTTCATCTACGGTGCTTATATGACGGAGATTCTGCGCGGCGCCATCCAGGCGGTGCCGAAAGGCCAGATGGAAGCCGCCCGCGCTTATGGCATGCGCCCAGCTTTGCGCTTCCGCCGCATCCTCTTTCCCCTGATGCTGCGCTATGCCCTGCCCGGCATGGGCAATCAGTGGCTCAACATCACCAAGGACAGTGCCTACATCACCGTCACCGGCAGTGTCGTCGAGCTGCTCTCGGCCGGCACCAATGCTGCTGGCGGCACCAAGGAATACCTGTTTTTCTATTCGATGACGGCCTGCGTCTTCCTGGTGCTGACGGTCGCCTCGATGTTGACTTTGGCGGCACTGGAAAAGCGGCTCAATCGCGGCATGCGGCGGTGAGGGCGAGGCTATGAACGAACTTATCGATACCATCAACAACAGCGACTATCTCAGCTTTATCGCCTATCGGCTGCTGCCCGGCCTTGTCCGCGCGGTTCCGGTCACCGTCGAACTGACGGTGATCTGCTGCATCGTCGGCAATCTGCTGGCGGTGCCGATCGCCATGGCGCGCGTCTCGCAGCGCTGGTATCTATGGATGCCGAGCTACATCTACATCCTGCTGATGCGCGGCACGCCGCTACTGGTGCAGATCTACCTGATCTATTACGGCCTCGGCCAGATCCTGCCCCATACCTGGGTGCGCCACAGCTTCCTCTGGCCTTATCTGCGCGACGGCTTCTGGTATGCGATCTTTGCCTTGAGCCTGAACACGGCCGGGTACACGGGAGAAATCCTGCGCGGCGCCATCCAGGCCGTGCCGCATGGCGAGATCGAGGCCGGCAAGGCCTTCGGCATGTCGGGCTGGTTGATCTTCCGCCGTATCACCTTGCCGCGCGCCATCCGCATCTGCCTGCCGACCATGAGCACCGAGACGGTGTTGCTGCTGAAATCAACTTCGCTCGCAGCAACGATCACCGTCATGGATGTGATGGGCACAGCGCGCTGGCTGCAGAAGCAGAGCTTCCGGACCTATGAGCCGCTGATCGCCGCCGGCCTCATCTACATCATCCTGGTCTTCATCCTGAGCCGGTTCCTGAACTGGCTGGAGCGCCGCCTCAACCGCGATCGCGAGCAGCCGGCAGCGCTCAAGCCGGACGTCATCCTCGGCAACGCCTAAGCGGCGCTCTACCGCCACCCCAAAGCGAAAGCGCCACCGGCAATACCGGTGGCGCTTTTTTTTGGCTCGTAAAATGGCCGCTATTCCGGCTTGCCGCTCTTGCTGAGGGTTTCCAGCTGCCGTTGCAACGCCTGCATCTGCGACTTGAGATCGGAGATCTCATCGGCCGAGGCGGGCTTTTCGGCGGTGCCCCCAGGATTGCCCTTGGCATGATCGCTATTGCCCGGCGACATCGGCGTCGGCATGGTCATCGGCACCGAGAAGGGTGTCCACATGCGCATCGCCTGCTCGAAGAAGTTCATATTCTGCTTCGACATCTCTTCAAGCTGGCCGAACGGCATCATGCCGCCGAAGCTTTCCTTCATGTAGCTGCGGAACTGCTCCTGATTGCGCGAGAAGCTTTCCATGCTCTGCTCAAGGTAGCGCGGCACCAGGAACTGCAGGTTGTCGCCATAAAGGCTGATCAACTGCCTGAGGAAGTTGATCGGCAGCATATTCTGCCCCTTCGATTCCTCCTCGACGATAATCTGGGTCAAGACCGAGCGGGTGATGTCTTCGCCGGTCTTCGCATCCTCCACCGTGAAATCAAGCCCCTCCCTCACCATCTGGGCCAAATAATCCAGCGTCACATAAGAGCTTGTCGCTGTGTTGTAGAGACGCCGGTTGGCATATTTCTTAATACGAACCGGTGTCTTGTCGCTGCTCGCGTCGCTGCCGACAGCCATCGAATTCAATCCTTCTTGCCTTTTGCGCTTGAGCCCTTCCGCCTCCCCTGAAGGCCGGCCCGAGCTGAGCATAGCAGGTTTTGGCCTGACTTTGGCAATGCGGTAGCTGCATTGCGAAGATGCTGAAACCCGGCCTATGATGCGGCCATGAGCGAAGACACGCCGCCCGTCGATTTGACCGATCTCGCGAAAAAGCTCCTCGATCTTTGGCAGGATCAGGTGGCAGCGGTTGCCGCGGATCGCAATCTCGCCGATCAGATGGCCCGCCTCTCGGCGGCCATGCTGCAGGCTGGAGCAACAGGTACCGGCGCTTCGGGCGCCGCCGCACCACATACCGCCGGCACCGGCTCAGGCGCCAATGCGGCGGCAAGCGGATCGGGCAATCCGGCAGATACCTTGGCCGATTGGTGGAAGACCGGCATGACGGTCTGGTCGAATGCGCTGTCGCAGCAGATGGCGGCCGTCAAGTCGATGCAGGGAGAACAACGTGCCCAGCCAGCCGGACCTCGGAGCGACCTCAAAAACACTTCATCGGCTGGGTCCGCAGCCGCTCCCGCTCCATCTGGGCCTCGCCCTGACGACCTGGAGCAACTCCGCAACCATCTTGCCAAGCTTGATGCTCGCCTGGCAGCACTTGAAGGCACAGGCGAAGAACACCGCAGCAGGAAGCCCGACAGCGGAAAGAACAGCGGCAAACGGCGCGCTGCCGGAACCGCCTTACCCGATGCTGCCGGAAAGGCTGGCACAGGCCCTGCAGCAGCTGGGACCGCAACTCGACGCAGCCGATCCGGCCGCACTGGCCAAGGCCCTGAGTGACGAGGGGCTGCGGCGCCTCGATGCCTTCGTTACGGGCGCCCTCGCCTATCGCCGGCAGCCGGAAAATCCGCGGCCGACAGCGCATCGCGTCGCCTGGTCATCCGGCAGCACACGCCTGCTCGATTACAGCCGGGCCGGCACCGCGGCCTCCGCGCCCCGCATTCTTGTCATCCCGTCACTGATCAACCGCTATTACATTCTCGATCTCGCGCCGCAAGCGAGCTTTCTCGATTTTCTGGCAACCGCCGGCTACCGGCCTTTTGTCGTCGACTGGGATGCGCCGGGCGCGCAGGAGCGCGATTTTTCCCTGACCGACTATATCGCCGGGCGGCTGCGCGATGCCTACCATGCTGTGCAGAGGGAGGCGGGCGGGCCGATCTTCATTATTGGCTATTGCATGGGCGGGCTGCTGGCGCTCGCTTTGGCGCAAGTCTTGGCAACGACACCAGCGGCAGTGCCGCCAACGGGTCTTGTGCTGCTGGCAACACCCTGGGATTTTCACGCTGAGCAGGCCGACCAGGCGGCGATGATCGCTGCCATCGGTCGTCAGCTCGAGCCGATCATGGCGGCCTTGGGGGAATTGCCGGTCGATCTATTGCAGAGCTTTTTTGCCCTGCTCGATCCTTTCCAGGTGCCGCGCAAATTCCAGGCTTTCGCGCAGCTGAGCGGCAGCCAGCCGCCAGATACCGTGGCCCTGCGACGCTTCACCTTGCTGGAAGACTGGTTGAATGACGGCACCAGCCTCGCCGCCCCCGTCGCCCGTGAATGCCTGGTCAACTGGTATGGCGAAAACAGCGCCAAGAACGGCGCCTGGCGTGTCGGCGGTAACATCATCACGCCGTCGCAGGTAACGGTTCCGAGCCTCGCCCTCATCCCCGACCGTGATCGCATCGTGCCGCCGAGCAGCGCCCTGGCGCTGGCCCAAGCATTGCCGCTCTGTGACATAGACCGGCCCGCTGCCGGCCATATCGGCATGATGGCCGGGAGCAAGGCCGGGAGCCATGTCTGGCCGCGAATCCGAGGCTGGATCGATCAGCAGAGCCAGAGGTTATAGGATCCTGGCCGCGGAAAGCGGAGCTGCGGCGCGTTGAAGCAGCGTCCGACAGGTGCCACCTGCCGGCGAATCGGCGCTTGAACTCAAGACGGCGAAACCATACCGTCGATATTGCGTTGCACAGAGAATAACCCATCCCATCCAAGGAGTTTCCCCATGACCGACGTCGTCATCACTTCCGCCGCCCGTACGCCAGTCGGTTCCTTTAACGGGGCCTTGTCCAGCCTAGCCGCCCATGAACTTGGCAAGATCGCCATCATCGAGGCACTGAAGCGCGCCAAGGTCGATCCCGCCGAAGTTTCCGAAGTCATTCTCGGCCAGATCCTGACCGCGGGCGAAGGCCAGAACCCGGCCCGTCAGGCGGCGGTCGCCGCCGGCATCCCGGTGGAGAAGACCGCCTATCAGATCAACCAGCTCTGTGGGTCCGGCCTGCGCGCGGTGGCACTGGGCTACCAGGCGATCCGCAACGGCGATTCCGACATCGTCGTCGCCGGCGGCCAGGAAAGCATGAGCATGGCGCCGCATTGCATGCATCTGCGCAACGGCGTGAAGATGGGCAATTCGCCGATGGTCGACACCATGATCTATGACGCGCTGACCGATGCCTTCAACAACTATCATATGGGCGTCACCGCCGAGAATGTGGCGCAGCGCTGGCAGATCACCCGCGAACAGCAGGACGCCTTCGCCCTTGCCTCGCAGAACAAGGCGGAAGCGGCGCAGAAGGCCGGCAAGTTCAAGGACGAGATCGCCCCGGTAACGGTCAAGGGCCGCAAGGGTGACACCATCGTCGATGCCGACGAATATCCGAAGCATGGCACCACCCTCGACGTGCTGCAGAAATTGCGACCGGCTTTCCTCAAAGAAAACGGCACCGTTACGGCGGGCAATGCCTCCGGCATCAATGACGGTGCAGCCGCTCTGGTACTGATGTCGGCGGATAATGCCGCCAAGCGCGGCGTGACGCCGCTCGCCCGTATCGTCTCCTGGGCGACCTGCGGCGTAGATCCCGCTGTCATGGGTTCAGGCCCGATCCCGGCCAGCCGTGCCGCCCTTGCCAAGGCCGGCTGGAAGATCGACGATCTCGACCTCATCGAGGCCAATGAAGCCTTCGCCGCCCAGGCCTGTGCCGTCAACAAGGATCTCGGCTGGGATACCGCCAAGGTCAACGTCAATGGCGGCGCCATCGCCCTCGGCCATCCGGTCGGCGCCTCGGGTGCCCGTGTGCTGACGACGCTGCTCTTCGAGATGCAGAAGCGCAACGCGAAAAAGGCCTTGGCCACGCTGTGCATCGGCGGCGGCATGGGCATCGCCCTGACGGTCGAGCGCTAACCCGTCTGACGCCGCCGCCGTCGGTACAGCCGGCGGCGGCAATCGGCTTTAGAGTGACAAAAAAGCAGCGTTAAATCAGCGTAGGGAGGCAGCCATGAGCAGAGTAGCAGTCGTCACCGGCGGAACCCGTGGCATCGGAGCCGCGATTTCAACCGCCTTGAAAGCCGCCGGATACACGGTCGCAGCAAACTATGCCGGCAATGACGAAGCCGCCCAGGCCTTCAACAAGGAAACCGGCATCGCCGTCTACAAGTTCGACGTTGCCGATTTCAACCAGGTGAAGGATGCCATTGCCAAGATCAGCAAGGATCTCGGCCCGGTCGATATCGTCGTCAATAATGCCGGGATCACCCGCGATGGCACCATCCACCGCATGACCGCCGAGCAATGGGAATGCGTGATCCACACCAATCTCAGCTCCTGCTTCAACATGTGCCGCTGCGTGATCGACAGCATGCGCGATCGCGGCTTCGGCCGCATCGTCAATATCGGCTCGATCAACGGCCAGGCCGGCCAATACGGCCAGGTCAACTACGCCGCCGCGAAATCCGGCATCCATGGCTTTACCAAGGCGCTGGCCCAGGAAGGTGCGGCGAAGAACATCACCGTGAACGCGATCGCGCCGGGCTACATCGACACCGATATGGTGCGGGCGGTACCGCCCGCCGTCCTGGAGAAGATCGTCGCCAAGATCCCGGTCGGCCGCCTCGGCAAGGCGGAAGAGATTGCCCGTGGTGTGTTGTTCCTGGTGGCGGACGATGCCGGCTTCATCACCGGCTCGACCCTGTCGATCAATGGCGGCCAGCATATGTATTGAGGTGGTTGCTTAAACAGCAGTCTCGGTCGTTTTCTTCCAATCCCCACCCTGGTTCCACCAGCGGTGGGGATTGTCTTTATCGGGCAACCCGCGCGACCGGCTGGCAAGGATCTCACGCAGCAGGATGACCGGCTCCTCATAACTGTGAACGGCGAAGATCGCCTCCACCACTTGGTCCAGCAACGCTGCATCGCGCGGCAGCTGGAAGCTGACTTCAGCGACCCCGGGGCGCAGGCGCGTTTCGCTCTCGGCACCGGCCGCGGCACCTTCCTGCGGCCGATAATGCTCAATGCCCGTTGCCGTCTCGAAGGCATTGCGATCGTATTTGCCCATCTGCAAGGGTGTCACCTCGGTGACCGCCGCCATGATCCGCGCCACATCCTCGCGCGGCGCCTGGAAGGTCACCAGCCAGAGAGCTTCAAATGTCATCGACTGCGTGGCAAAGGGCAGCATCTCATCCTCCTGCGATTGTCGGCACAGCATAAAGGAGGTGCTGCTGACCACGTTGTGTCAGGAAGGTAAGAACTGCCTGCGTCAGGCCGGCGATTGTTGCTGGCTTGCCAGCCACTCCGCCATCAGCCGCGCATGCTCGGCGGCGAAACTATCCGTGAGTAGGTTCATCTCGCGGATGCGGTCGAGGCGGAAATTGCGCTGTCCCTGGCGCAATTCGCACCAGCCGCAGAGCAAGGTCGCCTCGACGAAATAGGCGATGGCAAGCGGCAGCACCACGCGTTCGGTCGCCTGGCCTTCGGCATCGACATAACTGAGCCTGAGCTTGCGACGATCGCGGATGGCGGTGCGGATATCGTTGAGATCGGCCTGTTGCGGCGTCACCGCACCGGCCGGCGAGACATAGACCGGGGCCAGATCGAGATGGTCCCTGAGATGGGGCGGCAGCGCGACACTGAGCTTGGAGAGGACGCCTTCGGCCGCCGTCTGCAAGCCGGGATCGCCGGTGCGTTTGAGGAGGCGCGTGCCGACCAGGATCGCTTCGATTTCATCGCGGGTGAACATCAGAGGTGGCAGGTCGAAACCTTGCCGCAGCATATAGCCGAGACCGGCGGCGCCTTCGATCGGCACCCGGCTCGCTTGCAGGCTGGCAATGTCGCGGTAAACGGTTCGTACCGTTACCTCCAACTGCTCTGCCAGCTGCGCTGCGGTAAGCGGCCCGCTCGCCCGCCGCAGCGCCTGGATGATGTCGAAAAGGCGATCCGCCCGTCGCATGTCGCGCCCCCAAATGCCTGCTGACACGACGATGTCAGCAGGCTCCTCCTATGATTCCTGGCATTGCGGATTTTAGCATCCGACTGACCATGCCATCATCAGGGAGCAGCGTCGATGTCGATGACGGAGCGGTATAGCCCCAACCATTACCGCCTGGGCCAGCATCGCCTGGGACTCGCTTTGGTGACTGGCTCGGCCATCGCCTATAGCACTGCCGGCTATTTCACCCGCCTCATCCCGCTCGACGTCTGGTCGCTGCTGTTCTGGCGCGGTATCTTCGCAGGCTGCTTCATGCTCTTGCTGCTGCTCCTGCGTCGCGCCCGCAGCGGCTATCCCATCCGGTTGATGGGCAAGTCCGGCTGGGTCATTGCCGGCTGGTCCACCCTGGGCATGATCTGCTTTCTCAATGCCCTGCGAGCCGCTCCGGTTGCAGATGTCGCGCTGATCTATGCGACCGTCCCCTTCGTCACGGCAATTATCGCCTGGCTTGTGGTCCGCGAGAAGAGCGCCTGGCGCACCATCGGCGCCAGCATCCTCGCCCTCGCCGGCGTCGTCATCATGGTTGGCAATGGCTGGTCCGCGGGTCATTGGCGCGGTGATCTCCTGGCTTTCGGCATGACCTGCGCCATGTCCGCGCTGACCGTCTGCTTCCGCCGCTACCGTGAAATCGACACGCTGCAGGTAGCGGCGGCCTCCTGTTTTCTCGGCAGCCTCGTTGCTCTGCCCTTCGCCACGATCGGCAGCGTAGAGGCCAGCCAGATCGGTTTCCTCGCTTTGTTCGGCATCGCCCAGATGGGGCTCGGATTTCTGCTGCTGGCAGCGGGCACAAAGCGCGTTTCAGCCATGGAATCGGCGCTGGTCGGGGCGCTCGATGCACCCCTGGCGCCGCTCTGGGTCTGGCTGGCCTTTGGCGAGACGGTCAGTGATGCGACCCTGGTTGGTGGGGCGATCATCCTGCTCGCCGTCGGCGCCGATATTGCCCTCGCGAACCGCCGCGCAATCGACATGACGGCGGTAACAGGTTAGCTCTTTTCCGCACCTGACCGGATGGGCAGAATGCGCTTCTTTCACGCAGAGAAGGAACGCCCTCATGGCCCTCACCAGGATGATCGAAGAACACGAAGCCTCGCCCGAAGTGAAGGCCGTCTATGACGATATCAAGGCGACCCGCCAGGTCGACTGGATCAACAATTTCTGGAAGGTCCTCGCCAACGATCCGAAGACGCTGAAACGCACCTGGGAAGATCTGAAGCAGATCATGGCACCGGGCACCCTCGATCCCCTGACCAAGGAGCTGATCTATCTCGCTGTTTCGGTCACCAATGGCTGTGAATACTGCACCGTCTCGCATACCGCTTCGGCGCGCCGGGCCGGCATGACGGCTGAGATGCGCCACGAATTGATGGCAGTCATCGGCATGGCCAACGAGACCAATCGCCTGGTCAATGGCTACCGCGTCGATGTCGATCCGAAACTGCTGGAAGCGGCCTCGACCCTGTAAGCCCGCTCCGCTGCGTCCCTTCAACGCGTTGCCGGGCCGGCGATGAATCACATCGCCGACTCGGGACGCGTTTAATATTCGTTAATTTCTTTAAGACAAGCTCATCCTAGCGTTCATAACCGCTGGTTGATGATGGCTACGCAGAAACAGGTCGAGTCCGAAGAAGTCGAAGCGGCACCCGACGAACCGAGTTCGTTGGAAGAATCGACCCATGCCGAACTCCTGATGATGTACAACGAATGCGCCCTCAGCATTCGCTTCGCCAAGTCCCAGCAATGGCAGAGCATGGGCGGCATCCTGGCGCTGTTCGTGCTGCTGTCGATCTATGCCAGCTATGTAGGCGAATCGGTCTGGGCGTTGAAATCCACCATCGCCTTCAGCCTGCTTGCCAGCATCGGCGGCATCTATTCGCTGATGATCTATCAGTTCTGGCAGAATACCGAGCGCGAGAAGCTGGCCGATATCTCCCAGCGCTTCTCCAGCACCTTTCGCCTGGTTCGCGGCTTCACCAATCGCCGCGAAGCGGATTTCCAGCGTTACGTCCTGCTGTTCTTCATGGTCTTCACCATCCTGGCAGGCAACTGGCTGCTGATCCTCTACGTAATGCCAAAGCTGCAAGCCTTGTCGTAATAAGGTCGCTTGCGGGCCGGTGGGAACCGTCAGTCCGCTGCATCCGCCGCCAGACGGGCGGCGATCTCAGCCATCTTTTCCTTCTCCACATTGGCAAAGGCGACGCGCAGGAAATCCTCCTGGCCTGGCCCGAACATCGAGCCCGGCAGCGATAGCAGGTTCTGCCGATCGACCAGACGTCGTGCGACCTCGGTCGCCGTCTTGCCGCGATGCGGGTGACGGAGATAGGCGAAATAGGCGCCGGCGCTGACCAGCTCATAGCCGAGATCATTGCGGCTGAAGGCATTGCGCAGGGCCTCCAGGCGATCGCGCATTAGCAGCGTATTGCCATGGCGCCAGGCACCTTGCGCGGTGAGGCCGTTGAACGCCGCCAGCTGGCCGATACGCGGGGCGCAGATCGCCACCGTATCCATCGCCTTGGCAACTTCATCGACCAGGGCCGGCGCACCGACCAGGGCGCCGACGCGATAACCGGTAAGGCAGAAGACCTTCGAGAAACTGTAGAGATGGATCAGCGTGCTTTCCCAGGCGGGATCCTGGAAGAGGTCATGCGGGGCCGCATCATGCGGCATGAAATCGCGATAGGTCTCATCGAGGATGAGGGCGATACGGCGCGACTTCGCCAGCTCATAGAAGGCTCGGATCGCCGCCGGCGGATAGACCGATCCGGTCGGGTTATTGGGCGAGATCAGCAGCAGCGCCCGCGTCTGCGGGCCGATCGCCGCAGCCACCTCATCGAGATCCGGCACGCCGCCATTATCGGGGCGGAAGCTGACATGGCGAGCCTTGATGCCCTGCATGTCGAGCCACATCTGGTAATTGAAGTAATAAGGCAGCGGCAGGATGATTTCCTCGCCGGCTTTCGCCAAAGCCGCCGTCGTCAGGCAATAGGCCTGGTTGCAGCCGGCGGTAATCAGCACATTCGCCGCACTGATCTTGCCGCCATAGACACGGGCGATATCGGCGGCGAGGGCCGTACGCAAGGGAGGCAGGCCTTCGATATCGGTATAGCGTGACGAGGATGGCTCGCCGATGATGCCGGCGAGATGATCGGTCAATGCTTTGGGTGGCGGATAGCCCGGCACCGCCTGGCAGACATCGATCAGCGGCTTATCGGCCGGGAAGGTGCGGTCCTTGATCCAGCTATGGGCCTCGGCAATCGGTGGTGCCGCCACACCCGCCAGCAGCGGGTTGACGGTGTAACCAGGGGCAACACTCACTTCTGCAGCACTCACTTTTGCAATTCCGGCAACTTCTTATAAAGCTCCAGCGCTTCCGGATTGGCCAGCGCTTCCTTGTTCTTGATCGGCCGGCCCGCCACCACGTCGCGCACCGCGAGCTCGACGATCTTGCCGGATTTGGTGCGGGGAATATCCGTCACCTGGATGATCTTCGCAGGCACGTGGCGCGGCGTGGTGTTGCTGCGGATCTGCTTCTTGATCTTGTCGGCGAGCTTGTCATCGAGCTTGAGCCCTTCGCGCAGCCGCACGAACAGCACGACGCGCACGTCATTGTCCCAATCCTGGCCGATGACGATGCTCTCGATCACTTCCGGGAGCTTCTCCACCTGGCGATAGATCTCGGCTGTGCCGATGCGTACCCCGCCGGGATTGAGCACGGCATCGGAGCGGCCGAAGACAACGATGCCGCCATGCTCGGTCAGTTCCACGTAATCGCCATGATGCCAGATATTGGCATAGCGCTCGAAATAGGCGGCGCGGTAGCGCTTGTTGTCGGGATCGTTCCAGAAACCGACCGGCATGCAGGGGAAGGGGCGCACGCAGACGAGTTCGCCCTTCTCACCGGTCACCGGCTTGCCGTCATCGTTCCAGACCTCGACCGCCATGCCAAGGCCGCGCATCTGGATCTCGCCGCGATAGACCGGACCGGTCGGATTGCCGAGCATGAAGCAGGACACGATATCGGTACCGCCGGAGATCGACGACAGGCAGACATCCTGCTTCACCTTCTCATAGACATAGTCGAAGCTCTCCGGGGCGAGCGGCGAGCCGGTCGAGGTCAGCATGCGGATGCTGGAGAGATCGTGGGTCTTCATCGGCTCTATCCCGGCCTTATGGCAGGCATCGATCCATTTCGCCGAAGTGCCGAACAGAGTGAACTTCTCGGCCTGAGCATAATCGAACAGGATGTTGCCGTCGGGCGCGAAAGGCGAACCGTCGAACAGCATCAGCGTCGCACCGCTGGCGAGACCCGAGATCAGCCAGTTCCACATCATCCAGCCGCAGGTGGTGAAGTAGAAGACGCGGTCACCCGGCTTCACATCGCCATGCAGCTTGTGCTCCTTGAGATGCTGCAAGAGCGTGCCGCCGGCACCATGGACGATGCATTTCGGCGCACCCGTAGTGCCCGAAGAATACATGATATAGAGCGGATGATTGAACGGCAGGCGCAGGAAGGCAAAGTCGCTGCGCGGCGCCGGCTGTGCCGCCAGCACATCGGCAAGCTGTACCGCCTTCGGCACGGACGCGATATCCGGCTGCTCGGCGAGATACGGCACGACAATGACCTGCTGCACGCTGGGCAGGCCCTGCAGGAATTCCGTGACCCGGGCGAGGCTGTCGAAGGACTTGCCGTTGTACCAGTAGCCATCGGCGGTCAGCAGCACCTTGGGCTCGATCTGGCCGAAGCGGTCGAGGACACCTTGCACGCCGAAATCCGGCGAGCAGGAGGACCAGATGCAGCCGATCGCCGAGGCCGCCAAAGCGCCGATCACCGATTCCGGCATGTTCGGCATGAAGCCGGCGACGCGGTCGCCCGGCTGCAGGCCGAGGCTGCGCAGATGCGTAGCGAGGCGGATGACGCGGTCCCAGAGATCGCCGTGGCTCAACCGCCGCTTCACCTTGTCTTCGCCCCAGAAGACGATAGCGTCACGGTTCTGATGGCTCGGCTGGTGCGAATAGCGCAGCAGGTTCTCGGCGAAGTTCAGCTTGGCATCGGGGAAGAAATGCGCCCCCGGCATCTTGTCGCCATCGACCAGCGCCTGGCCCGGTCCCTCGCCGATCACCTCGGCATAGCGCCAGAGTGTCGTCCAGAATTTCTCGATCTCGGTCACCGACCATTGGCGGAGCGCGATGGTATCCGCCAGATCGACCTGCCAGTCCCGCGCCACTTGGCTGCGGAAGGCCGTCATGTTGCTGGCGGCGATCGCCGCTGTGCTTGGTTCCCAGAGCTTTTCGGTCATCGCCGCTTGTCTTCCTTATCCAGTCATCGCGCCCGGTCAGCAGCGCAATTATCGACCCCAGATATCAACCCAGGTGCCGGCCGAGCCTCAGCGTGACCCGGCCATCAGGGTGTCCAATCTGCGGCGCGTATGGGGCTTTGACAAGGCAAATCCCCAGGGCAAGTCCCCGGCAAATTCCAGAGGAAAGCCCGGGAACGATCCCACCCATGATGGGGCCAGGCAAAGCCCTGACATGAAATCATCACAGGATGGAGGGACGCCTCGCTCCCCCGGTCGCGCGGATCGCAAGATAGCGGGATCGGGTTACGCTGGATTGAGCTTATGCGACACCGGCTCGCGGAAAATTTCCGCGGGCACAGCGGGCATGAAGGAAGGTTACAGCTGGACCGGTTTCATTTATCCGCGAGGCGCGTCAGGCTGGCACGCGCCTGATCACGGTGTTCCGGCTTGATGCTGCCGGCGACACTGCGGATGGCGGCATAGAGGACAGCGGCATCGTCGGTGAAGCCGAACCAGGCCACGAAATCCGGGATCAGATCAATCGGCATGATGAAATAGGCCAGCGCCCCAAAGAGAATCGCCTTGACCCGCAGCGGTGTGGCCGGATCGATGGCGCAGTAATAAGCCGCCAGCAATTCATCGAGGAAGGGCAGCTTGCTGGCGACACGCCGCAGCTTCTTCCAGAAGCCTGCCTCGACGGTCTTCTGGTCGTGCTGAAACTTGACCGGATCGTAAGGCACGAGGGCACGGCCGGTACTCTCACCGGTCACCGTCGCGGCCTCATCTGCTGTCCTGCCGTCTCCCTGGGCCATGCGAAGCGAACCTCACCGTCAATGCCATATCCGTCGAGGGGATATGGTCCCCGGCGGCATCCATTGCAAGCCGTGACGGCCATGCCTGCAGCCGCCGGCAACGATTTGTTAACCAGACTGAGGCCTTATACTGATTGGGAAATTTGCTAATTTGCCGCCTGGAAGCAGGCGACAGCGACAGCGCATCAGGTTTTGGCGTCATCCGTAACATCATGTTCCAGCACTGTTTCATGGGTAGGCCGTTGAGGCAGGACACGCATCTTCGTCCGCGGTTGCAGGGGCGTGATCTGACGGCACGGCTGGGGACTGCCGGCCTGGCACTGGCCGCCATGATTGCCTTGCCGCTTGCGGCGACAGCGCAGCAGGTGGGTGGCCAGAACGGTACGCCGGTTTCCGCTGCGCCGACGGCGTCGACCGATTCCACCGGGGCGATACCGGGCAGCGGATCGATGGCCAACCGGGCCGTGCTGCCGCAAAACGGGCCGGGAAACGGGTCGACCACTTCGGAGAATTATCAGAACGTCTATGTCGGCGGCGAGGTGCGCAGCTGGCGGCCGCTCGAGGGCGATACCCAGACCGCCTGGGAAGCCTATCGCACCGGCGATTATACCAAGGCGGTGCCGGTCTTCGCCCGCCTGGCCAAGCTCGGCCATCCGGTGGCCGAGTGGCTGATGGCCAATATCTATTATGCCGGCCAGGGTGTGCCGCAGGATTACAGCCAGTCCTTGATCTGGTTCGAAAAGGCGGCGGCACAAGGCTACATGCCGGCCTATGCCCCGACAGCGCAGCTTTACGAACAGGGCAAGGGCACGCCGATCGATCTCGGCAAGGCCTATTCCTGGTACAACATCGCCATTGCCGCCCTGCCCTACAGCGTCGAGCGCTATGGTTTAATCAAGCAGCGCGATGCCGTGGCAGCGCAAATGACCCAGGCGCAGATCGAAGCGGCGCAAAAGCGCTCCCTCGCCTTCCAGCCCCGTAAGGTGGTTCCGCCTGACCTTGAACAGGCCCGCCAGATGCTGGGCGAATAGCCGGCATCAGTCCTTCCGTTCAGGACGCTTCGACGATCTCGAAATCGTGGGTGATGGCCGCCGTCTTCCCGAGCATGATCGAGGCCGAGCAATATTTCTCTGCCGACAGCTTGATCGCGCGGTCGACCACATCCGGCTTCAGATTCCGGCCGGTGACGATGAAGTGATAATGGATCTTGGTGAAGACCTTCGGATCCTCACCGGCCCGCTCTGCCTCCAGCGAGATCTCGCAATCGCTGATGTCGTGGCGGCCCCGCTGCAGAATATGGACGACATCGATCGCCGTGCAGCCACCGGCACCCAGCAACAGATATTCCATCGGGCTCGGCGCCACTGTGGGTGCGCCGGGTGCTGCCGCCGCATGCATGACCACGGCGTGGCCGCTATTGCTCTCGCCGACGAAGATATTGCCATTGAGCCAGTTGATGCGCGCTTTCATTGCCTTCTCGCTTTCTTCCAGAGCCGGATCGTTTTAGACGGAATCGCTTTGCGATTTTGTCTAAAACCTGAATCCGTCTCTCCTCAATAAGATAGAGTGCGATCGGCCCAGGCGGCGCCAAGCGGAAATCACCTCAACGCGGCCGGAACCAGATCCGCGTGTTGTCATAGCCGACTTCGAGCCGGATTTCATCACCCGCCCGAACCGCCATCGGCGCGGCGAAGAATTCCGCTGCCTGTTTCCAGTGGTTGCTGCGCGCCAGGCTGCTGGAGTGATAGGTGATGCTCTCGTCAAGGAACAGGTCGAACCAGAAAGCGACGCCATGCAGCACCCCGTCATGCAGGACCGGGATGCTGAGGATCTGCGACGCCGTGGTCGGCATATCGATCCGGAAGTCGAAATCCAGGACGTTGAAAGGCGCCGATAGCAGGCGATGCGGATCGGCGCCGAGATCGATCTGGGCATAGGCCGGTGAGCGAAACTGGTCGAAATTGCGCATGTCGAAGCCGGCGATCTCGCCGACCGGGTTGACCGCCGCCAGGAACGGGCATTCCAGCAAGACGGCATGGATGCGCGCTGCCGCCGGGATGATGGCCCCTTCCGGCTTCACCAGATTGCGCCGGGCATGGGTCAGGATCTGCAGCATGTTCGGCGCCAGCATGCCGATATTGAGCAGTTCCGAGACGAAGACATCGGCCTTCTGGGGCAGATCGCTGCCGAGCTCCAGCTGGGTCGATTTCTTGCTGAGAACGGTGATGCGGTCGGCATAGCCGTTCTCGGCGATGGTATCGCGGGCCGCATCCGCCAGCGCCGGCAGCACCTCGCAGGTCACCACCTTGGCGGCGCCGGCACGGGCCGCCATCATGGCGACCAGGCCTGACCCGGTACCGATCTCCAGCACCACATCACCCGGCTTCACCGCCCGCCGCAACGCCGCATCATAGGCGTCATTGCGCTCGACATCATTGATCATCGGGATGTGCCAGGCGGGTATCATGCTGGAGAGCTGCAGCCGCAGGGCAAAAGCGAGATCGGCATCATCCGGGAAACGCTTCACCGCGTCCTTCAGCAGCGCCAGCGATTCTTCCGGCTTTTCCGAATCATGCAGCACCTGGGCGAGGGAGGCATAAGCCGGCCGGCAATTCGCATCGATCTCGATCGCCTTGCGGAAAAACTGCTCTGCCTCCGCCAGTTGGTCGAGATAATAGGCAAGCTCGCCGAGATTGAAGTAGCCGTCGACATAGTCCGGCTTGTGCAGCACCGCTTCCTGAAAGCAGATCGCCGCCTTGTCGAGAATTCCCTGTTGCTTGAGCGCAATGCCAAGATTGTTGATGGCGCTCACCAGCCCGGGCGAGGCCATCAAAGCGCGGCGATAGCACTGCTCGGCATCGACCGCGCGCCCCAGGCGCAACAGGGCATTGCCAAGATTGTCCCAGACCAGTCCGTCACGGGGATCGAGCTCGGTGGAGTGATAGAAGGCGCGCGCCGCCTCTTCCCACCGCCCGCGCTCGAACTGCTTGACACCGATGCTGTTCACATATTGGGCATTGTCGGGCTCAGCCGCGACGGCACGTTCCAGCCACGCCAGGGTGAGCTCGGGATCGCGGCCGCGATGATGGCTCATGATGCCCATCAGATGGAGGGCCGCCGCCGATTCAGGTGCGAGGCGCAGGGCCTCGAGGCAAAGATCTTCTGCCTGATCGAGTTGTACCTGGGCCACGGCACGCATCGCCTGATCCAGCAGTTCCGCGACTTTATCCGCGCTCATCTTGCCACCTTCATGCGACCGCCTGCTGGCGAATCGCCCCATCCTTCCCCTTAACAGCAGATTGCCCGAGCAACGTCTCGCTTGCAGCCGAAAAGACGCAAGCAAGGCCGGTGCCGGGCCGGACCAGAAGCCGCCGTTTCAGAAGCTGCTGGTTCAGAAGCTGACAAAAGCTGGAAACACCTGGCCGGAGAGCCCGGCGCGGCGATCAGATCGCGATCGCTCAGACGAGAATATTGACCAGGGAGCCACGCGGCAGGTTCCGAGCCGGCTGCTGGGCGGCAGCCTCGACCTGATTGTCGTTGCTGGTGCTGGTGGGCGCGCTGACCGCGGCACTGGATACCGCAGCACTGGCCGTTGTCCCCGCCGCCTGGCTCAGCATATTGGCCAGGGTGGCGCCTTGGACGCGGGCCTGGCGGATACCCGACAAGGCAGCCTGTTGCGCCCGTTGAGCGGTCGAAATCTGGGCGGCAGCAGCACCGGCAGCGGCGATATCCATGACTCCCCCGTGTCCCTAGATATGTCAGATAATGTCGTGAAGCCGATGCCGATCAGGCAACGACGTCGAGCAGCGACTTGGTCATTTCGTCGGCGGTCTTTACAACCGCGACATTAGCCTTGAAGGAATTCGCCTCGGTGCTGAGATCGACCACGTCCTTGGGGTCGAGTGATCCCGACGCAATGTTCTGTGCGGTGCCCTGCAACTGCTGTTCAACGCGCTTCAGGCCATTAACCGCGGTACTGGCGGCATTGGTGACGCTGGCATTGGTCGCCGGTGAGATATCCATCATGCTCCTCCGCCCCAGGATGCCTCTTTACGACTCGAGCAACTCACAGGGCCTTCTACAACTATCTTAAGATATTCGGTATTTATTAACAAACGATTGCTCCGCCGGCAGCCGCACGACCGGCTTTACGACAAGAGAGTCGGTTCAGCGTCAAAAATCGGCGGTTTCTTGCCTTGTAGCGGCAGAATTTAACCCCTACCTTAGAAATGCCGCAGCGCACAAAATTAAACTTTTCAGACTCAAGACCGCCCCCTGATCCGGCCAGGGGCCGTCTCGGGCCAAGAGGCATCCATGGCTAGTTTTGGCGTCAAACCCCGCCGTTCCGTCCTGTACCTGCCGGGCAGCAATGCCCGCGCCCTGGAAAAGGCCCGGGAGCTGCCGGTCGATGCCGTCATCCTCGATCTCGAGGACGCGGTCGCACCGGAAGCCAAGGAAACCGCCCGCCAGCTGGTGGCAGAGGCGGTCCGCAGCGGCGGCTTCGGCCATCGCGAGCTGGTGGTCCGGGTCAATGGGCTGGATACGACCTGGGGATTGGCCGATGTCCTGGCCATGGCGCGGATCGGCGCCGATGCCGTGCTGTTTCCGAAGATCCAGTCGCCCGACGATGTCCGCGCCGCGGTCGCCGCCCTCGACCGGGCTGGCGCACCGGGCTCGCTACCGGTCTGGATCATGGCCGAGACACCGCGCTGCATCCTCGACATCGAGGCCATCGCCGGCGCCAGCCATCGGCTCGGCTGTATCGTCGCCGGCACCTCCGACCTCACGCGTGAATTGCGGGCACGCCATACCGCCAGCCGCGACAGCGTCTATACCGCCCTGTCCTTGATCGTGCTCGCGGCCCGAGCCCATGGGCTCGATGTGCTCGATGGTGTCCATCTCGACCTCAACGATGCCGACGGCTTCGCTTTCACCTGCGAGCAGGGCCGCAACATGGGCTTCGATGGCAAGACCCTGATCCATCCGAAGCAGATCGATGCCGCCAACCGGGCCTTCTCGCCCACCGAGATGGAATTGGCACTGGCCCGCAAGGTCGCCATCACCTGGCAGGACGCACGGGCGGCCGGTAAGGGCATCTGTGTGGTTGAGAACCGCCTGATCGAGAAGCTGCATGTCGAGGAATTCGAACGCCTGCTGGCGCTTGATGAGGCAATCGCCCGGCGCGGTACCAAGCCCGCTGCTGCGGCCTGACCGCCTAGCCGGCATCTCAAGCGGAGCGGGTAGCTACTGGCTGATCGTGCAATAAGCCTGTTTCGATTGCAGATCGCCGCAGATCTGCCGCAGCTTGTCGGTTGCCGCACCGATGGCATAGAGGTGCACGATCGGGGCGTTGTTCGCGGCGACATAAAGCGGCTTCAACGGTGTCAGCTCCGAATAAGCGCTGTGCAGGCTCTGCCAGCCGGCAGTCGCCGCCCCAATCCCCGAATAACTCGCGAGTTGGATAGCCATCCCCGGCTTGGGCGCAGTCTTTGTCGCCTTGGCGGCCTGCTCTGCTGCCGGCGTTGAAGCGACCGGCGCGTTGCTGCCGGTTCCTGCTGTCTTGCTTGGCCGCGGCTTGGCGCCACTCACATCACTCTCCAACAGAGCAACAGTCGGCACCGCCGGCTGGCCCACCTTGGTGGCCGGCTTGGTCACTGGCTTCGCGGCCTGCGCCGATGCTTGCTGCGTCGCAGACGGCTGCGTTGCTGGCGGCTGCTTCATCGTAGGTGCTTTGGTCGCCGGTGCTTTCGTCGTCGCAGTGGCCAACTGCGGCTTCTGCGCCTTTGCCTTTGGCTGTTGTGCTGCATCGGCGGCAAGTCTCACCGGTACCGCAGCCTTCACCGCTGGTGTCGGCTTTACCGGCGGATTTGCTTGTGCGGTCGCTGGCGCTTTCGTCTGCAGCTTGCCTTTCACCGCAACCGCCGGCTTCGGCGGCATCGTCTTGGTTTCCGGCGCCCTCGCCTCAGGAGCCGCCGCGATCGGCTTTTCCGGCACCGGCATGAAGCTTTCGCCACTGTCAGCAACGGCGCCGATCATCGCTTGGCGATAGAGGGCCTGCTCGGCCCGTTCCAGCAGATAGAGCGCTTCAGGGCGACGCGCGAGGAGGACCGAAGATTTGCCTGAGAGGAGCGCGCTGCCGCTCTTCCCGTTACCGGCGGCCAGTGCCTTGCCAGGCACCAGCAGGAGCGTGGCGAAAGGCTGGCCCGTGCAGGTGACTTGCAGCTGATCTGCCGCACCCGAGAAACCGAGAGCTGTGCCGGCGGCCTTGACTTTCCGGCTCTCGAAACGCGGTGCGGCACAGCGACGGCCGTTGACGTCACTGACCTCACCGGCCTTGACCATCACCAGCGCGCCGAGATGTGGATCGCCGGCATTGCCCTGGGGAATGCCGGTCGGGAAAACCGCACTGATGAACCAAGTCCCGCTGAAAGCACCCGGCAAAGCGCTGGCAGCAGGCGGCGTACTATCGGCGGCAATGGCCGGCGGGGCCGTCCCGGTGACCGCCGTCCACAGGGCAAGAGCAAGGATATGCGGCGCCTTCATCATTCTCTCGGCTCAGAACAAATCGACGGTCACATTGCGACCGTCCAGGGGTTGCAGGGGCCGCGCATTCATCGTGAAGACCTGGGCGAAGCGTTGGATCTGGCCGACACCGGCCTCGATCGGGTCGCGGAAGACAATCCAGTCGACGATCTCGCTACAGGGCGGCGTGGTCAGGGATCCGGCATAGCGGTAGCTGGCGGCGCTGCGTGGCAGCAGCTGCGCCAGATCGCTGACGCCGTCGAGCACGACCGTTCCCGGCTTCATCGGCATGCGGGCCAACAGGCGTCCAAGCAGATCATTGGCACGTCCGGGACGGAACAGCACCGCCAGCACGGCGAGCCCGTCGCCTTTCGCAGCCTTATGGACGAAATGCGCCTCCAGCGGCCAACGCTTGCCGGCCACGGCATGTTCGCTGGGATGATGGAAATGCAGCTGCTGGAAAGTGAAATCACGCCCGGCCAGCTTGAGCTTGCTGGCGGCACTGCCATTCTCCGGATCGAGCTGCAGCGTGTGACCGGTATTGCTGAGCCGTCCCCGGCAGGGATGCCAGTCGAGGGTAAGATCCGGCGCCTGGCCGAGATGGGCGGCGGCGAGATCGATCGGCGATTGGTGCCTGCCCCGGCCGCAAGCCTGGTAAGCCGGGGCCAGCTGCCCCCAATGGCTGGGACCTTCCTGCCCGCCATAGCTCCAGGGAACGGCACCGCTGGCCACCGCCTGCCAGGGTCGGCCAAGGGCCAACAGGCTGCCGGCAAAGCCGCCCAAGCCGGCCACCGCCATTCGCAGAACCTTGCGGCGACCGTGCCGATCCTGATTTGCCTTGTTCGTCATCACACCCCGGCGGACAGTGCCGGCAGCCCATCAAGCCGGCATCGTCCAAGCCTAGGCAGCCAAGCTTAAGAGACGGTGAATACCGGCGTCGGCAGATGGCGGGATGGCGGCCGGAACTGCGGCCTTTGCCGCCGGTGCCCTCAGGCTGCGGCAGCGCGGCGGTCCTTGACCAGGTCGATCCAGCGCCGGGTGACGACACCGCAGAATTCGGTTGCCGCCTTGCCATACCGGACCAGTTCGCCGCGGGCCTGGTCCAGCTTCTGTTGACCAACCGTCTCGCCGAACCGCTTGGTGATGACATGGCCGAATTTGTTGATCCAGGTATCGGCCAGGGTCTCAGAAACCTCGAAATGGCATTGGAAGCCATAGGTCGTCTCGCCATAGCGGAAAGCCTGGTTGAGACAGGTCGGTCCGGTCATCAGCCGGATGCCTGCCTCCGGCAGGCCGAACGTGTCTTCATGCCACTGCATGATGCGCTGCGCCGGCGACAGACCCGCCAGAAGCCGGTCCTGCTGCCCCTCTGCGGTGATCTCGATCGGCAGGTAGCCATATTCGAATTCGTCATTCAGCCTGACCCTGGCGCCGAAGGCCCGGGCCAGCAATTGGCCACCGAGGCAGAGGCCGAGCATCGGCTTAGCCTCGGCGTGAAAGGCGCGCAGGAGATCAAGCATGGGCAGGAAACCCGGATAATTCGCATCGTCATGCGCATTTTGCGGGCCGCCCAGGATCACGGCCGCGTCGAATCCCTGGGGCGAGGCCGGCAGGGCATCGCCGCTATGGGGCAGGATGGTCGTCAGATCTCCCCCGGCCGCGGTGATATGCTCGCCCACCAGCGAAATCGGCGACGTGGCGTCGTTCTGAATGACCAAAACCTTCATGAAACCAGCTCCCCCGCATCATTGACCCGCATCCCTGCCCAAACGATCGGCGTGGGATTTGCGGGAGATGATGGCTAAGCCCCGTGCAGCTTTCAACCGCCCGGGGCGCAGGGCTGCTCTACGGAATCAGGAAACCGACCGACGAACAATCAGCGGAGAAACAGCGAGAGAGGGGCGACCGGGTCAGCTGGCGAGGCGCATCAGATGCAGCCCCAGTAGCGGCGCCAGCGGCGAATCACCGATCAACTGGCGATGCACACGCTGCAGGAAATGCGTATCCGGGTAGGCATTGCCTTCGATAATCACCGGCCCATCACCGGTCAAAGCGATATCCCAGCCAATCACGGTGCGATCGACCAGGACGCGATGACCGGCCTTGGCCAAAGCGGCGATCTTCGGCCATTGCGTGACGATCCGGCCGGTGACCTGCGCGCCGGTAAACGGATGCTGGTCCCACCAGTCATCCGGGGCGAAATGATAATCGTCACAGAGCTGGTCGAGCCGACCCGTCGCCAAGTCGACGCGGACACCATATTCGACATTCTGCGACCAGCTCGGCTCCAGCTTGCCCAGGATACGCAGCATGGCATGGGTCACATGCGGTCGCTGGCATTCATCCAGACAGGTGAAGACACGGAAGACCATCAGCGAATCCCGGGCAAGATCGGCAATCTCGGGATGATTGAACAGCCTAGGCTGAATCAGCAGCGGCTCCTTCTTCGACCGCTTGGTGAGATAACGCAGGACCTTGGCCCGGCTGAGCACACGACCACCCTTGTCGCTGTAGCGATCCTCGCCGACCCAGGTAAACCACTCGGTGCCGCGGGCCCCGCGCCCCCAGAGCGGCTTGATGAAAATATCACGATCCAGGCTGCGGAAATCGGCCTTGTGGCCGCTGCCATCGGTGAATTCCCAGGTACCACGGGAAACCACGGCGATGACGCGCGCGACCGGAAGCCCGGCCTCCACGCAATGGCGGGTAAACAGGGCTTTGTCGCCGAGGCTCACTCGCTTGCCATAGACCTTCGGCTGCAGCCCATGCAGCTGCTTCATCAGGCCATTCTTGATCTCGTCACGCCCGACATAGTCTTCGCAGGCAGGCAAGCCGCGCGGCAGTTCATAGAGCTGGGAGGAATAATAGACCGACGGATCGATCCGATAGCGATGCATCAAGGTCCATTGCGCCTTCATTTGGCGCAGCGGCCCGATGCCGCGCTGCTGATACAGTGGGCGCCAATCGCGTATGGTGAAGAAGGCCAGCCGGATTCCATAATAGGCCGGAATGAGGGCCCGCTGTCCAAGCGGGCTCGCCGGATCAAAAAAACTCTTCGGGCGCAAGCAACTGCGACGATAGACCTCGCGGCACCATGCACCGATTCCCGGTTGCTTTGATCTTTCGAGCTGATGCTCAGCCGGAGGCTGGACATGGCCAGCGCTCGCAGGTTGCCGGTCTCTCTGCGCCGACAGGATGGTCTGGAAAGATGTATCGGCCATAATCGTGATTCCGGCAGGCGTCCCTAGGTCTGAACTCAGACGGGTCATCCTGCCGGAACAAACTAACTAACGGCTGTCGATTCCAGGAATATCGGGCGTAAAAGAATGAAACTTATCGCCTGATGATTTTGTCAGGCAATCGTCAGAATGGCTTCGGGCGGTAGCGACACCAAAGCGCTGGTGCCCTGGCCTGGAGCGCTCTCGAGATGCAACGTTCCGCCATGACGCTCGACCAGCAGGCGGCTCAACGACAGTCCCAGACCCGTGCCGGCGGTGGTGCGATTGAGCGTGTTGGAAACCTGCACAAAAGGCATGAAGATACGATCGAGATCTTCCGGCGCAATGCCAATGCCGCGATCAGTCACCCTGATCGTCAACTGATTGGCAAGGTCAAGATGCGCAGTGATTTCAACGGTCTCGCCCTCGGGCGAGAATTTGATGGCATTTGATAGCAGATTGATCAGCACCTGGCGCAAGCGCCGTTCATCCCCGTTGATCATGACATCAGGAATCGCCGAGGCCTGAATCTCGATGCCGCAATTAGTGGCCTGACCTGAAGCGATGCGGCTTGCGGCTGTGATGAGGCGCGGCAGCGATATCTGCTCCATCACCAGTTCCATGCGATCGGCTTCAAGCTTGGAATAGTCGAGGATGTCGTTGATCAGGGCCAATAGATGCTGACCGCTGCTGCGGATGTCGCTGAGATATTCCTCGAGGCGCTCCGGCATGCGATTGGACGAGGCATCAATCAGCAGCAATTCGGAAAAACCAATGATGGCATTCAGGGGCGTGCGCAATTCATGACTCATGGTTGCCAGGAATTGTGACTTCGCCTTGTTGGCGGAAGCGGCATGCCGCCGCGCCGCATCCAATTCGTTTGCATGCAAATGCTGCTGCTCGACGGTGCGCTCCAGCAACAGCATCATGGTGCCGATGGCTGAATAGCGACCATTCTCGGTAATGACGAAGCCGGTACCGATGGCTTCCGGATAATCGAAGGCGATCATCGCCTTGATGCGATCGATGGTCGTCGAGACATCGACCGCGAGCGGACGGGTATTCACCAGCGGCGCAATCGGCCGCCGATTATAGACGTCGTACCAGAGCGGCTGGGAAAACTGGAAGAGCAGGCGGTCGCGCTCAATCACGCCGCGCAATCCCCCTTCACGATCGACCACGGCGAAGATCGGCAGCGAGGGATTGGCGGAGAAGAGATCCAGCACTTCGCCACCCGTCATCTCGGCAGTGATTGACGGCGCCGCCATGGCAACGTCGGCGGCCGTGTAATCGGCAATG
>Ga0209148_1000463_pt1 | contig 43711 bp, 36 predicted proteins | sample AraplaCol_mMF_r2_2_FD_184288 | JGI IMG/M metagenome (GOLD analysis project Ga0209148, IMG submission 184288) | Arabidopsis root microbial communities from North Carolina, USA - plate scrape CL_Col_mMF_r2 (SPAdes) (version 2) | ecosystem: Host-associated > Plants > Roots > Endosphere | place... | reverse complement strand
TATCAAGGCGAGACCGTTCATCACCGGCATGTTGAGATCGGTCATCACCATGTCGACCTGCGAGGTCTTCGCCTTGGTGAGCCCTTCCATGCCGTCATTGGCCTGGATCACCTGATAGCCGGCACCGGTCAGGGTCAGCTTGACCATCTGCCGGACGCTCGCTGAATCGTCGACGCTGAGAATTGTCTTAGCCATGATGCGTGATACCTTCGAGCCAGAAGAGGTCGTCATTGCGGGGATCCCCGGCTGGCGCCGTGATGAAGCCGGCCCGCGCCAGCAGTTGCTGCAACGGCCCGCCCGCAGGATGCTTGAGCGCGATCGTTATGCTCCGCTCTGCCCCGCTCTTGCGCAGGGCGACGATGAGCTGCAGCAGGCTGAGATCGGCTTCCCCCAAACCCGCGCCGTTGAGCGTGAGGGCGCGCGTCGCACCGAGGCGCTGGAGCAAGACTTCGCGTAATTCGGGTGCAGACCGCAAAGTAACGGAAGCTGGGAGGTCGAAAACAGCTCCGTCCGGAACTTCCCTCAAATCTTCCATAATTTGTCCACTTTTCAATACTCGGGTGTGTAGTCGACGCGAGTCTAGGTTTTAAGACGTGAATAAGTTATTAGCGGCGCTGGAATTGGTCCTATTCTCGACGGGCGTCCTAGACATATCCGGCTTGCAATAAGCACATGAAACCGCCGTTCGGTTCGCTGTGAGGGCGCAACCGAGTTTTAGATTGTCGCGTTATGGTTTTGCCTGCCAAATCCGGCGCCATCGGGAAGCTTTCATCAAGCTTTCAGGCTATTGGCGCCCTGGACCTGCGTTCTGAGTTTCAAATTTTAACCGGCACCGGTTGGGTCCGCACACCGCGCCGCAGGCGGGGTTGCGGCGAAAATGTCGCAGGCCATTTACCGCGGAACCGCCGCGCTTTATTGGCCGCGCGATGCGCGAAATAGCCGGCGGCATCGGCCATGCCGAACCGGAGTGTGACCGGCTCATTCTTGCCATCGATGACGTGGCCCGGCAATCTACGGCTCCCACATCTCGCCGTGAGTCACATGCGTCTTTCTCTGGCGGCGTCCCCGCTTCTTGCTTTCACGCTTTCGCTTTTCATCATCCCTGGCGCGCAATCGGAGACGCTTGACCACAACATGTTCGCCTGCGACTACGATCTCGATGTCGCCGCCTGCGATGACATGGTCAGGTACCCGAATGATACTGGCGGGATATCACGGGGATATCTGCTGGCGTTGCGCGCAAGGGTGCGGATGGAAACGGCAGGCCTGGCGGAAGCCGCGAGCGATCTTGCCGAGCTGCAGAAGATCGAGCCGGCCTCTCCCTTGTTGCCCGAGTTACAGGAGATGCTGGCGACGCTCGCGGAACCCCAGCGTGACCTGAAAGTCGCCTGCGTTCTGGAAGTCGATCCGCCGCGCCAACGGCTGGAAGCCTGTTCGAAGCTGATCGACGGCAATATCGGAACCGCCCGCGAGAGCATCGCCTATCACGCCTCGCGTGCCGAGGCGGCGATGGATCTCGGCGATCTGCAGCAGGCACAGACTGACATCGTGCAGATCCAGCAGAGCGCCTCGACCAGCGTCGCCGCTACGGTGACCACCATCGAGATGGCCACCGTCAAGGGTGACTATCAAACCGCTTTGACGATGAGCCAGAAGGCCATCGCCGACCATGCCAAGCCGGCCATGCCCTATATGCTATGGCAGGCGCAATTCAGCTATCTTCTCGGCAATCATTCCATGGCGATCCGCCAGTTCATGACCGCCATTCACGCGGATTTCCAGAGCCCGCTGCCACATTATTGGAGCAGCCTGCTGCGTTTGGAGGACCACGAAGATGCCACGGTCGACTTTCATCGCATCGTCACGGATGTCGGCCCACGCACATATCTCGGCAAGATCGGCCTCTTCCAGCTCGACCAGATGTCGCCGCAGGCGCTGATCGATGCGGCCAATGCCTTTCCGTCATCCTTGCGGCAAAACCGCCTCTGCGTTGCCTATTTCATCATCGGCCACAAGGCCTGGCTGGCCCATGACAAGACTGCGGCAAAGCAGGCTTTCCTCAACGCGCTGCAAACCAATCAGCCGCGGATGATCGAGTTTCAGGCCTCAAAGGTGCTGCTGCAAAAGCTCGACGTCAACTAAGCGCCCCTGACAAGGCTGCCGAACGCGTAACAGCGTCGCGGCAGGCGGCCTCGAACCAGGCAGCGAAATCGCGTACTACCTGCCGTTCGACGCTGCGCCGTGGCGTGGTCAGGAAATAGGCCTGGCTCAGTTGCAGCGGCGCATGGAGCGGCACCACCAGCCGGCCGGCAGCGAGATCCGCCGCAATATAGATGCCCTGCCCCAGCGCAACACCGAGACCGCTGAGCGCGAAATCGAGTGCCGTGCGCGAGGCATTGGTGGTGAGACCCGGCTGCCGGGCGGGATCGGCGGCGACACTGGCCGCCTCGAACCAGTTGGGCCAGGACGGGAAAGTGGCCGCCGCCGGTCCCCAATCGGTATGGATCAGCGGCACCGAGCGCAATCGTCCGGGGCTGTCGAGCGGACCGTGCCGCGCGATGAAATCCGGCGTGCAGACGGGATAGACGGCATCGGTGACGACCTCCTCGATCCGGTGATCGCGATAATGAAAGCGGCCATAAGACAGGCGCAGATCGATCAGATCGCGCTCGAAGGGTACCGGATCATCCTCGGCCCGGAGAAACAGATCGAGCGGCCCCTGGCGAGCGACAAATCCGGCCAGGCGGGTCGAGAGCCAGCCCATCGCCATCGAGGGCGGCGCCGAAACCACCAAGCGCGCCCGCGCCGCGCTGCCGCCGAGTTCGTGGGAGATGTTGCGCAATTCCTCGAAGGCGGTGCCCAGCCGCGGCATGATCTCATGGCCGGCCTCGGTCAAGGTGGTCCGACGGTTGATGCGATGGAACAGCTTGCGACCGACCTGGTCTTCCAGCGCCCGGATCAACTGGCTGATTGCGGCCGGCGAAACCGACAGCTCATGCGCCGCGGCAACAAAACTGCCGGTACGGGCAGCAGCCTCGAAGGCCTGCAGGGCACGCAAGGACAAGGCAGAGGGCATGAAAGACAACCGTCTAGGCTATATAGATAAGATAACCTTACTATTTATCCATAAAATGTCGTTTTTATAAAGTAATCCTTATGCATAGTCTGGGCGGCATCGACATGCATGAGAGGCCGAGAAATGGATCACCGCCGCCTGGTTGCCGGATTGAGCATCGCCGAGCGCAATCGGCTGACCGCCAAATCGGATCGCGCCGGGCTCACGCATCTCGCCGGCCATCTCGGCGCCATCGCCGTCTTGGGCGTCCTGATCGCTCTCCGCGTCTCCTATTGGCCGGTGCTGATGCTGCCGCAGGGCATCCTGATTGTCTTCCTCTTCACCTTGCTGCATGAGGCGATCCATCGCACACCCTTCGCCTCGTCCTGGCTCAATGACAGCGTCGCCCGCTTCTGCAGCTTCGTGCTGGCCCTGCCCGCGGACTGGTTCCGTGCGTTCCATTTCGCTCATCACCGCTTCACGCAGGATCCGGAGAACGATCCGGAACTGGCGGGGCCGAAACCGCAGACGAAATGGCAATATCTGCGGCACGTCTCCGGCCTGCCCGTATGGCGGAGTCATTTCCGGCAATTGCTGATCAATGCGACCGGGCGATGCCGCGACAGCTACGTCACGGCAAAAGGGCACGCGGAAGTGCGGCGCGAGGCACGGCTGATGTTCCTCGGCTACGCCGCCCTGATCGGGATCTCCGTCTATTTCCGTACACCGGTCCTGCTCTATGTCTGGATCATCCCGGCACTGCTCGGCCAGCCTTTCCTGCGGCTCTATCTGCTGGCCGAGCATGGCGGCTGCCCCCAGATCGGCAACATGCTGCAGAACAGCCGCACAACGGCGACCACCTGGCTGGTACGCAAGCTTGCCTGGAACATGCCCTATCACGCAGAACATCACGCCTTTCCCGGCGTACCGTTCTATCTGTTGCCTGAGTTCCACAAGCTGACCCGGCCGCATCTGCCCATGATAGAACCCGGCTATGTCCACTTTCATCGCGGCTATCTCGATCGCCTGCAGTGAGGGTGCAGACAATGTCTCATCGCAACGTTAGCGAAATACGCGGAGCCACCAACAGATATCGCGTGGCGCGCTATCTCGGTCGGGCGCGGCCGGGCGTCAGGCCGGTCCACCGTTTATAGGCCCGTGAGAAGGCGGCAGGTTCCGAATAGCCCAGCAGGAAGCTGATATGTTTCAGGTCGAAATCGGTCCTCGATAGCCATTGGCCTGCCAGCTCCTGGCGTATGCGATCAAGAATAGCGCCGAATTTCACATTCGCCTCTTGCAACCGGCGACGCAGCGTCCGGTCACTCATGTTCATTTCTGCAGCCACCTCGCGCAAGGATATCCGTCCCGATGTAAGCCGCTGCAAAACAACGCTCTCGACGCGCCTTTCCAGCGACCTCCCCTTCCTCGTGCGCACCTGAAGCAACAGTCCATCGGCATAGGATCGAAGCACCTGCCCCAAATGACTGTCGGCAGTGGGGATAGGGAGCGCCAGCACCTCGCGGGAAAGCTTGATCGTGTCACCGCCCGGGCTATGCCCGATATGGCAGTGGAAAAATCGACGACATTCCAATGTGCGCTCAGCATGCGGATGCATGAAAGCCAGTCGGAGCGGATGCAGGTTCACGCCGGTTATCTCACGAAGCGCAGCAATCGTGCGGGCGGCCGTAAACTCGCCTAGATGCCGGCATGTCTTCCATACCGGATCTGAGACCTGCAGCACCAGCCGGACACCGTCACGCTCCGGTTTGACATCAAGCGCAAAGCCGTTGCTCACCACCGCCGCGTAGCGTTGATAGCTCATGATGGCATCAGCGACGGTATCCGCACTGGCGGCGAGATAGCCCAGGATGCCGCCGTTTCTGATCTGGAACTCGCTGCCCCTATGCAGGCCGAAATGCGTGTCGTGGGCTTCCGCGGCACCATAATCGAGGATCGTCGCGAAATACCTGATCGGTATCTGTTGCCCGAAACCCAGTTGACGATCATCGATTCCCAATTCGGCGAGAAGCGGTCGCGTCTTGACCTTATGCCGCTTCAACCAGGTGATAGCTTCACCTGCCCATTCAGCGCTGAGATGCATATCCGTATCCTCACGGCTGGAAATCACCTCACTCTCCAGAACCTCTGTTCCTCTTGGCCGCAGATGTCAAGCCTCTGGCCGCGAAGGTCAGTGCATCCTCTGCGTGGCTCGGCTATGGCTTGTCCCCATAGGGCAGGACAAATTTTGACGCCCTGAGCAATGTGGTTTTTGGCGCATCGAATACGCGCATATTTTAACCACCCGTCGTTCGCGTTGACGAGAGAACGCAGCAGTGTGACCGCTCAAACTACCGGCGTGACCAAACATGGACGTAGCGCTTACCGGCCGAGAACGTAATTTCGGCGAAGATGACATCATCGTCAGCAAAACCGACCTGAAGGGTCGTCTTATCTATGCCAACCGTGTGTTCCTCGATATCGCGGATCTGACACTCAAGGAAACCATCGGACAGCCGCACAGCCTTATCCGGCACCCGCATATGCCGCGCTGCATCTTCAAACTTCTCTGGGAGCGCATCCAGGCGGGCAAGGAATTGTTCGCCTATGTGATGAACCGTTCGATGAATGGCGACCATTACTGGGTCATTGCCCATGTAACGCCATCCTATGGCACGGACGGACAGATCTCGGGCTACCACTCCAATCGCCGTGTCGCCAAGAAGGCAACGCTCGAGACAGTCATCGCGCCGCTTTATGCCGAGCTCCGCGCGATCGAAGACAACCATGCCAACCGCAAAGACGGCATGAATACTGCCTATGCCGCCCTGAATGACAAACTGAATGAGAGAAATGTCGATTATGATCGCTTTATCTTCTCCATCTAATCAAGTCATCAGTCTCGCTCTCTCAATCGGCACCATCCTTCTCAGTCTCGTATTGATCGCAACCGGTGCGCCGAGGTGGATCACCGGCGTTACGATCAGCACAGCACTCATTTCCCTGGGACTGACGATCATCGGCAATCTCTTCTTGCTACGGCGTCTCAAGGAAGCGGTCGACGCCATGAAGGCGCTGCAACAGGGAGACTTCGAGTGGCGGCTTGGCAATGTTGAAGAAAAGGGCCTGCTGGGCGACATGCTCTGGGGCATCAATGATCTCGCCGATCGCACCGATGCATTCGTCCGTGAATCCGGCGCATCACTTCACGCTGTCACCCAACAGCGATATGACAGGCGTGTCATGGAAAATGGAATGCTCGGGGAGTTCCGGCGCACCGCTGCCTCCATCAATGCCGCTACGGCAGGCATGGGCGCCAAGGTACAGGACGCCGGCGGCGCCACGCTTCGGTTCGAAGAGACCGCGGATGACGTCATCGCCAAGGTAGAAGCTGCGAGTACCGCTCTGGAACGGACAGCGGATTCGCTCAACCAGGCAACCAGCGTCACCAATGAGCGCAGCATCGCGGTGGCGGCCGCCAGCGAGCAGGCATCGATGAGCCTGCAATCCGTCGCCTCCGCCACGGATGAACTGACGGCCTCGATCGGCGAGATAAACCGACAGGTGCAGAATTCCGTGCTGGTGGCGGACAAACTGGTTCAGCGTACGACCAAAGTGACCGATGACGTCGATAAATTGGTTTCATCCGCCGCCAAGATCAGCGAAGTCATCACCATCATCAAGGAGATCGCCTCCCAGACCAATCTATTGGCCCTGAACGCAACTATCGAGGCTGCGCGGGCCGGTGAAGCCGGCAAGGGCTTTGCTGTTGTGGCGTCCGAAGTGAAGAGCCTGGCCAATCAGACTGCCAAGGCGACAGACGAGATCGTCACGCAGGTGGGGGCCATTCAGGCCTCCGTGCAGATGGTCTCCGGGACGATCGGCGAAACCGGCGCCGTCATCAAGGAGATGACGGAGGCCTCGACCGCTATCGCCAGCGCCATGGAACAGCAGACTGCGGCGACCAATGAGATCGCTCGCAATGTGGAACAGGCTTCGTCCGGGTCGGCCGATGTGACGCGCAACATCGTCAGTGTCCGGGAGGCCGCCGGTGCCACGGAACAATCGGCAGGCGTCCTTGTCGGATCGATCGAATCGCTCAAGCTTCAGTCGGCAAACCTGAAAGCCGAACTGGCAAAGTTCCTGGGCGAGCTGAAACAAGTGATCTAGGCACAGCTGTTTCACGTCGTGTATCGCAACCTCTCCCAGGTACAGCGTCGCTTTCGGCTCGGCGTTGTTTCAGTTCAAGGCGTCCACGCCTGCTGAAGCAATTGCTGATGAATTCCAAGGAGTGCCATGAAGGGTATTGTGTTTACCGAGTTCCTCGAACTCGTCAGCAGAGAGTTTGGCGAGGAAATGACGGATCATATCATCGAGGCGTCCGACCTGCCTTCCGGAGCCGCCTATACCGCCGTCGGGACCTATGACCATGCCGAAATGATCACCATGGTCGAGAAGCTTTCCGAGGCGACGCATCGGTCGGTGCCTGATTTGTTGACAGCTTTTGGCGAGCATCTTTTGACCCGGTTCGCGACACGTTATCCGCAGTTCTTCGTCGGCATCAATTCGAGCTTCGAGTTCCTCGAGCGCATCGAGGCGCATATTCATGTCGAGGTAAGGAAGCTTTACCCGGATGCGGAACTGCCGTCGATCGAATGCAGGCAACGTTCCGTGGGCGTCCTGGAGTTGATCTATCGATCGACGCGGCCCCTGGCCGCTTTCGCCGAGGGCCTGATGCGCGGCGTGATCGCCTATTATGACGAAAATATTGAGGTCACCCGGGTGGTTTCCGCCGACAGCGGAAAATATGTTCGGTTCGAGCTGAAGAGATCTTGAGCCGCCAGCCTCCTGAATCGCTATCGCGCGACCTGCCGCATGAGTGCCTGCCTGCGCGCATCGCCTTGCTTGAGCGCAGGATCGCCCGGGAGATCCGGGCCCGGCAGGCGGCCGAGGACCTGCTCGAAGCCAAGAGCCTGGAACTCTACAATGCGAACCAGTCGCTGCGCGAGACCAACACCAATCTTGAGCAACGCGTCATCGAACGCACCCAGCAATTGACGGCGGCGCGCGATGAGGCCCTGGCTGCGAGCCGGGCGAAATCAGGATTTCTAGCGAATATGAGCCACGAACTCAGAACGCCGCTGAACGCCATCATCGGCTTTTCCGAAACGATGCGGCTTGAAGTCATGGGGCCGATGGCAAACGATCTCTATCGCAGCTATGCCGGCAACATCCACGATAGCGGGCGGCACCTTCTGGGTGTCATCAATGACCTGCTGGATGTCGCCAAGATCGAAGCCGGCCGGATGGAACTGCATGAAGAGGTGTGCGACGTTGGTGCCATCATTGCAGAAGCGACCCGCCTGCTCGAAAACCAAGCGCTCCAGGCCGGTCTCGCTGTCGCCACGCAATTACAGTCCCGGCTCCCGCATATCCAGGGTGACAGGGGCAAGCTCCGGCAAATCCTGCTGAACCTGCTCTCCAATGCAATCAAATTCACCCACCGAGAGGGCATGATCACGGTCTCCGCACGACTTTCGGCCAGCGGTACATTCGTTTTGGCAGTCGCCGACACGGGAATCGGTATCCCCGCGCGGCAGATCGATGCGGTCATGGAGCCTTTCGTTCAGGTGGAGAACGTCTTCAGCCGCAGCCACAACGGTTCCGGGCTCGGCCTGCCCTTGTGCAAGGCACTTGCCGAGATGCATGGTGGCTTCATGGTACTGGAAAGCGAGATCGGCAAAGGCACATGCGTCACCATCAGCCTGCCGCGGCGCCGGGTCATGGAGCGCGACGAGGCTAATAGCGCCTCCTGAATTTCGGCGCGTCCGATGGTCTGCGCGGGAAAGGCCTGGGAGTTCGGGGTAGCAGTTGCAATGACAAGGCCGTTCTGCGCAGGATTCCGGCTGGTTGATCTGAGAGGAGACGCAGCATGGAGCGTTTCACTGGCGGCTGCCTGTGCGGCAAAGTCCGTTTCGTCGCGTCGGGCCTCCCCTACCGGGTCGGGCTTTGCCACTGTCTCGACTGTCGCAAGCATCACGGCGCCCTCTTTCATGCTTCGGCGATCTTCCCGCAGGATGCGGTGACGATCGAAGGTGAGACAGGCGACTATGCCGGACGGTTCTTCTGCCCCCGCTGCGGCTCGTCGGTCTTCTCGCGGAGCGTTGACGAGATCGAAGTAAATCTGGGCTCGCTGGATGAACCTGATCAGCTAAAGCCAACCTATGAGCTCTGGACCATCCGCCGCGAATCTTGGCTGCCGCCGTTTCCGCTCAAGCACAGATATGAGCGCGATCGCGAGGGCACGGGTCGTTCTGAAGGGTGAGGTATGCGCCGCCCCACAGCGCCATAACTGCACGCCAGAACCTCGACGACAAAACACCGCGGTCGAAGGCAAACAATAAACGCCGGCGACGAGCGTCCGAACGGCAAGCCAGGCCGGTCCTATTACCTCGACTGCCGGGAATGCAGCACTTGCCCTTGGCGGCCCGAGGCCCTGAAGGGCGAAACGCTCCCGAGAGTGCTGGATGGGAGACCTGTCCGGAACGCGGCATTACCTGGGGGCAGTTCGAGCGGGAATGGACTGAGTATCAGGCCGCTCGCGCGACTATCGGATTCAGGAATCCGCGACAGAAATATGTGGCAAGGGTGATTAACCTCCTGGGCCGGCAATGCTATCCTCGGTCCATGCAACGGAACTTCGGGCTCGACCTACTAAGGTGTTTCGCAATCATCGGCGTGATGGCCAACCATCTCACCGGTTCCATCCCGGTGCATGACTTCGGCGCCGTCGTGCCGGTTGATCTGTTTTTCTCCCTGAGTGGATTCCTGATCGCCCAGATGATGGTCGAGCGGTTCGACAGAATCCGGTCACGGGCCGCTTTCTGGGCTTTCATGGCAAACCGTTGGCTCAGGACAATCCCGCTTTATCTCCTCGCCCTCTGCGCCTATCTGGCCGTCTTGGTCGCCGTCGCACCGGAGCCGGTCAATGTCACCAGCATCTTTGCCCGATACGCGGTTTTCATCCAATACATTCCCTGGCATCACGACAGAGAGGCCGGAGCGCTGTTTTTCCTGGTCAGCTGGTCACTCGCGATCGAGGAATGGTTTTACCTGCTGTGTCCCTTGGTCCTGCTACTGATCGGCGTCAGATCGCGACGGGTTTTCCTCGCCTTCAGCGCGGGCTTGGTGGCGACTTCAATCGCCTGTCGGCTGGCCGGATATCTCGCAGATCCGCCCCTGGATCTCGGCATGGTGCTGACCTCGACGCCGACCCGAGCGGATGCTTTCATCTATGGCATCGTGGCGTATTTCGCCGTTTCTCATGGGGTCAGATATCGCGGTGCCATCGCACTGGCTGGCCTGGCGCTGGCAGCAGTCAACTTTGCCGTCCTTCGCCTGGCACCAACCAGCCTGTATTGCTATGCCTTCATGATGTCTGCTGCGCCGCTATCCATGGCGCTTCTGATCCCGGCGTCCCTGTCCTGGCGCGCGCCGGGCCTTGTCCGGGCAGCGGCGGCATGGCTCAGCACGCGAACCTATGCGATCTATCTGTTCCACACGCTGGTGATCGCGTTCACCTTCCCTCCCGGCCATCAGACAGCATTCCGGTTGCTGACCTGCTTTGCGGCGGTCGGATTGCTCGCGGACTTCCTCTATCGGTATGTCGAGCGCCCCTTCATGCGGATGCGGCCGATGCGGGCACCTGTTCCGGCTCCTGCCCAATAGGCCCCTCCCATATGTTCATGTTCCGGTATCACCGCCGTCTAGTCGGGAGGAAACGAGCGCGGAGCGACCTGTTTTGACGGGAGTACGATCGATTTGCGGCAGGCAGCAGATTTTGCGTGACGCAATGGATGGTTCAATGCGAGCCAACCGCGTCCGACTTACTTTTCCACTAAGTGGCTGATTTAAATGGTGGGCGGTACAAGGATTGAACTTGTGACCCCTACGATGTCAACGTAGTGCTCTCCCGCTGAGCTAACCGCCCATCCGTGCCCTGATTCGAGGCGAATCAGAGGCTTGCAGAGGTGCCCGGCATCGCGAGATCGCCGCGGCGGAGGGCGAAATAGCACCCCTGACCGGGGATTGCAAGCGGGCGATGCAGATTTATGAATTTTCTTGGAAAATCAGGCGGAAACCCGCGGCTTTCCGCCCTTCGCACCCCGGCGATCCCAGCCAAAACCCGGCTGCCGCTGCCGGCCGGGATGCCCCTCTTCTGACCCTGACCCTTCCGGCTGCCGGATTATTTGACCCGCACGTCCTGGCGCACCAATTCGGCCCGCACCACCTCCATATCGACCCGCGGCAGCTCCTGGCCGAGGCGGATGGCGATGGCCGCCGCGACACCCGCCCCCTGCCCGGCCACGGCGCAGCAGGCCATGTTGCGGGTGGCGGCATGGGCGATGCGGTCGCCGCCGATGGCGCGGCCTGCTACCAGCAGGTTGTCGATCTTCTGCGGCAGCATGGCGCGATAGGGCACCTGCATGTAGCGGCCGGTGGTGGGGAGGATCAGCACGCCATAGCCGTCGATGAATTCCGGATAGATGCCGATCGTATCTTCGAAGCGACCCTCGTTGCGGACATCGTTCTCGGTCATGTTGTAGACGGCGTCGATCTTGCGGGTGTCGCGGATGCCGATGGTCATGCCGAAATTGCGCAGCCGCGCGCCCGAACAACCCGGCGTGTAGCGGCGCAAGGCCTCGATCGCCAGCATCGCCTGCCGGCGGCCTTCGATCTCGAATTTGGTCATGCTGTCGGGATCGGTGCCGTCGCAGCCGGCGAGATGGACGAGGTTCATATAGGTGAGCTCGCCGGTGTCATGCATGGCGCCCCAGGTGCCGGCGATGGTGTTGAGATGCGCCGGGATGACGCCGTCCTTGATCGCCTGGGCAAAGGGCTTGCCGAGGAAGGGCGAGAACATCTTGTCCTCCTTGCCCGAGGTCTCGATCTGCCATTCGCCGGTCGACCAGTCGCTATAGGTCTGGGGGTCGGATTTGATCCCCGCCATGAAGGCCTTCTTGTCGACGCCGGCTAGGTGGAACATCACCGAGGCCGCCTGCATCTGCTCGACCGGCGTCTTGATGGTGGGGGCGCCGGCGCGCTGGGCGATATCGGCATCGCCCGTCGCATCGATCACCACCTTGGCCAGGATCGCCTCGCGGCCCGCCTTGGATTCGGTGATGATGCCCTTGATGGCATTCCCGTCCATGATCGGCGCGACGAATTGCCGGTGCAGCATGGCATGGATGCCGGCCTCTTCCACCAGCTTGTCGGCCACCAGCTTGAAGCCCTCGGAATCGAGTTCGTAAGAGAGCGACTGGCTCTCCGGCACGGCGGCCCCCATGGCCTTAGCCCGGTCCTCGAATTCGCGGCCGATGCCGCCCGCTTCCACCGTCTTCTCGTGCCGGTACCAGGCGAAGCCTTCGACGCCGACCACCGTGATATTGCCACCGAAACAGCCGAACCGCTCGACCAGGGTCACCGAAACGCCAGCCCGCGCCGCCGCCAGGGCCGCCGCCAGGCCGCCAGGACCGGATCCCACCACCAGCACATCGGTCTCGTGGATGACCTCGATTTGGCGGGCGGGTTCAGTGATGAAGGCGGGATGCGTGGGCATGGTGCTACCTATCGGCCATCGGATGAATGTCGGATGGCGCGAAAGATGCTTCCCCGCATGCACGGCGGCAAGCGCGTCCTACATCTGGAGGCACGAAAAATTTGGGGGCTATGGCCCCATCCGACTGATGGCAGGACGACTAAGGGCGTTACTGCCAAGTGGCAGCGGCACCTGTCGCTCTCATGCCGCGCGGATCTGGTTGGTGAAGCGATCGCTTTCGGTTCGCCGATATCCAGCCCCTGGGCGAGCAGGCTGCGAGTCTAATGGCCCGCCCTGGGCATTACCGTCGCCTCTTTTTACAGCGCGTTGCCGCGCAACGCCGCCCGCGCGAGTGCAACCTCGTAGTCATCGTGATCCTTGTAGAGCATCATATGCCGGCGCGCGCTGATGCGAATTTCGCCGATCGACATCGCCTCTCTGTAGTACTGTGCAGCAATATCGGCGTGCCCGTCGAGCGCAGCCAACTCACCGAGATAGAAATTCGCCTCGGCAAGACGTTGCTTCTTGATGTCCGGGTCAGGTACATCCGCAGCTGCAAACAGCGCGTCGTTGGAGAGATGCCCGGTAACATACTGGGCCAGCGGCGTCGGCCAGATATCGTTACGTTCTGCCAGATCAGCCAACCGCCCCTTATCGTCATGGCCCAACCGGCGATCTGCCAGATACTTGAACAGCGCGCGATACGGATCGTCGGGATCGGCATCGGCCGCTGCGGTGAAGTCCTTCGACGCCAGGTCATAGGAGCCGAGCGCATATTCGGCGATAGCCCGCATCAAAATGAAATGCGACTGGCCCCGGACATCCGAAGCTTCGCCGGCCTTACCCGCGGCGTCCTGGAACTGCCCCTGCAGCAGCAGTGCGCGCACCTCGAAATCTGTGCAAGAAAGATCACCGGGTCGCATTGTCAGCAGACGCTCGCAATCGAGGCGGGCCTTATCATACTGCCGGTCGCGGAAATACGCTTCGCCACGCGCGCTCAATGCATCAATATCGTCGGGATCAAGCTGGAGCGCTGCAGAGGCGTCACTGATTGCGGCTTTGTTGGCGCCCAGATCAATGTAATCCAGCGCACGGTTTAGCCAGCTGGCCTCGCGGCTCGGATCCAGCGCCAAGATCCGAGAATAATCCTGTGCCGCCTCGCTGTAGCGTTCCAGGCGATCCAATTCGTTTCCATGACTGCCCAAGAGACAAATATCGTTTGGTACTTTTTTCAATCCCGATTCATAAGCAGCCAGCTCTTCTTCGGGTCGATTGAGTTCGTCGTAAATTTGACCGAGATGGCAATAAAAGAATGGCTCTTTAGGCTCAAGTCGTATCGCCGACTTCACGTCAGCGATACCTTGGTCAATATTGCCCGCTCTATATAGCCGCCAGCCGCGATTGAAATAGGGCGCAGCGAAATTGGGATCAATTTCTATCGCTTTGTTGAAATCAATCAGTGCAGCTTTGTCATCATTCACTTGATGCTTCGCAAATCCGCGATTGTTGTAGGCAATTGCTAGATCTTGCTTCGAGAGCTTATCGCCACCGATGAGGCGGCCGCATGTCTCAATGCGCAGCTTTGGCGCTGCCCCCAAATCCTTGCACACCGGCCAATCTGGTCCATAGCTATTGTTCGTGCTTGTATCGCCCCAAGAGGCGTTCAAAAAGGCGGCTACTGACAAGGAAAACACCGTCGCGAGAACCAAGAAGCACCGGGTCACAGCATTTTGCGTCCTCATTGGTTCAACTCCTGCAGTCTCGCTCCGGCAACTGAAAATTCAATGACATTATCCAGCGGCAGGGCCGGCGGCTGGCCGGGTACGGGGCTGGCGACGATGACGCTCGATGCAACCTGAACGCCATATTTGCGACAAGCGACGAATTGCGCTTTCGCCACGGCATGGTCGCCTGCCATCATCGCCAGCTCTGCGGCGGTGAAATGCGTCTGGCTTTCTTGCACCATCTGCAGCGCCTTGTTATCGCTCTGGGCAAGCGCAAGGGCCTGTTCCAGCGAGCCCTGCTTCGTTACCAGGCGGATCAGTGACGCCATCCAGTCGTCATGTGTCTGGTCGGCAATCGCAGCGAGTTCTTCAAGGCTCCCACTGCCCTGACGCTGTTCCGAAAAGTATCGCCAGACCGCCAGGTATCGGAAATTCGGCACCAGTGCCATGTCACGGGTGAAATCAGCAGCAGCGCCCTGATAATCGCCAAGATAATATTTTGCCGCACCGCGTAAGCGATGGAACGGTGCCGCATCATTCGGCGCAAACACCAGGTCAAAATCAGTGACCGCATCTGCGAAGCGCCCGGCATAAAGCTCAAACTCGCCACGCGACTGCCGGAATGGAATGCTCTTGGGCTGCAACGCGACGGCCCGGTCCATATCCGCCAACCCTTTTGCAAATTCCTGCTGCGGCCCCAAAGCCATCGCATGAAAGTACAGAGCACCAGGATTGTTCGGATCAATGGCGAGAATCCGCGAAAAGGTATTTGCTGCCTGCGCGTAATTTTGCTGCATGAAATAAGCCATTCCGAGACCGGACAGCGCCTTTGCATCCTTGGGATTGCGCGCAACGAGTTCCTGACTTGCTGCAATCGCCTGGGGCATATTGGGATCGAAATGCACACTATCTGCCAGGGCCTTCAACACCTGGAGATTTCGTGGTGCCAGCTTTGCCGCCTCATTGAGATCTGCTTTCGCGAGATTCCAAAGTGGTGTGATCCGATAGCCTGCTGACCGTTTCAATAGAGCCAGCGCGCGCTGTTCCGGTGTCAGATTTTCAGCCGCCAGCGCAAAGGTGCAGCTTTCGATCTGTAAGCGTGGCGTCGCATTCGATGCCAGGCAACTGTCATAGAAACGTGTCGTCGCAGCCATGGCCGGACAGGTATAGAGACCGACCGCCAAGATGGCCGCCCCCCAATAGCAGCGCCGCATGTTGTTCCCCCAAAGGTCGCCCGGTCTATTTGCAGCGACGGTATAGGCGAAATGATGAAAGATCTATTGAGGTCCGGAGCCGTATCGGATGGGGCACAAGTGAGACTGACTACAGTTGTATGCCGACATCGCAATTGATGATGCGCTCGGCATCATCCGCGTATGCGCATCAACTCACGCCGCGCGGATCTGGGTGATGAAGCGGTCCACTTCGGCGCGCAGATGGCCCGCCTGTTGGGCAAGCAGGCCGCAGGCCTGATGCACGCGTTCGGCGGCATTGCCGCTGGCCGCGACCACGTCGCTCATGCCGGCGACATCGCCCGCCACCAGTTGCGTGCCGCTGAAGGCCTGCTGCGTACTCTGGGCGATCTCGTTGGTGGCGTTGCCCTGTTCGGCAATCGCCGTCGCCACCGACTGGGCGATCTCATTGACCTGCTGGATGGTGGCGCCAATGCCGCGGATCGCCCCCACGGTGTCATTGGTGGAGTTCTGGATGGCGGAAATCTGCACGCCGATCTCTTCCGTCGCCTTGGCGGTCTGGGCGGCGAGGTTCTTCACCTCGGAGGCGACCACGGCGAAGCCCTTGCCCGCCTCGCCTGCCCGCGCCGCCTCGATGGTCGCGTTGAGGGCGAGAAGATTGGTCTGCGCCGCGATCTCGCTGATCAGCTTGGCAACGCCGCCGATCTTGTCGGCCGCTTCGGCGAGCGACTGCACCTGGGTATCGGCACGCGCGGTGTCGTTGACGGCCTTGCGGGTGATCTCGCTGGAAGAGGCCACCTGGCGGGCGATCTCCTGCACGGAAGCGGAAAGCTCTTCCGCGGCGGCAGCGACATTCTGCACATTGCCGGCCGCCTGCTGCGACGCTTCGGCAACCGAGGCCGAGCGGCTGGAGGTCTGCTGCACATTGTTCATCAGCTGGTCGGCCAAGGCCTGCATCTCGCCCGCCGCCTTGGCGACCTGGGTCACAACATTGCCCACCGCCTGGTCGAACTGATCGGCAAAGCGCCGCATCTCGGCCCGCCGCGTTGCATCGGCATTGGCGCGCTCTGCCTCCACCTCGCGTTGCAGGCTGTCGGTCGCCTGGCCGTTCTCCTTGAAGACCTGCACCGCCTTCGCCATGGCGCCGATCTCGTCACCCCGCGTGATACCATAGGGTTCGACGGCAAAATCGCGCTCCGCCAGGCGACGCATCACCTCGGTGATGGCGAGGATCGGCCGCGTGATGCCGCGGCTCACGACCCAGGCCAGGACCAGGGCCGCCAGGGCGCTGCCGGCGGAAACGATGATCACCAGCCAGGTCGTGCTGGTAATGGTGCCGCGCAACTGGTCATTGGCGGCGGCGACGTCGCCGGCGATGCGGGCGCGCAACTGCGCCGAGCGATCGAGAATCTGTGCGGCAAGCTGGTTGAAGCCGTCCTGCTGCTGGTGCTGCGCCTTGGTGGCGGCGCTGATTGCCGCGAAGGCCGCCTGGAACTCCGCCATCTTCTTGTCGACGGCATCATATTCGGCATCAAGGCCGCCCATCAGCGCCCGCGTCTTCAACCCGACCAGCTGATCGGTGAGCGCTTTCAGATCGTCATTGGCCGCCGCTTCATCCGCTGCAGTGCCGGAACCGATGAAGGCCGTCACCTTGGTTGAGAGCGACGAGAAGGTGGCAAGGCCACTCAGGGCAGCCTTGATGGTGCCGAGGCTGCCGGTGCCGGCGGATTTCTCCGCGAGGGTACTGAAGGCCGTGGTCAGTTCCCCGATCTTCGCCTGGGTCGTCTTGCGGGCAGCGGCGCGGTCCGCCACCACCTTGTGGAGGTTGTCGAAACCGGCGACGAAGCTCGCCTGCAGCTTGACCGCCTCGGCGACATCATCGGCATAGGCGGTCGTGGCGGTGAGATCGTGCAGGCGCCCGGCTGCCTGGCTGGTATTGGCCATCGACGCCGTCACCGCCTGGGCCGCGGCATCGTCGGCACTGGCGAGATAGTCCTTCAGCCCGGCCACGTCCTTGGTGAGATCGCCGTCGAGCTCGGCCGCCGCGGTCGCTGCCGCCGCGCCGGCGCTGGCCCCGTTATAGGTGCCGCTGATCCGCGCGAGACCGGTGAAGTTGATCGCCGACAAGGCCACCAGCCCGGCGATCATCAGCCCGAAGCCGATGCCGATCCGCTGCCCGATCCGAAGTGTGGCCATGCTCCCGTCCCCCGTCTGTCTTTCACCCGCGCCGGCATTTACCCGCCAGCTGTCCGGCGCCCAAAACGGCCTTGCATACGGGCGCATTCGCCTGTGCCGGCCGTCGATAAAGGCGGGCGATTTTGCGCTTCCGAACGGTAAAGGAAGGGTAAAAGAAATATGACGCATGTAAAATTATGCAAGCGTCAGCGGTATCCAGGGCCGCTTTTCCTTCCCCGGCCCGGCCTGCTCCCCTATCATCCGGCGCCATGGAAATGGAATTCGTGCTGACCGAGTCGATCGGCCTCCTGATAGCGGCCCTGCTCGTGGCCATCCTGGCGCGGCGGCTGCGCCTGCCTTACACCGTCGGCTTGGTGCTGGCCGGCATCGCCCTGGCGTTTGCCCATTTCGGTGGCGCGGTCAAGCTGACCCATGACCTCATCTTCGACCTGCTGCTGCCGCCCTTGCTGTTCGAGGCGGCGATCGCAATCCACTGGCACGAGTTGAAGCGTGATGCCGCACCCGTCGCCGTGCTGTCGGTCTTCGGCGTGGTCATTTCGGCCATCGTCGTCACCTGGGGCATGACCGCTTTGCTGCAGTGGCCGCTGGCACCAGCACTGCTCTTCGGTGTCCTCATCTCCGCGACCGATCCCGTCGCCGTCATCGCCATGTTCAAGGATACCGGCATCGGCGGCAGGCTGCGCCTGTTGGTCGAAAGCGAGAGCCTGTTCAATGACGGTGTCGCTGCCGTCTTCTTCGCCCTCGCCTTCAGCTTCGCGCAAGCAGGCGAAACAGCAGCACCCGGTCTTGGCAACTTCCTCATCGCGCTTGCCCATACGGCTTTGGGCGGCACGGTGATCGGCCTCATCTGCGGCGGCCTCGCCATCTTGGTGATCGGCCCCAGCCATGACCATCTGATCGAGACGGCGGTCACCACCGTCACCGCCTATGGTGCCTTCCTGATCGCCGAGCATTTCGGCGGTTCCGGCGTGCTCGCGACCATCGCCGCCGGCTTGCTGATCGGCAATCTGGGCGTGCTGGCGGCGCCGGAAACCCGCAAGCGCACGAAGCTGTCGGACAAGGGCCGCGATTTCATCGTCGATTTCTGGGAATTCGCCGCCTTCCTCGCCAATTCGCTGATCTTCCTGCTGATCGGCCTCACCATCGCCGGTACCGCCTTCACGGCCCTCGGCTGGATGGTGCTCGTCGTCATCAATCTGCTGGTCCTGGCGGCGCGGCTGGTCAGCGTCTATCCGCTCTGCTTTCTCTTTCAGGGATCGCGCTGGCGGGTGCCGCTGCGCGAGCAACATGTGCTGTGGTGGGGCGGCCTGCGCGGCGCGCTCGCCTTGGCCCTGGTGCTATCGTTGCCGCCTGACTTCCCCCTGCGCGACGAGATCGTCGTCGCTGCCTTCGCCACGGTGTCCTTCTCGGTCCTGATCCAAGGCCTGACCATGCCGTGGCTCATCCGCCTGCTGGGGATCAAGCGGCAGGACGCCTGAGGCAAGACTACCTGTCGGCAAGTCTGTCAGCGTTCATGCTTGTTGAACCAGGCCAGAGCGGCGGGCTTGCTGCCGGAAACCACCCGTCCCCATTGGGTCTGGCGCAGGGCCGCCTTGCGGTCGGGCCCCCACCAGGTCTCGGCGATGACCAACAGCGACCAGGCCGGGCGGCCGGCATGGGTCAGAATCTGCTGCTCCAGCTGATAGGCATAATCCTGCGCCCAGTGGCTTTGCCTTTCACGGCGCCAGTCGACGCCGTCGAAGCTCCAGCGATCGACCGTCGCATGGGGATTGCTGACGGCTTGCAATCGCGCCAGCAGGTTGAAGAAGCGACCTTCACTGAAACTCTTCACGCAGCACCTGGTCTCGCTATGGCACGGGGCTAGGCAGTAGCCGTCGCCTGCCCATTGCCATAGCGCAACACCTCGACCCGTTCCAGCGTCACCAGGCTCGCACCCATGATCGGCTCGATCGTGGTCCAGAAGGCGCGCAATTTCACCTCGCTGTCGACGATCTCGATCACGATCGGCAAGTCCTCGGAGAGGCGCAGGATCTTGGCCGTGTGCAACCGGCTGGAATGGCCGAACCCCATCGGCCCGCGCAACACCGTGGCGCCGGCGAGATGTGCCTCGCGCGCCTTCAGCACGATCGCCTCATAGAGCGGCTGACGCCCGGCCCGGTCGCTTTCGCCCAGGAAAATGCGCAACAGCATGGCATCTTTCTGCAGGTCCATTTCTTCCTCCATCGCGCAAGCGCGTCTTATCGATTGATCAGCGTGGCCAGCACATGCCCGGCCCAGACCATCACCAGGCAGGCGACAACGGACAACACGATATTCGCCCCCGCCTTCAGCAGATCGCCGTCCTGCGCCAGGCGCAAGGTCTGCAGGCTGAAGGAGGAAAACGTCGTGAAGCCGCCCATGATGCCGGTCATCATGAACTGCCGCGCCTCCGCCGAGACCATGAAACGGCTATCGGGACCTGTCGATGTGGCAATCAGTCCGATCAGGAAGGATCCCACGACGTTGATGATGATCGTTCCCCAGGGAAAAGTCTCGCCGAACCAGATGGCGGCGACACCGGAGAACCAGTAGCGCGCCACCCCGCCCAGGGCAGCACCCAGCGCGACCCAGGCGGCAATGACCGGGGACATTATCGCACCGCCCGCGCGGCGGAGGGGATCGGCGAAAACAGGAAACAGAGCTTCATCAGGCATCTCCAGGACAGCCGCCCCGCTGTTGTGACAGCCAGCCGGCGCGGCAAATTGTCGGATGCGTGAGAAGACGGCGGGGTCGTGCGAGATCCAGGCAAGCCTCTCCCACCGCATTCCAACACGCGGCAGGAGTCATCAGCCCTGACGGGCGGTTTTGGGGGACCCCATCCCCTTGGCATTGGCGGGCAGAATGGCGAAGGACGACCGAACAGTCAATATCGCGCTGGTTCTCGGGCAGGCATATCCTTGCCCGGCCTCAGGATCAACGAAAGATCAGCCGTAACGCTCTTCGAGATCGATGGTGCTTTCCCAGCCGATGCGCTCGAAATTGTCTGTGATCCAGCGATCGGCCGTCTCATAGCCGAGCTGGTGCAGATGCTCGAGAAAGGCGCGTTCGGTGTTCATCTTGCTGAGCGCTCCCATCTCGGCGAGGTCTGCTTCCGCACCGATCTGATGGAAGCGCACGGCGACATAGCGGTCGTCATTGAGGGCGCCGCTTTCGACCAGCTTGGAAATGGTGGCAAAGCCGTGCATCTCCTGCACCAGGCTGGCATTGAAGGTCATCTCATTGATGCGGTTGAGGATGTCACGCGATGTCTCCGGCACATCCGGGCGGTTCATCGGATTGATATGCACCAGCACCACATCGCTGCTGTCGCATTCATGGATCAACGGGTAGATCGCTGGGTTGCCGAGATAGCCGCCATCCCAATAGAACTCGCCGTCGACTTCCATTGCCTCGAATAGCAACGGCAGGCAGGCGGAAGCCAGCACCGCTTCGGCCGAGAGCTCCGGCGTGCGGAAGATGCGCGAGCGGCAGGTGCGTACATTCGACGCGGTGACGAACAGCTTCACATCGGGATGCGCGCGGAGCTGCTGAAAATCCACCAGTTCGCGCAGGATGTCGCCGAGTGGATTGAGCTTCATCGGGTTGAACTGACGCGGCGACATCAGCCGGGTCATGAAATCCATCATCATGAAACTGGGATCGTTGTCGACCGCCCAGCCATCGGAGAGGCCGGGAATGCCACGCGGGAAGAAACGCGGCAGCGGGCACAGGCGCGAGACGCGATGCCAGAATTCCTCCAGGGCATCGATCGCGCCCTGGCGCTTGCCCTTGAGGAAACCATCGGCAAAGACCACGGCATTCATGGCGCCAGCGCTGGTGCCGCTGATCCCGTCGATATAGAGGCGCGGTTCGCTCATCAGCCGGTGCATGACACCCCAGGTGAAGGCGCCATGCGACCCACCGCCCTGCAAAGCGAGACTGATATGCTTGACGCCGGGTTTGTGGGCACGACGCGGCCGCGGCATCGCGGTCGCATCAGTACCGTCCTGGTTGCCCTGCTCCGGCTTGCCGGTGTCCACGTCGATCGCCTTCTTGCGGTGATTTTACGAAAAGACGGGCCATCTTCGGCCGCAATGCGTTGAGATTTTATGAAGGTGCCGTGCCAGCTGCCATCTCCGGTTAAGGCTGTTTCCACCCGGGCGCCGCCTGCAAGTTACGGGATCGGCTGTGCCGACCCGGCCAAGACAGCCTCAGGCGGGGGCAGCTGGGGTCAGGGATGCGATGGCGAGGGTGCCGGTATCAGCGGCCAGCCGAAAGCACCGATCATCGCCGCTATCTGCCGATCGTTGCCGTCGCCGTCATAGACATTGCTCCACATCAGGCCCTGCTCCTGGCTGTGGCGCCAGTGATGCAGGCGATGGATCGCGGCAGTCCGGCGGAAAAGATAGCCCTGGCGTTGCGCCATCCAATAGAGCCAGACATCATCCGCCCGTGGGCAGAGGTCAAGTATCCGCGCGGCGTCATCGACATCCCGGTGCAGGCAATCCGGCGGATAGAGAACGCCGCCAACGCCGGTGGGAAAAACCATGGGATCGGCTTCGGTCGCTGCACTCTCCCATTGCCAGTCGCGATAGGCTGCCGGCATGCCATCGGCACGCAAGGTAATGCGATGCACGCGGTGGCAGGGAATGACGCGCTGGCGCGGATCGTAATCGGCAATAAGATCGGCCAGCCAGCCGGGACCGTAATAGGTATCGTCATCGGCGGTAGCGATGAAAGCGCCGGGATAAAGCCGGCGGCTATGGATGTACTTATTGTGTGAGCGCAGGCTGTTGTCGCAGCGGCCGATCACTAGGCCCTCGCGGCGCAGCGCCAGCACATCGGCCGGCAGATCCGCCTGATGCTCCTCGGCGATCCAGAGCATGATGTGATCGGGGCGCACCGATTGCAGCAGCAGACATCGCAGCGTCAGTCCCAGCGTCGGGTAGCGCGCTGGAAACGAGGTCAGCGAGATGACGAGCGGTGCCGGAAGGGTATGAGGACGAATTGCCCCGCCTGCTTGGCGGCGCAGTGCCCAGCGCCGCGTGATGACTGCCCGGAGATAGGCATCGCGGCTGCGGGCCGAGAGCAAACGGAGCTGCTGCAGCGCCGCCGCGCGGCGCCAGGCGAGACCATGGCACAGGCGATCGACGAGACTGCGGTCGAGCGGTCCGCCGCACCCCTGCGCCGATAAGCTCTGCCCTGATAGCTGTTTCCCCCGCATCCCGCTTTCTCAGCTTTCGCTGACAGTTCCCTCCCAGATAGAGGCCCGTTTTTCAAGCGCGCTTGATTAGCGGCGGCTGCAAGCGGGCCCGATAGATTTCATCCCAGGCGGCCGCACTGCGGACGATGGAAACGATATCGCTGTGCTGCGGCTGCCAGTTCAGCGCCTGACGGGCTTTGGCATTGGCGGCGAATAGAATAGGTGGATCGCCGGCCCGGCGCTCGACCTCGGCCGTGGGGACGGTCCGGCCCGTCGCCTGCTCGACCGCGCTCAGAACCTCGCGCACCGAGATCGCCGTGCCGGTGCCCAGATTGAAACCATGGGCACCGGAATTGTTGGCCAGAAAATCGAGCGCCGCGAGATGGGCCGAGGCGAGGTCGTTGACATGGATATAGTCGCGCTGGCAGGTGCCGTCCGGTGTCGGATAATCGGTGCCGAACAGGCGGAAGCGCGCCAGTTGTCCGGTGGCGGCGCGGATCGCCAGCGGGATGAGATGGCTCTCCGGCTCATGCGCTTCGCCGATCTCAAGATCCGGATCGGCGCCGGCAGCATTGAAATAGCGCAGCATGGCGACAGACAGCTTGCCGGTAGCGGCGATGTCGATCAGCGCGTTTTCCGCCGACAGCTTCGACTGGCCATAGGGATTGACCGGCCGACGTGCCGCCTCTTCGGTGATGGGCGTCCGGTCGGGCATGCCGTAGACCGCGCAGGTACTGGAGAAGACCAGCTTGCCGACGCCGCAATCCAGCATGGCTTCCGCCAGGCTGACCGTGCCACCGACATTGTTGCGATGATACTTCAAGGGGTCGACGACGGATTCCCCCACCTGCGAATGCGCGGCGAAATGCAGCACCGCAGTTGCCTGATATTGCCGCAGGATCTGCCGCAAAGCTGCGCCATCGGCAATATTGGCGACATGCAAAGGACCCCATTTCACGGCCCATTCGTTGCCCGTGCTGAGATCATCAACGGTGACGGGTTGGATGCCTCGTTGATGCAACGCCTTGCAAACATGGCTGCCGATGTAACCGGCGCCGCCCGTGACGATCACAGTTTCTTGCATTTATGCCCCATGTCTTAGAACCGCCTCACATCGGCGCGGTCCAGGCCGGTTCTGCAACCGATGCGCCAGGCGTGCCCCACGCCGACGATCCTATAAATTGCAGCAAAGGTATTAATCCCGTGAGGCGGCAATAGTTCCGCAGTCGCGAATGTTTCATCGCTCCAGATATTGCCCAGCGGATAACGGCCGAGAAACCGGGATTCCGGGCATGTTTCCGGGGTGTTTTCAGCAAGCGCACAACAATCTGTGTGTCCGGGCATCGGACAATGGAACTTCAAGGAAGGGCCAACCGTCTATTGCCCGATATTTATTGCCGCCGCACGAGATCGTGGCGGCTGCATTGCACGGAAGGACAGAATGCAGCACCACCCCTTTCCCCATCCGCTTTCTGACCGCCATTCCGTCTCGAGCTCGTCTGTTTTCCGCCTGCGCGCACCTCTTGCCGGAGCGTCGGCCGCGCTCTGCAGCATGATGCTGCTGGCCGGCCTGTCTTTGACCGCACCGGCCCTAGCCGAGGACGCGCCAAAGATCCTGTCCCTGGAACAGCCAGGCGGGCCGGTGAACGATAAATGCCTGCCGATCGAACCCGGTGCCAGCAGCCAGGATCTCAAGCTGCGGCAGAGCTTTGCCGATGACTTCAACGGCAATGAGCTCGACAGCAATGTCTGGACCAACCACTACCAGGGCCATGACTGGACGGTCGAAAACCGCACCCTCGCCTCCAATGCGGAACGGCAGATCTATGTGGATCGCCGCTTCATGGATTCCGGCATCGATCCCTTCATCCTCAAGGATGGCGTCCTGCATATCACCGCCAACAAGACGCCCGACAACTTCGTCGACAAGTTTAAGGGGCTTCGTTACACCTCGGGTGTCATCACCACGCGGAACACCTTTTATCAGGCCTTCGGCTATTTCGAGATTCGCGCCAGGATGACGCGGGGCCATGCCTATTGGCCGGCCTTCTGGCTGCTGCGTCAGCAATCCGATTGGCCCCCGGAAATCGACATCTTCGAAACCGGCGGCGATACGCCGGAAACGGTCGACATGACCACCCATTGGAAAGAGAACGGCCGCGGCAAGCATATGAGCGCGCATTGCCGCGTGCAGGTTCCTGGCAATGACAAGGAATTCCACACCTATGGCGTGCTCTGGACCAAGGAACGCATGGTCTATTACATCGACCGCAAGCCGATCGGCCAGTTCGTGACGCCGGCCGGGCTCGATCGCTCTGACCGTCCGATGTATCTCATTGCCAATCTCGCCGTGCAGAAGAATGCCAATGACAAGACGCCGACACCGGCGAGCCTCGATATCGACTGGATCGCTGCCTATAAGTTCTAGCCGCGAATATGGGCGCTAAGCGCTCAGGGCGTCGGCCATGGTCTCGCAGGCTGCTTCGTTGAGACAGAAGAGTGCCGGATCGGCAACCTGGCTGGCGGCGAAGGCGGTCTGATATCGCGCTGGCGTCATGCCGGTCAGCAAAGCCTCGGCCGCAGATTCCAGATCTTCGCCCAGCAGGAAACCGAGATTGTGCCGGGCCAGCCAGCGGCCGGTCTCCACGCCCGCGAGGGCGATCGGCACACGGCGACAATAGCCGCCTTCATAGAGCCGGTTGGGCAGCAGCCAGGTCGAGTTGAAACCGGCCTCGTAGAAGTCGATCGCCCAGACGAAATGCACCCGGCCATAGATGGTTGAGAGATCGTCCGGATAGCGATAGGGCCCGAAATAATGCAGGCCCGGCGTGGTATCGATGATTTCCTGGAAATCGCTCCCCATCGCTTCGGTCACCCGGCCGCGGATATCGACCTCGATCAGGCCGGGGTGCCGGCGGGCGATTGCCGCCAGGGCATCCAGGCTGCGGCGACAGCGGATCGCGCCGAACCAACCGATGCGCCAGGGTCGCCCCGCCGGTGGCGGCGGCAGCTCGGGGCCGGCATAAGGCTCTGGTGACGGCGCGGCATGCTCCATCAGTGCCGGCGGCATCACCTTGTTCTCCCACAGGAGAACCGGCGGCAGATCGCGGTAATAGCGCCGCAGATATTCCCGCTCAAAAGCCGGCGAGGAAACGATTACGCCGTCACATTCTCGGAGCAGTGCTCCCTCCAGCCCGCGCAACATCCGGTTGGCCGCATTGTCACCCAGCATCAGACGATGGATGTCGAGCAATTCGTAGAACAGGGGATTGTCCGGGGCGAAACGGCGGCGCGCCGCGACGGCGAGATAGAGCATTTCCAGGTTGCGGGCGAGAACGGTCTTGCCGTCGCGAAAGCCGCGTCCCCAGCGGCCGACGATGGCGCGCGCCTTGGCGACCGACAGGATACGGGCAATGAAGCGGCCATCCTGGGTCTGGCCGAGATCGCGGGCCTTCACCCCCGCCACCCGGTCTGGCGCGGCTGTGCTGCGGCGGAAACCGAATAGATCGATATCCCCGCCCCCGCGTTGCAGCATGGCGACCCGGCGTGCCACGGCAGGATCGGCCAGATCGTGAACCAGATAGGTGATGCTCATCCGGTCCAAGCCCCCTGTGACAGTCCTGTGATCATGTTGCGCAATTGCATGGTGGAAGGAAACGCCCGAGCCCGGAACTTTATCCATGCCGTGCTTTAATCATCAGCCAAATCGCGGCAGCCGTATTCTTATTCCTTTTTTCCTGCAGGAGCGGCAGCCGCGGCCCCGGCCGGATACCGGCAAAAAACAGCATGCCTCCAGGCCGCAATGCAACATCTTGCGGCCCCGATCGTTAGGGCATGGCCAGCAGAATACCCAGCGAGGACGCGTGACCAACCATTCCGAGACGACCAGCCCTACCGGGACAGCTGGAGCCAGCCGGATGCCGCAAAACAGCCAGCCGCAACAGATCTCTCCCGAGGCTACCCCCGCCCTGAAAGAGTGTATCCAGGCGGTCACGGTGGCGGTCTGCACCTTCCGCCGCCCCGCTATTACCGAATGCCTGGAGAGCCTGGCCACGCAGCAATTGCACAATATCAGGCAATGTGTCCTGGTGATCGACAATGACGACGGGGATTCGGCCCGAGCGGCGATCGAGGATGCCGGACACAAGCTTGGTCTCGATCTTCGTTATGTACATGCGCCGGGCCGCAACATCTCCATCGCCCGCAATGCCTGTATCGAGGCCTGCGAGACCCCTTGGCTGGTCTTCATCGATGACGATGAGATCGCTGCCCCCGACTGGCTGCAGGGCATGGTCGACCGGATGAATGAGACGCCTTCCGCCGCCATCTTCGGTCCGATGCAGGCAATCTATGATCCGACCGCGCCAGGCTGGCTGAAGCGCGGCGATTTCCATTCGGTTTCGGTGGTCTATGTCGACGGCGAGATCCGCACCGGCTATGCCGGCAACAGCCTGATCGACCTGCAGCATCCCGCCTTGCGCGGCGAGCGCTTCGATCTCGCTTTCGGCAAGTCCGGCGGCGAAGATACCGATTTCTTTGACCGCATCTATCGCAATGGCGGGCGTTTCGACTATGCGGCAACGGCCCTGGTCACCGAGCGGCTGGCAGTCGATCGCCAGAACCTGGCTTGGTTTCTGCGCCGCCGCTACCGCTCGGGCCAGACCCATGGCCGCACACTCGCCCGGCGCAACCAGGGCCGCGACCGCTTGCCGCAGATTGTCAAGGCAGCGACCAAGGCCGGGATTTGTTTTGCCATGACCGTCGTCACCCTGCCCGCCCCCGTTGCCTGGCGGCGCTGGCTTTTACGCGGCGCCCTGCATGCCGGTGTCGTAGCGCGGTTGTTTGGCCAGCGGGAAGCGGCCTTCTATGGCCAGCAGGAAGCGGCGGCCTCGTGAGTGTATCGATGATGACTGAAGACGGAGTACGCATGATGAGCCGGGTCTGCGCCATTGTCCCGACCTATAACCGGGCGAATTACCTGCCGATCGCCTTGGAATCGATCCTGCGGCAAACGCGGATGGTCGACGAAATCATCATCGTCAACGACGGTTCCACCGATAACACGCTGGACATCCTCGCGCCCTATCATGACCGGGTTACCGTCATCACCCAGCCCAATGCCGGCAAGGCGACGGCGATGAATGCGGCGCTGGCACGCACCAGGGCGGATTACATCTGGATCTTCGACGATGACGACATCGCCGCAGAAGATGGCATCCGGCCGTTGGTCGATGCCCTCGATGCCAATCCTGAACTCGATTTCGTCTATGGCGCGCATCAATACTTCATGGACGACCAGGTCGAGGATCTCCGCTATCCCGATTTCTGGGGCGAACCGGGCCTGGACCGGGCCCTGATCAACTTCCTCGGCAATCTCTTCCCGTTCCAGGCCGCCATGCTGGTGCGGCGCGAGACCTTTGACCGGATCGGGCATTTCCGTATGGATTTCCCCCGCTGCCAGGATGTCGAGGCGCTGATCCGCTTGGCGCTCTATGCCAATTCGCAATATGTCCCGCATATCATCTTCTATCAGCGCGTCCATGGTGGCGCCCGTTTCCTGCCCGGTCGGCAGATGACCGCGGGCGAAGCCCTGACCCGCGCTGTGCAATTCTCGCAAAAGGCTTTGCTGCTGCACCGGGATGAGATGACCGTTGACCGGGTGATGCCCTATTTCGCCGCCAATCTGCGGCTCGATCTCAAGCGCCGCGCCGCCTATCTCAGCCGTGCCTGCATGTTCGCCCGCAGCGCCCTCTGGCAGATGGCGATCGCCGATCTTACCACCGCGGTGCGGACCTCGGCATCGCCGGCGCTCGCCGAGGAACTCGAGCGTGCAGCCGTCAGCATCAACATGGCGCATATGTGGGACCTGCTCAGCCTCGACCGGGCCAGTGTCCGCAAGCTCGCCCGGCTGCGCCGCAGCTCGCCCTATGGCCGCAGCATCGTCACAGCGCTGGCGAAGCCGATGCTGTGGCTGACCCGCAGCGGTTTCCGGGAAGGCGGCTTCCGGCTCGGCTGGCAACGCCTGCGCCTGCTCATCAAGCTGATCGGCGTTGGCGGATGCTGCCGCATGGTGATGGAGAAGGTTTCCCGCCGCCAGCCGGCCGTCTACCAGTCCAACCAAGTGGCATGATCGATGGCCGCCATGACTGAAACCCGGCCAGCCCCGCTCGCTCCAGCATCAGGCGACGATACGGCGGCCCCTAGCCGCTGCGGCAAGGTCGATGTCATCATCGCCGCCTGGAACCGCGCCGATACCATCGAGCGCGCCATCCGCTCGGTCGCCGGTGAGGATGTCGTCAAGGCCGTGATCGTGGTGGATGACGCCTCGAGCGATGCCACCTTCGCCGTCGCCTCGGCGCTATGCGCCAGCCTGCCGAAGCTGCGGGTCATTCGCCAGCCGCGTAATGGCGGTCCCTCCGCCGCCCGCAATGCCGCCCTCGATCTTGCCCGTGCCGACTGGATCACCATTCTTGATGGGGACGATTATATGCAGCCGGGCCGCCTCGGCCGCCTGCTGGCTGCCAGCAAGGATGCCGACATCGTCGCCGACGATCTGCTGCAGATCGACGAGGATGCGCCGGCCGGCACACCGGCCCGGCCGCTGCTCGAGGTGCGGTCAGCGAGCGTGGTCAGCCTAAGTGATTTCGTGCGAGGCAACATCAGCAGCCGCAGCCGCCACCGCCGCGAGATGGGTTTCCTGAAGCCGCTGATCCGCCGCGCTTTCCTGCGCCAACATGGTCTCGGCTATGACGAGGCGGTGCGGCTCGGCGAGGATTACCTGCTCTATGCCGGCGCCCTGGCCCGTGGGGCCCGCTTCCGCCTGGTGCCGGCGGCCGGCTATGTCGCAGTGATGCGGTCAGGCTCGCTCAGCGGCCAGCATTCGCGCCAGGACCTCGAGGCCCTGCTGCGCGGTGACCTGCGCCTCGCCGCCTTGCCGCAACTCTCCGCCGCCGACCGCCGGGCGATCGGTCTCCATTGCCGGCATATCGACGGCAAGATCCGCTGGCTGGTGATGATCGAAGCCGTCAAGGCGCGGGACTGGTCGCGTTTCGCCGCGACTTTCCGCACCGCCCCCGCAACCTCCTTTGAACTGATCGGCAAATTGCTGGAACAAGTACAACTGCGCAGCGGTCGCAAGCTGCGCCATCTCCTGGGGCTGCGCGATGCCACCTGATGCGAGTTCGATGATGGGCGATTTCGACAAGACGGTGCCGCGTGTCAGCCTGATCGTCACCGCCAAGAACCTGGAACGCTATATCGATGCCGCTTTGTGGTCCGCCCGGCGCCAGAGCCTGCGCGAGATCGAGATCCTGGTGATCGACGACGGATCGACCGACCGCACGCCTGCCATCATTGCCGAACATGCAGCGGAAGATGACCGCATCCGCGTGCTGGAGGGTCCCGGCCGGGGCCCGGCCGCAGCCCGTAATACCGGCATCTGGGCGGCGCGCGGCGAATGGATCGCCGTCCTCGATGGCGATGACATCATGCATCCCAGGCGCCTGGAAGTCCTGCTGATCGCAGCAGTCGCCGAGGACGCCGATATCCTGGCCGATAACCAGATCCTGTTCTTTGAAGATGGCAGCCCCTGCAGCTACCTGCTGGAGGGGGAAGCCTGGCAACGCCGCCGGCGGATCGAACTCGGCGAGTATATCCGTGCCAATATCATGTTCTCGGACGGGGCAGCTTTGGGCTACCTGAAGCCCCTGTTCCGGCGCGCCATGCAGGATGGCGGTGGCATCGTCTATGACGAGAGCCTGCGGATCGGCGAGGATTACGATCTGGTTGCCCGCCTCCTCTGGGCGGGCGCCACCTTCGCTTATGTACCGGGAGCGTTCTATTTCTACCGGCGCCATCAGGCTTCCATCTCCTTTCGCCTCCGCACCGCCGATATCGCCAGCCTGCTTGCTGCTGCCAACCGCTTCCATGCCAAGCTTTTCGCCACCCCGGATTTAAGTGCCGTGTCGCAGGAGCGGCGCGATGCCTTGATCCGTGCGGGGCAGTTCAGCCGTTGCGTCGACAACCTGAAATCCCGCGCCTTCGCCGCCGCCGCCCTCGATCTGGTGCTGCATCCCCGCATCTGGCCGCTGCTCGCTGATGCCTTCCGCGACGGCCTCGGCCGGCGCCTGGCCGCCAGGACGGTGCCGGCCGAGGCAAAGCCGGCACCGGCCAAGCGCTTCGCCTTGCTGAGCAGTTCATCGGGAATGCGGCCGGCGGCACTGATTGCCTATCTGGAAGCGGCCGGTTGGCAAGGCAATGTCATTCACTGTCCGGCTTCCAATGCCCGGATGACAGCCGATTTTGCCACGCCGATCCTCCTCGAGCTGCCACAGATCCGGGATCTCGATCTTGTCTTCTACGATGATGACCGTCTGCGCGACTGGCTGCCTTACCTGCTCTCCCCGGCCGCCCGGCTGGTGCGCATCATCGGCCAGGCCGAAACGTCTTCGGGCTGGCTTCAGGGTGATCAGCCGCAGGCCGGGTTGACGCTGACGGCGGCAGATATCGCCGACCCCCAGCTCCTTGCCCAGCAACTGGCCCAGGTAGCCTGACATCAACGTGATGCGCGCAGAGCGATAACGGCGAGAAGGTACGCCTGATCAGGCGCGCCGGAACGGCTGGGTGTAATAGCGCCAGGCGCCGACCATCCAGTAATAGAGCTGGTTTCGGTAGGAGAAATTGAAATCCGGCAACAGGTCGTTGCCGCCATGCATCCATTCCTTGACCGCAAGCCGGGTGTCCCAGACCGCCGGGCGGATAAGATCGATATTCTTGAAGGCGTATTTGGCGTAGAGCGCGCCCGAGCCGATCATATAGGCTGCCATCAGCTTATTGGCCTGCTGCCGGGTGTTGCGGCCATGGAAGTGATAGACCACCATGTCGGGGACATATTCGATGGGAATGCCGGCGAGATAGCAACGATAGACGAGATCGGTATCATCGGCGCCGGAGATGCCCTTGCTGGTGAAGCGCACATCGAAAGGACCGACCCGGTCAATGATGGCGCGGCTCATCGTCATATTGCAGCCGATGATGCAAAGCCCCAGCGTCCCGAAACGGGCAGAATTCTGCTCCCGGCTCCAGCGCACCTGTTCCATCGAGGTCTTGACGGTGATTGGCATGTCATTGGGATCGCCGAGCTCAACCCGGCCGCCCCGCAGGACGGGTCCCTTATCCTGGGCGACATGGGCGAGCCATTCCTGCACATAGGTCTCGCTCCAGCGGCAATCATCATCGGTGAAGGCGATCAGCTCCCCACGCGCGGCCCTCAGGCCGCAATTGCGCGCGAAGCAGAGGCCGCGCTGGGTCTCATATTGAAGATTGACCTGGACGGCATTGCGCGATGCCCAGCCGCGCACCCGTTCCTGGGTATCATCATCCGAGGCATTGTCGACAACGACGATCTCGGCCTCGATCGGGCCGGCTTTGGCAATGGATGCCGCGACGGAATCCAGGCTGCCTTCGATGGCATGGGCACGGTTGCGCGTGCAGATGATCACCGAAATCTTCATGACTGCCTCGCCACGTAATTGAGCATGGTCTCCCACTGATCCGTCTGTAGCGTCGGATCATTGGCCGCGCGCTGCGAATGCGCACGCGCCGCCTCCGACAGCAATTGATAATGGCCGGCATCGTCCCAGAGCTGGCGCAGGGCCGCGGCCCAGGCCTCCGCCGGTGCGGCGGCATCCAGCAGCACACCGCCCGGCCCCACCGATTCAGGCAGGCCGCCGCGGGTTGAGGCGATCACCGGAATGCCGCTGAACTGCGCCTCGGTGGCGACCCGGCCATAACCTTCCTGCCATTGGCTGGGTGCCAGCAGGATCCGGGTCTGGCGATAGATCTGCCGCATATCCTCGACAGCGGGATGCAGGGTGACGTTCGGCAGTTCCGCCAGATTCCGGTCGAGCTCGGCCCTGGCTTCGGCCGGCAAGTCCCAGGTCTGCACCAGCAGGAACGGAATATCCGGGCAGAGCCGCGCCATTTCCAGCGTCACGCCGAGGCCCTTATGCGGATGCGGATTGACCAGGGTTACCTTGTCGCCGCGCGGTTCGATGACATAATTCTCGCGCTTGACGATGGGATGGATAACGACAGGCGCAACGCCGTATTGCTGGCGATAGGTATCCGCCGTGAATTGCGAATTGGCGACGCAGGGCACTTTGCCGAGTTCACCGAAATCGCCGAAATGGTCGTCGAATTCGACATTCTGCAACCACATCAGCAAGGGAATGCCGATCGGCTGGAAGGCCGAAGCGACCTTCACCGGCTTGCCCGCCATCACCACCACGATGTCCGGATGGAAGGTGGCGGCAACGTGATCCGCACCCTCCCAGGGAAACCAGCCGCGCCAGGCACGATAGCCAAGACGCCGGTCGGAAATCGCCTTGCCGCCGGAGAGCTTCAGCTGGACGCGGGCGCCGAAGCCTTGCCAGCCCTTGCCGACGAGCCCCGAGAATACCGCCACCTCATGGCCGCGCGCCGACATGCGCCGCGCCAGGGTATCGCCGCAAATCTGCATGCCACCTGCCATCTCCGGCAGAAATGGATGTGCTGTGGTCAGCAGGATCTTCACGTCTCTCTCATCTCCCGGGACTTGAACATTACACGGTTGGCGCTACGACCAGGCACTACATCCAAGCGCCACACCATGACTGCATCGGCGACGCCCGGCTTAAACGGCCGGGTGCAGGTTGCGTTCCCGGCTGCGCCGTCGTCACGCGCCGATCTTCCGCCCGGCAATCCCCTCCGGCACCGTATGTCCGCGTCGATACAGGAAAAGATCGCGCAGGAAACGGGCGACCGGCTTCTCGAAGAAGCGATAGCTGACATAAGCAAGCGCGATGCTGGCGACGATGCCGACCGGCGCCGCCAGCCAGGGATGCGCACCCAGGGGCTTTTCCACCGCCTTCAAGGCGAGACCATGCAGCAGATAGAGCGAGTAGGACCAGTCACCGACCAACTCCAAAGGCCGCAATTTCGGCCAAGCGGCGGCACGTTCCAGCGCCAGTCCGCCGCTCACCAGGGCAAGAGCCGGCAGGCCCAAGGCCAGCGGCCGCCAACCACCGGTATCACCGCCGATATAGGCAGCGATGCAGAAGCCGATGAGACCGAGCACCAGCAGGCTGCCGCCGAGGATGCCGCCGCGGATCCAGTCGAGGCGCGACAAGATGAGGCCGGCCAGGAATTCCAGCAGCAGCGGATCGGTCCAGCTGCGCCAGATCGCATTATCGGCGGAGACCACGCGGCCGGCGAGGACCAGGCTGCCCAGCAGGAGCAACGTCACGGCCAGCGGCCGTTGCGCCAGCAAGGCCAGGCAGAAGACGAGATAGAACAGCATCTCGTAATTGAGCGTCCAGCCCGGCACCACCAGCGGCCAGATCTCGCCATTCGGCTGGGCATAGGGAATGAAGAGCAGCGACTTGATCAGCGACGGCGCATCGAAGCCGAAGGTCGCGAAGAGGCCCGGTACGAAAGACAGCAGGCACATGCCGAAGGTGACCGCCCAGTAAAGCGGCACGATACGGATCAGCCGCCGGCCGATGAAATCCACCGGCGCCTCGCGCTCGCCGATGCTGCCCATGATGAAGCCGGAAATGACGAAGAAGATATCGACGCCGGCATAACCGATTGGCAGCAGCTTCAGGTGGAACAGCAGCACCGCCAGGGCCGCCAGCGCCCGCATCACCTGGATGGAGGCAAAACGCGGCATCAGCCCGTCACCGCCGGATGGGCCGGCCGCAGCCGCATCATGATCAGGCCTTCATTGATCATGCCCCAGACATCCTTGATGGTGCCCCGGCCGGCCTTGGTCAGTGACAGCAGCATGACTGCACAGAGATAGGATTCGAGGCCGAGCAGGATCAGCAGCGGTACGCCGGTGAGACCGAGCATGCGGAGCCCTTCGGCGGCAAGGATGGTGAGGCCGGCCGAAGCCATCAATGGCAACCAGCGGATCATCAAGTCGCGCAGCCGGACATGGCCGCCCCGGGTGACGACCCAGAGCTGCAGCGGCAGGCGGCAGAGATATTCCTCGATCGTATAGGCGCGGGCGACACCGACGCCGCCGTCATGCAGGCCGATCGCGAAGGAGGCGACCGCCGTGCAGCTCAGCACCGCCGTCATCCAGAGGATGGTCTTGCTCTGCCCTTTCGCCATCAGCAGCGTGCCGAGCGTCATGGTCATCGGCTGGAACAGGGCAACCGCCCCCAGCCAGGCGAAGATCTCGGCGGTCGGCAGCCAGCGGGCACCCAGCAGCAAGGTGATCACTTCCTTCGGCGCGGCGAAAGCCAGGGCGATGCCCGGCATGGCGATCAGCGTCACCAGGCCGACGAAGCGGTAATAAGCATTGCGCATCCGTTCCGGTTCGTTCTGCAGGCGGCTCAGCACCGGCATCATGATACCCATCAGCGGGCCATAGACGCCGTAGATCGGGAACAGCAGCAGCTTATAGGCGCGGTCATAGAAGCCGAGCTGCACCGGGCCCCAGGCATGGCCGATCAGCACGTTGTCGAGATTGCGGGCGAAGTAGTTGACCACATTGGCACCGGTCAGATGGGCGCCGAATTTCAGCAGCCCGCCGGTATCGCCGCGCAGGGTCGGCTTGCCCGGCCGCCAGCCGGAGACACGGCTGGCCAGTAAACCGAAGATACCCACCGAGGCGACGCCGGACAGCCAGAACGACCAGTAACTGTGCCAGATATAGGCGGTCACCACTGCGGTGATAAAGCTCGCCACCGCACAGCACATATCGATCATCGCCAGTTTATGGAACTGGAGATTGCGCTGCATCACCGCATGATGCTGGAAGACGATGCCGCCGAGAATGATGGTCACCGCCAGCGCCGCGGTCAGCGGCATCACCCGCTCATCGTGATAGAACCAGGCCACGGCGGGGCTGATTGCCACCAGCACGGCGGCGATGACGCAGGTGGCAGTGAAGTTCAGCCAATAGAGCCGGTTGATCAGGTCCGGGGTGATGTCCTTGCGCTGGATCACCGCTTGCTGCAGGCCCATGTCCTGGAATAGGCCGACAAAGGTGGCGACCGGCGTCACCATGGCATAGACACCGAAATCTTCCGGCCGCAACAGACGCGACAGCACCACGGCGGACAGGATTTGCAGCGAAATGCGGACAACCTGCTGCATCCCGGCGGCATAAGCGCCGCGAGAAGCTGCCTGGCGGTAATTGGGGGACGCGTTAGCCACGATCTACTCTTTCAGTTCGGCAGGTATCATCAAACAGTCACAGGCATCAACGGAAGGCCGGCGGTCAGCGGGCTGGGCTCATATGGAGCGCTCCGCTTCAACGCGCCGCCCGAGCAGAAATTCCCGCGTCGTTTCGCGCAGCGTACCCGCCGGCCGGGGTCGTGCGACCTCATGGCCGGTACTGTCAGCAAGTCCCACTGCCGGATCGTCCAGCGGGTCGCTGGGCGGTGTTGGCGGCGGCAGCAGCAACGTGGTGTTGGCAAAGCTTGGCTGCGGTTTCGGCTGCTGCACCCGGCGCACCATCGGCAGGAAAGCCTGGGCACGGTCAGACCAGGCAACGCAGAGAATGATCGGCGACAGGAAGAACTGATAAAAGAACTCCGCCTCGACGAAGGTCAGGAACAAATAGAAAAAGAAGATCGTGTGAAAGGCGGTGAGCAGGTTTTCCGGCTGCCGCCACCGGATCCGGAGGGCGCAAAAGGCGACCGAGGCCAGGACCGCGACGATGATCAGCAAGCCGATCAAGCCGAGATCGACCGTCGTGTTGATATACTCATTGTGGAAGTTGAAGCCGGTCTTGTTGTCGATGCCGAACATCGCCCAGAGCCGCTCGGCCGGCTGATTGCCGATACGCCAGAAGGCCTGGTAGCCGCCGCCCAGCAGCAGATGATTCTGGATCTCACGGAACGCTGTGTCCCAGAGATCGGTACGGCCGGTCAGGGTCGAATCCTTGCCGAGCATCTTCAGGATCTTGGAAAAGATCGTATCGCTGCCGACCAGGATGATCGGCGCCGGCATGGCAAAGAACATCATGATGACGCCAAGAATGGCGATGCTGCCGCCCTTGCGCAGCATATGGAAGGTCATCGCCAGCACGCTGACCGCGAAGAGGCTGACCAGGGTGCCGGCGGAATGGCCGCAATAGATGCCGATCATGGCAATGAACATCAGCCCGCAAGCCAGCACCTTCTCGAAGAACGAGCGACGCGCGTAGATCATCAGATAGGTCGACCCGATGAGCAGCACGGCGGAACTGCTGGCGAACTGGTTCTTGGCGCCATAGAGACCGGCGACGCCGTGCAGGCTGCCGAAGCCGCCATATTTCACCACCATCACCAGGCTGGCGAAGGTGACCGCCGCCAGCGCCGACATCAGGCTGGTCAGCAGGACGCGGCGATCGACCAAGCGCGCGGCCGCGATGCCAATGATCATGGTGGCGCCATACTGGATGCCGGTGCGCATGGTCCAGGCCGGGTCCGACGACCAGATCGCGCTCATCGTCGCGAAGCTCGGCGGTATCAGCAGCAGCCAGTCCCTGGCGACGCTCTGGATCAGGCGCGGAATACGCCGCACGAACATCAGCATCCAGGGCGCCAGAAACATGGCTGCGGCCGGCATACCGTAGCTCTGGTTCAGCTGTAGTGCGAGGAAGGAGCAGAAGCAGAACATCCAAATGATCGGACCGCGATAGAGGCCATCGATCCTGGTCTGCAAGCGGCGCTGCAGCGCCTTTCGGCCGTGCGGCATATGCCCTTCGGCAATATCCCGGGCGCTGTGCTGTTCGGTTACCACCGCGCCGCTGTCACCTTGCCCGGCGGTGGCTTGCCCGGTGGCGACAGCGCGATCGGCTGCCGCCGAGCGGTCCGGCACGGATGATCCGAGCACCCGACCGGCCGGAGCCGACCGCCGGTCCATCGCCTCAGCCTGTGCACCTAGAATCATTGTGTCACCGTCGCGGCTGGCAGCCGCGTTGTCAGATTGCGCGCCACTGCGCTGTCATCGAGAAATTGCTGCAGGCGGCGATCCGCTTCCGCCTCCGCCTGCTGCAGCCCCTGCCCGCCAGCCTGACTGCTACCCTGGCTCGCGACCGGCGTCACCAGGCGAACCAGGAAGCCATCGCTGCGTCCGGTCGTCATGCGGTCATGCAGGAGATACCATTTCACAGCCCATTCGCTGGTGAGATCGCGGCCGCGTTGATCGAACCAGTAATAGACCAGCTGGCGCTGGTCCTCACGACCGATCAACAGGCGGTTCACCTGCAAGCCGGCGCCATCAGCCGTACCGCCGGTCACCGTTCCCGTTGTCGATGCTGTCGCCGTCGACACTGCCGTCGGACCTGTTGCGGGCCCAGGGATCGGCCCGGGGGTCGGCAAAGTCACGGTCTTCTTGTCGATGATCAGCCAGCCACCGCCGGGAATGCAATTGGCCGGCGAATGCGCGGCCGAACCGACACTCTGGTTGGCCCAGTAGCCGATATAGAGATTGACCGCCGGAACATCGTCCCGGCCGTCGCGAAAATAATCAGTGACGACATAGTCGCTCAATCCCAAGGCATCGATCACGTCCGGGTCGAGCGATTGCCGGTGCCCCAGCCAGTCGCCGAGACGAAGCGGCACCGAGACGGCCAACGCCGGCTGCACAGCCGCTGTCGTGTCAGGCTCAGCAGCAAGATAACGGCCGGCAAAACCGAAGGCGGCACCGGCGGAGAGCAGGACGATCAAGCCACCCGCCAGCCAGCCATTCGCCGTCATATAAGGCTGGCCGCTCAGCAGCGGGAAACGCGCCGGGCCAAGATAATCGAGGCGGAAGCGGCCATTGCCGCTACCGATCCGCCGCAGGACGGCGATTTCCACCAGCAGGCAAAGGCTGCACAGGCCGAACACCACCCAGCCTTCGACCATGTGGATCATGCCTTCCGCCATTTCCGGTCCCCAGCGATCAGCCGTGATGCCGATGACGGCGATCCGCACGGCATTGAGGAGGATGGTGATCGGTACGGTCGAGAACAGCAGCAGTGCCCGTTTCCAGAAGGCATCCTTCAGCAGATAGGCCGCGAGGAAGCCGAGGCTGGCCAGGGGGAAGAGATAGCGCAGGCCGCTGCAGGCTTCCGCCACTTGCAGCTTCAGGCCGCCAAGATCGATTACATTGCCGTCCTGGAACACCGGCACGCCGGTCAATTCGAGGAGATGCACGCCCAAGGTCGAGGAGACCAACTGCATGCGTGCGGAGAGATCGACATAGAGGAAATCCGGCAGCGGCACGGCGAAGAGCAGATAGACGAATGCCGGCGTCAGAACCCGGGTTACAGCCCGGCCGAGAAAACAGTCGCAGAGACCGACCAATGCCAGGATCAGACCATAGATGGCGAGCGCGTTGAAGGTTGAGAGCCGACTGACGGCAAGCGCGCAAAAACCGAGCAGCAGAAAGACCAGTCCGCGCCAGTGGCTGGCGGCGATTGGCCGCCGGTCGCTGAGATCATGCCAGGCCAGCAGCAAAGCGATGAAGGGAATGATATAGCCATGGCCATATTCCGGCCGGTCCCAGTAATGCAGCAGCGGTGCGAAACTCGGCGAATAGAGATAGGCGAGCCCCGCTACGGCGATGAGCGCCGCGACCGGCCACGCCCAGTCGATACCGGTACCCGATGCACGGCCGAAAGCGGCCGATTGCGCCGGCGGCACGGCAGAGCGCGACAGGTGGGAGAATTCGGTCATCGTGCCGCCTTAACCCATAATCGGCCGGCTGAGGGAAAGTCACTCATCCGGTACCTCACATCTGCGACAGCATCAGCTTCGCATCATCGAAGCCCGGATAGCTCGCCCCGCCTGCCGTCGCCTTCTTCAGCTCGACTTCCGCCTCCTGCTTGTTGCCCTGCTTCAGCAGCACGGCGGCATAGTGGTAGCGCATCTGCGGCGTCACATCGGCATTGGCCATGACCCGCTGCATGAAGCTTGCCGCGGTCTGGAACTGGCCGAGCCGGTAGTAGATCCAGGCCACCGTATCCAGCAGCGCCGGGTCGTCGCTGGCCTGGAAGCGATCGGCGATCTGCCGGGCCTTTTCCAGGGCGGCGCCATCCTGATAGCGGTAATCGGCAATCAGCTCGGCATAGTTATTGGCGGCAACCTGCACATCCGGATTGCGCGCCAGGATGTCCTCATAGAGAGCGATCGCCTGTATGTGATCACCCCGCTGCATGACGACATTGGCCAGCAGCAGCCGGGGCCGCAGATCCCCCGGCACGGCGGTGACCGCCTTGCGCAGCACGGCTTCAGCATCATCCGACCGGCCTTGCGCGATAAAGATCCGGGCGCGCGCCACGAAGACATCGGCATTGTGCGTGCCTTGCTGATCCCCTGCCGGCGCCGCCGAATTTGCTGCCACCACCGACGGCGACGCAGCCGCCATGATGAGATTGATGGCATTGTCATATTCGGTCGCCGCCGCATCCACCTGCTGCAAGGCGAGGTAGCAATCGGCCAGCGCCGCGTGAACGCTCGGGGTATCCACTTTCATGCTCTTGATGAAAGCGACAGCGCTTTCGAGATGGCCGCGTTGCCGCTCTGCCTCGATCAGGGCGCTCAGGGCCGGCCCAATCTGGTCCGGCGACGGACCATTGTTCAGGATATTGGCGAACTTGGTCGCCGCGGCGTCCCACTGCGACTGCGCCAGCAGCCACATGCCACGCAGATAGGCGCCGGCAGCGCCCTGCCCCGGCATCTGCTCCAGGCGCCTGATGGCCTGGTCGGCCAATGCCCAATCCTTGCGGTCGAGCGCAATCCGCGCCTGGCTTTCCCATCCGGGCGCGTAATCGGGCGCCTCTGTCGTCACCGCCTGCAGCAGCATATCGCTACGCTTCTCATCGCCGCTGACATGGTAAAGCTGTGCCAGCCGCGCTTCGATCACATGATTGCCCGGCTGGGCCTCAAGCAGCTCTGCCAAGGTATCGGCTGCCAGATCCACATGCCCGACCTTCACCAGCGCCTCAGCCAAAAGCTGCGACGCCTCGGGATTGCGCGGATGGTCGCGCAGCAGCGAGCGCAGATCGGTGATGGCGACCTGATACAGGCCCTCGGCGTTGTTGATGGCCGCGCGCAGGAACAAAGCATCCTGGTTGTTCGGCCGCTTGGCCAACACGGTCGCCAATTGCTGTTCCGCCGCTGCCTGGTCACCATTTGCGAAACTGATCCGCGCCAGTGCCGCCCGCGCCGTCATCGCGGAATCCTCGGAGCTGCTTTGCGCTACGATTTGGTTGAGGATGGCGACGGCGCGCGCACTGTCATTGTGGCGTACATAGAGATCCGTCAGCCAGAAGAGATAGCGATCGTTGTTCGGCTCGGCAGTGATGAGCGCATGCAATTCCTGCTCGGCCGGGCCGATGCCGCGTTTGAGATCGAGGAATGATATCAGCAGGCGCTTCATTTCCATGTCATCGGGCATGGCGGTGACGCCGTCACGCAGGATCTGCTCCGCCCGCGCCAGATCGGCGAGATCGGTGAAATAGGCGGCGGCTTCCGCCCGGAAGCTGCGTTCCTTCGGATGCATCGTGAAAATCTGCTGATAGGCTTCGGCCACCTTGTCCGGCAGGTTGTGCTTCTTGAAAAGCCCGACCTTGAGCGCCAGCAGCGAGGTATCCTGGGGATTGCGTTTGATCCCCTCTTCCAGCGCCGCAGCGGCACCATTGAGATCGCCACGGGCATCGCTGATGCCGACCTGGACGGAGATCGCCGGCACATTATCCGGTGCGTTCTTCAGCGCCTTCGCCACATCGGCTTCTGCGCCTTGTATATCCTGATGCCGGAGCTTGATGGCAGCATTCAACGCCAGCGCGCCAGCATCCTCGGGATTGTCCTGCAACACCGTATCCAGGCGCTTTTGGGCGTCGTCAAAACGCTCGGCCCCGAAATAGAAGCCGGCCAGCTTGACGAGTGCGCCGGCATGGTGCGGATCCTGCAACTCGGCCGCCGAATAATCGTCAAAGGCGTTCTGCAGATTGCCGCCGGCTTCATCCAGCAATCCGAGCTGGTAATAGGGCTCGGCCAAGGTCGGCTTGATCTTGATGGCGTTGCGGAATTCCAGCCGCGCCTTGTCGGGCTGTCCGGAGGCGACCAGCTCCTCGCCATGCTTGACATATTTGGCTGCCCGCGAATCCGGGTCGCCACATCCGCTCAGCAACCCGATCGCCAGGACGCCGACGACCGGCAAAGCACGCCTGAAGGTTCGATCCATGCATTCCTCCGTCAGGACGCCGCCAGGATTTCCGAGGTGTGCGACATGCTGGCGATTTCCTGCTTGAAGCGGTTGCGCTCGAAGTCCTCGGGTAATGGTCGGAACGGGCTGAGACCGGTGGTGCTGCGATCGGCCACCACGTCGATGATGGTCTCGATGTTGACATGCCGCAGTTCCTCGGCAAAGGCATAGACCAGCGACAGGTCACAAAGCAGGTTGAGAAGCCGCGGCACGCCACCGGTGAAGTAATGCGCCGCGAGGCAGGCGAGATTGTCGAAAATCTCCGGCCGCCCGTCCACCACCGACAGGCGGTAGCGGATATACTGCATCGTTTCCTTGTAGCCGAGTGGCTCCAGGTGATAGTGCACGGCGATGCGTTGGGCAAACTGCCGCAATTGCGGCTGCTTCAGCACCGCCAGCAATTCCGGCTGACCGACCAGGACCACCTGCAGCAGCTGGTCCTTCTCGTTATTGACGTTGGAGAGCATGCGCAAGTCTTCCAGCATATCCATGCTGAGATTTTGCGCCTCGTCGATCACCAGCAAGGTCCGCTTGCCGATGCCATACTGCTCCACCAGGAATTCGATGAACTGGTTGTAGAGCGCTATGGTATCGAGCTCCCGATGTTCCAGACCATAGGCCATGGCGATCAGGCTCATCAGATTGCCGAAGCCGGCACTGGCATTGGTGACGACACCGACGGTCAGGCTTTCGTTGGCGGCGCGCAGAAAGCGCCGGACGATGGTCGTCTTGCCCGCCCCCACTTCGCCGGTGATGACCACGAAGCCGGCCTGGGTCATGATGCCGTAATCCAGCAGGTTGAGAGCCATGCGATGGCGCCGGCTCATATAAAGGAAGTCGGCGTCAGGCAACAGGGAGAATGGTTTCCCCGACAGGCCGAAGAACTGCTCGTACATTGCTGCTCCTGCGCCCCCGCACTCAACGACGCTTCTTGCCGCGTTCGGCGGCATTATTCTTGCGATTATAGCCGCGTTCAGCGGCATTATTGAGCACGGTCCCAACCACCGTGGTATTCGATAGGACATGCATGGCCTGACGGACTTCGTCGGTCTTGGTGGCGCCTTCGCGTACCACCAGCAGCACCCCGTCGACATGCGGCAGGAAGCCGATGGCATCGTCCTGGGCGAGCAGCGGCGGCATGTCGTAGATGATGATCCGGTCGGGATAGCGGGACTTCAGCTCCTGGGCCAGGGCCGCCATCTTCGGCGCGCCGAGCGTCTCCGAGGAATTGTCCAGACGGCGCCGGGTCGGCAGCACGACCAGCCGTTCGTGCGAAGGCCGCACCAGGCAATCGGCAATCGGCGCATCATGCAGCAGGTAATCGCACAGCCCCATCTCCGGATTGATGCCGAGATAGCGGTGCACGCTGGGGCTGCGGAAATCGAGATCGACCAGGCAGACCGTCTGCTTCACGTCAAGCGCGATGCTCATCGCCAGGTTGATAGCGATAGTGCTCTTGCCGTCGCCGTAGCGCGGGCTGGTGACGGCGATCGA
>Ga0209148_1000462_pt1 | contig 43711 bp, 38 predicted proteins | sample AraplaCol_mMF_r2_2_FD_184288 | JGI IMG/M metagenome (GOLD analysis project Ga0209148, IMG submission 184288) | Arabidopsis root microbial communities from North Carolina, USA - plate scrape CL_Col_mMF_r2 (SPAdes) (version 2) | ecosystem: Host-associated > Plants > Roots > Endosphere | place... | reverse complement strand
AAGGCATTGGCGACGAAGGCAGCTGCCGAGATGAAGCCGGGGACGTGATCGTTCTCCATCAGGTCGTTGTCGATGGTCTTGGGCGCATGCACGAAATGGCAGGGGCCACTCGACTGCCGCCGCAGCAGTTCGAGCGTTCCGGCGGTGTCGTTGCCGCCAATATAGACAAAGGCGCGGGCGTCCAGCCGGTCCAGAGCCGCGAGGATATCGGAGCACGCTCCGGAATCCGGTTTGTCGCGGGTCGATCCGAGGGCCGAGTTGGGCGTGTTGCCGAGGCGGCGGAGTTCGGCCTCGGGCATGGTGGTCAGGTCGACGACGTGCCCCGCCGTGAGGCCTCGCACACCATAGCGCGCGCCCAGAATGCGCACGGACGGATCATGCCTGCGCGCGGCAAGGATGGCGCCACACAAGGTCTGGTTGATCACGGCGGTGGGGCCGCCGCCCTGGGCGATGACGATTGATGGCATGGATCCTCTATGACTTGTTCTGGCTATGCCGCCCGGGGACTGTGACAGACGATTGAAGCGAAGTCCGGCCAATGCTGCAAAGGCCGGCCTGCCCCGCAGTATCGTAGGATGGGAAGAGCGAAAGCGAAACCCATCAAACTTCATCCTCGCAACTGGATGGAACGAGAGGGACTAGACGCTGCGTTCGTTGTCCGGGCGATGGTTTCGCAAGAGCTCAATCCGTCCTACGGGCTGAGAGTTGTGGGCAATGCCAGTGCGCGTACTCATGGATCGCAATCAGGATTGAACGCCATACGCGAGTATCGTCGGCGATGCTCGCGTCAGGATGCGACAAAGTTGCCAATCTTAATAAATGCAACCCTTTGTTGACAGCCCATTTCGACGGTACTACAAAATCCTTTCGCGCTTAGTCGCGAGACTGCGATTTCGATAGGCCACTGCGCTTTCGTTTCGGCTTTGACGATTACCGTCCGCCGAATGAATTCACGAAAGTTTACTCTCCACAACGGCGAGGAGCATCCTATGGCAGCAGCAAAGAACACCGAACATAAGGTCGTTCTCACTCTCCCGGATATCGGGCTCTCCAAAGCCCAGATCAATTCGCTCAAGAAGAACTTCAAGAACGAGGTCGTGACACACCTCGGCGGCCCGGACGTGCTTGCGCGCCGCCGCATCGTCGTGGTCGTCGTTGTCGTGATCGTGTTCTCCAGGCCCAAGGCCTGAGAGACTACGTTCAGTTGAGGCAACGGCATCCATGTCGCCGGTAACATCGAAGGCGGCGAGCCATGCTGCATGAATCATCGTCGGCGCTCGGCGAAACCGAGCGCACAGACAGCTTGTCGCTGCGATCATCACCCGGCGTCGCGCTGAAGGTGTGCCTGGTCGGGCCGCCGACGGTCACTGATTTCGAGGATCCCGAGGTTGCCGAAAGCGAAGCGATCCGGCTCATCGCCGAGCACGCGCCGATCGGCGTGCTCAGCCTTGCTGCCGTGCTCGAGCAATGCGGCGCATCGCCCCAGATCGTCGATCTCAACCGGCTCTATTACAGCTATCTGCGCGCGCCCGGCGAGACCGCGTCGAGAACCGATTTTTGTTCCTATGTTGCGGCTGAGCTCGATCAGCTGGCATTCGACGTGCTGGGGTTCAGCTCGATCTGCAGCAGCTATCCGCTCACGATCCGGATCGCCGAGCAAATGAAGCGCCGCCGCCCTGGCGTTCCCATCATCTTCGGCGGCCCGCAGGCTTCCGTGGTGGACGTCCCGACGATGAAGGCCTATCCCTTCGTCGACGTCATCGTTCGCGGCGAAGCGGAGGAGACCCTTCCTGCGCTGATCGCCGCAATCGCGAGCGGCGCGACGCCGTCAGGGATCGACGGCATCACCTATCGCGACGGCGACAAGATCATCCGGGCTCCGAACGCGCCCGTGATCGCCGATCTCGACGCCATTCCACTTCCGGCCTTTCACCTCTATCCCGAGCTCAGGGATTGCCACTACGTACCGCTCGAGCTCGGCCGCGGCTGTCCGTTCGCCTGCTCGTTCTGTTCGACCAACGACTTCTTCCGCCGGAAATTCCGCCTGAAGTCGCCCGAGACCGTTATCGCGCAGATGCGGCTTGTGCGCGACACCTACGGCATCACGACATTCGACCTGATCCACGACATGTTCACCGTCGACCGCAAGCGCGTCCTTGCCTTCTGCGAAGCGGTGATCGCGACGGGCGAGCAATTCTATTGGAACTGCAGCGCGCGAACCGACTGCATTGACGAGGAGATGATCGCGACCATGGCGCGGGCAGGCTGCAAGGCCATCTTCTTCGGCATCGAAACAGGCTCTGCCCGGCTCCAGACCATCGTCAAGAAGAACATCGATCTCGACGAGGCATCCGCACGCATCGAGGCCACGGACCGGCACCAGATCACGACCGCGGTTTCGCTGATCACTGGCTTTCCCGACGAAACGATGGATGACCTGCGCGACACCGTCCACTTTTTCGTGGATTCGCTGCGCTTCGACTTCGCCGAGCCGCAGCTCCACATCCTGGCGCCGCTGGCGGAAACGCCACTGGAATCGCACCATCGCAAGCAGCTCGTCTTCGACGACATCCTGTCCGACATGTCGCATCAGGGGTGGCGGCAGGATCCGGTCGACCGCGCGATGATCCAGAATCACGTCGACATATTTCCGAACTTCTATTCGATCCCGACGCCCAAACTCGATCGCGCCTATTTGCGGGAGCTGCGCGATTTCCTCCTGAACGGCTCCGTCCGCTTCCGCTGGCTGCTGGTTGCCCTGCACCAGGATTCCGGCGACGTGACGCAGGCATTCGAGGCTTTCCGCCAATGGTATGCTGCCCATCCCGACAGGGGACCGCGGCCCGACCTCCAGGAAAGCCGCTATTATGCGTCAAAGACGTTCTGCGACGACTTCATCGCGTTTACCCGCGACGATTACGCGCGACGACTGGCGCGCACGCCACGCGTGCTTCACGCCATCCTGGACTACGAACAGGCTTTGCTTGCCGAAATTCCGCCACCCACGGACGTCGCGCCGGAGGATCAGCACGTCGCCGACACCGCCCTGGTGCCGAAGCTCATCGACGGCGTGGTGCTGACGGAATGCGCCGCGGATTATCAGCGGATCATCCGCTGCCTGCGGCGCAAGGGCGATCTGCGCCGGATCCCGCGCAGGCCCGCCACCATCGCCACGCGGCAGCACGCCGACAAGCGACTGGACGTCGTGATGCTGAGCCCTCTCTCGGCTCAATTGCTGAAATTATGCGACGGCGCGCGGACCGTATCGGACATTGCAGGCCGGCTCACACCAACGAGCCGGACCATCTCTGCGATCCCGGCCGAGAAGGTCTGCATGTTCGGGCTCGAAGTGCTGCGCCAACAGGGCCTGATCGCGCTTCATCGTGACCTTTCCCCTAGCGCTTCGCAGAGGCTCGCGTCCTGACGGCGTGCGGCTTCAGACGCAGGAAGCCGCCCGGATAATCCAGCGTCACGACGAAACGCTTCAGGAAATTGTAGCCGATCAGCCCGGCGATGCTCACCCCGAGCTGCTGTTCGACCGCATCCAGCGGCATCACCGCTGCGCCAAGGTTCCGCACGGCATGAGACCCGAGCCGGAAGCTGGCAAGCTTGGCAAAGCCGGCTTCGATCTGTCCACCTGCGCCAATTGCGGTCGGCTGCTCACCCTCGAGCGCGATGCCGACAGCACGTGCTGTATCCGGCGTAATCACACAGAACGACGCACCGGTATCGAGCGTGAAGTTGAACGGGCCAAGTCCATTCACCTCCGCATCCACCATCAACAGCGGACGACTGGCGCTGATGCGGAAGCGAATGGCTCCGCGGGGCACGACCTTTTTCGCCATCGGGAATCCATTGGTTCAATGCCCCGCAGCCTAGAGCATGATCCGGAAAAGTGTGAAGCGGTTTTCCCTCGCGACAAACGCGGAACGCGTTTGCGCGGAGATCATGCTCAAACAAAGAGCTAAAGCGCGACGACGATTCAACCCAATCTCGTTGCGCTTTAGCGCCTCGACCAGCGCGGGTGCAACGCCGGACACCTAAACCACCGTCTTGTGCCGTTCGATGCAGGTGCGCAGCACCTCGTCCATCGGCTTGCTCCACCAGTCGTTGGAGAAGATCTCGATCTCCGAATAACCGGCAAAGCCCTGCGCCTCGACGGCGGCACGGGCAGATTTGATGTCGATGACGCCGTCGCCCATCATGCCGCGGTCGTTGAGGATGTCCTTGGTCGGGACCAGCCAGTCGCAGACGTGAAACGCGAGCAGCCGATCCTTGCCGGCGCGCGCGATCTGCCCCATCAGCTCCGGATCCCACCAGATGTGATAGACGTCGAGCGCGACGCCGAGCATGCCGCTTCTGTTGGGGTCGAGCCGGTCGCAGATGTCGAGCGCCTGTTTTGTGGTATTCACGCAGGCGCGGTCGGCCGCGTAGGCCGGATGCAAGGGCTCGATCGCCAGCGGCAGCCCTGCCTGCTTTGCGTAATCGAGCATCTCGGCAAGGGCTTCCTCGACCTGCCCACGGGCGGCCACGATATCCTTTGACGCCTCGCTGCCGGGCCGGGAATATTGCGGCAGGCCGCCGACGACGAGCACGATGCAGGGCGCACCGAGTGCCTTGGCTTCGTCGACGCAGCGGCGGTTGTCGTCGCGCACCTCGCCCCGGCGCGAGGCATCCGAAGTGAACATGCCGCCGCGGCAATAGCCCGAGAGATCGAGGCCAGCATCACGCACGGCGCGCACGGCGCGGTCGAGACCGACTGACGCGACCTGATCGCGCCAGGGATCGATGGCGCGGATGCCATGCCTGGCACAGGCGTCGATGATCTGAACGAGGTCACCCTGCTTGCGGACCGTCGCCGTGTTGAGCGAAAGCCAGCGATGATCGGACGAGAAATCGCGCATCAGTCTTCGAGTCCGTGCAAGGACAGCACCGTCTTCATGCGCCGCGTCGCCATTTCAGGGTTGGCAAGCAGACCAGCCCGATCGGCGAGGCGGAACAGCTCGGCCAGATGCAGCATCGAGCGCGCGCTCTCCTGGCCGCCGACCATGGTGAAATGGTCCTGATGACCGTTGAGATAGGCCATGAAGACGACACCGGTCTTGTAGAAGCGCGTTGGCGCCTTGAAGATGTGGCGCGACAGCGGCACCGTCGGCCCGAGCACGTCGTGGAAACCGGCCTCGTCACCTGCCGCCAGCCGCGACAGCGCATAGGATGCCGCCGGCGCGATCGCATCGAAGATGCCGAGCAGCGCATGCGAGAAGCCCTGGTCGTCACCGGCGATCAGCTCTGCGTAATTGAAGTCGTCGCCGGTGTACATCTTGATGCGCTTGTCGAGGCGACGGCGCATGTCGATCTCGCGCTGCTTGTCGAGCAGCGAGACCTTGACGCCGTCGACCTTGGCGGCGTTATTGTTGATGATGGCCACCGCAACGTCCATCGCCTTGTCGAGATTGCTGGTGCCCCAATATCCCGCCAGGGCAGGATCGAACATGTCGCCGAGCCAGTGGATGATCACGGGCTCGCGAACCTGCGACAGCACGCGGTTGTAGACCTTTGCATAGTCATCGGCGCCACGGCCGAGCTTTGCCAGCGCGCGCGAGGCCATCAGGATGATGCGGCCACCGACCTTCTCGACTGCCGAGACCTGCTCCTCATAGGCGCGGATCACGTCGTCGAGACTTTTGGCATCTTCGACGGGGAGATGGTCAGTGCCTGCGCCCGAGAACACCAGCGCGTTGCGCCGCTTGGCGGCACCGACCGAACGCGTGATCAGCTCGAGCGAGGTCGACCAGTCCAGCCCCATGCCGCGCTGCGCGGTGTCCATGGCTTCGGCAACGCCGAGGCCGAGGTCCCAGACATGCTCGCGAAAGGCGATGGTCTTGTCCCAGTCGACGGCGACCGAGAGCCAGGGATCGTTGTCGGCGAAGGGGTCGGCGACCGTGTGCACGGCCGAGAAGGCGATTCGGTTCAGCGGCCCCTCGAGCTTTGCAGGGAACGTGCGCGAGGCCGCGAGCCGATAGGTCTCGATCGAGCGATCGGCCTTGGGCAGCTTGAGCGATAGCGACGACATCGGCTGGACGGACTTGTTCATGCGTCCCTCCTCAGGCCTTGATCGGGGCGACGTCGATCCAGCGCCGCTCTTTCCAGCTCTTCAGCGCGCATTCGGCGAGCTGCACGCCCTTGGCGCCTTCGAGCAGCGTGAACTTGTAGGGCGCGTCCTCGTAGACGTGACGGATGAACATCTCCCACTGTTCCTTGAAGCCGTTGTCGTAGGTGACGTTATCAGGCAGCTTCTGCCAGTCGCCGTAGAAATCGTGCAGCCGCTTCTCGTCGGGATTCCACACCGGCCGAGGCGTTGCCTGCCGCGCCTGGATCATGCAGTCGGTGAGGCCCGCGACTGCCGAGCCGTGGGTGCCGTCGACCTGGAAGGTCACGAGATCGTCGCGATAGACGCGCGTCACCCAGGACATGTTGATGTGGGCGATCACGCCGCCCTCGAGCTGGAAGGTGGCGTAGGCGGAATCATCCGCGGTCGCCTTGTACTGCTTGCCCTGCTCGTCAAAGCGCTCGGGAATGTCGGTGTTGCCGATGCAGACCACGCTTCTAACGTTGCCGAACAGGTTATCGAGCACGTAGCGCCAGTGGCAGACCATATCGAGGATGATGCCGCCGCCATCCTCGCTGCGATAGTTCCAGGACGGCCGCTGCGCCTCCTGCCAGCCGCCCTCGAACACCCAATAGCCGAACTCGCCGCGCACCGAGAGGATGCGGCCAAAGAAGCCGCTGTCGCGCAGGAAAGCGATCTTCTTCAGGCCGGGCAGGAACAGCTTGTCCTGCACCGTGCCGTGCTTGACGCCCTTGGCATTGGCGAGCTTGACGACTTCGAGCGCCTCCTCGAAGTTCGTCGCAATCGGCTTCTCGCAGTAGACGTGCTTGCCGGCGTTGATGGCCTGGGTCAGCAGACCCGGCCGCGCCTGCGTAGTCGCAGCGTCGAAGAACATGGTGTCGTTGGTGTCGGCGAGGGCGGCGTCGAGATCAGTGGTCCAGCGCGTGATGTTGTAGCGCTTGGCGAGCGCTTCAACCTTTTCGGCGCTGCGGCCGACCAGGATCGGATCGGGCATGATGCGGTCGCCGTTCTTCAGACGGACGCCGCCCTGGTCGCGGATCGCGACGATCGAGCGGATCAGATGCTGGTTGAGCCCCATGCGTCCGGTGACGCCGTTCATGATGAGGCCGAGGCGTTGGGTGGTCATGCCAGATGCTCCTGAAGTGATTTTGGCTGTTCGAGGGTGCGAAGCGCCGACCAGTCCGGATGGACCGACGTCGCAAAGCCCACTGTGTTGAGCGATCCCGTCAGGAGATCGCCGTTGTGAATGGAGAGGCGGATGCCTTGCCCGGCATCGGCATAGAGATCCGGATGCGCGGCCGCGAAGGCCTCTGCTTCAGCGGCCGGCGTCTCGCCAAAGCCGTCGACATAGTGATGGCCGTTGCGCTCGGCGTGGGTGATGCCGAGGAAGGCGCCGAGCGCGAGATCCTGCTGCACGCCCAGGCCAGCCTGGCAGGTGAGGTCCTCGCCGGTGACGAAGAACTTTTCTCCGCCCGCGCTCCATTTCGCCGCGCGCGTTGCGTTGACGATGGATTTGTAGAGGCCCTTGCAGGACTTCGAAGAGATGCCGTGATAGCCGAGCGCCCGTGCCGCGGGGAAGGCATCGTAGGAATCATCGGCCTCGTCGATGATGAAGCTTCGCGCGGCGAGCGAGCCGAGCGGCGATCGCCTTGTGACATCGCGCGGCATCGGCTGCTCGACATAGAGCAGCCTCGACGAGATCGACCGAAGAGCTGGATCGCGATCCAGCCGGTCGATCAACGCCCGCAGCACGGCAAGGTCGGCATATTGCTCGTTGGCATCGAGCGTCACCTTGTACTCGTGGCCCAGCGCTTCGAGCGCCTTGCCGATGCGCACCAGCCGCGCCGCATCGGCGTCGGGATGACCCGACAGCTTCAGCTTGAAGTAATTCGCACTCGCTTCGGCGACACCACCCTCGCCTTCCACGGCATCCTCAAGTCCGACGGTGTGCCTGATGGCGACGCTCGGCAGCGGTTTCCGGCCGAACATAAACGCAGCGAGGTCCGCGTCCTTCAAATCGGGCGACAGCCGCGCATCGATACCGGCGATGTTGCCGGCCATCCCATCAAAGACGTTCGTCTCAACGCCGCGCAGCAACGCATCGAGGATCGCCTTGTCGATTTCCGCGGGACCGTAGGCCGCGGCGAGCGCCGGAATATTCGTCTTGGCACAGGCCGCGATCTGGGCCCCGATGCACGCCCCATGCAGATCGAACGCCGTCTGGAAACCGGTCTCCGCCAAATAAAGCCCACGCGCGATCTGAAGCGAGCGGCGCAAGCCATCCACCGTCTGCGCCGGCGACAGCTCCGGCCGCTTGTCGAACCATTTGGGCACCAGCAGCTCGGCGCTGGCGCCGACCGAGGCTCCCTTCCCCTCGACCTCGATCTCGACCCGCACGAATAGTTGCGGCGTCGCATTGATCGTGACCGCGCCGAAGCGAAACGGCCGCGCGAAATGCACGGGCCGTTCGAAGAAGGCGATATCTCGCAGCTTCAGGCGCGGGGGCATGGTCTAGTCCAGCGAACCTTGCGAGAAGAAATGCTTGCGGATGCGTTGCACGAGTTCGGTGAAAACAGGATCGGCCATTACGTCGAGCGAGCGCGGGCGTGGCAGCGGCACGTCGTAGATCGCAGCGATCGCACCGGGCCTCTCGGTCATGACCAGCACGCGGTCGGCGAGGAACACGGCCTCCGGAATCGAATGCGTGATCAAGAGCACCGTCTTCTTCGTCTCGCGCTGGATCCGCATCAGCTCGACATTCATGCGCTCGCGCGTCAACGCATCGAGTGCGCCGAACGGCTCGTCCATCAGCATGATCCTGGGATCGTGCACGAGGGCCCGGCAGATCGAGGCACGCTGCTGCATGCCGCCGGAGAGCTGCCAGGGCAGCTTCTTCTCGAACCCTTCGAGCCCGACGAGCTTGAGAAGCGCCTTGGCACGGGCGAGATATTCGTCACGCGGCAACCGCTTCATGTCGATCGGCAGCATCACGTTGGACAGGATATTCCGCCAGGGCAGCAGCAACGCGTTCTGGAACACGATGCCGACATTGCCGTGTGGCTTGGTCACCTTCTCGCCCTCGACCAGAACCTCGCCCGTGGTCGGCGGCAGCAGGCCGGAGATCAACTTGAGCAGCGTGGACTTGCCGCAGCCTGACGGCCCGACCACGACAAAGAACTCACCATCGTTGATGTGGAAGTCGAGCGGCCGCAGCGACGGCACGTCGCCGTCGCGCGTCCGGTAGGTCTTCGACACGCCTGACAGCTTGATGCCCGGCGTATCGCCGGCAGCCCGGTCGCTCACCAATCTCAGATGCGCGGCCGGTTGCACGGTTTCGCTCACGATCATCGCAGGTTTCACGTGCCACTCTTCGGCAAATAGTCGTTGGTGTAGAACGCCTTCGGGTTCTCCTTGGCCTTGGCATCGAGCCCGCCATATTCGACCATCAGGTTGACGCTGTCGGTCATGTTCTGGTCGGTAACTTGAAATGGCCGCTTGCCCTTCGTCTCCGCGGTCCGGTAGAGCGGAATGGTCAGCTCAAAGCCCTGCGTCAGCGTCTCGATCTTGCCGCCCTTGGGGTTGGCATCGAGGATGGACTGCGCGGCCGCCTTCGGCTCCTTCTCGGCAGCTTCCACCGCCTTGGTCGTCGCCGACATGAAACGGCGGACGAGGTCGGCATTGGCCTTCACATAGTCGGTGTTGGCGATGATGCCCGAGGAGACCATGTTGATGCCGTAGTCGGCGAACTTGATCGGATAGACATCCTTGCCGGTGGCGTCCTTGATCTTCATCGACTGGTCCATGACGTAACCGAGCAGCAGGTCAGCCTGGCCGTTGATGACGGCGTTGAGCTTGGTTTGGCCGTCGCCGGCAACGGTCTGGAAATCGCTTTCCTTGAGGCCCGTCTTCTTCAGGAACAGCGGCCAGATCTGGGTCATGGAATCGGCCGGCGTGATCGCCACCGTCTTGCCCTTGATGTCGTCAGGCTTCCGGATGTTCTTGTCGGCAAAACCCATCGCGGACATCGGCGAGGTCTGAAGCAACACACCGGTCGCGATCACAGGCGCGCCCTTGATCGCGGCGCGCATCATGGTGGGCACGTCGACATAGCCGAAATCGGCGGTCTTGGCGGCCACAGCCTGCGTGGTCGCGGCCGAGCCGCGGCCCTCCTGGATCTCGAGGTCGATGCCTTCGGCCGCATAGATGCCCTTGGCTTTGCCGAAATAGAACGGCGCGTGCTCGCCATAGACGTACCAGTTCAGCATCAGCACGACCTTGTCGGCTGCCTGCGCCGGCATCGCCGCAAACGCCATCAGCGCCAGTGATGCAGCCCCAATCCACCGCTTCATCGTCACTCTCCCTTGTCGTTATGTTTCGGCCGTTGGTGGCCGTTTCACTTACGATGCGAAAATCACGTCCTCACGCTGGCTGACATGCCAGGGAATGATCAGCTTCTCGATGCGGTCGACGACCCAGAACAGGATGACGCCGAGCAGCGCCAGGAGCACCAGCGCCGCAAACATCGTCGGCAGGTCGAACGTGCCGATCGAGCGTTGCATCACATAGCCGATGCCGGAATTGGAGCCGACGAATTCGCCGACGACGGCGCCGACCACGGCGAGCGTCACCGAGACCTTGAGGCCGGAGAAGATCGCCGGCAGCGCATGCGGCAGGTTGACCGCGCAAAACACCTGGAAGCGGCTGCCCTGCATGGCCCGCGCAAGATCGACCATGTCAGGATCGACCGACTTGAAGCCCTGCACCGCCGAAACCACGACGGGAAAGAAGCCGAGCAGGAATGCCGAAATGACTTTCGGGACGATGCCGAAGCCGAACCACACCACAAACAGCGGCGCGATCGCGATCTTCGGCACGGATTGGGAGAACACCAGCAGCGGATAGATGTAGCTCTCCACCGTCTTCGAGCCCGCGATCAGCATGGCCACGGGAATACCGAACAGCGCCGACAACAGGAAGCCGCAGACGGTCGCGTAGGTGGTCGGCCAGCACTGGCGCAGCAGCTCCGGCCAGTCGGAGCGGAGCACCGCGACGACGTCGGCCGGCGCCGGGATCTGATAGGCGGGAATCCTGAACAGCCGGATCGCAAGATCCCAGGCCACGACGATGAAGACGAGGAACAAAAACGGCCGAACCCAGGCCGCATTCAGCATCTTGGACACCGCATGTTGCGGCTTCGGTTCGGCCACGTCTCAACTCCCGGCAGTCTTCTTCGTTATGGGGAGAAATTAACCCGTTGGATAAATACTGTCCAGAGGTTTCGATCCGTCATCCTGAGATGCGAGCAGCACGGTGCGTTGCGCCGCGCAACTCGCACCTCAGGGTGACGGCTTAAATGCTTGAGGACGCGGTAACATCCCCGTCATTGCGAGCGCAGCGACAGCTACGCCGTCTGCACCACACCAGCCCGCGACTTCGGCGCTTTCGCGATCGCGAACAACGCTGCCGACTGCCCCGTCAGCGCCGCCAGCACGAGGCCGACCATGTGTGCGAGCCGCTCGTCCTTGGCGTCCTTGGCCATCAAATCACGACCGAAGATCACGCTCAGCGTCGCCGAGTTCGAGAGATAGAAGAAGCTGAGCGCCGCGATCGAGATGTAGAGCTGCACCGGATCGACCGCGACCTGGAAGTCGCCAGAGTCGACGCCGCGCCGCACCACGGTGCGGATCATCTCGACGAAGGGCGAGTGCATCGACTTGACCTTGGTCGAGCGCTTCAGATGCTTTGCCCGCGCGAGGTTCTCGGTCTGGAGCAGCGACAGGAACTCAGGGTTGCGCAGGAAGTAGCCCCAGGTGAACTCGATCAGCCGCCTGATGGCTTCGGGTGGATCGAGATGTTCGAGATCGAGCCCCCGCTCCTCGCTGCGGATCTTGTCATAGGCGCCTTCGAGCACGGCGAGATAAAGATCGTCCTTGTTGCCGACGTGATAGTACAGCATGCGCTTGTTGGCGCCGGCCTTGGCCGCGATGCGGTCGACGCGCGCGCCGGCGAGCCCGTGGGCGGAGAATTCCTGCTTGGCGGCTTCGAGAATGCGCAGCCGCATCCCCTCGGGATCGCGCTGCCATTTCAGAGTTCGCTTTGCCGCTGCCTTCGCCAAACCGGGTGCTCGCTGGGTGGTCTGGGTATGCGTGTAACATGCCCCCGCCGTCATTGCGAGGAGCCCTTGCGACGAAGCAATCCAGGCTGTCACCGCGGAGGCAGTCTGGATTGCTTCGCTTCGCTCGCAACGACGGGTGGAGCGGGCGGCGCCCTCACTCCATCGGCTTCGGCGAACGCTCCAGCAGCACGGTCTGGATCCCGCAGGTGCCGCTCCGCACCGTCATGATCCGCGTACCCGGCTTGCGGCCATTGCGCACCTCGCTGACGTCCAGCCCGGCGGTGATCAGGCGGGCTCGGGTAGCATCGATGTCGGCGACGCGCCAGCTCAGGCCCCAGAGCCGGTCATGCTGGGAATCCCCGCCCGCGACGGGACGGCGCACCACTTCGACGATGAGATCGCCGCAGCGGAAGAACATCAGCTGGCCCCAGTCATGGTGGGAGCGGTCGAGCGCCAGATCGAGCCCCAGCCGCGCGCCGTAGAGCGCGGCGGCGCGATCGGAATCCTCTGTGGTGATGACGACGTGGTCGAGCCCCTCGATCGGCGCAACATCTGAAGCAACCGACTTCGGGCGCTCCTCGGCCAGCTCGAGGAAGAACATGCGCACGCCGCGCGTCAGCTCGGTTGCGGCCCGCGTGCGCTTCCAGTGCAGCGCCGCGCCCGAGACATCGTCGCTGCTCTCGACCTCGGCGACGGGATCCGGCTTCAGCGCCACCCGGTCCAGCCGCCGGTGCATCTTGCTCATGTCTGCGACACGGAAGCACAGGCTGGCGAGCATGCCCTCCTGGTCGTCGAGCAGCGCGCGCATCCGGTCCGCGGTCGCGGTGAAGCCGCTCGGCGCCATCAGCTCGATCGTCATGTTGTCGAGGGTGAACAGCACACGGTCGGCGCCCTCGCCGGAATTCTGCCAGGCCGGCGCGCGCGCCAGCAGCGTCTGATAGGCCGCCTTGGCCGCACCGATATCCTTGACCAGAACGACGATGTGATCGAGGCCGGTGATCATGCTTGTCCCTTCTCATCGACCTGGAACCACGGCCCGAAAAACGGCAAATGTCCGGGCTTGGCACGGGCCTGACATGGTCGTATTCCGGCCATAGGCCGACCTCAAGCGCTTCGAGGCGGTTTTGCGAATAATTTCCGCGTCTTTCGCGCGGAACCGGTGCTAGAGTAAGTGCGCCGGCCGGGACCACCCAGCGCATCACGGACAAGCAATGCAGGCTCTCTTTATTGGACAGACCTATATCGACGTCGTCTTCATCACCGACCACATGCCGACCGGCGACGAAAAGCACGTGGCCTCCGACTACGCGGTTTCCTTCGGCGGCAACGCGGTGACGGCGGCGTTCTGCTGCGCCAAGCTCGGCATCGTGCCCGACCTGATCGCCACCGCAGCCAATGACTGGCTCGGGCGCATGTTCCAGGACATGTGCGCGAAATACGCGATCTCGCTGCACGGGCGGAAGGTGAACCAGTCCTCGCTGTCCTTCATCATGCCCAAGGACGGCAAGCGCGCCATCGTCCGTTGCCGCGACGACGAGCACATCCACCCCTTTCCGATGCTCAATCTCGGCGGTTGCCGCGCGCTGCATGTCGACGGCCACCAGCCCGATGCCGCGATCCACTACGCAAAAGTCTGCCGCGAGGCGGGCATTTTGACTTCACTCGACGGCGGCGGGCTGCGCACCAACACGCATGAACTGCTGGAATTCATCGACGTCGCGATCGTCGCCGAGCGCCTGTGCGAGCAGATGGACCTGACGCCGGAGAAGATGCTCGACTACCTCAAGGGCCGCGGCTGCAAGATCGGCGGCGTCACCATGGGCGAGAAGGGCCTGCTCTGGTACGACGAAACCGGGACGGTGCAAGTGATGCCCGCGATGCCGATCCCGCGCGAGCGCGTGATCGACACCAACGGCGCCGGCGACGTCTTCCACGGCGCCTATGTCTATTCGTACCTCGCCCATCCCGGCAAAAGCTGGCGCGAGCATTTTGACTTTGCCCGCGCCGCCTCGACCTTCAAGATCCAGCGCCTCGGCAACGAGGCCGGCCTGCCGACCCTTGTCGACATCGCCAAGGTCAGGCACGAGTTCGAAGTTCGAGTCTAAGCTTCGCTGGGGTGGATCATGGGGCGCGTCTTCGTCGCCGGCAGCATCAACATGGATGTGGTGGCGACCGCCGATCGCCATCCAAAGGTCGGCGAGACCATTGCTGGCCGCGAGGTGCTGTATTTTCCGGGCGGAAAGGGCGCGAACCAGGCGGTCGCGGCGGCCAGACTTGGCGCGAAGACGACGCTGATCGGGCGACTGGGCAAAGATTCATTTGGCGCCGAGCTTCGGTCATTTCTCGGAGCGCAGGGCGTCGATATCGGTTCCGTCCGCGAGGCCGACACGCATAGCGGCACCGCAATCATCACGGTTGCGGCTTCCGACAACACCATCGTCGTCATTCCCGGCAGCAATGCGCTGGTCAGCGCGGAGGATGTCTCGGATACGCCGCTGGCGAAGGGTGATGTCGCGGTCAGCCAGTTCGAGATCCCGCTGCCGACGATTGCCGCGTTCTTCCAGCGGGCGCGATCCGCCGGCGCAACGACGCTGCTCAACCCGGCCCCGGCGCAAAAGATGTCGAGCGAGCTGCTCGCACTCGTCGATATCCTCGTGCTGAACGAGACCGAGCTTGGCTTCCTCGCCGACGTGGAGCTTACCGATAGCGATGAGGCCGCAAAGATCATCGATGTCGCGCGAAAACTTCAGGCGCGCGCGGACCAGACCATCTGCATCACGCTCGGAAAACGCGGCGTGCTCGCGCTCGCGGGCAGCAAGGAGTTCGCGGTGCCCGGCCGCGTGGTCAAAGCGGTCGACACCACAGGCGCCGGCGACTGTTTTGTCGGCGCGCTCGCCTCGCAGCTCGCCGATGGCGTGCCCTTGCGCGCCGCCCTCGCCTTCGCCAATGCTGCCGCCTCGATCAGCGTGCAGCGCATGGGCGCCGGGCCGTCAATGCCGACGGCCGCGGAAGTCGCGGCCGTGATCAGCGCCGGCTGATCACGCCAGCGCGCCCTTCAGGTCGAAACTTTCATCGGCAGCCTGCTCGGGCGTGATCGAGCGGTCCATCGCCTGCAGGCGCCGCCCGAACATATGATCGCCGGCGCGGTTGATGGACTCGATGCCGAGCAGCCTGTCGCCATGATAGCAGAACGCGGAGAAGGCCTTTTTCGCGGGATCGCCGCGCAGCACGACGCGGTCATAGCCGGTGGTGAGGCCCGCGATCTGGAGCTTGTCGTCGCCCTGATCGCTCCAGAACCAGGGATGGCCGTCGTAAGGCTTTTTGTCGCCGGTCAGCCGCGCCGCGAGACAGCGGGCGTGGTCGGTGGCGTTCTGCACCGATTCCAGCCGCAGCGAGCCGCCGAAGCGCGGGCTGGCAAACAGCGCGCAGTCGCCGATGGCTGAAATGTTCGGATCGGCCGTCGACAGATATTCGTCGACGATGATGCCGGCGGCGACGGGCAGCCCCGCCTCCGCCGCCAGCTCGATGTTCGGGAGCACGCCGACGCCGACCACGACGAGATCGGCGGGCAGATGCCGGCCATCACTGAGACTGACGCCGGTGACCTTGCCGTTCTCGGCCTCGATGGACGTTGCCTGCACACCGATATGAATGCGGATACCGGCCTCGCGATGCCGCGCCTGGAAGTATTCGGAGACTTCCGCCGTCACCGCGCGCGCCATCACGCGTGGCGCGAGCTCGAGCACGTCGACCTCGAGGCCCTTGATCCGCGCGGTAGCCGCGAATTCGAGGCCGATGAAGCCGGCGCCGATCACCACCACCCGCTTCTTCGACGGGATGATGGTCCGCAGCGCCTCGCTCTCGTCGAGGATGCGGAGGTATTTCACGTCGGGCAGATTGGCGTTGGGCAGATCGAGCAGCCGGTTGCGGGCGCCTGTGGCCAGCACGAGGTGGCCGTAGGGCAACGTCTCGCCTGAGGCGAGCAGCACTTTTCGCGCAGCGCGGTCGATCGAGACGGCACGCCCCGCAATCAGCTCGATTTTCTGGTCCTGGTAAAACTTTTCAGGGCGGAACATCAGGCTGTCAGGCCCGGCCGAGCCCTTGATGTAAGCCTTGGACAGCGGCGGCCGCTGATAGGGCAGATGCGCCTCATCATTGATCAGACAGATGCGATCCGCAAAACCCGCCTGCCGCAGCGATGCCGCGACCTGGTAGCCACCATGGCCAGCACCGACAATGATCACCGGACCGTCAGTCATTTGACAGCCCATTTCCGCAAGACACGAGCATGACCCACGTCGTCCCCTCTCCTTAAAGATGGCTTGGCTAGCCTAGGAGGAGCCGGCGCTCGTGTCCGTCCCTAAACGAAGGCGGCCCTATTTGAGCCGATCATTCCGCGCGGCGCAAGGGCCGGGGCACCGGTGGCCGGGGATTGTCTCCCCTCGCCTTCTGCGATTTAGTTGCAGCAACGGACCTCCAGCCGGGGATTATTCCAATGACAGCTCCCATCTCAAAGCCCGATGATCCCGCGTTGCTGCGGATCGACGGTGCGATCGCGACCATCACGCTCAACCGCCCCGCCGCGTTCAATTCGGTCAATCTTGCCATCGCGCAGAGGCTCGAACAGCTCGCGGCCTACATCGAAAGCGATGACGCCATCAAGGTCATGGTGATCGAGGGCGAAGGCCGCGCGTTCTCGGCCGGCGGCGATCTGCAGACGATCGGGGCTGCGGCCGAGGCCAACAATGTGACACCCGTCGTCGGCGAGCTCTTGAAGCACTACCACGCCTTCATCGAGATCATCAGACGGATGCCGAAGATCTCGCTGTCGAGCGTGCACGGCTCGGCCGCCGGCGCCGGCATGGGCCTCGCCTTCGTCACCGATCTCTGCATCGCCGCTGACGACGCCAAGTTCACGCCCGCTTACGCCAAGATCGGCGTGTCGCCGGATGGCGGCTCGACCGTTGGCATCGTCGGCACGGTCGGCTCGCGCCGCGCGCTGCAGATTTTCCTTTCCGAGGACAGTTTTACCGCGCAGCAGGCCTATGAATGGGGCCTTGTCGCCAAGACTGTTCCCGCGACCGAGCTGAAGGCGGCAACGCGGCAGCTCGCCGAGCGCCTCGCGCAGAACTCGCCCGCGGCCATATCAGGCACAAAATCGCTGGTCTATGCGGCCGCAACTACGCCCGTAAAACAGCAGCTCGATGCCGAGGAGCACAAGATCATCATGGCGATGAACACGGAGGAGTTTCGCCTCGCCGTGAAGAAGTTCACGAGCAAGAGCAAGTGAGCGCGCCATCACGCTCGTTCTGGGGCTTGCGCCACGGCGCGACCGACTGGAACCGGCAGGGACTGTTCCAGGGCCGCACCGACAATCCGCTGAACGAGGACGGCCTCAGGCAAGCGCACGAGGCCGCCACCATGCTGCGCGATGCCGGCATCAGCCGAGTCGTTGCAAGCCCCTTGGTACGCGCGGCGAAGACGGCCGAGATCATCGCGGACACGATCGCGGTGCCGCTTGCGATCGACGCAGGGATCATCGAGTTCGATTTTGGCAGTCTTGAAGGCCTTCCCGTCCGCGACCTCATGATCAAGCACGGCGTCAAATCGGCGACAGGTCTCGTCTCGATCCTGCCTGAGGACGGCGAGGCCTGGGATGCCATGACCGAACGATCACTGCGCACCGTCGCGCTCTGGCTCGACCGCCATCCCTATGACCGCATTCTGTTCGTCTGCCATGATGCGGTGATGCAGGGCATGGCCAACGCGCTCTCCGGCAGTTACTTCAAGAACAGCCACGGCACGCCGTTTCGCTACGTCCGCGACGACGCGCAATGGCGCATCGAGCAGTTGATCACTTAGGACAGATGTAGCCCGTGCCCGCCGGCGACTTGAAGCAGCCGACCGATTCGGGGAGCACATGCTGCGGCAGCCACAGCACCACGCTCGGGAAATAGATCGCAAACGCAATGGTGGCGAAGAACACCACATAGATCGGCAGCGCCGCGCGTAACGCCTTGGCAAAACTGATGCCGACGAATTTCGAGGCCATCAGCAGCACGAGCCCATAAGGCGGCGTGATCAGGCCGAAAGCGAGGGTTGCGATCAGCACCACGCCCATATGGACGCCGTTGATGTCGCCCGCTTCGGTGAGCGCGTTGACCAACGGCATGAAGATGATGATGGTCGGCACCGGCTCGATGAAATCGCCCACCACGGTGAACAGCAGCACCATCAGCAACATGATCAGGTGCGGATCATTGCCGGCAATGGACGTGATCAAATCGGCGATGTAGCTGGCGCCGCGCAGGTATGCGAGCATCCAGCCAAAGGCGTTGGCGGCACCGATGGTGATCAGCGGCAACGAGAAAATCAGGCCGGCGAGACAGAAATCGTAAGGGATCTTCCTGATGTGCCCGCGGTTGAGCGCGGGGATCACGACCAGGATGATCCAGACCACGGCGACGACGCCGGCCTCGGTCGGCGTGAACCAGCCGGTGAGGATGCCGCCCAGCAGGATCACCGGGATCATCAGCGGAAGCGCCGCATCTCCGGCCGCGAAAATCACCTGCCGCAGTGGCGCGCGCGGCTTGCGCAGGCCCGAGGGGCCGAAGAAATAGCAGTAGATCATCAGCCCGAAGCCGATCATCAGGCCCGGCACCACGCCCGCCATGAACAGGCCGGCGATCGAGACGTTGCCGACCGCGCCGTAGACCACGGCGGTGATGCTCGGCGGCACCAGCGCCGCGATCGTCGAGGCCGAGGCGATGATCGCAGCGATGAAGGCGGGCTCGTAGCCCTCGCGCTTCATCGGGCCGCCGAGCGCGCGGCTCATCACGGCGACGTCGGCCGTCGTCGAGCCAGACATCTCCGAAAAGAACATGCTGAAGACGACGACGACCTGCGACAGCCCGCCCCTGATATGCCCGACCAAGGACACCGAAAGATTGGCTATTCGCACCACCACATTGGCCGAGCTCATGAGCTCGCCGACCAAGAGGAAGAACGGAATCGCCAGCAAGGCCTCGGAATCGACGCCGTCAAAGATCTTCTGGATGATGGCGGCGAGCGAGACGTCGGACAGCAGCGCACCGACGAACACGCCGGCCATCAGCGAGAACGGCACGGGGACGCCGAGATAGCCGAACGACAGGAAGCAGATCGACATCAACGCCAGGACAATGGGTGCGCTCACGGCTCCGCCCTCACCTGCGCCTCGGTCACAACAGGCGTGGCATCCTCGTCCGGCGGCTCTGGATGGTCAAAGCCTTTGCGCAGCCCGTTGACGAGTTGCTCGATTGTGAACAGGCCGATCAGGATGCCGGAGAGCGGGATGATCGCGTAGAGCGAGGCGATCGGCGTGCCCGAGGGCAGGCGGAAGCTGCCGAAGCCGCGCAGGTAGTTCTGATAACCGTACCAGATCAGGCAGAAGGCAACGCCGAGCACGATCAGGCGGATCAGCACCTCGACGATCACCCGCGGCGCGCCATGCATCGCCTCGGAAATCGCGGTGAGATAGAGATGGTCGTTGCGACGCGTCGCTACGGCCGTCCCGACGAAGATCGCATAGATGAACAGCGTCGAGGTGACTTCCTGCAGCCACAGCCAGGGATGGCCGATGGTGCGGGTGACGATGTCCGCCGTCACCGACAGCGAGAAGCCGAAGCACAAGACGCCGCAGAGGATCATCAGCGCGAGCTCGAGCCAGTCGAGCCAGCGCCATTTCAGATGGCGCTGGCGTTGGAGAACCAGTTTGTCGGCAATCGACATGGATGTCCCTGGCTGCAGGTTGGCTACACCTCTCCCGCTTGCGGGAGAGGTCGCGGAGCGAAGCGACGCGGGTGAGGGTTTTTCCTCTAGGGGATTATCCCGTTATGGAGACACCCTCTCCCCCGCCCTCTCCCGCAAGCGGGAGAGAGAGCGCACCGTCTTCCGGCATAGCCCTAATTAATCGACCGGATCAGATCCTTGATCTTCTCGGCATGCGGGCCGAGCTCCTTCGCGAGCTTGTCGAGATAGGGATCGGCGATCGCCGTAAAACTCTTCTTGTCGACGACATCGACGATTTTGACGCCCATCTTCTTCAGCTTCTCGGCCGCGCTGCGCTCGAGGTCGAACGCCTTCGCCGGCTCCTTGGTGCTGATCTCGTTGGCCGCGGTCTGCACCCAGCCTTTCTGCTCGGCCGAGAGGCTCTGCCAGAGCTTGTCGGAGACGAACACCAGCGCGTTGTTGGCCTCGTGCTCGGTGATGTTAAGCACCGGCGCGACCTCGTAGTGCTTGTTGACGAGGTAGACGTTGATGCTGTTCTCGGCGACGTCGACGACGCCGGTCTGCAAGGAGGTGTAGACGCTGCCGAACGGCATGTGCACGGTCTGGGCGCCGTAGGCCGGGAACATGGTGTCCTCGGTGGCGGTCGCCTGCACTCGGACCTTCAGACCCTTGATGTCACCGACATTGTGGATCTCCTTCTTGGAGTACATGTGGCGCACCCCCTGCGAACCCGTCGCGATAAGGTGCAGGCCCTGCGTGGTCTCCTCGATCATGGTCTTGAGCGCTTCGAATACGCGGGGGTCGGCAAGACCTTTGACCACATGCTGCTCGTCGCGGAACAGATAATGCAGCGACATCACGCCGGCCTGCGGCGAGATCGTCGCGGTGTTGGCCGAGGAGACGATGGAGAATTCGACGTCTCCGGCCTTCACGAGCTGCAGCACCTGCGGCTCCTGGCCGAGCTGCGCGCCCGGATATTGGTCGATGATCATGGTGCCTTTGCTCAATTCCTTGAGCTTGTCGGCAAAGAGGTCGCCGGCGATCGAATAGCCGGTGTTGCGGGGCTGGTCGTAGGCGAAGCGATAATGCTTCACCTCCTGCGCTCCCGCGCCTGTGACGAACAGCATGGCGGCGGTAGCCACCAATGCACGCATGGATCGTGCAATCATCGTCTCCCCCTATGGTTTTATCGCCCGCCGCTTTCAGCGGTCTGGGCGCTCGTTGGTTGTCAGCCCTTACTCAGTCTTCTTCCCAGTCCTCTGCATAAAGTCGAAGTCGCAGCCCTCGTCGGCCTGCATGATGGTCTCGTTGAACAGCCAGGCATAGCCGCGGCGAGCCTCATCTAGCGCAGCAGTCGGCTTCAAAGCCGCGCGCCGGCGCTCCAGCTCCGCCGCGTCGACCAGCAGCTCGATGCTGCGTTTGGCTACATCAAGGCTGATCTTGTCGCCGTTCTTCACCAGCGCCAGCGGCCCGCCTACGGCGGATTCCGGCGTGATGTGGAGAACGATGGTGCCGAAGGCAGTGCCGCTCATGCGCGCATCGGAAATGCGTACCATGTCCTTGGTGCCGCCGCGCGCGAGCTTCTTGGGGATCGGCAGATAGCCGGCCTCGGGCATGCCGGGCGCTCCCTTGGGACCGGCATTGCGCAGCACCAGCACGTCATCGGCGGTGACGTCGAGCTCGGGATCGTCGACCCGCAAGGTCATGTCCTCGACGGATTCGAACACCACCGCGCGCCCGGTATGCTTCAGCAGCTTCGGGCTCGCAGCCGATTGCTTGATGACGGCGCCGCGCGGCGCAAGATTGCCGTGCAGGATGGCGAGGCCGCCCTCCTTCTTGATCGGATTGTCGCGCGAGCGAATGGCATCCTGGCCCGGCACGTCCTCTGCATTGGCGACGACATCGCGCAGCGTCTGCCCCGAGATCGTCCTCGCGTCGAGATCGACGAGATCGCCGAGCTGGGCCAGCAATTTCGGCACGCCGCCGGCGTGGTGGAAATGCTCCATGTAATGTTCGCCCGACGGCTTGAGGTCGACCAGAACAGGCACCTCGCGGCCGATCTGGTCGAAGGCGCCGAGATCCAGCCGATGCGGCGAGCGATGCGCCATCGCAGTCAGATGGATCAGGCCGTTGGTCGAGCCGCCGATCGCCTGGAGCACGACCTGCGCATTCTTGAAAGAGGCCGGCGTCAAGAGTTCGCTTGGCTTCGGTCCCTTGGTCTTGGCCATCTCCGCCGCGACCCGACCACTCGCCTCCGCGAGGCGAAAACGCTCGGCATGCGGCGCGGGGATCGTCGCGCTCATCGGCAGCGACAGGCCCATGGCTTCGATCATGCAGGCCATGGTCGAGGCCGTGCCCATCACCATGCAGGTGCCGACCGACGGCGCCAGGCGGCCGTTCACCGCCTCGATCTCGGCATCGTCCATCTCGCCGGCGCGATACTTGGCCCAGAGCCGGCGGCAGTCGGTGCAGGCGCCCAGCACCTCGCCCTTGTGATGGCCGACCACCATGGGCCCGACGGGAATGACCACGGTCGGCAGATCGGCGCTGATCGCGGCCATCACCTGCGCCGGCAGCGTCTTGTCACAGCCGCCGATCACGATCACCGAATCCATCGGCTGCGCCCGGATCATCTCCTCGGTGTCCATCGCCATCAGATTGCGCAGATACATCGAGGTCGGATGCGCAAAACTCTCGGCGATCGAGATGGTCGGGAACACGAACGGCATCGCGCCCGACAGCATTACACCGCGCTTTGCGGCCTCGATGATCTGGGGGACGTTGCCGTGGCAGGGATTGTAGTCGCTGTAGGTGTTGGTGATGCCGACGATCGGGCGCTCCAGCGCGTCGTCGGAATAGCCCATGGCCTTGATGAACGCCTTGCGCAGGAACAGCGAGAAGCCGGCATCGCCATAGCTCGTCAGACCCTTGCGCAAACCACTCGTCATCAAACCGCTCCTTCTCACCAGCCATTGTGCTACAGCCTGCCCCCCGATTGTCAATAAGACAGGCGTCTACCTCGCAATTTCTGGACGGTCGCACCGCCAAACAGTCAGATTATTGACAATCTGCCGCTTCCCTGCTCCCTAGGGCGGACCGGCGAGAGGCCGGAGGCTGAGGGCATGTCCGACATACGCACCGCAGATGCCATGCCTGGCAGGCGCGACGATCCCGATGATGTCGTCGCGCGGCTGGAGGAGGACATCATCTTCGGCCGCCTCGCGCCGGGCGCGCGCCTGACCGAGGACGCGCTGATGTCGCGATACGGCACCTCGCGCCATTTCGTGCGGCAGGCGCTGGTCGATGCCGAGCGCCGCGGCATCGTCCGCCGCGAGAAGAATATCGGCGCCACCGTGCGGTTCTACTCGGCCGAGGAAGTCCGGCAGATCTACGAAGTCCGGGAAATGCTGACGCGGCAGGCAGCGCTGATGATTCCCCTGCCCGCACCGCAAGCCCTGACCGACGAACTGACCGCGCTGCAACGCGACTATTGCGCGAAAGCCGATATAAGCGACCTGCGCGGCATCCACGAGGCCAACGACGCGTTCCACCTCGCGCTGTTCTCAGCCTGCGGCAATCCCTATCTGGTGCGCTCGCTCCAGGACTACATGAACCTGACGCTGCCGATGCGCGCGAAAAACCTCGCCGACCGCGACGGGCTCGCGCAGTCCCGGCGCCAGCACGAACTGATGATCGAGCTGCTGAAGGGTCGCGACAGCTGGGCGCTGGCGCAGCTCTGTGTGGATCACATGCAGTTCAGCAAGGCGGATTATCTGGCGCGGATTGCGGCTGGCGAGAGCTAGCGCTCGAGTTCGCCGGGCCAGGACGTGCCCTCGCAAACCCGGCACGTGTGCGCAGCTGGCAAATAGAGAAAGGCCGAGCCTTCTGCTCTTCGGAAAGCTATGGACACGATCAAATCTGTGAGGGAAAACGCTGCATCATGCCAATTTCAGGATGCCGTAAGATGGAATTTGATGATGTCATTCTCGGCCGGCGAAGCATTCGCGGTTACAAGCCCGACCCTGTCCCGCCGGAATTGATCAAGGAAATCCTGGCGCTGGCCATGCGCGCGCCGTCGTCGATGAATACCCAGCCGTGGAATTTCTACGTCATCACGGGAGCACCGCTGGATCGTATCCGTCAGGGCAACACCGAGCGCAATCTGGCAGGAGTGCCGCACTCGCGCGAATTTCGAACCGGCCAGGCATTCGAGGGCGTGCATCGCGAACGCCAGATTGGCGTTGCCAAGCAGTTGTTCAGCGCAATGGGAATTGCGCGCGACGACAAGCAGCAGCGGCAAGACTGGGTCCTGCGCGGCTTTCGCCAGTTCGACGCGCCCGTGTGCGTGATCATCACGTACGATCGCGAATTGGCCTCCAGCGACGATACGGCCTTCGACTGTGGCGCCGTGGCGACCGCGCTCGTCAATGCGGCCTGGTCGCGGGGGCTTGGCGCCGTGATCAACAGCCAGGGCATCATGCAATCCCCCGTCGTGCGCGAGCATGCCGGGATTGCGGATGATCAGGTGATCATGAAAAGCATCGCGCTGGGCTGGCCAGATCACAGCTTTCCTGCCAATGCCGTCATATCCGAGCGCAAGTCAGTCGATGAAGCAACGACTTTCGTGGGATTTGGAGCCTAGGAGCAGCGAGCTCATCAGAGCCGCTCAGTAGCGTCTCAACAGGCCACGATCCACACTGGCATCGCCATACGCGGTGCAGGCCCCTTTCGGATCCCTGTCCAAATCGGCGAGGACGCGCTTGATCGTCTTGCTCGCCGCCTCGAACACCTCGGGGCGGAACTTGCCGGGGTCGTAGCTCTCACCATCGTGAGCCTTGATCGCCGCGGAGAAGGCGTCGATCATGGCCATCGCCGCATTGGGGCTGCCGAGCAGCCGGGCACCGAGCTGAACGCCACCAGCGCCGTCGGCCTCGTAGCCGACACATCGTTGTCCCACCACTGCGGCTGCGGTGACGAGCTGATCAAGGAATGTCGCCTCGGCGTCGCTGAGTGGTGCGGCACGCGCAGGTGCTGACGCAATGGTCGCAAGCATCGCGACAACTGGCAGCGTGATTTTCAAGCGTGCCCCTGTCGGCTCATGACGAGCCCGTACAGGAATAGGAGGATGATGGCTCCGACCACGCTGCCGATGAAGCCGGCGCCTTCCCCGAAGTGATACCATCCCACCGCCTGACCGAGCCAGGTCGCAACGAACGCGCCGACGATCCCCAGCACCGTCGTCAGGATGAACCCTTTGGGCTCGGATTTGTCGCCGGGCATGATGAACTTCGCGACCAGTCCGACGAGAAATCCGATGAGGATCGTCCAAAGAATGCCCATGTCCATCGCTCCATTCGGTCGGTTTGCACATCAACGTCTGAAGGATTGCGTAATCCCCTGAGCTAGAGCCACCCGATCCCGGGGCCACGTTGATCTAGATCAATTGGGCCAAAGCGACCGAACCGAAAGCTGGAGGTTGTCGACGCTCACCCTGGCGACAAGCTGCGCAATGCGGACGCCTCGAAGCGGATCAATGCATGGCGATCATTGGCGAAATCATCCACACCACGACCTACCGCTATGCAAAGCCGGTGACGTTCGGCACGCACCGGGCCATGTTCCTGCCGCGGCGCGGCGCCTCGACCCGACTGCTTCGCTGGTCCGCCCAGACCAACCTGTCATCCAAGGTGCATTGGGTCACCGACTCGCGCTCCAATGCCGTGACGGTGATGGACATCAGCGAACCCGGCACAGAGCTGACATTCACGTTCAAGGTTCGCGGGGTCTATTTCGGGATTAGGGGTCTTGAATCGTTTCCACTCGAGGCTCGCGCCGAGCAAGTCCCCGTGCAGTATACGCCTGACGAATGGACCGACCTTGCCGGTTACCTGCGTCCGCATGCCGATGATCCCGACGGCAGCCACGCGGCATGGACCAAGAGTTTTGTTGCTGGCGATCAGGATCGGACGGCAGATGTGCTGCGCCGCATGCTGGGCTCGTTTCGCAAAGAGTTCAACTATCGCGGCAGAGATGCCGAAGGCACCCAGTCTCCCGGCGAAACGCTGCGCACGAAATCAGGCACCTGCCGGGACTTCGCCTGGCTGATGATCGAGACGCTGCGGCGGCTCGGCTTCGCCGCGCGCTTCGTCAGCGGCTATCTCTACGACGCCGCGCTCGATGGTGGCGCCGTGGGCATGACCGGCTCCGGCGCGACCCACGCCTGGGTGCAGGTGTTCCTGCCCGGCGCCGGCTGGCTGGATTACGATCCGACCAACAGCCTGAGCGCCGGCTTCGACCTCATCCCCGTCGCGATCGCACGCCATCCGGGCCAGGCTGTGCCTCTCGCCGGTTCGTGGTTCGGCGATTCCGGGGACTATCAGGGCATGTCGATCAATGTCGCCGTTCACAAGATCGGCGAAATGCTCGACCCCTCGGAGGGATAGGGACGCGCGGCGCGCCATGGTGTCTTACCGCGACAACACAAAGGGACGAGGGCCGCTCGATGCCATCGTCGTCCCGTTTGATGCATTGAAGACCGGGCTTCGACAACTCTATGAGGGCGACACGCTCGGCTGTATCAAATTCCGATACGCTCTGCTCGCGCTCGATATCATCACGGTTCTGTTCATCATTGCGACGTCGTTTCTGCCCCGCACCAAGGTCATCGAGTCGTTCGATATCGTGTTCGGCGTGCTGATCCTTGCGGATTTCGTCGCCCGGATGATCATCAGCCGTCAGCCGCTACGTGACCTCGCGCGGCTGTCGACCTGGACCGACATCGTCGTCATCATTTCGTTCCTTGCGCCGCTCACTGGGGAGGCCGGCGGATTCCTGCGCGCATTTCGAACATTACGGCTGCTGCGCGACTATCGAATGGTAGCGCGTTTGCGGGTCGATAGCGCCTTCTTCCGAAAAAACGAGGAAGTCGTCTTTGCAGTCGTCAATCTCGGCGTGTTCATTTTCGTGATGACGGGGGTCGTCTACGAGACCCAAAAAGCCCACAACCCCCAGATCACCAATTATGCCGACGCGCTCTACTTCACGGTCACCGCGCTGACCACGACCGGCTTCGGCGACATCACCTTGCCCGGCACCGTCGGACGGCTGATCACCGTCGTCATCATGATCTTCGGCGTGACCCTGTTCCTCAATCTCGCCAAGGCCCTGCTCGCGCCCTCCAAGGTACGCTTCCCCTGCCCGGTCTGCGGCTTGCAGCGGCATGATGTGGACGCGGTGCATTGCAAGGCTTGCGGGACGATACTGAACATTCCCGACGAGGGAATGGACTAGGCCGCATGCCGGCGTGAGCCGGGCGAGGGAGCGCAGCGCGCGTTACCGCTTATTCCAATCGATGATCCGGCTCTTATCGCCGTCGAATTCGTTGCTGCAGAACGCGCCACCCTGGAAATGGTCGCCGATCGGATCGGGCTTCAGCTTGGCCTGTTCGGCCATCGCATGTGCGACGTGATCCTCGGAGCGGCCGATCGGGCGATAGCCGAATTCGTAGGCGCGATGGTTGTCCCACCAGGCACGCTCGTTCAGCGACACGCCGTAGAAGATCTCGAAATGAATGTCGGGATGTTCGAGGCCGATCCGGCAAAGCTGCACCAGATCTTCCGGCATCAGCCACATCGCAATGCGGCGATGGTCGAGCGGCTTCTCATCGCAATTGCCGATGCGGATGCAGGTGACCTTCAGCCCGTGCTTGTCGGCATAGAGCGATCCCACCGCTTCGCCGAACACCTTGCTGACACCGTAGCGTCCGTCGGGGCGCACGGTGACGTCGGTGCCGATCTTGTGGTGACGGGGATAGAAGCCGACCGTGTGGTTGGACGAAGCGAACACCACGCGCTTGACGCCCTTGCGGTAGGCGGCCTCGAACAGATTGTAACCGCCGATGATGTTGGCCTGGAGGATGTCGTCCCAGGGGCCTTCGACCGAATAACCGCCGAAATGGATGATGCCGTCGACGCCTTCGCAGATCGCCTCGCATTGCGCGAGATCGGACAGGTCCGCCGCTTTGAATTTTTCGTTCGGCCCGAGATCCTTTGGCGGACGGATGTCGCTGAGCAGGAGATCCGGATAGATCGGCGGCAGCAGTTTGCGCAGGCGCGTACCGATCCCGCCCGAAGCTCCCGTCATCAAGATGCGCGACATGTCTTTCCTCGTCTTTGGCGACCGATTTGCGGTCGTTGATCACTGATGGTAGCAGGATTGTCCAGAGGGAACGAAACGAGAGAACCGACATGAATGAGGCATCGTCCCGCACCCAGGAGCGGCCAGGCTGGCGGCCGGCGACCTATTACCCCGACCCGGCCATTCAGGCCCTCGATCCCCGCTTCGAAAAATATTGGCTGAAACTGTCGGCGGTGGAGCGGCTGGCGACCGGCCTTCGCTGGGCCGAAGGGCCGGTGTGGTTCGGCGACGGGCGCTATCTGCTCTGCAGCGACATCCCGAACCAGCGCATCATCAAATGGGAAGAAGAGACCGGCGCGGTCTCGAACTTCCGAAAACCGTCGAATTTCGCCAATGGTAATACAAGGGATCGCCAGGGCCGGCTGATTACGTGCGAGCATGGTGGCCGTCGCGTGACCCGCACTGAGCATGACGGCGAGATCACCGTGCTGATGGATCAATTCAACGGCAAGCGGCTGAACTCCCCGAACGATGTCGTTGTCAAATCGGACGGCTCGATCTGGTTCACCGATCCGATCTTCGGCATCCTCGGCAATTACGAGGGCTACAAATCCGAGCCCGAGATCGACATGAACGTCTACAGGCTCGATCCCGAGACCCGCAAAGCCACCGTCGTCGCCGAGGGCGTGCTCGGGCCGAACGGGCTCGCCTTCTCGCCGGACGAGAAAATCCTCTACCTGATCGAATCCCGCGGCGTGCCGACCCGCAAAATCCTCGCCTATGACGTTTCGCCTTCCGGCGACAAGCTTTCGAACAAGCGCGTGTTCGTCGATGCCGGCCCCGGCACGCCCGACGGCTTCCGCGTCGACATCGACGGCAATCTCTGGTGCGGCTGGGGCATGGGCGATCCCGAACTCGACGGCGTCGTGGTGTTCGCGCCCGACGGCGTCATGATCGGGCGTATCGCATTGCCAGAACGATGTGCCAATCTCTGCTTCGGCGGCGTCAAGCGCAACCGCCTGTTCATGGCGGCGAGCCAGTCGATCTACGCGCTGTATGTGAACACGCAGGGGGCGTTGGGGGGATAGGCGGGCCGCAGCGACAGTCCCGTAAGGTGCGCAAAGCGAAGCGTGCCCACGCATTTTTAGCTACCGAGAGAGATGGTGGGCACGTCGCGCGAAGAGCGCGCCTTTGCTCACCCTACGAGATCTCTCCTCCGTCATTGCGAGCAGAAACAAAAAACGCCGGAGCGGTTGCCCGCTCCGGCATCGTGTTGTTCACGCGATAAAAGCTTACGCCGCGTTGAAGCCGGCGACGGCCTTCACTTCGAGGAAGTCCTCGAGGCCGTACTTGCCCCACTCGCGGCCGTTGCCCGACTGCTTGTAGCCGCCGAACGGCGCGGTGCGGTCGTTGGGCACGCCCTGGAGGTTGACGTTGCCGGCGCGGATCTGACGGCCGACGCGCTTGGCGTCTTCGACCGAGGCGCCTGTGACGTAGCCCGCGAGGCCATAGGGCGTGTCGTTGGCGATCTGCACCGCCTCAGACTCGTCCTTGGCGCCGATGATGGTCAGCACCGGTCCGAAGATCTCTTCACGGGCGATCGTCATATCGGGCGTGACGTCGGCGAAGATGGTCGGACGGACATAGAAGCCCTTGTTGACACCCTCGGGCAGGCCCGGACCACCGGCGACGAGCGTTGCGCCCTCGTCGATGCCCTTCTTGATGAGACCCTGGATCTTGTCCCACTGGCCGCGGTTGACCACGGGGCCGATCGTCGTGCCTTCGGCGCGCGGATCGCCCGCCTTGGTCTTGTCGGCGACGGCCTTCGCGATCGCGGCGACTTCCTTCATCTTGGAGGCGGGCACGATCATGCGCGAGGGCGCGTTGCAGGACTGGCCGGAGTTGTTGAACATGTGCATCACGCCGCCGGTCACCGCCTTCGTGAGGTCGGCGCCTTCGAGGATGACGTTCGGCGACTTGCCGCCGAGCTCCTGGCTGACACGCTTCACGGTGGGTGCTGCGCGCTTGGCCACATCGATGCCGGCGCGGGTCGAGCCGGTGAAGGAGATCATGTCGATGTCGGGGTGCTCGCTCATGGCAGCGCCAACCTCCGGGCCGAGGCCGTTGACGAGGTTGAACACGCCCTTCGGCACGCCGGCTTCATGAAGGATTTCCGCGAAGATCAACGCCGAGGTGGGGGTGAACTCGCTGGGCTTCAGGATCATGGTGCAACCGGCGGCAAGCGCGGGCGCGACTTTGCAGGCGATCTGGTTCAGCGGCCAGTTCCAGGGCGTGATCATGCCGACGACGCCGATCGGCTCGCGCAGCACCATGGCGGTGCCGACAGGCTCCTCGAAGTGGTAGTTCTTGAGCACGTCAAGCGTGGTCATGAGATGGCCGAGGCCGGCGCCGGCCTGGAGCTTCTCGGCCATCGGCAGCGGCGCGCCCATTTCGTCGGACACGGCGGCGCCGATCTCCTTGATGCGGCCCTTGTAGACCTCGATCACTTTGCTGAGCAGTGCGACGCGCTCGTCGCGGCTGGTCTGGGAGAAGGTCGCAAAGGCGCGCTTGGCGGCGGCAACCGCCTTGTCGACGTCGGCCTTGGAGCCCAGCGCAACCTCGTACATCGCCTCTTCCGTCGCGGGATTGACGACCGGAGTGGACTTCTTGACGGCGGGATCGACCCAGGCGCCGTCGATGTAGAATTGCATGCGATTGACCATCGTTAACCTCTTCTTGGGGGCTTGGGGGGCGTTTCGGCAGGCATCCTTGCACGAAAGCGCCGGCAATTGAACCCGCCATATGCGGGGCCAGCGTTGCGGCGGACGGAGGTTATATGAGCCGATGGCTGGGCGAGGCAAGGTCTCGCCAGATGTCGCCCTGGCGAAAGCCAGGACCCATTACCACCGAACCGTGTTGGTTTGCGCCGGCGTCTATCATCTGCGGCGGACAACAACCGCCGCGGAGTATGGATCCTGGCTTTCGCCAGGACGACGGCGGAGACCTACACCGCCATCTTCCGATGCAGCACCGGAGCGCCTGCGGTGAGGCTTTCCGCCGCATCGATGATGGCGTTGGCGTCGATGCCGTAGTGGCGATAGAGATCGGCAATGGTGCCGGTCTGGCCGAACTGCTCGACGCCCAACGCCTCAACGCGGTGGCCGCGGACGCTGCCGAGCCATCCGAGCGCGGAGGGGTGGCCGTCGATCACAGTCACGATGCCGCAGTCGCGCGGCAGCGGCGCCAGCAATTGTTCGATATGGCTGAGATGCTGCACGCCGCGCCGGTCGCGCCGCAATTTCCGCGCGGCGGTCCATCCCGCATGCAGGCGATCGGCTGACGTGATCGCGAGCAGGCCGATGTCGCGCCTGTCCTCGCCAATAAAGCCGGTCGCCTCGATCGCCTCCGGCGCGACCGCGCCGGTATAGGCGATCACGAGTTCGGCATTCGGCCCCGGCTTGCGCAGCCAATAGGCACCGTCGGTAATGCCCTGCTGCAGTTCCGGCGTCATGATCCGCTGCGCCTGCTCGATCGAGCGCGTCGAGAGGCGCAAGTACACGGAACCGCCCTCGCCCGGATCGCGCTGCATGTGCTCGAAGCCCCAGCCCATGATCACGGCGAGCTCATCGACGAAGGCCGGCTCGAACGAGGCGAGCCCATCCTGCGCCATGCCGATCAAAGGCGTCGCAATCGACTGGTGTGCACCGCCCTCGGGCGCCAGCGTGATGCCTGACGGCGTCGCCGCCACCATGAAGCGCGCATCCTGGTAGCAGGCGTAGTTGAGCGCATCGAGGCCGCGCTCGATGAAGGGATCGTAGAGCGTGCCGACCGGCAGCAGCCGCGCGCCGTTGATCTGGTGCGAGAGGCCGAGCGCCGAGAGCATGATGAACAAGTTCATCTCGGCAATGCCGAGCTCGAGATGCTGGCCCTTGGGCGAGGCATCCCAATTGTAGGTGGACGGAATTTTCTCGCTGCGGAATAAGTCGGCTTTCGCCGCGTTGGCGAACAGGCCGCGGCGGTTCACCCAGGGACCGAGATTGGTCGAGACAGTGACGTCGGGCGAGGTCGTGACGATGCGTTTTGCAAGTTCGCTGTCGCCGCGGGCGATCTCGTTCAGCACGAGGCCAAAGCCCTGCTGCGTCGACATCTGCGGCGATGGCTTGAACGCGAGTTGCGCGGGCACCTCGACGACAGGCGCGGTGAGACGGCGGCCTTCCTTGTTGAACGGCACGCGCGCGAGGAACGCGTCGAGTTCGGCGGCGCCCTGCGTCAGGCCTTCATACTTGTCCCACTCATGGCCGGGACGGATGTTCTGGCTCTCGCGATATTTCTCCATCTGCGCGACCGTCATCAGGCCGGCATGGTTGTCCTTGTGGCCCTGGAACGGCAGGCCGACGCCCTTGATGGTGTAGGCGATGAAGCAGACCGGGCGATCATGGTCGATCTGTTCGAACGCTTCGACCATGCTGGCCATGTCGTGGCCGCCAAGATTCGACATCAGCGCCAGCAACTGCTCGTCGCTGCGCTTGTCGATCAGTTGCGTGATCGGCCCCTGGTCGCCGATCTCATCGTGCAGATGCTTGCGGAAGGCGGCGCCGCCCTGGAAGCACAACGCCGCGTAGAGCGCGTTCGGGCAATTGTCGATCCAGCCCTTCAGCGCCTCGCCGCCGGGCTCGGCGAAGGCTTCGCGCATCAGGCGGCCGTATTTGACGATGACCACGTCCCAGCCGAAATTGCGGAACATGGTCTCGAACTTTTCCCAGAGCCCTTCGCGCACGACGGCATCGAGCGACTGGCGGTTATAGTCCACCACCCACCAGGTGTTGCGCAGGCCGTGCTTCCAGCCCTCGGCGAGCGCCTCGAAGATGTTGCCTTCGTCCATCTCGGCGTCGCCCACGAGCGCGATCATCCGCCCTTCGCGGCGATCCTTCATCCAGCCGTGGGCCTTGACGTAGTCCTGCACCAGCGAGGCAAACAGCGTCTGCGCGACGCCGAGGCCGACCGAGCCGGTCGAGAAGTCGACGTCGTCGACATCCTTGGTGCGCGAGGGATAGGACTGCGCGCCCTTGAAGCCGCGAAAATTCTCCAGCTTCTCGCGCGACTGGCGGCCGAAAAGATATTGGATCGCATGGAAGACCGGGCTCGCATGCGGCTTCACCGCGACGCGGTCCTCAGGACGCAGCACGTGGAAATACAGCGCCGACATGATGGTCGCGAGCGAGGCTGATGAAGCCTGATGTCCCCCGACCTTGAGTCCATCCGAGTTGGCCCGGACGTGGTTGGCGTGGTGAATGGTCCATGACGACAGCCACAGCGCCTTGCGGGCCAGTGCAGTCAGAGTTTCGAGACGCGCGGAATCGACGGGCATGGCGATGCTCCGGAAAATAAGGCGGATCATACGCCTGCCGGCGACGCCAGATTTTTCAATTTTTAGCGTCATACCTGCCGATATTGGGATATCATACCAATATTAGGCCATAGAATACAGGTTTTATCCCAATGCCCGAGCTGGACGCCATCGACCGCAAGATCCTCAGCCATCTTCAGAACGACAGCCGCCTGACCATGCAGGAGCTCGCCGACAAGGTCGGGCTCTCGGTCTCGCCCTGCCATCGCCGGGTCAAGCTGCTGGAGGAGCGCGGCGTCATCTCGCGCTACATCGCGACCGTGGACCAGAAGGCACTGGGGCTGCATGTCAGCGTGTTCATCTCGATCAAGCTGGCGCGGCAGAAGGAGGAGGACCTCAACCGCTTCGCGCGCGCCATCTCGAAATGGGACGAGGTTCTGGAGTGCTATCTGATGACCGGCAATCGCGACTATCTCCTGCGCGTCGTCGCCGCCGACCTCGCCTCCTACGAGACGTTCCTGAAGACAAAACTCACCCGGCTCGACGGCATCGCTTCGATCGAGTCGAGCTTTGCGCTCAGTCAGGTCAAATATTCGATCGCGCTGCCGGTGTGACATTCTACTCGGCTACCGCTGTCACATGGGTGCAACAAACCCCGCTGATGGTCGTGGGCAACAGGCCCTTCCTGCCGAGAGAGAGACCCATGACTACATCCGACCGCACCCCCGAAATGGCCAAGCGCGAGCGCATCATCCGGGAAATGACCGACGATCTCGACGAAGAGCTGGAGATGGAGCTGGATGATGCCCGTCTCGACGAGCTGCTGGACGAACCGGACACGGTCGGACCGACGGTCGACCGCAAGCTCTATTTTCGCGAGCTGCTCCGCCTCCAGGGTGAGCTGGTCAAGCTGCAGGACTGGGTGCACAGCGAGAAGAAAAAGGTCGTGGTGCTGTTCGAGGGCCGCGATTCCGCCGGCAAGGGCGGCGTCATCAAGCGCATCACCCAGCGCCTCAATCCGCGCATCTGCCGCGTGGCCGCGCTTCCCGCCCCGAGCGAGCGCGAGCGCACGCAATGGTACTTCCAGCGCTACGTATCGCACCTGCCGGCCGGCGGCGAGATGGTGCTGTTCGACCGCAGCTGGTATAATCGCGCCGGCGTCGAGCGCGTGATGGGCTTCTGCACCGAGGACCAGTACCAGGAGTTCTTCGAGACGGTGCCCGAGTTCGAGCGCATGCTGATCCGCTCCGGCATCATCCTCGTCAAATACTGGTTCTCGATCACCGACGACGAGCAGCAGTTCCGCTTCACCATGCGCATCAAGGACCCGCTGAAGCAGTGGAAGCTGAGCCCGATGGACGTCGAGGCCCGCAGCCGCTGGGAAGCCTACACCAAGGCCAAGGAGACGATGCTGGAGCACACGCATCTGCCTGACAGCCCGTGGTGGATCGTCGACGCGGTCGACAAGAAGCGCGCCCGGCTCAACTGCATCGCGCATCTGCTCAGCCAGATTCCGTATCAGGACGTCGCGCATGTGCCGGTGGTGCTGCCGGCGCGCGTGCGCAATCCCGACTATCACCGCGGCCCGATCCCGCCGGAGATGTACGTGCCGGCGAAATACTGACGGCACCCGCCGCGTTATCAGGCGGGCCAGCTTGCCGATGAGGACAGCGCAATGCCCGTGCCGAACGATCTGAGCATCAACAGCAGCGGCGCCTCCCGCCGCCGCAATCGGCTCGGTCCGTGGCTTGCGGTCGCGAGCCTGTTGTCGCTCCTGACGGTCGCACTCGCGCTCGCCTATTGGTTCTGGCAGCCGGCGACGCTGCGTATCGCGGTCGGGCCGGCGGGCAGCGATGATCAGACGCTGGTACTCGCGATTGCAAAGGCCATCGAGGCAAAGAGCGGCGCGGTGCGGCTGATCCCGATCGAGACCGACGGCACGCTGCAGAGCCTCAATCTGCTCGGCGGCGGCAAGGCCGACCTCGCGGTCGCCCGCGGCGACCTCCCCATGCCGGCCGACGCCAATTCCGTCGCGATCCTGCGGCGGAATTTCGTGGTGCTGTGGGCGCCGACGGGACGCAAGGGCGCGCCCAAATCGAAGGTCACCGATATCGCCTCGCTCAACGGCCGCCGCATCGGAATCGTCGGCCTTGGCGAGGCCAATCCCAATCTGCTGCGTGTCATCCTGGCAGAATCAGGCGTCAATCCGCAGAAGGTGACGACCACCCAGTTCGGCATCGACCACATCTCCGACATGACCCAGGACACGACGCTGGACGCCTTCATGATGGTGGGCGCGCTCGACGACAAGGTGATCGCGGAAACCGTCGCCGCCACCACCCGGCTGCGCGGCGAGCCGAAGTTCCTCTCCGTCGACGTCTCCGAGGCCATCGCCGAGCGGCATCCGCTCTATGAATCCGAGGAAATCCCGGCAGGCGCATTCGCTGCCTCACCGCAGCGGCCCGATGACAAGATCGAGACCATCGCCGTCAACCATCTGATTGTGGCGCCGACCTCGCTGTCGGAGGACACGGTTGGCGCCTTCACCCGCGAGCTCTTCGCGGTCAAGCCATCGCTGGCCAAGGATCTGCCCGGGGCCAAACACATCCAGAAGCCCGACACGGACAAGGACGCCGCGCTTCCAGCGCATCCGGGTGCTGCCGCCTATATCGACGGCAACGAGCGCAGCTTCATGGACAAGTACAGCGATTACATCTGGGGCGTGGTGCTCTTGCTCTCCGGCCTCGGCTCGGTCGCCGCATGGCTGCGGCATTATTTGCGCCGCCAGGAGCGCAGCGAGAACGCGCTGCATCGCGACCGTCTGCTCAATGCGATCTCCAGCGTGCGCGAGACGACCTCGCTCGACGACCTCGCCGCCATGCAGAGTGCGGCGGACGGGATTTTGCGCGAAACTTTGCGCTGCCACGAAGACGGCACCATCGAGGACGGCGATCTCGCCGCCTTCGGCCTCGTGCTCGCGCAATTCCATCAGGCGATCGTCGACCGCCGGGCGGTGATCGCCCAGATCGGTCCTGCCGACGCCGCGCAGAAATCCGAGGGCGCCGTGCTTCAGCCCTTCCCTATCTCCACGGCTGCACGATGATCTTGGTGTGCGCCTCGGGATTGGCGAGATCGGCGAACGCCTTTGCGACGCCGTCGATGCCGACCTCCGCCGTCACCATCGCCGCCGCATCGACCTGCCCTTCCGCGATCAGGCGCAGCGAGGCCGCAAATTCCTCCGGCGTGTAGCCGAGCACGTACTGGACGTTGAGCTCCTTCATGATGCCGAGCATGGGCTCGCTTTTGTCGCTCTCCATGCAGACGCCCACCACGACGATCCTGGCATCGCGGGGCGCGCCCTCGAACACCTGCTGCAGCAGGCCGGGCACGCCGACACATTCGAAGATGATCGCGGGCTTCAGCGCCGGCAGCATGGCCTGGAACGGCGGCCGCGCCGCCTTCTCCGCTTCCGACATCTGCGCATGCTCAGCCCAGGTCGCATAGGGCTGCGATACCTTGGGATCTACGACGATGTCGGCGCCGAGCTTTGCGGCAAGCGCACGGCGCGCCGGCGAATAGTCGGCGGCGACGATCGGGTGCAGGCCCCTGATCTTCAGCGCGGCGATCACGGCAAGCCCGACCGGACCGCAACCGATGACCAGCGGCACCTCGCCGCCTCTGATGCCGGCTTTTTCGACCGCGTGAACACCGACCGCGAGCGGCTCGGTCAATGCGGCGTGTTCCGGTGCGAGGCCGTTGGGCACCTCAAGCAACAGCGGCTCGCTGAGCAGCATCTGCTCCGCATAGCCGCCGACAAGCTCGTTGGAATAACCGATGCCCTTGATCCCGTCAGGCGTCAGCAGCGCAGGCAGCGAGCACACATGCGTGCCGCGCTTGAGCTTGCGCGTCGTGCCGGGGCCATAGTCGACGATCTCGCAGCAGAACTCGTGACCGAACACCACGTCGCGCGACAGGTCCATCGGCGTGCGCCCGGTCTTCTTCGCCATCTCGACCATTCGCGGCGCGTGCTGGCGGGCGTGCAGATCGGAGCCGCAGATGCCGCAGGCGAGCGTCTTGACCAGCACCTGGCCGGGGCCGGGCTTCGGCTCGGCCATCTGGCCAACGACGATCTCACCATCCCTGAAAATCGCAGCGCGCATCCGGCTCCTCCAATTGTATTGGAGCCGTTGATAGCACGTATCAGGGCGCGCGAACTTGCGTCAGGGGTTCGGAGACCGTGCTGCCTGCACCAGAACCTGGGCGCGTCGGACGCGCTCGCGGTGGGCGATGTAGAGCCCGCTGGCAACGATGAAGGCCGCTCCCGTGACGGTCCAGACATCAGGCAACTCGCCGAAGACGAAGAAGCCCAAGATGCTGACCCACAGCAATTGCGTGTAGGAGAACGGCGCCAGCACCGAGGCGTCGCCGTAGCGATAGGCGAGCACGATGATCCACTGCCCGACGGTGGAGGCCAGGCCGATCACGATGCCGAGCCCGATGCCTGTCCAGGTCGGCGTGACCCAGACGAACGGCACCATCACGGTGAGGATCGCAACGCCCGTGAGCGCTGAATAGGCCATCGTGGTGAGCACAGCCTCACGCCCGCTCATCATGCGCGTCATGATCAGCGCGGCGGCCCAGCAGAACGCGGAGACGATCGGGAAGAACGCCGCGGCGTGGAACGCGGCCGAGCCCGGACGAATGATGATCACCACGCCGATCAGGCCGATCGCGGTCGCGATCCAGCGGCGCACGCCGACCTTCTCGCTGAGGAAGATGATCGACAGCGCGGTAACGAACAGCGGCGAGACGAAGCCGGTGGCCGAGGCTTCCGCGATGGGAAGGAAGCGCAAGCCGGTGATAAAGAAGAGCGAGGAGCCGAGCAGCGCGGTGCCGCGCACGATCTGCAAGCCCAGCCGCTCGGTCCGCATCGCATGCAGCGGCGAGCCCGGCAGCATCACCGGCAGGAACATCAGCGCGAAGGTGACAAAGCGGATCCAGGTGATCTCGATCGACGGCAGGCTCGATGACAAATATTTCGAGGTCACGTCGGAGCAGCCGAGAAAGATCGTCGACAGCAGCACCAGCGCGATACCCCTGAAGGGATGGTCGACGCGCGCAGGCGCGCGGCGAGCCTCCTGCTTCTTCTCCGGCAAGGGCATGGGAATACTGTCGAGCCTTGCGGCTGCGGCGGGCGGCGGTGTCACTGGTAGACCTGGGAAAAATGCGAATCGAGACGGCCTATAAAAAACGACAAATGCGCCGCGTTCACAACTTCCGAAAACAGGATGCCGATATGCGCTGACGTCCACGCGCGTCAACACCCCGTTAATATTGCGTGTTTGTGCGCTACAGCATGGGCAGGCCGCGCGGCTTCGGGCCGCGCGGAAACGCCGCATCCAGTTCCGCAATCTCCTGTTTCGTCAGCACCAGATCGCCTGCCGCCGCATTTTCGCCAGCATGTTCGGCGGACGACGCTTTCGGGATCGCGAACACCGTAGTCGCACGGGTGAGGAAGCTCAGCGCGACCTGACGCGGTGTCGCACGACGCGCCTCTGCAATGCGCCCCAGTACCGCGCCGCCCTTGCTGCGCGCATCCGGAAAATCATCGTGCCCGAACGGAGAATAGGCGACGACGGCAACACCATGCCGCTCGCACCACGGGATCACCGCGTGCTCGATCGCGCGCTCCTTCAGATGATAGAGCACCTGATTGCAGGCGATCTTGCCCTCGCCCGCGACGTCGAGAATCTCATCGAGATCGTCAGCATCGAAATTGGAGACGCCCCAGGATTTGATCTTGCCAGACGACACCAGTTCATCGAACGCAGCGACGGTGTCCTCAAGATCGTACGAGCCGCGCCAATGCAGGAGATAGCAGTCGAGCCGATCCGTCTTCAGCCGCTTCAGCGAGCGCTCACAGGCCGTGATCGTGCCGCGCCGCGAGGCGTTGCTCGGCAATACCTTTGAAACAAGGAACACGTCATCACGACGGCCCGCGATCGCATCGGCAATGACGAGCTCGGCATCGCCATACATCTCGGCAGTGTCGATATGGGTCATCCCGAGATCGAGCCCGCGCTGAAGCGCCGCGATCGCGCGCTTGCGGTCGCCATGGTCGAGATACCAGGTGCCCTGCCCGATGACGGAGACGTTGGCGCCGGTCTTGCCGAAGGATTTTGTGTTCATGCTTTTCTCCGGTCTTCGAAGTTTAGTCGTCCTGGCCTAGTGTGACATTGCGCACGGGAGCCAGGAGCCATTACCACAGGGAGTTGCTATTGCAGTAGATGGTGGCCACAGTGCGCCTCGACAACACTGATCGGGGCAATGGGTCCTGGCGTTTGCCAGGACGACGTTGGGGAGCGCAGCGGCATCAACACCGTCATTGCGAGCGCAGCGAAGCAATCCAGAGTCCCTCCGCGGACAGATTCTGGATTGCTTCCCTGCGCTCGCAATGACGGAGGAGAGAGCGAACGTCCGGCGCGACTAAGCCGCGCGGACCGTCGCCAGGAACTGCTCGACTTCGCTGCCAAGCCGCTTGCTCTCGTCGAGCAGGGCGAGCGCCGCACCGTGCACCTGGCCGGCAGCGGCGCCGGTTTCGGAGGCCCCGCGCCTGACATTCTCGACACTCGTCGAGACCTCGGAGGCGCCTTGGGCGGCCTGCTGAACGTCGCGGGCGATGGCCTGCGCGGCCGCGCCCTGCTGTTCGACCGCGGCCGCGATCGAGGAGGCGATGTCGGCCATGGATTCGATGGTGCCGCCGATCTCCTTGATGGAGTCCACCGACTGCCGCGTGGCCAGTTGAATCTGCGCGACCTGGCGGCCGATCTCGTCGGTCGCTTTCGCGGTTTGACCAGCCAGTGCCTTCACCTCGGAGGCGACGACCGCAAAGCCCCGGCCCGCCTCGCCGGCGCGTGCGGCCTCGATCGTCGCGTTCAGCGCCAGCAGGTTGGTCTGCCCGGCCACAGCCGAGATCAGCCGCACGACTTCGTCGATGCGGTCCGCCGTCTGCGAGAGCGCATCAATCTGGCTGTTGGTCCGGTTGGCTTGCTCAACGGCTGCCAGTGCGACCTCGTGCGACTGCGCGACCCGGCGACCGACCTCACCGACTGACGTGACCATCTCCTGGCACGCGGCGGCCGCCGACTGAACGCTCGCAGAGGATTGCCCCGAAGCCGCTGCAACCGTCGTCGACAGGGCGTTGGTCGCCTCCGCCGTATTGGTCAAGCCGTTCGACGCCAGCTCGATTTCGGAGGAGGCGGACGTGACGGCATTGACGATATTGCCGACGGCGGCCTCGAAACGATCGGCGATCTCGAGCATGCCCTGCCTGCGCTGGACCTCCGCGTCACGCTTGGCCTGCTCGCGAGCCTCGGACAATTGCCGGTTCTCGAGCAGCTTGTGATGGAAGATGGAGAGCGAGGACGAGATCTTGCCGATCTCGTCGTGGCGATCGATCCGTTCGATCGGACGATCGAGATCACCATCGGCAAGGTGCTCCATCGCCCTGACCATGCGGGTCAGCGGCGCTGTCAGCCTGCGTCCAAACCAGAACGCAATCACGATCATCACGGCCACGGTGATGCCGATCGACCAGACCACATAACGCTGCACGACCAGAAGCTCGTCCCTGACAGCATCGAGCCGTGCACCAGCCGCGTTTCTGACGACCTCGAGATTGGGCCGCAACCGGTCGTAGATCTGCGCCAGATCCTCCGCTTCTTCGTTCAGCGTGCTCTGGCCGGCCGCGAAGGCCAGGAAGCTGCTCTTGTAACTGTCGATCAGCTTCCTGATTTCGGCCTTGGCGTCGTCGGGCAGATCGGCTTTCGCAAGCTCGGACAGAAACTCGCCGACGCGCTTGACCAGCTCGTCGCTGTATTTGTCGTCGCCGCGCAGCATGAAATCCTTCTCGTGCCGCCGCATCATCAGCATCAGGACGGCAAGCCTCGGCTTGTCGAACGACTTGAGCTTGCTCTCGACCGAATGCACGGCTGCACGAAGCTTGCCCTGCAGGCCGTCATTCTCGTTGAAGCCGACGAGCTTCTGGGCTGCGACAACGTTGGAGAAGCGGGTGCCATAGCTGTTGATGACAGGACGAAATGACAGCGCCTTGCGCAGCGGATCATCCTCGGGCAGCGCGCCGGCAATCTCCTCGACTTCCGTCAAATGGGCGGCGGCGGCCCGCAGCGTCTCGTCATGCGCGGCCACCTTCTTGTCGTTAGGCTTCTGAAGAAAGCCGGTCGCGATCTCGCGGCCCTGCAGCAGGCTCTCGGATAGACGGGCCGTCTTTGATTCCAGCTTCGCGAAGCGGTCGGCAACCGCGCGGCTCCGGTCCTCGATCTGCCGGCCGGCAAGATAGATCATGCCGACAACGACCACGCCGGTGACGCCGAGCAGAAGGACCTGTGTGCGCAGGCCGAGATGGAATTTGCTCGCGCCGTTTCTCAAACGGTGCACCAACCGAAGTCCACCCGACATGCGTTCCCGACCCTTGGCAGTATCAATTCGTAAAAATTGATGCACGTTAGCGTGAATTGCTTAAAATTCTCGCAACTGCCGACCGTGCCGGTGCCGTACGCATACCCAAAATGGGCTCCGGGGAAACGGCCTACCTCGCCGCGCCGACCAACTTTGTCTCTTTCGCTGCAACCATGTCGGTCGTCGCGATCAGGCGCTTCAGTTCGGGGATGCAGGAGCCGCAATTGGTGCCGGCCTTGAGCTTTGCGCCGATTTCGGCGGTCGTACGCGCACCGCCCGCGATCGTGTCGCAGATGGTGCCGCGGCCGACACCGAAGCAGGCGCAGACAACAGGGCCGGTCGAGGCGGCGCCGTCGCTGGACTTGCCGGACAGGAGCATGCGGCGTTGATCGTCGGTGACGCGATCGGCCGCGAACACGCTTCTGACGACCTCCCAATCGCCGGCATCGTGCGCGGGGCCGACGAACAGGCAGGTCTCGATACGGTCGCCCGAAAACGAAGCCGCGCGGAAAACGCCGCCGCCCAAATCACGGTACTCGGCCACGTCCTCGCCGGCGACGCTCTCGAGCCAGGCCGGCCAGCGCGACAGGTCGGCGTTGTCGGCAAAGAGATAGCCGAAGCCGCCGGTCACGGTGACACGGGTCCACAACAGGTTCGGCGGCAAGTCGAGTTGCTTGCGCGACAGCGCGAAGCCGCGAAAGACGTATTCATAGGGGACGATCGCAGCCGGCGTCGCCTTCGATTCCGGCTGGCCCGAGAACGGATCGGTGAAGGAGTGCACCAGCGCGCCGACGCGCCCGTGCGAGGCGTTCATCGCGCTCCAATGGATCGGCGCGAACAATGTGCCGCGCTGCTGCCGTTCGCTGACGACGGCCTTCAGGATGCACTGGCCATAGTCGGTGGTGATGCGGGCATAACCGTCGTGAGCAATACCGTATTTGCTTGCATCGTCTGGATGGATCTCGACGAAGGGCTCGGGCAGATGCGCGCCCAGCCGCTGGCTGAGGCCGGTGCGCGTCATGGTGTGCCACTGGTCGCGGATGCGTCCGGTGTTGAGCCTCAGGGGACGCGACGGGCCGGTCTCGGCCCGCAGTGACGGCATTTCCGGCGCAACGAAGCGACCCTTGCCGTCGTTGGTGAAAAAGCCACCTTCCGCGAAGAAGCGCTCTCCCGGCGCTGCGCCTTCGCGCGCCGGCCATTGCACCGGCTTCAAGCCGTCGAAATCATCGTCGGACAGCGACGTCAGCGCGCCGATGTCGAAATCGCGACTGCCATTGTTCTCGAACGCCGAGAGCGCCGCATGCTCGCGAAAGATCTCGGCGGCGGATTTGTAGTTGAAGCTGTCGCCGAAACCGAGGCGCTTGGCGGTCTCGCTCAGGATCCACCAATCGGGGCGCGCCTCGCCGGGCGCCGGCAGGAACGAACGCTGGCGCGAGATGCGGCGCTCGGAATTGGTCACCGTGCCAGACTTCTCGCCCCAGGCCAGCGCCGGCAGCAGCACGTGTGGGCCAGCTTCGACCGTATCGTTGGTGAGCACGTTCTCGGAGACGACGAACAGCTCGAGCTTCTTCAGCGCCTCGCGTACGAAGTCCGCGTCGGGCAGCGACACAGCGGGGTTGGTGCCCATCACCCACAGCGCCTTGACCTCGCCGCGGTTGATCGCCTCGAACAGCTGCACCGCCTTCAGCCCTTCATGGGTGGCGATGCGCGGCGCCTTCCAGAACCGCCTGACGCG